>ENA-ORRE01001764-ORRE01001764.1-human-gut-metagenome-genome-assembly--contig:-NODE-1764-length-13663-cov-42.615594_pt1 | contig 13663 bp, 9 predicted proteins | sample MGYA00242171_ERZ509126 | MGnify/ENA primary metagenome ERZ509126 (study PRJEB26280, sample SAMEA2338648) | human gut metagenome | biome: human gut; feature: human-associated habitat; material: faeces... | reverse complement strand
AAGGTCCGTAACCACACCGACGTTAGTACCTGCGGCCTGGATCGAAGCACCTATCTCAAGCCCCCCTGCCCCCCGGTGGGGGGGAAGAAGGAGACAGTAGACGGGAGTTCAGGAGTTCAGACAATACCTTAATCTCTCATCTTTAATCCTCCATTTCCCCACCGGGGGCTAAGGGAGCCTCATTGCTTCATTCCGTCAGGTCATTCCCCCCCACCGGGGGCAGGTGGCCTCATCTCCTCAAAAGCATTTATCTGAACTCCTGAACTCCCGTCTACTGTCTCCTTTTTCTCCCTCAAAACTCGCGTTTTTTCAACCAAACTCTCACTTGCTCTCAAAAACGCGAAAATAGGGCATTTTAGGTAATTTTAGCTTAAAACACTGATACTCAAAGACTTATCCCGTTTTATCGCAAAATCCGCCATTTTGGAGCGCATTTTTAGCCCCATTATTTTGCAACGGAGGCTTCGTTAGAGTCTAACGGAGGCACTATTGGCCTTCAACGGAGCCTCCGTTGCAATGCAAAACGACCTAAAACGCACTCCAAAAGTGCCACTTTTGAAAGCTAACAAACGTTAAATCGGCCGAAAACGGCATTTTTTCCCGTTTTTGGAGACGTGATTTTTCGACAAAAATCGACCCGATTTTTCTCTAACGGAGGCACTTTTGCAGTTTTGAGTTACGAATTTTGAGTTTTGAATTGGGATTTTTGAGGTCGGGAAATTGCCGAAAATGAGTAACGAGACCTATATTTAACGTTCATTAGCACGAGAGAAACGATTTTTAATTGTAATAATTCTTTACTAAAAAGAGGAGAGGGGAGAGAGGAGAGGGGGAGAGAGAAATGCAACATAAAGGGTGTAGGGAATATTCTCACTGGGACTAAGGAGTCTGACACCAGTTGTTTAAGCAAACAATATGAATGGAAACAATTTGAGATTAATGTATATTTCGGTCGAAAAGATTTTGAGATTAGCAAGTTTTTAGCCAACATTTTGAGATTTGTGCGGGTTTTAGTTGAAAAGATTTTGAGATTCATGAGAAAAAGATTATCTTTGCATAAGATAAGCTGCGCCTCAGCAATTAAGAGCAAGCTCTATTGCGTTCGGCTTGCATTATCTTTGCATAAGATAACGGTTATATATTTCAAAACGGAACGGTATATGGTATTCAAAAGAAAAATATACGATGAACTGCTGCGTTGGAAGCGCATGGACAACGGCAAGACGGCCGTGCTGATACAGGGCGCAAGGCGCGTGGGGAAGTCGACTATAGCCGAAGAGTTTGCGACTAACGAGTACGAGAGTTACATATTGGTGGACTTCGCGGCGTGCTCAGACGAAATCCGCGGCCTGTTTAATGATGTGTCGAACCTTAACCATATTTTCATGCGGCTGCAATTAGAATATGGCGTGGCACTGACAGAGCGGAAATCGGCCATTGTCTTCGACGAGGTGCAGCTCGCCCCGAAGGCGCGGCAGGCGATTAAGTATCTCGTGAAGGACGGCCGGTATGACTATATAGAGACGGGGTCGCTGATTTCGATTCGCAAGAACGTGAAGGATATTCTGATACCGAGCGAGGAGGTGAAGCTGAGGATGTATCCGATGGATTACGAGGAGTTCAGGTGGGCGTTGGGAGACACGGCTACCATAAAGCTGTTGCAGGGCTGCTTCGATGGCCGGACATCATTGGGCGATGCCACAAACCGGAAGCTGATGCGCGATTTCCGCCTGTATATGCTTGTCGGCGGTATGCCGCAGGCGGTCGCGGCATACCTTGAGACGAACAATCTGGAAAGGGTGGACAGCGTGAAGCGGGCCATCATCACGCTGTATGAGGACGATTTCAACAAGATAGACCCTACGGGCAGGGCCTCGAAAATGTTCCATCAGATTCCCGCCCAACTGTCGGGCAACGCCAACAGGTATCTGGCATGGAGCGCTACGGACGGTAGCCGGAGCTCGGAACTGACGGAGATTGTGTCTGAAATAAAGGAGTCGATGGTTGTCAACATGGCCTATCATGCCAACGACCCGGGTGCGGGAATGGCGCTGCATCAGAGTCCTAACAAATACAAGATGTTTGCGGGCGACACGGGTTTGTTTGTAACGCTCGCGTTTTGGGATAAGAAATTCACCGAAAACACGATTTATAACAAGTTGCTGAGTGATAAGTTGTCTGCCGACATCGGGTATGTTTATGAGAATGTCGTCGCGCAGATGTTGAAGGCCTCGGGGCATGAACTGTATTATTACACATTCCCGACAGACAGCGGCAAGCACAATTATGAGGTGGATTTCCTGATTGCCGACGGCGACAAGGTCAGCCCTATCGAGGTGAAGTCGTCGGGGTATAAGACGCACGCGTCGCTGGATGCTTTCTGCGAAAAATTCTCATCGAGGATAAGAAACAAATATCTGGTTTATACAAAGGACCTGCGCAAGGAAAAGGATGTGCTGTATCTGCCTTCGTATATGGCGATGTTCCTGTGACAGAGATACGGGAAACGGGGAACCGGCAATATAGCTTCCTTTATCTTCTCCTGTCTTCCAGCCCATAAATAATAGAAGAGGACGTACCAAAAGCGGTGCGTCCTCTTCCTTATATACATACATTAAACTAAATATCGCTATTTCACAATAGCGTTGCCTTTATTTAAATACCACTATTTCACAATAGCGTTTTTCTTATTTCACAGCCGGAACATATTGCATAGACGGCGCAAATGCCTTTGCAGCCATAGTCTTTGCCTTTGCCGTTGTGTGTGGCTTTGCATCGGCTGTCATGTCATATTCCTCGATGAACACGTTGGTAAAGAACAGCAATGTGCCAGCAAAGGATGCAGAAGAAAGGGTCGTGCTTCTGAATGCTCCTAATGAGAAGCAGTCGCTTGCATGATTGCTCCAGTTTCCATCATCCTCGAATGAGCCGGCAGTGAATTTATCTACTGTTCCGTCCTCGTTGGTATAGCTGTCCTGCACCAGTCTTGCCGTCATCGAGACAGCAGTGTTCCATGTTATGCTTCCTGCCTCGGCATCGCCGATGAGCGAATATACATAGTAGCTCTGATAGCGTCCCATGCTGTGTCCGCCGGTCAGTGTCATCGTGAGGTCGGCCTTGTTGAATGTTACAGGCATTGACCAACCGAATTGCGGGAGCTCGAGGTTGTATGTCGAGCCGGTCTTTGTTACCTGCGCAAGCAATGTCACCACAGCCTCGTTCGGGTCTTCCTCATCTGGGTCTACACCGCCGAATATATAATATTTGCCAACGACATCCTTGTCGATATCGCCCTGAGTTACCTCTATCCGGTCGCCCAATGTGCCGGCCTGATAGTAAACATATCCTGTGCGGATTTGTCCGGTAGTGTTCTCCTCAGTGCTGATTGTCAGCTTGCCGTCAACGAGTTCGGCAGTCAGCCACGGGTCGGAAGTGGAGATTGTAACGTCGAGGTTTGTGTTGAAGTCGTATGCGTTCACGTTCTCCTCATCACCGTATACGATGTTAGCGGGTGCGTCGAGCACGAAGACAGCACCAAGCTGTGATACGTTCACTTGCAGGAAGTCGCCGTTTGCGGCTTTGATGGTTACGAAAGTGTGGCGTGACTCACGTGAATAGTTGGCGTCTGCGGTAAGCGTGATGGTGTTTCCGCTAACGCTTACGTTGAGCCATTCGTCGTCAGCCTCAGCCTGAATGTCCTGCCCTGTCACGGTGAGGGTCTTTGTGGCACCTGCTGCCGGAATCTCGGTCTGGCCTTCTGTTACCTGCACGGTGTTTACCTTCTCTGTGTAATCATCGTCGCTACAGGATGCCATAATGAGGCATCCCATAACGAAAAGGGTTATATTAAATAGCTTTTTCATTTCACAATATTTTTTTGTTTATTAGTTCTTTGTCAGTCCAACAAGATAAGGCATCTGGGCTGAACCGTTAACAAGGAATGCCGCGTCTGAACACTGATCGCTGTTGGCTCCATCCCACAGAATGAAAGAGTCTGCCGTTACGCCTGGATATGTGCCTGCATCCTCGAATGTGAAACCTGTTTCTGAAGGTATGAGTTTCACACCGGCCTGTGTACTCCATGTAAGATTTCCACCGGCTCTGAGTCCCCACATTGCAAGGTATATAGGATTGTTGCGGCTGTCGTTGCCAAGCAACTGCGCGAAAATGATTGCCGCACCGGCCTTCTTGTCGTATGTGATGTTGATGTCGTGGTTCGGAACAAGTCCGCTCAATACCCAACCGGTCTTGTCAGCGTTCTCGGCAATAGTCACATTGACATTGCGCAGTCCGTAGTAGTAGCTGAACCTATAGCTTCCGACAATCTTTTCGTTTACCTCATTATAGAACATATATCCTTCGGGAAGTTCAGCTGTAAGAACCAGACCGGGGTATTCATCGCAAGTAAGTGTGAAGTTGTCAATGTTGTAGGTAAAGTTCTGTACCGTCGCACCTGCGAAAGTAGCGGGTTCTCTGAGTTTCAATCCGGTGGCGGTATAGATGAATGGCTCATAAAGTTCCTCGGTAGTGCCTGCAATCCACAGGTGGTTTTCCTCGTCAATTTCGCCGACAACGGCAGCGCCGTCCATAGAACCGTTATACGTGTACATCATGTTGTCGGAGATATTGGTAATGCCATTAAGATATTCTTCCCAAGATACATCTTCCGGCATACGTGTGAGTACCATGTGATTGCCCCATTTCTTGCCTTTCAATTCAATGCGGTCATCGGTAACATCGAGTACCACGAACTCAAAATCACCCTCGAAACCGTCTACCTGATCTTGGTAAGGCTGCGACAGGAAGTGCAGAATCTCATTATAGGTGTTGAATGTCAGCACCGGCCCCTGGTCTTTCACGACGTCGTAGCTCGACCTTGTTGTCATGGTGTTGTCGCCAGCTATCTCGCCCGCAACGGTAGCCTTGCCGTCCTCGAACTTCACGAGGAAGTTGTAACCGCCATGCACGTATTCCGAACCGAGATAGTACTCAAGATGCCATCCGTTGTGAGCAGACTCAAGAACGCTCTTCGCATTGGCAACGGCCTCATCTATACGCTCAGCCGCAGATTTGTCAAACACGTCATTATCATCGTGCAGACATGACTGCATGGAGAATGCCACTACGGCAAACATCAAATATAAAAATCTCTTTTTCATTGTCTCTTTCTTAATTTAAGTGTTCAAGATCTAATTTGTCCAACTCTTGTCCGCGGTGCTGAACGGCACGGTGCAGCTCGTCTAAGTCGAGATTCCAAGAATCCTTCATGTACTTCTTGATGTAGTCGAGTTTCTTCTCGATGATGGCCCTTCCGCTTGCTCCGGCACGGGTGAGCTTGCTCTCCCATGTGGCATCGCTGTTGGTGATATACTGTGCCATAGTCTCGGCGAAGTCTTCACGCGGCTCCACCATCGCATAGTTGCGGATAAAGCCCTTGCTGAGAGCCTCTGCTTCCGGCACCTGATACCAGTTAACGCTCACATAGTCGCCCGTTGAAATCTTGTCGAACTCAGAATCGTAAGGTATCTTCTGGTTGAGGATGTGGGTAAACTCGTGGTGCAGAGTCGTGAAGTAATACTGCTCGAGCAGGTCGTAGTTATGCAAGTTAGCGTCTGTCAGGCTGTTCACCATATAGAGCGTTACCTTGTAACCGCCCTCGGCCGTACCGAGCACCATCGTACCGTTGTTCTCATAACCCGGCGAACCGATGAGTACAATCTGACGCGGAGAGTTAGCCTTAAGGAAGTCCTGACCTATCACCTCGTTGTAAGCATCGAACCAAAGATACTTAACTATTATCGCGAGCTTTGCAGACTTGGCAGAGTCGGCCGGAACGAGAGTCTTCTTGTTGTCCGTCTCGATGTATTTCCACTTGTATTGGAAATCTACATTATATGGATATGTGTAGTTCTTGAGCAACCATGTGTCAAGAGCGTCACGGTTTTCTGTGCCGTCTACCGGGAATATGGTGTCACCGCTTGGGTCGTCATCGGAACATGCGGTGAATCCCAATACCATTATTGAAATCAGCAATAATGAATATAGCTTATTTTTCATACTCATATTATATATTCTTTAATGTACTAATATCTTTATACCTTTACTTAGTTTCTTGGGTTAGCCTGCAATCCTGCGGTGATTACATCCTGCGGAAGCTGGATAGCCAGACGCGGGTCGTTAGGCTCCATAGTGTCCGTTACACCGGTAATGTTATAGTTAGAGTTCATTGTACGGCGGTACATCGTGATACCATAGCGCTTAACGTCCTGAAGACGGAAGCCCTCATGCAGTGTAACGACACGCTTCAACTGAAGTATTGCCTGAAGCAAAGCCTCCTGTGTGGCATCGCCATTGACGAGCTTTGTCAGCTTCTTTTTCGGTGTCGGAGCCATCGGCTCATAATAATCAACGCCGTCATAGAATGTCTTCAGACCGTCGAGAGTAGCCTGATAGTGAGTCCTCGTAAATACAGCAAGCTCAGTATTCAAGTCGGCAAGAGCCGCATTGTAGTTTCCTGCAAGCGCGTTAGCCTCAGCACGCTCGAGAAGTGCGATGTCGGTAGTCATGATTGGATATTCTGCATGAGCGAATCCGATACCTGCCTGCAAGTCTGTGTATTCAAATTCGTATGGCACCTTGCGGAAGATATATTTAGAAAGACTTCTGTTTGACCAAACATACGCGTACATATTTCCCCAGGGGAATGTTGCTTCCAGAGTCTCGGTCTTTGATATTGCGTCGCCGTGTGCATATCTGTCTCCATACGAATAAGGTCCGCCGATGGCTCCCCATTCAGACTGAACAACCTGAAGCAGCAGGTTGCAAGCATGGTCTGAGTTTACGAAGAACTCAGGAGCGACCTGTCTGTTCTGCACCTGTCCGTACAAAGCTGACCAGTCGCGCAAGTCCATTGGCGATGCGTTCTCGCCAAGCAAGAGATTGCCGTACTTGATGCTCTCGTCATATTTCTGATAATAGAGATAGAAACGGGTTGCGAAAGCGTATGATGCTCTCTGGTTGAAGTGGAACTTCGGCTTTGCGTACTGGTTTGTTACCAAAGGAAGAGCCCGCTGGAGGTCGGCCTCGATCTTCTCATACAAGCCTTTCAGAGTGCCACGCTCGTATGACTGTCCCACTGTTGTCTCGGTCTTGGTCGGGTAAGGCAGACCAAGCTCGTTGGCAGCCGTAGCTTCATCGTAGGCGTTGCAGAAGACTGTAGAGAGCATGAACATATTGTATGCACGGCACATCAGCGCCTCACCGAGCTGCGAGCTGTAAGCCTTCTGCTCCTCGGCAGAGAGCTTGTCGATATGCTCTATCGAAGCGTTTGAAGCCGCGATGGCCTTGTAATATGCGTTCCACAATTCCTGCGGGGTCTCCGGATCTCCGGTCTCTGTGATGTCCGCCCACTCGAAAGCCTGACGTTGGAAGCGGCTGGCTTCCGTCCATCCTGAGTTCTGACAAAGGTCAGAGTTGTCGGAGTACATCTCAAACAGATAAGCAGGGTTTACTTCCGAGTACGCACTCACAAGAAGATTGTTTATATCATCCGGCGAAGTAAACTCCATACGGCTATCAGGCTGCTTGTCAAGATAGTCGTCGCATGACGCGAGCGTCAGTCCGAGCGACAAGATAGATATTCCTATATATTTACTTTTCATATTTGTTTTCTTCTTTATGTTTTTTGGAAATGTGAATTATTAGAATCCGGCTTTCAGTGTGAGAGTGAACTGCTTCGGAACCGGAGCAGACACACCACCAGAGCGGAAGAATTCAGGATCCTGACCATTAAGTTTCTTGTCTGCATATATCAGGAACAGGTTGGTAGCCTGAAGTTTCAATGACAGGTTCGTGAGCGGACCAATCCAAGCCTTCGGGAACTCATATCCCAATGACATTTCTTTCATACGGATGAAGTCTCCCTTAGCGATGCGCACATCAGAATAGTTGTAGACACTATATGCGCGGGACAGCTCTCTGTCGGCCTGATGCTGGCCATAGCTGAGAATTACAGGAATGTTTGTGAATTTCTCGTCGCCAGGTGCCATCCAACGGTTCTTGAATTCCTTCGTCATAGATGAAAGGTCGCTGTAAACTCCTCTGAAGACAGGGTCGAGACGAACGACATTTCCGAACGAATAAGTGATGAATACATTGAATGTGAATCCTTTGTACTTGAAGATGTTACCGAACGAACCCTGTACTGTCGGGTCTGTCGGGCCTTCATATTTCAGGTAGTCGAGCTTGTCGCGCTCCTGGAGTTCGATGTCGTAGACTGTAACCTCGCCTGCCTCGTTAAGGAAGGTTGGCATACCGTCCTCGTTAAGTCCCATGAACGGAACTGAGAACAGAGCACGCACCGGATAGCCCTCACGGCGGCCACCGTAGTTTGTCAAGAGGTCGATGGCGCGGTCCTGACTTGCAAGGCTCGTAATCTTCGTCTTCGTATGAGAATAAACAAGGCTTGTATTCCAGCTAAAGTCCTTAGTCTTGATGTTGGTAGTACTGATACTCAACTCCTCACCATTAGACTTCATGTCGGCTGCGTTGGCCCAACGGATAACCTGTCCGCCGATACCCTGTGTGGCAACCGGACCGATTTCATCGAAGTTCTTACGTGTATAAATATCGAAAGCCACATTGATTCGGTCGTTCAGGAAGCCTGCCTCAATACCGAAGTTGAACTCGTTCTTCTTCTCGTATGTCAAATCATCGTTTGCAAGGTCGGAGAGCTGGATACCAGTTTCCTTGTCCTGAGAGAATATGCGGTATGGCTGATATGCTCTGAACACGTTACCCGAGCTTGTGTATCCTGTTGGAGGAGGAGTGGCGGTCAGAGAGTAAGATGCCTTCAGCTTAAGATGAGAGAGCGTAGGCTCAAGTGCCTTGAAGAACTTCTCCTGGTCAACGTTCCATGATGCTGCGACGTTCCAAGTAGGTGTCCAGCGTGCAGAACGGCTCTTACCCATAGCGTTGCTACCCTCGTAACGGTATGTACCTGTAAGGATATACTTGTTTGCAAAGCCGTATGTGAAGTTTGCGAAGAACGCTGCCGAGCGTGAGTTGGTGTTAGAAAGGCTGTAGTAATCGGTGTTCTCCTCTACAGCCTTCTTGAAGAATGGATAAACATAGAAAGGTATCTCACCCTTGTTATACTGCATACCTACACCGTTGAACCATGTACGGTTACGCTGTATATCTGTCGTCTCCATACCGCCGAACAGGTTCAGCATGTGCACTTTGTTAAATATATGGTTGTAGCTTGCGGTAAGACGGAAGTTCCAGTCAATCATCCTATTGTCTGTACGTCTGAGGAAACCGCCGTTCGGGAGCACAGTAATAGGCAGGGCAAACGGGTCATCCTTGTCAGTGTAAAGATACTTGTTGCCGTCGCGGATGATGGCGTTGTCCATAGCGCGGTAAGCCTCAGCCTGGTTAGAGTCGTCAAGAATCTTATACTCCTGAGATGTGGCTGTGTACTTCATCGCTGCAAGTCCTGACAACTCAAGGTCTTTGATAGGACTCCACTTCAACTCAGCCTGGAATTTTGTGTCAACGAAATCTATGTCAATGTAGTTTGTCTCCAGCTCGTGCATGATGTTGAACGGCGCGTAGTTAGACTGATAATAAGTGTTCGGGTCGAGCGCGCGTGAAGTGTTCAAAGCGTAAGAATACGGGTTGATATCGAAGTCGCGCTTCACGTTTCCGTTCACCACGTCGAGGTCTTGGCTCAATGTTCCCGGAGCCTTCTGCTTACGGTAGCTTCCACTGCCGATGATGTTGAGGCTCAGGTTCTTCAGAATCCTGTGAGTAGCGTTCATGTTCATCGTGTAACGGTTCACCTTACTCTGCTTGTACCATCCCGGGTCAACCATTGCCGACATAGAGACATAGTAGTTGCTCTTCTCCGTACCGCCGCTAAGGCTGATAGAATGGTTCTGCATGATGTTCGTAGAGAAAAGCTGGTCGAACCAGTCCGTGTTGCGCATCTCGGCATTCTGCAAGTAGCCGTTGCGCGCCTCCAAAGTGTTGGCGAGCATGAATGTGCCTGTGGCAGGGTTGTAAGTGTTAATCAACTCATACATCTTGCCATACACACCATAATCGCTTCCGTTGAGCACATTGCTGTAAGAGAGCCATCCCTTGTCCTGCAACTCACGGTAAATACCCATCTGGTCCTGAGAGTTCAGGATGTTGAAGTCGCTGTATGAAGGGATAAGACGGGTTGTGAACTCACCCGTATAGCTGATATGTGCCTGTCCTGCCTTACCCTTCTTGGTAGTAACGACAATCACACCGGCCATAGCGCGCGCACCATAAATAGATGTTGCGGAACCGTCCTTCAATATCTGAAAACTCTCGATATCGTCAGAGTTCAATCCTGCGATGGCAGAAGAGATAAGGGTCTCAGGGTCTCCGGAAGACAAGTCATCAGAGTTGATGTCGGTAACATCTTCCATTATCACACCATCTACAACCCACAACGGTTTTGAAGAACCATAGATAGAGGTCGCACCACGCACACGGATCTTAGGCGCGGAACCGAATGTACCACTTACATTCTGCACAGACACACCGGCAGAGCGGCCTTCCAGTGAACGGCTCACATCCGCTATACCGTTTATGATGGCATCATTTGCGTCTACCTTGTCCGTAGCACCGGTAAACATACGACGGTCCATTTTCTGCATACCCGTCACAACAACTTCTCCCAGAGAGGTCTGGTCTGCTTTCATGACGATTTTCATGTTTCGTCCGGCCTTTACCTCCACTGGCTGCATACCGATATAAGATACCCGGATTACAGTCTTTCCCTTTGGCATCGTCATGGAGAACTTACCGTCAAGGTCTGTCACCACGCCGACATTTGTACCAGCGGCCTGGATCGAAAGCCCCCTGCTCCCGGTGGGAAGTTCAGGGGATGGAGGATGGAGAAATGCATTCATGGCAGCATCCGCACATATTTTCCGATTAACTTTATCAGCTTCAAATTAGGCCAGATTGGTCCAATTAGGCTAATTAGGCTAATTTGTCTAATTAGTTCAATTAGCCCGATTACTCCAATAATTCCCCCGCGAGGCTGAAAAAAACGCCTGAAAACTCACGTTTTTTCAACCAAATTCTCTATTGCTCCCAAAAACGCAAAAATACGGCTTTTTAGCCAATTTTTAGCTAAACACTTGATTATCAGATGTTTATCCCGTTTTATCGCAAAATCCGCCATTTTGGAGCGCATTTTTAGCCCCATTATTTTGCAACGGAGGCTCCGTTAGAGTCTAACGGAGGCACTTTTGGCCTTCAACGGAGCCTCCGTTGCAATGCAAAACGGCCTAAAACAGACTCCAAAAGTGCCACTTTTGAAAGCCAACAAACGTTAAATTGCCCGAAAACGGCATTTTTCCCCGTTTTTGGAGACTTGATTTTTCGATAAAAATCGACCCGATTTTTCTCTAACGGAGGCCGTTTTGGAATTTTGAATTACGAATTTTGAGTTTTGAATTGGGATTTTTGAGGTCGGGAAATTGCCGAAAATGAGTAACGAGACCTATATTTAACGTTCATTAGCACGAGAGAATCGATTTTCAAATGTAAAGATTTTTGACTTAAAACCTTTACAATTCAGGCCGTAAGATTGGAGGCTTCTGATTATGAGGAGAGATTACACAAAAGACATATTTCACCTTACAATCTAAGACCTAAAATTACATAACCTCACAAAAAAACGATTTGTTTTACCGATGTTGCACCATTTTTATTTACCTTTATCTTGCGAAACCGCCTCTCTTTTATATAAATATATGTTTATCCTGGTATGGGAAACGCCGACAAGAAGTATGTTACTGAACATTATTCTTCACTATATAAATTCTAAGAAATATGACATCAATGACATTTCACTTGCATTTGGCTAACCATGCAAACAAGAAAGGACTCTTCCCGGTTATGCTCAGAATGACACAAAACAGAAAATCGAAAAGACTGCGCACGCTGGTCGAGGTGAGAACGGCGGAATGGAACAAAAACAAAGAGTGTGTGAGGGCGAGCAATCCGAACAGTGAATGGATGAATGAGGTGCTGGAAAAAGAGCTGAGAATGGCTAAAGACGTGTATCTGAACCTGAGAAACCGTGGGATGGACACGCCCGAAAAGGTGAAGGACAGCATGAAAAGGGGCAAGCGGTCGCCCTCGTTCATGGTCTACGCAAAGGAGAGAACGCAGGAGATTTATGATGCGGGAGGGATAAGGAACTGGAAGAAATACCTGAGCTTCTGCAACAAACTGGAGGGGTTCATGAAGACGAACGGCATGAGCGACCTGCTGTTTGTGGAGCTTACCCCGGCGCTGCTGTCTAAGTTTGACAACTATCTGCGCCGTCTGCCCAACAAGAGAAGACCTTCGCAACAGCTACACCCGAACACAATACAAGTGCATCTGAATATTTTCAAGACACTGATAAACAGGGCGATAGAGATTGACGGGATGCTGCGGCCGGAGCAAAATCCGTTCATGAAATTCAAGTTCCGCGGCGTGAAGACGGTCAAGGAAAAGCTGAACGAGGAAGAACTGAATGCGATAATGCGCCTCCGGCTGAAGCGCAACAGCAAGACGTGGCACTGCCGCAACTACTTCTTCTTCTCGCTCTATTGCGCCGGTATCCGCATCGGAGACCTTATACAGTTGCGCTGGTGTAATGTTACGGACAACGGAAGGCTGCGCTATCAGATGGGAAAGAACCACAAGGTGCGCGACCTCGTGCTCGTGGGCAAGGCCCGGAAAATACTGGACGAATACCGGCGCAAGGACGCACGGGCTACAGACTATATCTTTCCGATTCTCTCGGGTACGGAACCGTGGGCAAATTGCATCACGCAGGAAGAGAAAGACACCCTGCCTCCGCTGATGAAACTGCGGATGTTTCAGACCATCGGCACGCACAATGTAATTATAAACCAGGAACTCGACCGCATAAAACATCTTGCCGGGATTGACAAGAAAATCTCTTTTCACATCAGCCGCCACTCGTTTGCGAAGATGGCGAAAGAGAAAGGACTCGACAATCTGGAGGTGAAAGCGCTCATGGCGCATTCCAATCTTGCCACGACACAGAAATACATGGGCGAGTTCGACACCAAACAGAACGACGACGCACTCAGCCGGGTGTTCCGGAATAAAAAAGACGAGCCTTAGTTGCACAAATGTTGAACCAACCGGCAAAATAATGTCAGATTGTCAATCCATTTTCTGCATATTCTGCATAAGTATGAATTAGTATTTAACTGCTTGCAAATTTATACGTTATTTATGCTAACAAGTTGAAAGTTTTATGCGTTAAAAATGCAATTCATGTCGTTTTTTAGCCCAAAACGGGCGAAAAATGTTAAAAAACGCGGTTAAATATTCATTTTAGAATGAAAACATTTGTTGGGAAAGAAAAATTATATAATTTTGCAATTTGTAACAAACGTATATTTTTATTGTTAAATTCAAAGTATTTATGAAAACAAGATTAACTATGATTTTTGCCTCGTTGTTCCTGTGTCTTGGAACGGCTTTGGCACAAACTGAAGTTAACGGTACCGTTGTATCCTCAGAGGACGGACAACCGGTGATAGGTGCTTCGATCCAGGCCGCAGGTACTAACGTCGGTGTGGTTACGGACCTT
>ENA-ORRE01001756-ORRE01001756.1-human-gut-metagenome-genome-assembly--contig:-NODE-1756-length-13716-cov-5.805212_pt1 | contig 13716 bp, 13 predicted proteins | sample MGYA00242171_ERZ509126 | MGnify/ENA primary metagenome ERZ509126 (study PRJEB26280, sample SAMEA2338648) | human gut metagenome | biome: human gut; feature: human-associated habitat; material: faeces... | reverse complement strand
ACCACCAAAAAGCCGATCCCCGTGCGGCGTTCATCGCCAAGCGCGTCGCGTTGCGCCGCCAGCTGCACACGGGCAGCGGCGATTCCCGCCAGGGCCAGTACGAGCTTGGCCAGAGCCGCATAGGCCGCAACCTATGGGAGGCCCCGCAGCTCTACATCGCCAACTCTCCCGTCTTCTACGCCGACCGTGTCGAGACGCCCCTGCTCATCATGGCCAACGACGCCGACGGCGCCGTGCCCTGGTACCAGGGCATAGAGATGTTTATGGCCCTGCGTCGCCTGCAGAAGCCAGTATGGATGCTACAGTACAACGGCGAGGCCCACAACATCCGCGCCCGCAAGAATCGCAAGGACATCACCAAGCGCCTCCAGGGCTTCTTCGACCACTACCTCAAGGGCGATCCAATGCCCCGCTGGATGAAGGAAGGCATCGACCCCGTCCGCAAAGGACAGGACCTCGGCTTCTGAGGCGTACAACCTCTTTTCATATCGAGATAAACAACAAAAACGATGGCACCTTTAGATAGGCGCCACCGTTTTTGTTGTCAATCTCAGCCTTTTGCATTAAATTTGCAGGGTAAAACACGTAATCCACCACTCACGACTTCTATGCCATGGTCCAGAACCGCTTCCACTACGCCATCACGGGCCAGACGGCAGCCGAAATCAGATTGTTACTGTTACGATGAGATGAGTCAATTTCTGAGCCAGCTGGAGCCGATAGAGGTTCCTGCCAGGACCATTCTCCTTCGCGAGGGCGACGTCGCCGACCGACTCTACTTCATCGACTGCGGCTGTCTGCGTCTCGGCTTCCTCGACTCCGGTCGCGACATCACCTTCCAGTTCTTTCTCGACGGAGAGTGCGTCGCCTCTTTCGACAGCCTTTATACCCGCGCTCCATCCCTTTTCACCTTACAGGCCCTCGAGCCTTCCCGGCTACGTGTGCTGCCCCGCGCCGACTTTTTCCACCTGCTTGATGCCGACGCCGACGCACGGCGATACTTCGAGCAAAAGCTCGTGAGCCGTTTCCGCGCATACCAGCAGCTCTTCCTCAGCCGCATCCGCCTGACACCCCGCCAGCGCTACGAAGAGCTGCTGCGCACGCGCCCCGACCTCCTGCGCCGAATCCCCCAGCACTACATCGCCTCCTACCTTGGCATCACCCCCGTTTCCCTCAGCCGCATCCGCGCCCGCCACTGACCCGTTCAATTCTTTACAATTGTTATTGGCACCAGTGGGGGTGTGGGCGTAACTTTGCGGCATGAAAAGGATATTCGTGATTGACTGGTCGCTGATTCCGGCCTTCGCCGCCGTGCTCGCCACCGGCATAGGACTCCACGTGGCCGGTGACGGGCCGCACGAGGTATGGCACGACTGGGCGGTGGCGCACGTGGTCTGCGGGCTGCTTTTCCTCGTCGCCGTCGGACTGCACGTGCAGTCGCATCGGGGCTGGTATCGCTCGTGGTTTCGATCCGGGCTTGGCAAGAAAAGCCGAGTGACAGTGCTGCTGATGCTCCTCTGGACCGTCGCCGCCATCACCGGCGTCATCCTCCTGCCCCTGCCCGGCGAAGGTGCCGGTCTGGGCCGCTGGCACTACATCCTCGGCCTGCTTGCCTCCATCGTCGCCCTCGGCCACTTACTCAAGCGCCTCCCGCTCCTCCGTAACTCCATAAAACGCAAAAAAGGTGCGCCGACCTGAAATCGACGCACCCTATACTTAGATGGCTTTAAGCCCGACGGTTTACTTTCCCTGCCAGGCCTTGATGGCCTGCAGCTGCTGGAGCATCTGCTGAGCCTGCGGCATGGCGTTCTGGAGGATCTTCATGGTGGCGATGGCGGTGTCGTAGTCCTTGTTGAGTGCCGCGAGCAGGCCCTGTGCGTAACGGGCTTCGTTGCTGTTGCCGGCCTTGCGCAGGAAGCGTCCGGCGCTCACCAGGTCACCGCGCTGCATGGCGCTGTTGGCGGCGTTGAGGTTGGCCGTCGGGTCGTCGGGGAACATGGCGGCGGCTACGTCGAAGACGTGGTTGAACTCGTCGCTTCCGGGCTGCATGCTCTGGGCAGCCAGGTAGAACTCGTGGAGCGACAGCTTCTGCGGGTTCTTCTTCATGACCTCGATGATTTCGGCCACGTCAGTGTAGCTGCGCACGGTGTATTCCACCTCGTAGTCGGACTTGCGCAGGCTGGGGTAGACGTTCTTGAGCAGCCAGGCGTACTCGTTGGGGTAGGTAGTGCGGATCTTCTGGTTCTTGTCGTAGGGCTGGAGGTCGGAGGCCAGGATGTCGAGGATGCCGGCCTTGTCGGCTACTTCGTTGGTGTCGAGGTATGCCTTGAGGCCCTGGAAGTTGGCGGCGTCGAAGCTGGTGGTGATGAAGCCGTCGGGGAACTTGTAGAGGTTCTGCACGTACTCCTCGAGGGCGGCGGTACGTCCCTTGGCCAGGCGCACGTTGTTCTCGTACGGGCCCTCCGGCGAGGCGTAGCCCTTGATGGCCATGGACTTCAGCGTCACGTCCTTGTCGTCGCGGACCAGGTTGATGGTGTTGGTAATCTTGGCCAGCTCTGCCTTGTTGCGGCGGTAAGTGGGGTCGATGTTGGTCTTGTTGACGATGAAGTCGATGTAGGCGGTGCCCTTGACGTTGCGGATCTTGACCTTTTCGGCCACCGGCTCTATGTAGGCGAAGGCCGGTGTGAGCGTGGGGGGAGCGAATCTGACGTCCTTGACGGGGGTCTCGAAGGTGGCGGCGGTGTTGCCGCAGCAGCCGTTGACCTGGTACGACATCACGAGCTCACAGTTGTTCATCCACGGCTGGAAGGGCACGGAGGCGGAGTAGTCGAAGATGGCCTTCTTGCCGTTGCGCATGAGGTTGACGGTGCCGTCGTCGTTGCGCTTGTGGTAGAAGTAGCGGTTATGGCCGGCGAAGGTTACGGACTGGAGAGCCTGAACGTTGGCGCCGTTGCGCAGGATGGGAGTGACGCGCAGTTCCTGGTTGGACTTGATGGGGAACTTGGTGTAATCGAGGTCCATGGAGATGTCGAGGTTCTGCCCGTTCTTGACCGTCTGCACGTTCTGCACCTGCAGCTCGCTTTCGCTGTATCGGATTCCGGCAAGTGCCAGGATTGGGCAGAGCAGCATTGCCAGAAATATCTTTGTCTTCATGATTGTGTGTTTTTTTGTTTTTTAGGTGTTTCCGTCTTAGTTCGGGCTTACGGTCAGAAGACGTACTCCAGATTTACGGCGAGTTTTGTGGGGCCGACGTAGTTGTGGACCTTGTTGTCCTGGATTTTGTTCTGGAGCTTGCCGCCGTTGGCCTTGTCGATCCTCCATCGGTCGTAGGGGGAGTAGATCCAGCCGATGCCGATTTCGGCCTCCAGGTTCCAGTGTGTGCCGAGAGTCCAGGCGTGGCCGTAGGCTATGCCGGCGCCGACGCCCCAGCCTTTCCAGCGCTCGTCCTTGAGCTGCTTGAAGCGGTTGTTGAGAAAGTTGGGGATGAAGCCGATGTTGCCTACGTTGTACATGCCGCCCATGACCTGTAGGGCGATGAAGTTGCCCTGGAACTTCTCGCAGAACCAGTAGCGGGCCTCGGGCTGTACCCACCAGCGCTCCCAGCGGCGCTCCTGGTGGCTGCCGTGGCCCCACCAGCCGTGCTTGACGGGCCAGTAGTTGACGTCGGTGGAGATGTCGAGAGTCCATTTGGGTGCAAGACCGAATTCGAGGCCGAGGTTGGCCACGGCGCCCGCGTCGTGGAGCAGGTTGGTCTTTATAGCCACATCCTGCGCGCGTGCGCCAAGTCCGAAGATGGCTGCGACGGCAAGCGCCAGCATTGCTTTAAAGGTGGTTCTCATGATCGTGTGTTTTTTTGTGAAGGATTTTTTGGGTTCGTTTACTGTTAAACGATTTAGTGTGTGTTTGGGTTTAGGGTTGAGTGTTGAGAGGTGCGGGGCGAGGAGGGCGATAACTCTCGACTAAGTTACGGGCAAGGTGGGGTTGATGAGGAATACGCGCTCGGTGCTGCGCGTCAGGGCGGTGTAGAGCCAGCGGTAGAAGTCCTCGCCGAAGGCGTCGGTGCGGATGCCGGCCATGTCGATGTATACGTGGCGCCACTGGCCGCCCTGGGCCTTGTGGCACGTCACGCAGTAGGCGTGCTTGACCTGCAGGGCGTTGTAGTATGGGTCGTTGTCGGCCTGGCGCATTTTCTCGCTCAGGTCGCCTTCGTAGCTGTAGAGGACCTTGCCGTGGAAGTCGGCCATTGCGCGCGGGCTCAGGTTGGGTGTGTCGGTGTAGAGGGTGGAGAGCATGAGCTTGGCGGCTACGGGACCCTGGCGGCCGGGAAAGGTGAGCTCGGCGTCGGCGAAGCGGTAGCCGTAGCGCTCCTCGGCCTGTCCTATCCAGTTGACGGTGGCCATGTCGCCGTTGGCCAGCAGGGCGTTGCGTTCCTGCCGCGCCCAGTAGTAGTTATTGCGCGTCACGAGGATGTGCTCGCCGCTGCCGATCTCCTCCTCGGTGTCGAGGATGCGCACTCGGATGTCGTTGTTGATGAGGTTTGCGCGCCAGTTGGAGCGGGTGATGACGATGGTGCCGTCGTGGCCTACGCGGCTCAGCGACGAGGTGTAGTAGTCCTCAAGCTCCTCGCCGGGCACCACTGTGACGTCGTCGGGGAAGCGGGAGGCTTCGAGGATGAGGCTTTCCGGGTGCGGCTCTCCGGTGATGAAGCGGCGCACCAGGGTGGCGTTGTACAGCACGCCGCTCTCTGCGGCCTGGCGCAGGGGCGTGCTCAGGACGTGGTGCCAGGGGGCGAGGCCGAGGCTCACGAGCCGGTCGCGGTTCATGGCCAGGCTCTGCTCCTGGCCCACGGGGGGCAGCTGGGCCGTGTCGCCCATCAGGATGAGTCCGCAGTTGGAGCCCTGGTTGACGTAGCGGACGAGCATTTGCAGCAGCGAGCGGCGCAGGTCCGGGGCGTCGCCTATCAGCGATGCCTCGTCGACCACGAACAGCGTGTCCTCGCTGCGGTTGGGCGCCAGGGTGTAGCCTCCCTGTTCGGTGGGGCGGAACAGGCGGCGGTGGATGGTGCCGGCAGGCAGTGTCGATGAATTGGAAAAGACCTTGGCGGCGCGGCCGGTGGGTGCCAGGAGCACCACCTTGGCCCCGGCGCGGCGCAGGGCGTTGACATATGCGCCCATTAGGGTCGTCTTGCCGGTGCCGGCGAAGCCGTTGAGCACGAACACGTCGCGTGGCAGACGGTCCGTGGCGAAGCGGCACAGGTCCGTAAGCACCTCGTCCTGCTCGTCGGTGGGGGCGAAGGGAAAGAGCTGCCGCGCAAGCGAATAGAGTGCCTGGCCTTGCTGCGTCAGGGGGGTGAGCTCGTGGTCGTTCATGGTCAGAGCTTATGACGCCGTATGCGGGGAAAAAGTTTGCGCAGGCGCATCAGGTAGCGGGCCGAGGCTCCGCCGGCCACCACCAGCATCACGGCGCCTATCACCAGCACAACTCCGACCCACTGGCGGGGCATGAGCGTCTCGCCGAATACGGTGATGCCGAAGAAGATGGCCGTCAGCGGCTCGAAGGCGCCGAGGATGGCCGTGACCGTGGCCCCCACGCTCTGGATGGCGGCCGTGGTGCAGAGGAACGAGATGGCCGTGGGTATCAGCGCCAGTGCCAGGATGTTGCCCCATAGCGGCCAGCCGGAGACCGGGGGCAGGCGCAGCTCCTGACCGAAAGCGAACCGCAGCGCGAACACCGTCAGGCCGAATACCAGCACGTAGAACGTCACCTTGAGCGTCGCCAGCCGGTCCAGGCTCGACTTGTTGATGCCCACTATATATATGGCGTAGGTGAGGGCTGAGAGTATCGCCAGCAGGGCGCCGAGCGCCGATACTGGCGGCTGGTCGGCCGACGGGGCGCGGCAGAGAAGGGCTATGCCGCCGCAGGCTGCCGCCAGGCACACGACCGTGCTCAGACCTATTTTCTCGTGGAAGAGCGCGGCCATGATTACCGCCACCATTATGGGATAGACGAACAGCAGCGTAGAGGCTATTCCCGCCGGCATGTAGAGGTAGGAGGCGAACAGCGTGATCGACGACAGCGACATCATCACGCCACCGGCCGCGAGCCACAGCAGGTCTCGCCGGCCGACGCGGAAGCTGTGCCCGCGCGCCCTGAGCATTACCCCCAGGATGAGGATGGCCAGCAGGTAGCGCAGCAGCAGTATGGAGTCGGCGTTCATGCCAACACCGTACAGCGGAAGCGTGAAGAGCGGGATGGTGCCGTAGGAGGCGGCCGCCATCACGCCCAGCAGGTATCCTCGGAGCTTTCCTTGCGTCTGTGCCATGTCTTTGAAACGCTAATAATTGTGAAAAATTATGAACGCGGCTCCTGATATCAGAATTTTTCACTACCTTTGCAGCCGGAATTGATTGTCCGGGGTGTAGCGCAGTCCGGTTAGCGCACCTGGTTTGGGACCAGGGGGTCGAAGGTTCGAATCCTTTCACCCCGACAAAGAGAATGTACAATGTACAATGTATCGCTATGCGACGCGACATTGTACATTGTACATTGTTCATATGAAGGCAATTTGTTTTGACATAGAGGCGACGGACCGTGGCGAGATGCTCGAGCTGTCGATGTTCTCGTATCCGGAGAAGAAGGAGGCCTATCACAGCTATTACAAGCCGGTCAAGTCCAAGGAATGGAAGACCACCGAGGCCATTCACCACATCACCCCGGCGATGGTGGCCGACGCGCCACGCTTCGCCTCGGAGCGGAGCAAGGTGCAGGAGCTCATCGACGCCTGCGAACTCATCGTGGGCTTTGCCATCGACAACGACCTTCGCTACCTGCGCGGCGCCGGCGTCAACATCCCTGAGAAGAAGCCAGTGCTCGACGTCCGCGACCTCGTCTATATGGTCAAGGGCAAGGAGTGCGACCTGCGCTACGGTACCGTGCCGTCGCTGTCAAAGTGCGCCCAGATGGCGGGGCTGGACTTCACCGAGGAGTCGGACGCCCACTCGGCCACCAACGACACCCTGGCCACCCTTGACTTGCTCGACGCGCTCCTGCAGGCCTCCGGGCACAAGCTCGACGCCCGGCTGCTGAACGACCTCGACGCCTGCCTGGAAGAGGCCCGCGAGGAGCAGCTCCGCCTAAGCGCCAGGGGCGTCCTCCGGCTCGTTCCCGCCCCCGGCGGCGTCTACAAGATCAAGAACAACCACCTGGACCAGAACACGCCCCCGCTGGCCGACGGCGAGCTGGCCATACAGGTCGACAGCCGCTACCTGGCCGAGCACGAGCTGCGAACAATGTTCGACAAGCGCCAGGACAAGGGGCGCCCTATGCACTACATCCTGCGCAAGGCTGACATCGACCGTTTCCTCGGCTACAAGAATGTCTACAACCCCGTCCAGGAGCTCGTCTACCGCAACAAGTACGGGCTGCGGAGGTATCGCAACCACTTGGATTTCGATGTCAAGTGAACAGGCGTCCCGATAAAAGTCAAGAGCAGCGACCGCAAAAAAACATTACTCTGAAATTGCCGCCGAGCTTCAGCTCGGCGCTTTCCCTCAATCTCCATCTATGAAAAGAATCCTCCATACCCTCATACTATCCCTCATTTCCCTCGCCGTTTTCGCGCAGTCGTCGCCAAAGCGTGAGTTCCGCGGCGCCTGGCTGCACGTCATCGGTCCGGTGCGTTACACCGACAAGGGCACCGAGGGTGCCAAGCGCTTCATCACCGACCAGCTCGACAAGCTCCAGCAGGCCGGCGTCAATGCCGTCATATTCCAGGTGCGCCCCTGCGCCGACGCCCTCTACGTCTCCGACATCGAGCCCTGGAGCCAGTTTCTCACCGGCTGTCGCGGCAAGGCCCCCAGCCCGCACTGGGACCCTCTGCAGTTCGCCATCGACGAGGCACACAAGCGCGGCATGGAGCTTCACGCCTGGCTCAACCCTTACCGCATCTCTACCAACGCCAACGAGGTGCTGCCGCAGAGCCACATCGCCGCCCGAGAGCCCTGGCGGACGTTCAAGTACGACAACAAGCTCTTCTTCGACCCAGGCATACCCGAGAACCGCAAGTACATAGAGGGCGTGGTGCGCGACATCGTGGGCCGTTACGACGTCGACGCCATACACATCGACGACTATTTCTACCCATACCCGGTGGCAGGTAAGGATATTCCCGACCAGGCCACATACGCCAAGTACGGAAACGGGATGCCGAAAAACGACTGGCGACGCCACAACGTGGACTTGCTCATCGAGGAGCTCTACACCACCATCAAGTCGACCAAGCCGTGGGTACGCTTCGGCGTCTCGCCCTTCGGCATCTGGCGCAACAAGAAGTCCGATCCGCGCGGCTCCGACAGCAACGGCCTGCAGAACTACGATGCCCTCTACGCCGACGTGCTGCTGTGGACAAAGAACAAGTGGGTCGACTACATCGCCCCGCAGCTCTACTGGGAGCTGGATCACGCCCAGGCTCCCAGCCGCAAGCTCGTGCAGTGGTGGAACGACAACGCCAACGGCGTCGACCTCTACATCGGCCAGGACACCAAGCGCACCATGGATAAGGCCGACATTCGCGCCGGGCGCTCCGACGAGCTGCAGACCAAGATCGAGTTGAGCCGCAGCCTCCCCAACGTCGGAGGCAACATCTGGTGGCACGGCTACTGGGTCACCGATAATTACAAGGGCGTGCGCGACCGCCTGGAAAGGGACTTCCAGTCCACCATCGCCGTGCCTCCCGCCTACGGCGACAAGCGAGTCAGGCCCCACGCTCCTTCGCGCCTCAAGGTGGAGGACGAGAAGGGACACGCCATGCTATCCTGGCACCAGCCCCCGCTGAGCAAGAAACCGGCCTCCACCGATGCTGTCCGCTTCGTCGTCTACGAGTTTCTGCCGGGCGAGAAGGTGGACCTCGACAATGCCGAGGCCATCGTAGCCCTGACCCCCTGCACACGCTGCGCCCTGCCGGGCGTCCTGGAGAAGGGCTCCGTGTTGGTCGTAACTTCCCTCGACCGCATGAACCGCGAAAGCGACCCCGTCGAGCTCCGCATCAAATAGATGAGAGCGGCGGGATGGAGGCATGAGCTTGCCCTACGCCCTTTGACAGCAGTCAGCAGCAGGTTCTTTCATTCATGGTGTCGGAGCGAATCGTTCAGGCGGTTTTTGGGCGCGTGCGGGCCACCAGGAGGATGCTGAACTCGTAGAGCAGCCACATGGGCAGCGAGACGGCCAGTAGGGTGAGGACGTCGGAGGTGGGGGTGATGATGGCCGCCAGCACGAGGATTATCACCACGGCGTGGCGGCGGTAACGGCGCATGTAGGCGGCGCTCAGCAATCCCATGCGCGCCAGCAGCCACGACAGGACGGGAATCTCGAAGACTATGCCCATGCTCAGGCATATCAGCAGCAGGGTGGAAATGTATGAATCGAGGGTGATGAGGTTGGGTACGTCGGCGCTTACCTGGTAGGTGCCCAGGAAACGGAACGTCAGGGGGAAGATGAGGTAGTAGCCGAGCAGCATGCCCAGCAGGAACATGGCGTATCCGGCGCCGACGGTGTGTGTGGCGTAGCGGCGCTCGTTGGCGTAAAGGGCCGGCGAGACGAAGCGGAAGAGCTGGTAGAGGATATAGGGGGAGGCGAGGATGACACCGGTGCACAGGGCCATCTTGACGTGTATCATGAACTGCTGCGCCAGGCCGGTGTTGATGAGGTGCACGGAGAAGATGTCGGCGTCGGCGCCGCTCAGCAGCGCCAGGCGGTCGAAGAGCCGGTAGACGACGAAGCTGGAGCTGCGGGGTGCCAGGACGATGTCGAACAGTGGCTCCTTGAGGAAGAAGGCCACGACGGCGAAGAGCACCGTGACGGTGGCTATGCGGAAGAGGACCCCGCGTAGCACGTCGAGGTGCTCCCAGAAGGACATGGCGTCCTTGGGAGCGGCGGGGGCCTGCTGTTGCTCGGCCATCGGCTATTCTTTCCTTTCGCTCTCGGATGCGGTGGCGTCCTGCTTGGCGGAGTCCGCTTCCTTGCCGATGTCGTTGACGCCCTCCTTGAAGGCGCGTACGCCCTTGCCCAGGCCCTTCATGAGCTCGGGAATCTTCTTGCCCCCGAAGAAGAGGAGCACGACGAGGGCGATGACGAGTATCTCGGACATGCCGAGGCCACCCAGGAATAACAGTTCTTTCATGTCGGTTGTTATGGTACGATTGTTTTTATCAACGGTTTCTACAAGCCTTTATTTTGAATCTTCAACGATTATATGATTTAACGATCTGGCAATTTGGTTTTTTTACGATTGACGCCGGGGCGATTGATTATACGTTTAATCGTTCAAAGCCGTTGAATCGTCTAAAAATTCGTTCAGTCGTTCTGGCGGAGGTTCTCGGCGTAGAGTGCGATGCGCTGCATTTCGGCGGGAATGTTGATGCGCTGGGGGCAGTGCGGCACGCACTCGCCGCAGGCGATGCAGTGGTCGGCCTGGCGCAGGCGGGGCACGCTGCGGTCGTAGCCCACCAGGAAGGCGCGCCGCTGGCGGCGGTAGTCGTCGCTCATGCTGTCCACCGGCACGTTGTCCTCGTTGAGGCACTTGTTGTAATGCAACAGGATGGCGGGTATGTTGAGTCCGTAGGGGCAGGGCATGCAGTATTTGCAGTCGTTGCAGGGGATGGTGTGCAGGCTGATTATCTCCACGGCCACTCCGGCCAGGAACTTCTGCTCTTCGGGGGTGATTGGCTGCAGTGGGGAGTAGGAGCGGAGGTTGTCGCGCAGATGCTCCATGCGTGTCATGCCGCTGAGCACTGTCAGGACGCCGGGAAAGCTGCCTGCATAGCGGAAGGCCCATGAGGCGACGCTGCGCTCGGGCTCGCGCTGCTTGAACTTGGCCACCACGCTGCCCGGCACGTTGGAGAGGCGCCCTCCCAGCAGGGGCTCCATGATGACGGCCGGTATGCCACGCTTCTCCAGTTCGGCGTAGAGGTAGGAGGCGTTGGTGTTGCGCGGGTTGATTTCCTTGCTGTGCTCCCAGTCGAGGTAGTTGAGCTGTATCTGCACGAAGTCCCATTTGTACTTGTCGTGCCTGGAGAGGAGGTAGTCGAAGACGCGTATGTCGCCGTGGTAGGAGAAGCCGAGGTTGCGGATGCGTCCGGCGCGGCGTTCTTCGGCCAGGAAGTCGAGGATGCCGTTGTCGATGTAGCGGTGGCGGAACTCTTCCATGCCGTCGTCGCCCATGCCTATGCCGTGGAGCAGCATGTAGTCGATGTAGTCGGTCTGGAGCTCCTTGAGGGAATTGCGGTACATGGCTATGGAGGCGTCGCGGGACTGGCTCTCGGGGGCGAAGTTGGATAGCTTGGTGGCGATGAAGTACTTGTCGCGTGGATGGCGGCTGAGTGCGATGCCGGTGGCGTGTTCGGACTGGCCCTTGCAGTAGGCGGGCGACGTGTCGAAGTAGTTGACGCCGTGGTCGAGGGCGTAGTCCACGAGCTCGTTGACCTGCTGTTGGTCGATTTCGTCGCCTTCGCGTGCGGAGCGGCCATCCTTGGAGGGGAGGCGCATCATGCCGAAGCCGAGCAGGGATACTCGGTCGCCTGTGGTGGGGTTGGTGCGGTAAGTCATCTTGCCCTTGTGCGGCTCGGCGTCGGGTGTGGAGTCGGAGGCGCCGGTTCCGCAGGCTGTGAGGCCGCTGAGGGCCATGCCCGCCAGGCCGGCGCGCTTGAGGAAGTCGCGGCGGCTGATGCGGCTGCTGTTTATGTTGTCTTGCATGGGTGTGCTGGTGGGGTTAGAATTTGCTGTGGACGCTGTGTCCCTCGACGTAGATGGCGCTGAAGGGACGTGCCGGGCAGAGGTTCTCGCAGGCGCCGCAGCCGGTGCAGCGTTCCTCGTTGACGACGGGAATGCGGGGCGACTCGGCGTCGGAGGCGTCCTTGTGCACCATCAGTATGGCTCCGGAGGGGCAGTGGCGGGCGCAGTTGCCGCAGCTTATGCCGTCGGTGTAGGGGAGGCAGTTCTCCTTGACCCATACGGCGTGGCCGATGCGGATGGAGGACTTCTCGGCGGCGGTGACGGGGAGTATGGCGCCTGCGGGGCAGACTTCGGAGCATCGGGTGCAGCCGGGGTGGCAGTAGCCGCGCTCGTATTCCGACACTGGCTGCATCAGGGAGAGGATGTTGCCGGAGGGGCGGAGCACGCCGTAGGGGCACTCTTCTCCTGGGCTCGGACGGCCGCGGTGGCGGCGGCAATGGCGGTGGCGGTGACGAAGGCGCGGCGTCCCTTGTCGGGCGCGTCGGAGGTGTCGGCAGGTGCCGTGGCAGGTTTGCGATAGCGGAACGCGTACTTGACGGCGCCGTGGGGGCAGGCGTCGATGCAGTTGAAGCATGCCACGCAGCGGCTGTGGTCCACGGTGTGGGTCTTCTTGCCGTCGATGCAGGCCGCCTTGCACTTGCGCGAGCAGATGCCGCAGCTGACGCACTTGGTGGTGTCGATGCGGACGCCGAACAGCGAGAAGCGCGACACGAAACCGAGCAGGGTGCCGACCGGGCAGATGGTGTTGCAGTAGGTGCGGCCGTTGCGCCAGGCCAGCACGAAGAGGATGGCAAAGGTGGCGGCGGCGATGATGAAGGTGGGAAGGCTGCGGAGCCATACGTCGGCGCTGTAGAAGGCGTAGCTGTCGGCGCGGGCGGCGAAGTAGGCAAGCAGGTTGTTGCCCCAGCGGTAGATGGGCTCGAAGAGGTTGGTGACGATGCGGCCGTAGCTGCTGTAGGGGGCCAGCAGGGCCATCAGCGAGCCGATGCCCGCCACAGTTGCGCACACGAATATGGCGAATATGGCGTAGCGCCACCAGTTTCGCGCCGGGGAGTAGGAGAAGCGGAAACGGCGCTTCTTGCCGCGGCCGCCGAACCAGGCGATGATGTCCTGCATCACCCCCAGGGGACAGATGACGGAGCAGTAGACGCGGCCTGCCACCAGGGTGAGCAGCAGCAGGCCTGCCACCACGGCGACGTTGAGCGCCAGCAGGGCGGGCAGGAACTGTATGCGGGCCGTCCAGCCGAGCCAGCAGTGGATCGTGCCGGTGAAGTCGAGGAAGAGGAGCGTTATGGAGATGAAGAAGATCGCGGCCAGCGCGACTCTCAGTTTTCTAAGCATAGTACTTACAGTTTCTGGGCGTTGGCGGTCTTGATGTCGTAGAGGGAGACGTGCTCGTTGCGGTAGCGGGCGCCGGGGTTCTTCTCGGGACCGAACATATATTCGCCCTGTTCGTTCTTGGCGAAGAGGATCGCCTTCTGGGGGCAGTTCTGGATGCAGGCGAAGCAGACCTCGCAGGAACCCTCGATGGTGATGCCGGATCCTTCGCCCTGGCCGGAGAGGGAGTAGTTGGCGCGGGGGCAGACGTTGACGCAGACGCCGCAGCCTATGCAGGCGTCGGTGACGGCGAAGAGGGCGGCGCTGTCGACGAGGAAACCGACGTCGGGGTCTATGCCGGAGCGCTCCAGGAAGCCCTGATGGACGGCGCGGTCCTGGGCAGTGGCCGGCTGTATGTGGTGCTTGCGGGCATCGATGGCGGTGCGGAGCTCGGAGAGCTGCTGAGGGATGTGCTTGTCCATGCGCATCTGCTCGTTCATGTCGAAATTGGGCAGCCAGTTGTCGACCATCTCCATGGTGTTGATGTAGTCGAAGGGGTTTCCGGCCCGGCGAGAGATGCCGTTCCAGATCTCTGCAGCACCGCCGTGGCGG
>ENA-ORRE01001754-ORRE01001754.1-human-gut-metagenome-genome-assembly--contig:-NODE-1754-length-13730-cov-5.475027_pt1 | contig 13730 bp, 9 predicted proteins | sample MGYA00242171_ERZ509126 | MGnify/ENA primary metagenome ERZ509126 (study PRJEB26280, sample SAMEA2338648) | human gut metagenome | biome: human gut; feature: human-associated habitat; material: faeces... | reverse complement strand
TAATCAGCATAAGATAGTTCAGGACATAAGCGTCCTTCACACAAAGAAGATCTTGGACGGCCATATCGGTGTGCTGTTTTATGATGTCACCACACTCTATTTTGAAGCGGACAATGAGGACGATCTTCGCAAAACCGGTTTCTCCAAGGAAGGGCGTCACCAGAACCCTCAGATTATATTGGGACTGTTGGTCAGTATTGGCGGCTATCCGCTTGCGTATTGCATCCATGAGGGCAACAAGTACGAGGGGCACACGATGCTTCCGGTAGTAACGGAATTTGTCCGGAAATATGAGCTGGAAGATTTTATCGTGGTGGCTGACTCCGGGTTGATGAACAACGATAATATAGCCGACCTTGAAACAAACGGTTACAAGTATATCATCGGTGCGAAAATCAAGAACGAGAGCAGGAAGATACAGGACTGGATACTGGAGCAGCCTAAGACAGACTGCCAAATGGTTGAATACGATAAAGGCAACGGACGGAGGTTGTTAGTCGGATATACAGAAGACCGTGCCCGAAAGGACGCTTATAACCGGGAGAAAGGGATACGCCGTCTGGAGAAGGCATACCACAGAGGTACGCTTACCAAAGACAACATCAACAAGCGCGGATACAACAAGTTCCTGAAAATGGAAGGAGATGTAAAAGTGACCATCAATTACGAGAAACTGGAGAAAGATGCGAAATGGGATGGTCTCAAAGGATACCTTACCAATACGAATATATCTGTCAATGACGTGGGTGCCGCCTACCATAACCTGTGGCATGTTGAAAGAGCCTTCCGCATATCAAAATCAAAGATTGAGATAAGACCAATGTTTCACTTTACAAGGCGCAGGATAGAAGCCCATGTCTGCATCTGCTTCGTGGCCTTGAAAGTATACAAGGAATTGGAGCGTCTGCTGAAACTGTCCGGCATAAACATGAGTGTGGATAAGGTGCTCGAACTTGCTAAAACTATAGTGACTATACAGATTACATTGCCTCAGAACAAGCAGACAATCAACAGAACTATGCTGATGAAACGCCATCAACGCCTTGCGCCATTGTTCACGGATGAATTTTGGGTGACACGTTGACGAAGTCAGGAATTTTTTAAAGAGCGACCACGTGTCGCTCTTTTTATTACGGGTTGTAATATTTTTTCTTGTTTTAGTGATAAAATATCACTAAAAAATTTGTTTTTATAAAAATATATATTAAATTTGCATCAACTGGTAATAGTTTTGTATAAGTTTAAAAATTCAAAGTTTAGTATATCGGAAAATAAAAAAGGTTTCAATTTAACTGATAGGGAAATTGTTGATAAAAATGAGTAGTTGCTTTTAATTAGGAACATCCGTTGCTGATTTCGGGTGTTCTTATTCTGTTGTCCTGTAGGAGAAAGAAATGTTCTAAAAGTATCATTTATTGTTCGGAAAACCTTACCTTTGCAGGCGTAAAACACTAAAGACAATCAACGGATGGGTTTGGAAAAATTTTTGAAAACAGTGCTGGTTGGCGCATTGATGATGTGTCCTTTTGTAATGTTGGGTGAAAATACGCATGAAGGCAGTATGGTGCCTTCCGACAGTATTGCGGTTGCCGACAGTGGGCAGCCGACGGTTTCGCTCGATGCCGATACCGTGTTTGCCGACGATGCGGTTGCGGTCGAATTTGTTGACGAGAGCACCCGTTTTAATGCCAAACAGCTGATTCTTCCCGGAGCTTTGATAGCAAGTTGGATCGTTGGGACTTGTGCCTGCCGTGAAAGAAATCAACCGTGACATTAGGGACGAGGTGGCGGATATGCGCGACGGACATTATTTCCGTGCTGACGATTATCTGCAATATTTGCCGGTGGTTTCCACTTATGGGTTGAGTTTGCTGGGCGCAAAGGCGCGCCATTCCTATCTCGACCGTACGTTTCTTATCGCTACTTCATATCTGACAATGGGAATCCTTGTCAACGGCTTGAAATACACCGTCCGCGAACCGCGTCCGACAGGAGCGCGCAACTCTTTCCCCTCGGGCCATACGGCAACAGCCTTTATGGGTGCCGAACTGGTGCGTATGGAATACAAGGACGCTTCTGTATGGTATGGCGTGGGGGCTTATGTAGTGGCAACGGGTGTCGGTGTGCTTCGTGTTTGGAACGAACGCCACTGGGCAACAGATGTGTTGGCCGGTGCCGGTATCGGTATTTTGAGTGCGCGTGTGGCCTACTGGCTGCTGCCGTTCGAACGCCGTCTGTTCGGACTCGACAAGAAGAAAAATGCGTCCGACATGGTGGCTGTTCCTTATTACAGCCCGACTGACCGCTCTTTCGGAGCATCGCTCGCCTTGACATTCTAAAGTTGAGGAGACGGAAAAAGTATCTTTTGAGGTACGAAAGTCGTTTCACAGATACGGTTTGTCGTCAAAAAATCGTACCTTTGCGCCTGATTTTTAGGATTGTAAACAATAGATAGAAGTTAGATGACAAAATTACCTTCACCTTTGGTGGCCTTTGTACCCATTGTGATAATGGTGGTACTGCTTTATTTTGCTATCAGCACTTTCGGCAGTGATGCCTTGAACGGTGCGAGCCAGATAGTTCTTTTGGTAGTCAGTGCGATATGTGTGCTGATTGGTATGCTTTTCTATAAAGTGGAATGGCAGGAATTCGAGAACGATATTGTCCGAAACATCAAGGGTGTAGCCTCGGCTTTGATTATATTGCTGATAATCGGTGCTTTGGGCGGTTCGTGGATGGTGAGCGGCGTTGTCCCGACGCTGATTTCCTACGGTATGCACATCATTCATCCGAAGTTCTTCCTTGCTTCGGCATGCCTTATCTGTGTGTTGGTTTCAGTGATGACCGGCAGTTCGTGGACCACGATTGCCACTATCGGTATCGCCCTCATGGGTATAGGCCAGGCGCAGGGATATTCCGACGGCTGGATTGCAGGTGCCATCATTTCCGGAGCTTATTTCGGCGACAAGATTTCGCCGCTGTCCGAAACTACGGTGTTGGCATCGTCAGTGACGAAAACTCCGCTGTTCCGTCACATTCGCTATATGATGATAACCACCGTTCCGTCGATTGTCATCACGCTGATTATATTTACGGTTGCCGGTCTGAGCGGTTCGGTGGCCGACAGTTCGCAGATTGCCCTTATTGAACAGGAGCTGGGCGAACGTTTCGTCATCACTCCGTGGCTGTTGCTTGTGCCGGTCATTACGGGTGTGCTGATTGCCCGTCGCGTGCCTTCGCTGATTACGCTGTTTGTTTCCACGCTGCTGGCCGTCGGCGCGGCAGTGGTATTCCAGCCCGCCAACTTGCAGGAAATAGCCACAGGCAGCGACAATGCCCTTTTTGAGGGCGTAATCCGTACGCTGACGGTGAGCACCAGTCTGGAAACCGGCAACACGATGGTCGACGAGCTGATTGCCACACGCGGCATGTCGGGAATGATGAATACCGTATGGCTGATTCTTTGTGCCATGTGTTTCGGCGGTGCCATGACAGCCGGAGGAATGCTCCAGAGCATCACGTCGATGTTTGCCCGCATGATGAAGAGCACGTTCTCTGTGGTCACTTCTACGGTGTGCTCGGGGCTGTTTCTGAATGTGGCTACCGCCGACCAGTATATCAGCATCATTCTTACCGGAAACATGTTCCGCAAGTCGTATGAGGAGAAGGGCTACGAAAGCTGTCTGCTCAGTCGCAGTGTGGAGGATTCGGTCACGGTAACCTCTGTGCTTGTTCCGTGGAATTCCTGCGGTTTGACCCAGTCGACAGTACTCAATGTGTCCACACTGACCTATCTGCCGTATTGCTTCTTCAACTACCTCAGTCCGCTGATGAGTATTGTCATCGCCGCCATCGGCTACAAGATTGTCCGTCTGCGGAAAAAATAGGCCTCAGGCTGTCCGTAGTTTGCCTGTGTTCCGTCATCTCGAAGGGTGGGGACATGGGCAGGCCTGAAAAGATGTGCTCTTTTTCGTTTTTAGAAATAATTAAATAAAATACCGGGGGAATTTAACTAAATAATTCGGCTAAATTTGTATCTTAGCAAAGTAATAAAACAATTGATGATACAAATCAATTCTTCAATATGGAAAACAGATATTGTGTGATTATGTGCGGCGGAATCGGCAGCCGGTTCTGGCCGTTCAGTAAGACGGCCGCTCCCAAGCAGTTTCTCGACTTCTTCGGAACGGGACGTTCGTTGTTGCAAATGAGTTATGACCGCGTCAGCAACATTATTCCGATGCGTAACATTATTGTCGTGACAAACGAAATGTATGCTCCTCTTGTGAAGGAACAGCTTCCGGAATTGCGCGACAACCAGATATTGCTTGAACCTGACCGCCGGAACACAGCACCGTGCATCGCATGGGCCGCTTACCACATCCGTGCCATCAATCCGAATGCCGTGATGCTTGTTGCTCCTTCCGACCATCTTATTCTCAAGGAGGATGCTTTCCAGAAGGCCGTGCTGAAGGGCTTTGACTTTGTGGCCAAAAACAACAGCCTGCTTACGATGGGCATCAAGCCGAACCGTCCGGAAACGGGCTACGGCTATATCCAGGTCAGCCACGAGGGTTCGTCGGTAGAGGGCATTGAAAAGGTCAAAACATTTACCGAAAAGCCCGATTTGGAACTGGCAAAAGTTTTCCTCGAAAGCGGTGAGTTTTTCTGGAATTCGGGAATGTTCATGTGGTCGGTTAATTCCATTATTGATGCCTTCCACGAGTATGCTCCGGAAATTGCCATGCGTTTCGACAAGGGGCTTGGAAAATTCGGTACTCCGAAGGAAATGGAGTTCATCAACAAGGAATTCCCGGCTTGTCAGAACATCTCTATCGACTATGCCGTCATGGAAAAGAACAACAACGTGTATGTGCAGTGTGTTGACCTTGGCTGGAGCGATTTGGGCTCATGGGGAGCTCTGTACGAAAAATCGCCGAAAGCCGACAACGGCAACGTGATGCGCAACTGCAAGACTGTTATCAGCAACTGCGAAGGAAACATCTTTGCCGCCAAGACGGAAAAACTGATTGTGGCTTCCGGACTGAAAAACTATATCGTGGCCGACAACAACGATATCCTGCTGATTTGTCCGCTTGACGAAGAACAGAAAATCAAGCAGTATGTGAATGAAGTGAAAGCCAATTTCGGTGACGAGTATCTGTAGGGCGATATCTCTCTACAATGCAATATATACGGCAACCGGTTCCTGTACGGGGGGCCGGTTGCCGTTTTTTTCTTCAGTGCTGTTGTGTCCTTCCTCTTTGTGTGAGAGCGAAATATGCGGCCAACTCACGCAACTCAACAGTCGCGTTGTTGAGTTTTTGTGAAGTCTGTTTCTGTGCCGGAGCCGTTTCCTGTCTCTAATTTTGTAAGAAAATTTAATTATGAAAAACTATACAGCAAAAGCATTGAAACTCATTTTTGCCGGGTTGTTCTGCATGATGGCAGTTCTCGGCTCAGCTGCCGGAAAAAGCGGATTCATTGAGGTGGACGGCCAGAATCTTCGTACTCCCGACGGCCGGAAATTCTTTATTCAGGGTACTAATCTGGGCAACTGGCTGAATCCGGAAGGATATATGTTCGGATTCAAGAAAACCAATTCACCGCACTTCATCAACGAAATGCTCTGTCAGCTCGTCGGACCTGACTTCACGGCTGAGTTCTGGCAGCGTTTCAAGGACAACTATATCACCCGCGACGACATTCGTTTTATCCGTTCGACAGGCTGCAACACGATACGCCTGCCGTTTCACTACAAGCTGTTTACCGATGAAGACTACATGGGACGGTCGGCAAACCATGACGGATTTGAGCGTATCGACAGCATCGTGGCGTGGTGCCGCGCAGAAGGACTGTACCTCATCCTTGACATGCACGATGCTCCCGGTGGACAGACCGGTGATAACATTGACGACAGCTACGGATATCCGTGGCTGTTGGTCAGCGAACGGAGCCAACAGCTGTTCTGCGACATCTGGCGGCGTATTGCCGAACGCTACAAGGACGAGGCCGTCATTCTCGGCTACGACCTGATGAACGAGCCGATAGCTCATTATTTCGAGGACAAGGAAATGCTCAACGCGCGTCTGATGCCGCTTTACCGCCGCGTGGCTGCCGTCATACGGGAGGTAGACACCAACCATATTCTTCTGTTGGGCGGAGCGCAGTGGAACAGCAATTTTCAGCCGATAACCGATACGGCGTTCGACCGGAAAATCATGCTGACCTGCCACCGCTATGGAGGCGGAGCGTCGAAGGAGGCCATCGGCAGCTTCATTGCCTTCCGCGACAGTGTGAACCTGCCTATGTATATGGGAGAAATCGGCCACAACACGATGGAGTGGCAAGCTACTTTTGCACAGGTGATGAAGGACAACAACATTGGCTACACTTTCTGGCCCTACAAGAAAATCAACGAGTCATGTTTCAATGCCGTCGTTCCGCCGAAGGACTGGCAGGTGATTGTGGACTTTGCCGAAGCCGACCGTTCTTCGTATGAAGCTATCCGCAAATGCCGTCCCGACCAGCAGGAGGCCCGCCGCATTCTGGTGGAATATTTGGAGGCCGTCCGCTTCAAGATCTGCGTAAAACAAGAGGATTATATTCGCTCATTGCTCCTTGAGGACTACGATTAACTTACGTTTTTTGTGCAAAATCTTGCTGATTCGTAGCTTTCTGCATCTGTCTTGGCTTTCGTTTGACGTTCTTCTGTTATCTTTGTAAAAGATTAAGGTGCAGTCAGGCTCGTGGCTTTGAAAAGCCGGGTTGGCTGTTGTTTTATGTGAGCCTCGAAAAATCCATTTAACAAATTGACATATATCCAAAACAAACAGAATTTATGAACCTAAAATCCAAATTACTGTTGGGAATGGCGGCTCTTTCCCTGTTTACTGTAAAAGCGGAAACTCCGGCCTATCTCGATCCTACAAAACCTATTGAAGTGAGAGTGGAAGATGCTCTTTCACGAATGACTACTGAAGAAAAAGTGGCGATGCTCCATGCACAGTCGAAATTCTCTTCTCCGGGTGTTCCCCGCCTGGGTATTCCGGAAAACTGGACGACCGACGGCCCTCACGGAATCCGTCAGGAAGTGGAATGGGACGAATGGGGTGGTGCAGGATGGACCAATGACTCCTGTACGGCTTTCCCGGCACTGACTTGCCTTGCTGCAACGTGGAATCCGGAAATGTCAGCTCTTTATGGCAAGAGCATCGGTGAAGAAGCACGCTACCGCAACAAAAACATTCTGCTCGGTCCGGGTGTGAACATCTACCGTACACCTCTCAACGGACGAAATTTTGAATATATGGGCGAAGACCCTTATCTGGCTTCAAAAATGGTGGTTCCCTACGTTGTGGAAGTGCAGAAAAACGGCGTGGCTGCCTGCGTGAAGCACTTTGCGCTCAACAATCAGGAAATCGACCGCGGCCATATCAATGTTATTGTCGACGACCGTGCACTCTATGAAATCTATCTTCCGGCCTTCAAAGCTGCCGTGCAGGAAGGCAAGGCTTGGGCCATTATGGGTGCTTACAACCAATATAAGGGACAGCAATGCTGCCACAACCAATATCTTCTCAACGATATCCTGAAAGGTGAGTGGGGATTTGACGGCGTTGTCATTTCCGACTGGGGCGGCACGCACAACACGGAACAGGCTATTTTCAACGGCCTTGACATGGAATTCGGTTCTTGGACCGACGGCATGAAATCAGGCGTAAAAAATGCCTACGACTACTATTATCTTGCCAATCCGTATCTTGATATGATTAAATCGGGCAAAGTCGGCACAAAAGAACTGGACGAAAAGGTGCGCCGCATTCTTCGTCTCGTGTTCCGCACGACAATGGCTCCGTCGCGTCCTTACGGCTCATTTGCAACAGAGGAACACGCTCTTGCCGGCCGTACGATTGCACAGGAAGGTATCGTGTTGCTGAAAAACGACAAGAACCTTTTGCCGGTCGACACGAAGAAGGTGCGCAAGTTGCTTGTTGTCGGTGAAAATGCCGTACATCCAATGACGATTGGCGGTGGTTCTTCATCGTTGAAAGTGAAATATGAAGTGTCGCCGTTGCAGGGTATTCTTGCCCGTGCAGAGAAGGACGGCGTTGAGGTGGTCTATAAAGGCGGATACGCATCGCCGGCGGTTGCTGCACAGGATGTGAAAGGTGCTGTGGCTCCGGAAAAGATTTTTGACCTCAATGACCTGCGTGCCGAAGCTGTTGAGGCAGCTAAGGATGCCGACATGGTGCTTTTCATTGGCGGTTTGAACAAGAACGACGGCCAGGACTGCGAAGGCAACGACCGCAAATCGTACAATTTGCCTTATGAACAGGACAAGACCATCGAGGCCATTGCTGCCGTAAATCCGAATATTGCCGTGGTAATTGTCAGCGGTAATGCAGTAGCCATGCCTTGGGTAGGCAAAGTGCCGTCAATCGTTGAAACATGGTACAGCGGTACAGAAGCCGGCAACGCTCTCGCTTCGGTGCTGTTTGGCGATGTAAACCCGTCAGGAAAACTGCCGTTCACGTTCCCGGTTCGTTTGGAAGACAACGGCGCCCACGCTCTTGGCGAACATCCGGGCGACCATGTCAACGTACGCTATAACGAAGGTCTTTTCGTAGGCTATCGTTGGACAGACAAGGAGAAACTGAAACCGCTGTTTGCTTTCGGTCACGGACTTTCGTACACCACTTTCGAATATGGAAAGCCGACTATCGACAAGAAGGAAATGACAGCCGACGGAACGGTTACCGTATCAGTTCCGGTGAAAAATACCGGCGACCGTGAAGGTAAGGAAGTAGTCCAACTCTATATCAGCGACAAGAAGTCGTCGCTTCCGCGTCCAGTGAAGGAACTGAAGGGCTTTGAAAAGGTTACTTTGGCTCCGGGCGAAGAAAAGGTCGTTTCGTTTACCATCAACAGCGAGGCTCTTTCTTATTTCGACGGCAAGAAGCACGAATGGGTAGCAGAACCCGGAAAATTCGAAGCGCTTGTTGGCGCATCCTCTACCGACATCAAAGGCAAAGTGGCTTTCGAATTGAAATAAACCGTTTGAGTATCAATACAAAAACCGGCGTCTTTCTGATGGGGAAGACGCCGGTTTTTCTTTATTGGGGAAAGAGTTAGAATTCTGCGATGTATTCGTCAAAAGTGCCGCTGAGGATGTGCATTTTTTCCTTTAGGCGCATCTTTTTTCTTGAGATGCTGCCTTTGGCAATATGGTAAATCTCGGCAAGCAGCGACAGTGGAAGTTCCATTTTGATGAGGCAGCAGAAACGTATTTCCTCATCGGTCAGTGTCGGATGCTTTGCTTTCAGCCGGAAGGTGAAATTGTCGAAACAGGCATTTGTATTGTTGACAACTGTTTCCCAGTCTTCTTCCGCCAGGTGCAGGGCTCCCGTCCTGTTGCGTGTATTCATCAGAATCGGAACCGTTATGGCGTTCAGGCGTTTGAAATATTCCACTTTCTGGCTCAACTGGTCGATTTCCATCTTTTCCTTTGCCTCTTTTTCACGCAGAAGCTGTACTTCCGTCTGCTGTTGTTTGAGCATGAGCCGGTAGTTTTCTTTTTTCTCTTGCTGTATGCCAATCTCCAGCCTTGACTTTTTCCGTTTCATGTTATGGTAGAATACAAACAGAAGAAGCAATATCAGCGCAAACAGCGCCAATAGCCGGTAGAACAGCATCCAGTCGCGTGTGCGCTCGTTTTCCGATTCGATTACCCTTTCCTGTTGCCGTTTGAAATCCTGTACCATGCGGGCGCGTTCCAGGAAAATGTCCTTGCGGTCCATGTCGAGCGAATCCCGTAAGTCGGCATACTTTTTCATGCAAGCCAGCGCCTCTTTCGACATTCCGTGCAAGTTCAGCCAGTGGGCTGCGTTACGGTAGGCGTTCATCTTTTCCATCAGTGGCATCTGCTGTACAATGTTCTGGAACTTGCCGTAGGATGCAGGGTCGGGAGATATGAAATATTTGATGCACACTTTGGCACGGTAGGCTTGCGGCACACCTGCTGAATCTGTTGCAATGGCCTTTTCAAGTGTTTCAAGGGCCAGTTCTGGTTCGTCGAGGGCCAGTTGTGTGCGTGCCTTTTCCAGCAGCATTTCGGCTTTCCATTTCCGGTTTCCGTAGGGTACGTAGCGGCAGGCCTTACTGAAAGATACGAGGGCGTCTTCGTTCCGTTTGTGTTCGCGGTGAATCATTGCCTCCGTCTGATAAGCTTTTGACAGCAGGAGGGAGTCTTTCAGTTGGCTGGCAAGGCTGATGGCTTCGTTCAGTGTTTCCATTTCTGTGGTAGCCTGCTGGTTGAAGTGATAAATCGGCACCAGATACATTTTTATCCTAAACAGCAGCGTAGAGTCAACGTTTGCTGCGAGACTTTCCGCTTTTCGGTAGTTTACCATGGCGCGGATGTAGAAATAGTCGCTGTGGAGCTGACGGGCATTGATGTAGTATGCACGGCACAATTTGGCAGAATCTCCAGTTTTCTTGTAGTATTCAGTCAGTTCCAGCAGCGTGCTGTCTGGCTTTGGAAATGAATCCAGACTTTCGAAACAGCGGTAGCGAAGCAGAGTGGCGTCGGCCCTGGTCTGTTTGTCAAGACGGGTAGTCAGAAGTGTGTCGAGTTTTACAAGCAGTTCACGGGGATTCGTGTGTAATTCCCGTTCCATCGCTTCATAGTCAAAATTATGATGTTTCTGGCAGGAGAAGACAGTGGCTGCCAGACAGAATAAGACGATTATATATTTTACCATTAAATATGTATAGTTTCTTGATTTTAAGATAGGATTGCAAAGATAAGTATATCAACGGATTTCCGTTAAGTAAGCTCTGTGTCTTAAATATTTTTAGTAATATTTATGCGGATATGTGTAAATATACATTCAAATTAAGGTTTTGGATAGAAAAGGCATCCGGACATTTGCCGGATGCCTCATGTGTTTTAACGGGTTCTGCAGGCTGTTGCAGCTATTTGTCGAAACTGATTTCCTTATGAGGTGCAGGCGGATAGTCGATTGAATAATGCAGGCCGCGGGATTCATGGCGCTCCTTGGCCTGGCGCATAATCAGATATCCGACATTGATGATGTTGCGCAGTTCGCAAATTTCTTTCGATGCCGTGCTCTGCTTGAACAGCTTTTCGGTTTCTTCATAGAGGATGTCGAGGCGGTTCCATGCGCGGTCGAGACGGAGATTCGAACGGACAATGCCCACGTAGGTGCTCATAATCTGGTTCACCTCGCGCAGACTTTGGGTGATAAGCACCATTTCTTCGTTGTGCTGCGTTCCCTCGTCGTTCCATTCCGGCACATCTTCACGGAACGAGTAGTGGTCGATGTTTTCAAGGCTGTGTTTGGCAGCTGCATCGGCATAGACCACAGCTTCGATAAGCGAGTTGGAGGCCAGACGGTTTCCGCCGTGGAGTCCTGTGCAGGAACATTCGCCCACTGCATACAGGCGCTGGATAGACGAGCAGCCGTTGAGGTCAACCTTGATACCGCCGCAAAGATAGTGGGCGGCAGGAGCAACCGGAATATAGTCTTTTGTGATGTCGATTCCGAGGCTCAGACACTTGGCGTAGATGTTCGGGAAATGATGTTTCGTCTCTTCGGCATCCTTGTGGGTGACATCGAGATAAACGTGGTCTTCGCCGCGCATCTTCATTTCGTTGTCAATGGCACGGGCTACAATGTCGCGTGGTGCCAGCGACAGACGTTTGTCGTATTTCTGCATGAATTCCTTGCCGTCGCAGGTGCGGAGTACGGCTCCATAGCCGCGCATGGCTTCCGTGATGAGGAACGACGGACGGTCGCCTGGATGATAAAGTGCCGTAGGGTGGAACTGGATGAATTCCATGTCCTGTACGGTACCTTTGGCGCGGTAAACCATGGCAATGCCGTCGCCGGTAGCTACCGACGGGTTGGTAGTCGTCGTATATACCTGACCGATACCACCGGTTGCCATAACTGTCACTTTCGACAGGAATGTGTTCACCTTCTTGGTCGCCAAATCAAGCACATAGGCTCCGTAGCAGGTGATGTCGGGGGTGCGGCGTGTCACAATTTTTCCAAGATGGTGCTGTGTGATGATTTCTACGGCAAAGAAATTTTCGTAGATGTCAATGTTGGGATGCTGTTTCACGGCACGAATCAGACTTTCCTGGATTTCAGCTCCCGTATTGTCGGCATGGTGAAGGATACGGAATTCTGAGTGTCCGCCTTCGCGGTGCAGGTCGAATTCGCCTTTCTCGTTTTTGTCAAACTGCACGCCCCATTCAATCAGCTGTCTGATTTGTTCCGGAGCGTTCTTCACCACCTTCTCAACTGCCTGACGGTCACTCAGCCAGTCGCCGGCTATCATCGTATCTTCAATGTGTTTGTCGAAGTTATCAACAAGCAGGTTTGTCACCGAGGCAACACCGCCTTGCGCGTAAAACGTATTGGCCTCTTCCAGTGTAGTCTTGCACACCAGTGCAACCCTACCTTTGCCCGCTACTTTCAGGGCATAGCTCATTCCGGCAATTCCGGAACCTATCACAAGAAAATCGTACTTATAAACCATGGCCTTTCGCATTAGTTTTTAGAATACAAATGTAACAAGAATTTTCTTCACACTGACGTTATTCCCTCTTTTTTGTTGGCTTTGTCAGTATTATAGCCCCGCAGTATTAATTTTCATTAAACCAATAGCTTATCTTTGGAAATGTATTATTTATTGTAGAAATACAAACCATTTAATCACTTAAATCTTAATTTCAATGAAAAAATGTTCATGGCAGCAGCGGCGTTAATGCTGCAACTGCCGGTTTTTGCACAGGGGATTGAAGTTGTCAGCAACACGCCTCTTCCAATTCCATCGAAAGATGCAGTTTATTCGCCGGTCATCAGTCCTACAGGCGAATATCTTTTGGTCACTTCCAATGCGATGAACGGTCTGCAAAAGTATGACCTCGCAACAGGAAATCTAACTACCATCACCAACGACAACGGAGCCGGATACAACGTGAAGATTTCAAACGACGGCTCGACAATTGTCTATCGAAACACAGAATTCAAAAACCGTCTGCGCTATGTTTCTGTCAAATCAGTCAATCTGGCTACCGGTAAAACTGCCACTTTGGTCGACAAGTCACGCAACGTAAGTGCATTCGGAGCCGTGGAAGGCACAGCTGTTGCTATCGACAACAACAAGGTGACGACAAAACGCCTGGTAGGAAACAAGGTGAAGACTCCTGCCATTGCCGGTATCGTCGACGGTGATTTGGTGATTACCGTTAACGGAAAATCCAACGTCATCAATCCTGTTGGAAAGACACGCTATCTTTGGGCTTCGGTTTCGCCCGACGGAACAAAAGTGCTGTTTGCTGTTCCTAAAGCCGGCGCAACTGCCTATGTATGTGACCTGAAAGGCAACAACCTGACAGAACTCGGCCGCCTCAGCGCTCCGAAGTGGATGGGCAACAATTGGGTAGTCGGAATGGTGGACAAGGACAACGGTGAAGTGGTAACTGCTTCTACAATCGTTGCCGTACGTGCCAACGGTGCAGACTATACGACACTGACCGACGGTTCGCAAATCTGCATGTATCCTTCGGCATCGTCCGACGCTACAAAAATCGTCTACAATACAGGTGACGGAAGAATTTTCCTTATGAATGTCAAAACAAAATATTACTGTCCGCTAAAAGTTCATACATCATTATAATGATAGGGCCGTCCTCC
>ENA-ORRE01001753-ORRE01001753.1-human-gut-metagenome-genome-assembly--contig:-NODE-1753-length-13731-cov-3.164376_pt1 | contig 13731 bp, 10 predicted proteins | sample MGYA00242171_ERZ509126 | MGnify/ENA primary metagenome ERZ509126 (study PRJEB26280, sample SAMEA2338648) | human gut metagenome | biome: human gut; feature: human-associated habitat; material: faeces... | reverse complement strand
CAGCCAATAATCCGACAACCCCGGTAGTTACGGATAATCCTGTAACACCTGATAATAGCAGTGCCCGGACAGTGGTTGTGAAAAAACTAAAGTTTAAATATTCGTCGAAAAAGGTGAAAGCCGGTAAAAAAGTAAAGTTAAGTAAGTGGCTGAAAGTGACGAAAAACCGCGCAGGGGATGCAAAGATTACCTATAAATTTACAAAGAATAAATTTAAAAAATATGCTACCCTGTCAAAAAAAGGTGTCTTTAAGGCAAAGAAGGCCGGAAAGAAAAAGACGGTTTATGTAAAGGCAGCAGCGGGTGACGGCAGTAAAAAGACAGCGAATATAAAAATAAAAATTAAATGATAATAGGGGTTGACTTTTTATGTTATCCTGCATATAATGAACATATGAATAATTGTTCATATGTAAATTTACAGAAACGGAGAGTGATAAAATGCCAAGTGAAGATGAATTGTATGACTTGGCGGAATTGTTTAAGGTGTTTGGCGATTCGACCAGAATCCGGATTTTGTTTGTTTTATTTGAGAAGGATGTCTGTGTTTGTGATTTAGCGGAAACCTTGAATATGACGCAGTCAGCAATTTCGCATCAGCTAAAGATTCTAAAACAGAATAAGTTAGTAAAAGGCCGCCGCGAGGGCAAATCGGTGTTTTATTCACTGGCCGATGATCATGTGCGAACGATTATCGAGCAGGGAATCGACCATATTGCGGAATAACATAATTGAATTGGAGGAAATGAATCATGAAAAAGAAATTTAAATTACAGGACTTGGATTGTGCAAACTGTGCAGCAAAAATGGAAGAATCAATTAAGAAAATTGATGGTGTAAACGATGCAGTAGTCAGCTTTATGACACAGAAGATGACAGTAGATGCCGATGATGCGCGTTTTGATGAAATTATGGATGAGGTTGTCCGTGTTTGTGCAAAAGTTGAGCCGGATTGCCAGATTCTTTTGTAGGAGATGAGTGTATGACAAAAAAACAGAAAAAAATGAGACTTCGGATTATCATTTCCCTTGTCCTGTTTGTTATCCTGTTTGTTTGTGAGCATATGGGAGTATTAGAGCCACTGCCATGGTGGGCACAGCTTTTGATATTTGCCGTTCCGTACCTGATTGTCGGATATGACATTATTTTTAAGGCTGTGAGAAATATTTCCCATGGACAGATTTTTGATGAAAACTTTCTGATGATGATTGCCACCTTTGGTGCATTTGGCGTTGGTGAGTATTTAGAGGCTGTTGCTGTAATGCTGTTTTACCAGGTCGGTGAATTGTTCCAGGGTTATGCGGTTGGAAAATCCAGACAATCCATTACGGAAATGATGGACATCTGTCCGGAATATGCAAATGTGGAAGAAGATGGGAAATTAGTGACAGTAGACCCGGATGATGTAGAAGTCGGTACGATTATTGTTGTAAAGCCGGGAGAGAGAATTCCTCTCGATGGTGTTGTTATAGAGGGCGAATCGTTAATTGATACGGCGGCACTTACGGGTGAGTCGGTACCGAGAAGAGCGTCAGAGGGCGATGAGATTATCAGTGGCTGCGTCAATGGCAGCGGAACGCTGAAAATCCGTACCACAAAGGAATTTGATGATTCGACGGTTGCCAAAATTTTGGAACTGGTTGAGAATGCAAGCAGTAAAAAGGCAAAGGTGGAGAATTTCATCACCCGATTTGCCAAATACTATACGCCGGTCGTTACGATTGGAGCAGTTTTGCTTGCTGTGATTCCACCGTTTATTTTAGGCGGAGGATTCGCTGAGTGGATTCAGAGAGCGTGCATTTTCCTTGTTATTTCCTGCCCGTGTGCACTGGTGATTTCGGTGCCTCTTGGATTCTTTGGCGGTATCGGTGCTGCATCTAAGATTGGTGTTTTGGTAAAAGGCAGTAACTTCTTAGAGGCGGTTGCAGAGATGACTACCATTGTATTTGATAAGACCGGAACGCTGACAAAAGGCGAATTTAAAGTAACCGAGATGAAACCTGCCGGTGTTTCTGAAGATAAATTATTGGAAGTGGCAGCACTTGGCGAGAGCTATTCAAACCATCCGATTGCCGGTTCGATTATTGAGGCATATGGAAAAGAAATTGAGAGAAGCCGTGTGTCAGATGCGGTTGAAATTGCGGGCCACGGAGTTCAGATTCTCGTAGATGGTGTGATGACTTATGTCGGTAATGAAAAGCTGATGAAAAAACAGTCGATTGCTTATGAGCCGTGTGAAAGCGCCGGAACGGTTGTCTATGTGGGTCAGGAGCAGACCTTTTTAGGGGCACTTGTGATTTCCGACACCGTGAAACAGGGCGCAGCAGAGGCAATTCACAAGATGAAAAATGTTGGCGTGAAGAAATGTGTTATGCTGACCGGTGATAGAGAAAAAACTGCGAAACATGTGGCAGATGAGTTGAAACTGGATGAAGTACATGCTGAACTTCTCCCCGGTGATAAAGTGGATGAGGTGGAAAAACTTCTTTCTGCGCAAAAAGATGGAGAGCGTCTTGCCTTTGTCGGCGACGGTATCAATGATGCACCGGTTTTGACCCGTGCGGATATTGGTATTGCGATGGGAAGTCTTGGTTCCGATGCAGCAATTGAGGCGGCAGACGTCGTTTTGATGGATGACGATATTCGAAAGATTGCGTCAACCGTACTGATTTCCAGAAAAACACTTCGCATTGTAAAGCAGAACATTGTATTTGCCCTTGCCGTAAAAGCAGTTGTACTTCTGCTTGGTGCAATTGGTGTGGCGAATATGTGGGAAGCTGTATTTGCCGATGTCGGTGTATCTGTTTTAGCAATTTTGAACTCAATGCGGGTGATGAAAAATCATTAACATGATTTGCATTTTTGATTAACATGTAGTATAATGTCATAGTCAAAGAGGATAGGTCCGAAAATGAAGTGTCCTATCCTCTTTTTTCGACTATGACAAGAGCCCAAAAGAAGGAGGATTTGGTTTGGATAATCACTCAATGATGGAACTGGGAGAAAAGTTAAATGGCAAATTTGAAAATCTGGTGAATTACTGTATGGTGTCCGGTGCCATTAACCAGGATTTGTATAACGAATATGATGTGAAGAGGGGACTTCGCGATTCGAATGGTAAAGGAGTACTTACCGGATTGACAGAGATTTCAGATGTCTGTGGATACCGCTTGAAAAACGGCAAAAAGATTCCTTGCGACGGAGAACTTTATTATCAGGGATATAATGTAATGGACCTTGTAAAAAGTTTTGAAAACCGCCGATTCGCTTTCGAGGAGACAACCTATTTGCTGATGTTTGGCGAACTGCCGACACATACTCAGTTAAAGGATTTTGAAGAGGTATTAACCAGTCTTCAGGAGCTTTCCGGTCAGTTTGTCCGTGATGTGATTATGAAAGCACCAAGTGCAAACATTATGAATGCACTGCAGAAAAGTGTGCTGACACTGTATTCGTATGATGAGAATCCGGACGACATTTCCGTGGCAAATGTACTGCGCCAGTCTTTGCAGTTAATCGGCAAAATTCCGTTGATTGCGGTGTATGCGTATTTGTCATACCGTCATTTTGGATTTGATGATAATTTATACATCCGTACACCGGATAAAGATTTGTCAATTGCAGAAAATATTTTGCAGATGGTAAGACAGGACGGTAAATTTACGGAGTTAGAGGCGAAAGTTTTAGATATTGCACTTGTCATTCATGCAGAACATGGCGGCGGTAATAACTCGACGTTTACCAATCATGTAGTAACGTCTTCCGGCACAGATACATATTCTGCGATTTCAGCATCTATTGCTTCACTGAAGGGACCACGTCATGGTGGCGCCAACTTAAAAGTGTTGCAGATGTTTGATGATATTAAAGAACACTGCAAGGACTGGAATAATGAAGAGCAGATTAAAGAATATTTGAATAAAATTCTGAATCGCGAGGCCTTTGATGAATCCGGTCTGATTTATGGAATGGGACATGCGGTTTATACATTGTCTGACCCTCGTGCCGTGATTTTGAAACGCTATGCAAAAAAACTGGCGGAGGCAAAAGGTAAAATGGATGAATTTCATCTGTATGAAACAGTGGAAGAAGTGTCCAAAGATTTGATTATGAAAGCACATTTGCGTTATAAACCGGTTTGTGCAAATGTTGATTTTTACAGTGGTTTTGTATATACTATGCTTGGTATTCCGAGAGAATTATTTACTCCGATTTTTGCGATTGCCCGTATTTCCGGATGGAGTGCACATCGTCTGGAAGAGCTGGTAAACAAGGGTAAAATTATTCGACCGGCGTACAAATACGTAGGAAGTCATGTGGATTTCCGTGAAATAGACGAGAGAGAATAAACGATGGAACAATACATGTTATTTTTTGATATTGATGGAACTTTGTTAGATGAAAAAGAGGGAATCGTGCCGGAGAGTACGGTGCGTGCCCTGCATCAGGCAAAGAAAAACGGACATTTACTGTTTCTTTGTACCGGACGCTGCAAGTCCATCTGGCCAAAGGATATTTTGGAAATTGGTTTTGATGGTGTGGTAGGTGGATGTGGTACGAATATATTTTATCATGGGGAAGAACTGCTTCATGCAACATTACCGAAAGAATTGCAGAGAGAAGTTGCCGATTCTCTGACGCGCTATCATATCGATGGTGTTTTGGAAGGTCAGGAGACGGCATATTTCCGCAGAGATTACTGGATGCCGGTTGTAAAATCCATCTTTGAGGAAAATGGAACATTTTCGGCAAAATGCCAGTTGTTCTGGGAGGATGCCGATTTGAATTTTGATAAGATGGCACTTTGGTTTGATGAGAGCAGTGACATGAAATCATTTAAGGAACAATGGGAAAACACGTTTGATTTTATTTTACGTGACCCGACTTTTTATGAGGTCGTGCCAAAAGGTTATTCAAAGGCGACCGGAATTGATTTTCTTTGTAAGCGTTTAGAAATTGACAGAGCGCATACGGTAGGAATTGGTGATAGTACAAATGATTTGCCGATGCTTGATTTCACCGGCATCAGCATTGCAATGGGAAGTGGTAATCCGGATATTTTTCCGTCGGTCGATTATGTAACGGCGGCTGTGATGGAAGATGGAATTGAGAAGGCATTGAAACATTATCAATTAATCGAGTAAAGGGAGGTCGGCGAAATGAAGTTAAGTAAATTAGTGGAGCACATCGAGTACGAACTGGTACAGGGAAGCCTTGATACGGAAGTGGCAGATATCGCATATGATTCCAGAAAAATCAAAGAGGGAATGTTGTTTGTTGCCATTGCAGGAACGGTTGTCGATGGTCATAAATACATTCCGGATGTTGTGAAAAAAGGCGCATCGGTGCTTGTTGTGGAAAAAGAGATTGAGTCCATAGATGAAAGTATTACAGTGATTCGTGTGGCAAATGGCAGAGCAGCGCTGAGTCTTTTATCCCAGGCGTATTTTGATTATCCGGCATCGAAGATGATTTCGATTGGAATTACAGGAACAAAAGGAAAATCGACAACCACATATATGATTCGTGATATTATTGAAAAATCCGGGAAAACCTGCGGAATTGTTGGTACAATTGGTGTGGCAATTGCCGGCAAGGTGACACCGACGGAGCATACAACGCCGGAATCCTATGATTTGCAGAGATATTTTAAAGATATGGTGGGTGCCGGGTGCGAGTATATGGTAATGGAAGTAAGTTCGCAGGGAATCAAGATGGACCGTGTGGCAGGAATGCATTTTAATTATGGTATTTTTACCAATATTACGCCGGACCACATCGGACCAAATGAGCATGCAGATTTTAATGAGTATTTGTACTGCAAGAGCCGTCTGTTTACGATGTGTGACGTCGGAATTGTAAATCGTGATGACCCGCACTGGAAAGAAATGATAAAAGATGCGACCTGTGAGATTAAAACATATGGAACAGAAGATGCGGATATGACGGCAACGGAAATTGAGCATGTGAATAACGAGGGAAATCTGTGCATGAAATTCCATGCGAATGGTCTTTTGAACGGAGATATCATTGTTGGTCTGCCGGGACGTTTTAATATTTACAATGGAATGTGTGCGGCGTGTACCGGTGCTCTGTTGAAAATGCCGGAAGAGGTGATTCTGCACGCGCTTGAGCACGTAAAAGTGCGTGGCCGTGTGGAAAATGTTCCGACCGGCAGAGGATTTTCCGTATTGATTGATTTTGCGCATAATGGTGTGAGTACCGAGAGTGTGCTAAAGACTCTGCGTGGTTACAATCCGCACCGGATTATTGCTATTTTCGGATGTGGCGGCAATCGAAGTAAACTGCGCCGTTACGAGATGGGAGAGGCCGTTGGAAATCTGGCGGAACTTGCAATTGTGACAAGTGATAATCCGAGAACAGAAGATGTAATGGATATTGTAAAAGATATTGAGGTTGGTCTAGCAAAGACAAACGGTGAGTATGTGGTGATTCCGGACCGTCAGGAGGCCGTGAATTACGCAGTTGACCATGCTGAGGATGGCGATATGATTATTCTTCTTGGTAAAGGTCATGAAGAATATCAGGAAATCAATGGTGTGAAATACCATTACAGCGAGAGAGAAGCGGTTATGAATGCGCTGGCGCGTTAATTAAAATTTGAATTGAAAAAGAAACTATCAATTTATGCGAAACGATGGCATAAACGGATAGTTTCTTTTTTTTTGGGTATAAGTAAAAAGAGAACGATTCAATGGAGGAATAAAAAATGCGTCAGATTTTAGATTTTAATGAGAATTGGTGGTTTATTCATGCGGATGTAGATGTTTCGGAGGCAAGACCGGGAGAGGGAGAACTTGTTTCACTGCCTCACACATGGAATGCACTGGATGGACAAAAGGGAGATGGAACATATGACAGAGGCAGTTACTGGTATGTAAAAATGTTGGATAAGTGGGAGCCGTCTGCGAAGTATTCTCGTTTATTTTTGGAAATACCGGCGGCGGGGCAGCAGGCAAAAGTGTTTGTAAATGGTGAGTTCGTTGTGAGCCATGAGGGGGGCTATTCAGCGTTTCGAGCCGATATTACGGAAAAATGTACCGAAGAATTTAATACGATAGCAATTTGGTGCAGCAATGAAAAATGTGATGCGATTTATCCGCAGTCGGCTGATTTTACTTTTTATGGCGGGTTGTATCGTGGCGCACATCTGATTTGCGTGCCGGAAACGCATTTTGAACTGTTACACTACGGAGATTTGGGAATCCATGCTGCCACAGAACCAGCTTCGTGGGATAAAGAGGATTTTATGCTTCACATCCGAACAAAGATTTGCGGGGTGGAAAAAGATAATCAGGTGATTTACCAGATTTTTGATGAAGATGGAAAAGAAGTGGCAAGTGCAGCACGTCCGGCGGACTCACCGGATACTTCCATTCCTCTTTATAAACCGCACCGCTGGGATATTAAAAATAGCTATCAGTATACGCTAAAGGCACTCATTATGCGCAATAACGAATGCTTGGATGAAGTGGAACTTAAATTTGGTGTAAGGACTTTTTGCTGTGATCCCGGGCGCGGTTTCCTAATAAATGGAAATTGTGTGCCGCTGCGCGGCGTGAGCCGGCATCAGGATAAATTGTATCAGGGAAATGCACTTACAAAAGAAGATCACATCCGGGATGCTGAGCTGATTGAAGAAATCGGGGCAAATACGGTGCGTCTTGCCCATTACCAGCACGCACAGGAGTTCTATAACGAGTGTGATAAAAGAGGATTTGTTGTTTGGGCGGAAATTCCTTTTATCAGCGTGATGAATGAAGACCCTTTAGCACATGAGAACTGTATAACCCAGTTAAAGGAACTTATTTATCAGAATGACCATCATCCAAGCATTTGTTTCTGGGGCATTTCCAATGAAATTTTGATTGGGGGTATTTCTGAAAAGCTTGTGGAGAATCACAGGGAGTTAAATGCACTTGCTAAAAAGATTGACCCATACCGTCTCACGACGATTGCTCATGTGACGATGACGCCGAAAGACGGTCCGATGCATGAAATTACCGATGTGGAAAGTTATAACCATTATTTTGGCTGGTATGGCGGAAAGACAGAGGACAATGGTCCATGGATGGATGAGTATCATGAAAAATATCCAAACCGCTGCATCGGATTGTCGGAGTATGGCTGTGAGGGAATCATTACCTATCAGGGAGGAAATCCAAAGTGTAAAGATTACAGCGAGGCATATCAGGCAGGATACCACGAATATATGGCACATATGTTAGAGAGACGCCCTTGGATTTTCTGCTCATATGTATGGAATATGTTTGATTTTGGGTGTGCCGCACGTTCAGAAGGCGGTGTGACGGGAAGAAATAACAAAGGCCTTGTAACGATGGACAGAAAAATTAAAAAGGATAGTTTTTACCTATACAAGGCGTACTGGAATCCAGAACCGATGGTTCATATCTGTGATAAGCGGTATTCGCTCCGCTCTGGGGAAAATACCCAAATCCGCGTGTATACAAATCAGGAAAGAGTGACACTTTTTGTGAATGGGGAAGAAATGGCGGTAAATGAGGTAAAACGTCATGTGGCATCTTTCCCAATTTCTCTTAGTGGAGGAAAAAATGCAATTCTTGTAAAGGCAGGAGATGTATGGGATGCTGTGACGATTGATAGGGTGGAAAAAGAGCCGGAAAGCTATGTATTCCCGGAAGCCAGTGAGAGGGAAGAAGGCGTGGCAAACTGGTTTCAGGAGGTTGGTTCGCTAAATCTTTCAGAGGAAATGAAATATCCGGAGGACCGTTATCATATCCGCTGTACGTTAGAGGAAATCAGTGAAAATGATGAGGCGATGGAACTTGTCACGAAAGCGATGAAATTGATTACCGGTATGACACTTGCAAAAGAAGAAGGCATGTGGGATATGATGAAAAAAATGAAGTTGGAAAGTATGAAGGAAATGCTTGGGGCGATGGCACCGGATGGCTTTTTAGAAAGTCTGAATATGAAATTAAACGAAATTAAAAAGGAGAATTTAAATGGATAAACAAGTCAGACCCTTTGGTATGCGTGATAAAATCGGGTATATGTTTGGCGATTTCGGAAATGATTTTACTTTTATCTTATCATCGGCTTTCATGTTGAAATTTTATACAGACGTTATGGGAATTGGTGCCGGTGTGGTGGGAATGTTAATGATGGCTGCTCGTTTTTTAGATGCATTCACGGACATTACAATGGGACAGATTGTGGATCGGAGTAAACCGGGGAAGGACGGAAAATTTCGCCCATGGATAAGGCGGATGTGTGGTCCGGTTGCGATTTCCAGTTTTTTGATTTACCAGTCAGCATTTGCCGGTATGCCATATTGGTTTAAGGTAGGCTGGATGGTTGTCACGTATATTTTGTGGGGATCGATTTTTTATACCGCGGTTAATATTCCGTATGGTTCGATGGCTTCGGCAATTTCTGCCGAGGCAAAGGACCGGGCGCAGCTATCAACCTGGCGGACGGTCGGAGCAACTCTTGCCGGGCTTGTAATTGGAGCAGGAACACCGATGCTTGCTTATGTTACGGTGGAAGGTCAGACGGTTTTGTCGGGATTTCGTATGACGGTAATTGCCGGTGTTTTTTCTGTGCTATCCTTTTTGTGTTATCTGCTGTGTGTAAGACTTACGGTAGAGCGTGTTGAGGTGCCGGCGAGTGAAGGGAAAATCCAGCTCACAAGCCAGTTAAAAAATCTAATGAAAAACCGGGCATTGCTTGGCATTATTGCGGCGGCGATGTTTTTGCTGCTTGCCTTACTTGGCATGCAGGGAATTTCTGCCTATGTATTTCCGGAAGTGTATAATAGCGCTAAGGCACAGTCAATGTTTTCGCTTCTCACCAGTCTAGCGGTGTTAGGTGTGTGTGCACCGCTTGCTACACGGCTGTCCGTGCGTTATGGAAAACGGGAATTGTCGGCTTTTTCCTGCCTATTTGGAGCAGTGATTTTGTTTTTGTGCATGGTAATATATCCGAAAAATGAATGGGTTTACGTTGGATTTTTTGTCCTTGCTTATATCGGAATCGGCTTTTTTAACACAGTTATTTGGGCAATGATAACAGATGTGATTGATGATGCCGAGGTAAAAAATAAGGTGCGCGAAGATGGAACGGTGTATTCCTTATATTCGTTTGCGAGAAAGTTAGGGCAGGCTTTATCGTCGGGCCTTGTGGGGACGATTTTAGCAGCGGTTGGATATCAGGCACAGCTTATGCATAATCCGCAGGGAGCAGAGCAGATAGCAAGGCGAGCGGTGATTCTTGACCGGATTTTTCAGATGTCATGTCTGATACCTGCAATTGGGCTTTTTATTGTGGCGATGATTTTGCTTTTTATCTATCCGCTTTCGAAAAAAAAGGTAAATGAAAATATTGCTGAGCTGGAAAAAAGAAGAAATTCTTGACAAGAAGGATATCCGTTGTATAATAGTTGGTGGTGCCAAATTGGTACTACCAATTTATTATATTACGTTAAGGAAGAGGATTATGAAATATTTAAAGCAGTTTTTACTTATTCTATGTATCACATTTGTTGGCGAACTTGTCAAATATGTTCTGCCGCTGCCAATTCCGGCAAGTATTTACGGTATGGTGATTTTATTTGTGGGTTTGATGACGGGACATATTAAACTGTCTTCGGTGAAGGAGGCAGGGAAGTTTTTGATTGAAATTATGCCGGTGATGTTTATTCCGGCGGGCGTTGGTCTGATGGTATCGTGGAATGTGTTAAAACCTCTTTTAATTCCTGTGGCGATTATTACGTTTGTTAGTTTTGTTGCGGTAGCTGTGGCAACGGGAAGAACGGCCCAGTGGATGATTAAGAAAGATGAGGGGAAAGGCCATGAATGAATTTTTAGAAAACTCCCTTTTTGCAGGAGTTACCATTAGTCTGCTTGCGTATATGGCGGGGGCATTTCTGAAAAAGAAATTTAAAACCGCACTATTAAATCCACTTTTAATATCAATTATTTTATCGATTGTTGTATTAGTGACCGCAGATATTGATTATGATGTGTACAATGCAGGGGCTTCTTATTTGAGCTGGTTTCTGACTCCGGCTACGGTATGTCTTGCGATTCCTTTGTATGAGCAGTGGCAGCTTCTTAAAAAGAATTGGAAAGCAGTTATGTTTGGAATTTTAGCGGGTACACTTACAAGCGGTGTGACAGTTTTTATGTTAGCAAAACTTATGAGTCTGTCACACACGGAATATGTGACGCTTTTGCCAAAGTCGATTACGACGGCAATTGGCATGGGGCTTTCTGAAGAGTTAGGCGGTTATGTTACCATTACGGTAGCTGTGATTGTTGTTACCGGCGTGGTTGGCAATATGTTTGGTGAGCTTGTCTGCAAGTTGTTCCGTATCACCCACCCGATTGCGAAAGGACTTGCATTTGGTTCTTCTTCCCATGCAATTGGAACAGCCAAAGCAATGGAAATTGGTGAAATCGAGGGAGCAATGAGTAGTCTTGCAATTGCGGTTACGGGAATTTTGACCGTAGTATTTTCACCGTTATTTATGAAATTTATTTAAGAGATTACATAGGAAAGGAAAAGGTTATGAAACAAACCGGGTGTCAGGAATATCAAAAGGTGCTTTCGTATTTTTATGATTTGGTAAAAGATGGTACTTTGACTTGGGGAAGTAAACTGCCGACGGAGCGTAAGATTGCAGAGCAGTTAGGAATTGGGAGAAATTCCGCCAGAGAAGCCATCTGTGTTCTGCATGGAATGGGTGTTGTTGAAAGGAAGCAGGGCTCCGGCAATTATGTTGCGGAGAATATCGGACAGTCTTTTGGCAGCATGATTCAAATGCTTCTTCTTTTAAACGGGGTAACAAAAAGCGAAATCTGCGAGTTCCGCCGCGCTATGGAGAAAATGGCAGGTAAGCTTCTTTTGGAAAATGGTATCGATGAAAAAATCAAACAAAAACTTTCGGATTTATTACGTACAATGGCTGAATTAACCGGGGAACCACTGGCAAAACAGGATAAGGAATTTCATGACACACTTGTTTTTGCTACGAAAAATAATCTGCTGATTACAATTATGCAGGCGGTCAGCATTGTGTATACGGAATGCGTTGAATATGACAGTAAAGATTGTCTGTTAGCGAGTCACACGCGGATTTATGAAACTCTTATAAAAGGGGATGAAAAGGCTTTTAATACTGCAATCGATTTTCATTATGATTTGATAGAGAGGCGAATGTAAGGAGAATGCAGGATGAGACAGGAACGAGATTTAACGAAGGGAGCAATTGTAAAGAGTCTCTGGCTTTTTGCACTTCCTCTCATGCTTGGCAATGTACTGCAGCAGCTTTATAACCTGGTTGATACATGGGTGGTCGGACGTTATCTTGGCAAAAGGGCACTGGCGGCAGTTGGCGCATCGTATACGTTGATGACATTTTTGACTTCGGTTGTTATTGGTCTGTGTCTGGGGGCAGGTGCCTTTTTTGCGATGGCATACGGCAGGAGAGAAAAGGAGACTTTCCGAAATGGGATTTTTATGTCCTTTACGGCAATTGGCGGTCTTTCGATAGTTTTGACAATACTGTTGTATGGCTTCGTAAGACCGCTTACCTATCTTTTGCAGGTGCCGGCGGAAACGGTAGAGGATATGGTAACGTATCTCATATATGTGTTTGCCGGATTCTTTGCTATTTTTTTGTATAACTATTTTGCAAGTGTTCTCAGGAGTATCGGAAATTCGGTGCTGCCACTTGTTTTTCTTGGAATTTCAGTCGCACTTAATATCGGACTTGACCTTTTGTTTGTTGTGACATTCTCATTTGGTATTGCGGGTGCTGCCGTGGCAACCGTTATTTCCCAATATATAGCAGGTATCGGTCTTATGCTTTATTTTCTCTTCCGGTATTCTGATTTGTGTCCTGCGAAAAAAGATTTCACATGGGAAAAAAAGAACTTCCGGCAGATTCTTTCTTTGTCCGGATTTACGTGTTTGCAGCAGTCCGTTATGAACTTTGGCATCCTGATGATACAGGGATTAGTCAATTCTTTTGGTACAACGATTATGGCAGCGTTTTCTGTCGCGGTCAAAATTGACACGATTGCGTATATGCCTGTGCAGGATTTTGGAAATGCCTTTTCCTTTTTTGTGGCACAGAATTACGGGGCAAAGAAGTATGCCCGCATCCGGAAAGGATTTCTGCTGGCACTCGTCAGCGTATTGATTTTTTGCCTTGTAATCAGTGCAGCTGTCTTTGGATTTGCTGACACGCTGATGGGATTTTTTACAAACGAGGGCAGTGCCATATCAGCTGCCGGCGCCGAATATCTCCGGGTAGAAGGCGCTTTCTATGTTGGAATCGGTATTTTGTTTTTGCTCTATGGATATTACCGCGCGGTGGACAAGCCGGTTGTCTCGGTGGTCCTTACCATAATCTCACTGGGAACGAGAGTAATTCTTGCCTATGCACTCACCGGCCTTTTCCAAACCGGCGTGATAGGAATCTGGGCGGCGATACCAATCGGGTGGGGACTCGCTGATTTGGTGGGAATGGTGGGGATTGTTTCAAGTTTTCGAGGGCACTTTTTTCGGTTTCCATAATTTCGTAGAAAAGTTTTGAACCTCGTGGGCGCTCCCACTTGTTGAGTGCGTAGCGGTATGGGCGCTGAAACTACCAGTGCCGCATACCGACGTACTCAAAACCCACGAGTCACAAAATTTTTCTACGGAATTATGGGCAGCCAA
>ENA-ORRE01001750-ORRE01001750.1-human-gut-metagenome-genome-assembly--contig:-NODE-1750-length-13746-cov-10.704477_pt1 | contig 13746 bp, 11 predicted proteins | sample MGYA00242171_ERZ509126 | MGnify/ENA primary metagenome ERZ509126 (study PRJEB26280, sample SAMEA2338648) | human gut metagenome | biome: human gut; feature: human-associated habitat; material: faeces... | reverse complement strand
GTAAAATTTGCCGTTGTACTCAAGTGCGGCAATGTTCTGCACGGGATCTTGGGTGTCAGGACCTCCCTTATGGTGAAGCACAGGAATGGCGATAGTCACCGCCAGACACAGGCAAGCTGCAACAACTCCCCATTTAACCCACTTGCGCTTCGGCTTCGCATTGGTGCGGACATTGTTGGTTTCCTCGATAATATCATCGTTCAGCATATTCAAAGCGTCACTGATGTGTTCTTTCTTCATAGCTCATAGCCCTCCTTTTCCAAGTATTCTTTCAAACCTTGCCTTGTTCGGTAGAGCATACTCTTGACCTTCGGTTCACTCATGCCGTAGTAGTCTGCGACTTCTCGGATAGGATCCGCAAAGTAGTATCTGCCGACAAAAGTGTTTCGTGCTTCTGCCGGGAGTGTGTAGAGATAGGTATTGATCGCTTCCGCAAGCAGTTTCAATTCTATGCTCTGCTCCGTGGTTTCGCTGCTGGAAATACAATCCTCCAGCTCGGAAAGAGAGACTGCATATTCCGAGTGCTTCCGTTTATCCCTGTTGCGTGTGCGGAACGCATCAATGGATAGTTGTCGTGTGATTTTTCCTAAATAAGTGGAGAGGACGCTTGGCTTATGCGTTGGCATGGAGTTCCACGCCTTTAAGTAGGTATCGTTGACGGTTTCCTTGCTGTCCTCCCAGTCGGAGAGGATATTGTAGGCGATCTTTGAAAGATACCGCCCATATTTCCGCTCCGTTTCGCTGATAGCACTCTCATCTCTTTTCCAGTATAAGTCAACGATCATTTCATCCTGCATGGGCGAACCTCCTTTCTCATCTGCTGTCAGGTTCCTTCACTATATATCCCGACAAAAATCGGATTTGGTTTCACGATTTTCAAAATTTCTTCAAAAAAATTATAGCAGATATTTGTGAACGCTTCTACCCATGCCGTTTACGCTGTTTTTCTTCGCTGCTTCAGTAGCGGTACATCGGCGCGTTATCCTCCGTATCGGCAGGTTCCTCCATCAGAGATTTGAACGCATCGGGGTCTTCACGCCATTCCTCTCGCGGCAGCGGATTTGATTGCAGCAGGGCGTACAGGTGCTCTGCCAGCTCTGTTTTGCCCTGCTCGATGGCGGTCTGGATAAGGTATAGGTGTTGCTATGCAGAGTTTTCTGCTTTCATTCGTACCGCTGTGTCTATACCTGCCCGGCCGGCCCCTCCGGCGGCAGCCAGCGTTTGCCTCCCAGCCGTATCAGATACAGCAGGCCCCGGACGCACAGCTCCGCGCACATGGCCGCCCACACGCCGGGCAGTCCCCACCGGGGCGCGCCCAGCCACGCCAGTGGCAGGCGGATGCCCCACATGGTGCCCAGATTGAACAGCGTGGGCACCAGTGTACTGCCTGCACCCTGAAATACGCCGCCGGCCACGATGGACGCGCCGTACATAGCCTCGGCAAAGGCCTCAATACGCAGGACGCGGGTGCCCAGGGCGATGATGTCGCTGTCCGGCGTCAGTATCGCCATCATCTGCGGGGCGAAGGCGTACAGCAGCCCGCCGGTGACGACCATGACAACGATACCCAGCAGTACCGTGACCCAGCCCAGGCGTCTGGCCATGCGGCGGCGTCCCGCTCCCACGCTCTGCCCCACCAGCATGGCCGCGGCACTCTGGATGCCGTAGGCGGGCATATAGCACAGGCTTTCCGCCGTGACAGCAAAGGAGTTTGCAGCGATAGCCACGGTGCCCAGGGGCGCCACGATGGCGGTGGACACGATCTGCGCGGTGGACAGTATCACCTTCTCCGATGCCACTGGCGCCGCGATGCGGAGCACCATGCGCAGCTGTGTGCGGTCAAGGTGCAGACGCTCACCCTTCTCCAACCGCAGCGCCGGGCTGCGGCGCAGGACGAAATACAGCAGGTACAACCCCACCGCCAGCTCCGCAAGGCCAGTGCCCAGGGCGGCGCCCGCCGTGCCCAGTCCCGCGCCGGGCAGGGATAGTGCGCCCAGCCGGATGGTACCGGTGGGGAAAATAAGCAGGGTGTTGAACACCACATCCAGCGCACACATGAGAACCATGCAGACACCGGGCGTGCGCATATTGCCGGTGGCCTGCAGCTGTCCCGCCGCCACGTTGTCCAGCTGGAGGGCGGGCAGGAACAGACTGTACACCAGGAAATAGGCAGAGGCATCCCGCCAGATCTCCTGCTCCGCCCGCAGCAGCCGGGGCAGCGGCGCAGACAGTGCCGCCGCCAGCGCCGCCATGACCACGCTGAAGGCCAGGCACAGCACCAGCGCCTGCTTGAGGATGTTGCGCGCCTCGGCCAGGCGGCCGCCGCCCACCCGCTGCGCCGTCAGCACGTTGAAGCCCATAGCTGCCGCGTAGGACAGCCCTCCGAACAGCCAGGTGGTGGAGGCCACCAGCCCCACTGCCGCCGACTGGGACGCGCCCAGGCGGCCCACCATGGCCGCGTCGATATATTGCATGATAATAGTGGCCAGCTGTGCCATGATGGCCGGCCAGCTGAGCTGCAGCGTCAGGCTGATCTGCTGCCGGGTGGACAGCGGCGCGCCGCTGCGCAGCAAAGCCAGATGATCCGTTTTCAAGGGTGTCCCTCCATAGAACTTGTTTTTTCACTGTACCATCGATTGACAAGGACAAACAAGTCCTTGTCAATCGATGGTACCACGGACGCGCGCTTTTCGCAACCCCGGCGTGGCGGAGCGCCGTGATATACAGCATATAAATGTGCGGGTACAGTCCGTTGTCCGGGCGTCCAATACCCGGCCGGGCTTGTTCAGGCCGCGCAATATGGTACAATGCCCGTAAAGAATATCGGCGGGACCGTATCCCGCGAAAAGAGGACAATATGGAGTATCGTGTTCTGCCCCACGGCGGGGAGAAGATCAGCGTCATCGGCACGCAGCCGGAGGAGTTCGCCGCCATGATCGCCGACCGCCTGCAGCTTGAGCTGCGGAATAACTGAACTGACCGACCGGCCCCGCGGCTATGCCGTGGGGCCGGTTTTACTTTACTGGCACATCAGAAACGCTTTCAGCGCCAGCTGGAAGGTCAACATTTGCTCACTGTCGTTATAGTTCAGATCCAATATCTCGGCAATACGGTCCAGCCGGTACAGCAGCGTGTTCCGGTGGATAAACAGCGCCTTGGAGGTCTTTACGGAGTTCTGACAGTTGTTGAAATAGGTTTCCAGCGTGTACAGCAGCTGGGTATTGTGTTCCTCGTCGTACGCCAGCAGCGGCTTGATCCGCTGGATCAGCGCCAGTTTCGCATTGGGTGAGTCATAGATGAGCTCGCAGAGAATATACCGGCGGTAAGTGGCAATACGCTCGTCGCATATCCTGCTGGCCAGATCCACCGTGCGGAGCGCCTGGGAATAGCTGCGGCAGAATTCCGCAAGCGAGGGCACAGGGTCACCGATGCCGAAGATCACACCCCGATCCTGCCCCTTAGCGCTGAGCATCTTCATCAGGTCCCCACAGTACTCCCGCACCAGCGCCACCTGCTCATACACGGGCAGGCTCTCGCTCTGCTGCAGCACAAGGATCACGTTGTTGTACTTGGCGAAAGCATAGCTGATATTCCCGGACAGCATCTCCCACTTGTCCGCCAACTGGCTGCGCAGCAGGGCGCTGGTGCCCAGCCATTCTGACGTCTGCAGCAGCCGGTTCTGCTCGGTGAAGGAGATCAGCGCACAGATATAGGGCGAATACAGCGGGATATTGCAGTAGTTGGCGGATTTGACGATCTCGCCGTAGGACAAAGCTCCCTCCGTCACCAGGCCGTCCAGGAAGTGGCTGATCTCCCTCCTGGAGGATGAACCCCCGCGCTTTTTGATCAGCACCAGCGTACAGGCGGCGGCAATACGTCGGTACAATGTGTTCTCATTCTCGGTCAGCGGCGCATTGGCGGGGCGGATCGCGCCCAGATACCCCATGATCTCCTGCTCGGAGTGGATGGGATAGATGTGCACGCACTTGTCCTCCTGCTGTAAGGGATAGATCCCGGCGGACAGACCTGCTGTCCGCAGTTTTTCTACCTCCTTGACGCGCTCCGGCACGGAGAACAGCACCTGCCCCACAGCCAGTTCTTCCCGCAGCCCCGGCTGCAGCATCTGGGAAACGCACTGTATCTTCCGGCTCGGTGTCATATACAGCAGCGGCACGTGAAGCAGCGGGCCGCACTTTTTCAGCAGATATTCCACCTCCGCGTGTCCCTGCAGCACATCAAACATGGCCTGATACACCATCTGCAGCGCCTGTTCCTCGTTGATGCCGTAAACATATTTGCTGACGGCTTCACTGATCTCAGATAGGGAGGTGTGGTAGGGAATACGCATCAGCGGGAAGTGCAGCTCATCGGCCAGCTGCAGCATAGCGGGCGGTATCTCATGAAAATACCGTTTCATTTTAATAACAAGGCCGCCGGAGCCGCTGTCGGCCAGGTCCCGCAGCACCTTCTCCTGCTTTACCGGATCATCCAGCAAAAAGTAGCCCGTAGTCAGCATGATCTCTCCGGCACGCATCCAATTGACCATCTCCGGGTTATCGAACATCACTGCGCCGGATATGGTGCGCGCCAGGCCGTCCGCACCGGCGGCCACCTCCACCACCCGCAGCTCATTCTGTTTCAAAAGCTCCCGCAGCGTCATAAGTACGCCTCCCTTCGGCAAAACACCAAAACACCCCCTATTTTGATGATACCATTATACCCTATAAGTGTAAACCGCCTTTTGTGCAGACGCACAAAAAACCGGGCGCGAATTTGTGCCGTGCGGCGGGCATGGCCGAGGAAATCGTGCTACCCTATAGGTGAAAATACTTCAGACCGCAAAAGAGGGAGCACATGAAAATTACTGTTCTGACCTGGTGCGTCAGCTTTTTACCTATACTGCTGCTGATTATGCTGCTGGCGGTTTTCCGCGTATCTACCGCCCGCGCCGCAGGTGTGACACTGCTGCTGACCGTACTGTCCGCCTTAGTAGTGTACAAAGCGGACATACAGCTGGTACTGTTCGAGAGTCTGAAAGGCGTGTGGAGCACAGCCACCATCCTATATATCATCTTCCCCGCGCTGCTGCTGTACGAGCTCATCGCTGCCTCCGGCGCCATAGATGTGATGAACGACACCATGCGGCAGCTGAGCCCCCATGAGCTGTTCCGCATCCTGACAGTAGGCTGGGTATTCGTGGGATTTCTGCAGGGTATCACCGGCTTCGGCGTTCCGGTCGCCATATGCGTCCCCATGCTGGTGGCGCTGGGCGTCCGTCCTACCATGGCGGTCATCATCGCCCTGCTGGGCCAAGCCTGGGGCAACACCTTCGGCACACTGGCTGTGGCCTGGGACGTGCTGGTGCAGATCTCCGGCATCACCGGCACGGAGCTGCATCTGACTGCCCGCTACACCGCCTTGCTTCTGTGGATACTGAACCTGGCCGCTGGCGCATTGATCTGCTGGCTGTATGACCGGGGCCGCGGGCTGCGGCAGGGCGCTGTGTTTGTCCTTGTGATCTCCCTGATACACGGCGGCGGCGAGCTGCTGGTCGCACAGTACAACGCCTCCATCGCGGCCTTTATCCCCGCCACCGTGGCTATGGCCGCCATACTCCCCTTGTCCCGTCTGCCCATGTACCGCAGAGCATACGCCTGTGAAGGCAGCCCCATGATGGTACGCCGGACCTCCGCGACAGGCGCGGAAAAGCCTCGCGGCGCCGTCTGGCTGTACTTTGCCCCCTATATGGTGCTGATCCTTGTTACCGTAGTACTTCTGGTGATCCCTTCCGTCCACGAGGCGCTGAGCCGCTGGAGCGTGGGGTTCGCTTTCCCCGAGACCCGCACCGCCTACGGCATCGTCAATGCTGCCACGGCCAAGTACTCTCCCTTCCACCCGCTGGTGGATTCCGGTACCGTACTGCTGCTGACCTGTATCATCAGCTACGCCCTGCTCCATGGCCGCGGTCTGCTGAAGCGTTCACAGCTCCGCGTCATGCTGTCACGGACGCTGCAGAAAACAAGACCCGTAGCCGTGTCCCTGATCCTGCTGCTGATCATCTCCAAGCTCATGAGCGGCAGCGGCCAGACGCTGGTGCTGGCGCAGGGCATCACCCACGTCATGGGTCGGTGGTACGCGCTGCTGGCCGGCGTGCTGGGTGTGATAGGCTCCTTTGTCACCGGCAGCAACATGTCCTCCAACATCCTGTTCACCGATGTACAGGTGAATGCAGCCGCCGACCTCGGCGTCAGCAGCAGCCCCCTGCTGGCGGCGCAGACCGCCGGCGCCTCCGCCGGCAGTATGATCTCCCCCAGCAAGATCATCCTGGGCACCACAGCCGGCGGCGTACCCGGCGAAGAGGGCACGGTACTGCGCTTCACGCTGCTGACGGCAGCGATCCTCACTTTGGTCACTGGGGTGATCTGCTGGATCATCCTGTAATAAGAAAGGAGAGCAAATCGTGAAAACTTTGTTCCGCAATGGCAGCATCCACACCATGAACGGCACAGAGGTCGTTCATTCCCTGCTGGTGGAGGACGGCCGCATTCTGGATGTGAACTGCGATGTCCCCGCTGGCGAGTGTCAGGTGGTGGACCTGCACGGTAAGACCGTGCTGCCCGGCTTCCACGACAGCCACGAGCACTTCCTCTGCTATGCCACGGATAAGGAGAAGATCAACTTCTTCGGTATCCGCTCTCTGGAGGAAATGGCCGAGCGCACCCGCCGGTACATCGCCGACCGCGGCATCAAAAAGGGCGAATGGATCCAGGGCGGCGGTTGGAACGAAAATGAGTTCGACGTGCCTGTGCTGCCCTCCCGGCAGGATCTGGACAAGTTCTGCCCGGACAACCCCGCCATCTTTACCCGTACCTGCTGCAGCGTGGCCGTGGCCAACACCGCCGCGCTGAAGGCCGCCGGCATTTTTGATGATATTCCTACGCTGCAGGACGGTCACATCGTGGTGGATGAAAACGGCGTCCCCACCGGCATGCTCCACGAGCGCGCCCGGCACCTGGTCTATGACATCCTGACCAAGTACACCAAGGAACAGCTGAAGCAGTTCATCCTGGACTATCAGAAGGATCTGCTGTCTACCGGCCTGACCACCGTACAGACCGACGACTTCAAGCTGTGGGACGCCACTATCGATGACATTCTGGCCGCCTATGAGGAACTGGACAAAGAGGGCAAGCTGAACGTGCGCTTCATCCAGCAGCTCCGCCTCATCACCGACGCGCAGCTGGAGGACTATCTCCACCGCCACAGCGGCCGCACCGGCGACGGCAGCGAGTTCTTCAAGATCGGTGCCTTCAAGCTGCTGCCCGACGGTTCCCTGGGCGGAAAGACCGCCGCGCTGCGTGAGCCCTATGAGGGCGACCCGGAAAATAAGGGCATCTTCGTCTATGACGAGAAGGTGTTCTATGACCTGCTGGAAAAAGCCTACCGCAACGGCCTGCAGCTGGCCATCCATGCCATCGGTGACTATACCATGGACGTGATTTTGGACTGCTATGAAAGGATCGCCGCCAAGTACCCCAAGCCCGATCCTCGGTTCCGCATCATCCACTGTCAGATCACCAGCGAAGATATTTTGGACCGCTTCGCCCGCAACGGCGTTTTGGCGGACATCCAGCCCCTGTTCATCCGTGCGGATATGGAGATCGCCGAGGAACTGCTGGGCAAGGAGCGTGTCTCCACCTCCTACGCCTGGAAGACCATGCTGGACAAGGGCATCCACGTTTCCGGCAGCTCCGACGCCCCTGTGGAATCCTTCGACCCCATCCTGGCTATCCACTGCGCCGTCACCTCTCAGAATTTGGATGGACAGCCTGCGGGCGGCTGGCTGCCGCAGCAGAAGCTGACCGTGCAGGAGGCCGTGGCGCTGTACACCACCGGCTCCGCCTACACCAGCTACGAGGAAAACGTCAAGGGCAAGCTATGCCCCGGCTATCTGGCGGACTTCATCGTCCTGTCCCAGGACATCTTCTCCGTCCCGGAGAATGAGATCGTCAACACCAAAGTTGAGCAAACCTACTTGGGAGGTAAGTTGGTATATTCCCGTTGACATCCCCTTTCCCACGCATCAGAATAAGACGATACAAGAGAGGAGAGAATCATGAAAAAGAAAAGAAATCTTATCGGTGTATGTCTGGTGGCCGTTCTCATGCTCGCTCTGACCGTTATCGGCTATGCTGCCGGTGACGGCGAAGCGGCACCGGAGTACGGCGCATGGTGCCTGGTCCCCCCGCTGGTCACCATCGTCCTGGCCTTCGTTACCAAGCAGACCATCATCTCCATGTTCATCGGCATCTGGGTAGGTGCCACCATCATCCATCACTTTAACCCCATCGACGGCCTGATCGGCAGCTTCACTGGGTACCTGGTGCCCTCTATTGCCGACAGCTGGAACGCGGGCATGCTGATCATCATGGCGCTCATTGGCGGCTTCATGTATATGCTCAGCGCCTGCGGTGGCGCGGAGGCCTTCGGCCGCTGGGCCGAGAAGGTGGCTAACAACCGCAAAAAGAGCCAGCTGCTGGCCTGGATCGCCCCCTTCGTATTCATCTTCAATCAGGGCTGCCTGCTGGTGGGCGTCATCATGCGTCCCGTCACCGACAAGACCCATATCTCCCGCGTAAAGCTGGCCTACATCACCGATGCCATGGGCGCACCGCTGGTCTCTATGTCCCCCATCAGTGATAACGGCGTGTACCTGGTGGGTCTGCTGGCCGCCGAGATCGCCGCCCTGAACCTCACCGGCGTGGGTGCCTACGACCTGTATTTCGGCATGTTCCAGTTCAACCTGTACGGTGTGTTCTCCGTCATCACCGTCCTGCTGGTCATCCTGTTCGGCCTGGATGTCGGCCCCATGTACAAGGCCGAGAAGCTGGCTATCGAGACCGGCAAGACCTACAGCGACACCGACAACCTGATTGCCACTCCCCCCGAGACCGACTTCGCTGAGGACTGCAAGCTGAGCATGGCTAACTTCCTGGCCCCCATGATCACTCTGATCCTCACCATCTTCGCCGTGGTGTTCTACACTGGCCAGATCTGGGTCAACGGCTTCATTGGCTGCTTCGGCCACGCCAATATCCAGATGGCCATCGCCATGTGCTTCCTCACCGGCTCCATCGCCGCCGGAATCGTGGGCATTAAGTCAAAGCTCATTACCCTGGGCGGTGCCATTGACAAGTGGACGAAGGGTGCGGCCAGTATGATGCAGGTCATTATGATCCTCGTGTGTGCATGGAGCATCAGCGGTCTGACCAAGTCCATGAACATCGGCCAGTTCCTCACCGGCGTGGTGCAGGATTCTATCCCCGCGGCGCTGATCCCCGCCATCCTGTTCCTGATCGGCGTGGTGGTGTCCTTCGCCACCGGCAGCTCCTGGGGCGTCTGGGCCCTGGGTATGCCCATCGCCCTGCCCATGGCCAACGCAATGGGTATCCCCCTGACTCTGGCTATCGGCGCGGTCGTTTCCGGCGGTCTGTTCGGTGACCACTGCTCCCCCATCTCCGACACCACCATCCAGTCCTCCACCAGCGCCTGCTGCGACCATCTGCAGCACGTAAAGACCCAACTGCCCTATGCCTTGACGGTTGGTATCTCCTCCCTGATCGGCTTCCTGTTCGCCGGACTGGTGGCTCCCGTGCTGGCTCTGCCCGTGACCCTGGTGTGCATCATTGCCGCCCTGTTGGTCATGAAGAACATCTCCCGTAAACGGGCCGCTGTGGCTGCCTGAGTGATCTCCCTTACCTCCCCTCAAAAAGGAAACCGCCCACCGGGCGGTTTCCTTTTTGCTCTCCGGCCGCAAAAGGACCGTCCAACGTCCGGCTGGCTTTATGTACATCGGAGCCCTTGCTTTTTGGCAAAATGCAGACTATACTAAGGGCGAAAAGCTGAAACGCACCTGTGGAGAGGAGGCAGCATAGATGAGGGAGATGTGTCAGACTTTCGGCATAACAGCGCTCGGCGAGACCGTGGAAAGCTGGACGCTGAAAAATGAGTTTCTGACAGCGGAGGTGCTTACCTACGGCGCAACGCTGCGGCGGCTGATATTCGGCGGTGTGGATGTGGTGCTGGGGTACGACACATTGTCGGAATACGAGCGAAACGACGGCTATGTCGGCGCGACAGTGGGCCGGGTGTGCAACCGAATCGGCGGGGCGTCCTTCGGACTGAACGGCAAGACGTACCCACTGGCGAAAAACGACGGAGAGAACCATCTCCACGGCGGCGTGCGGGGATTTGACAAATACATCTGGGCGGCGGAGCCGCTGGCGGACGGCCTGCGGCTGCACCGTCTGTCGCCTGACGGGGAGGAGGGGTATCCCGGAACGTTGGCGGTGTCGGTGACATATCGGCTGGCCGGCGCGGCGCTGCGGATAGAGTACGAGGCTGAGAGTGACGCCGACACCCTGTGCAGCCTGACCAACCACAGCTATTTCAACCTGAACGGCGGCGGTACGGCTATGGCGCATACGCTGGCACTGGCGGCGGAGAGGTATCTGGAGACCTCGCCCGGCTGCCTGCCCACGGGGCGGGCGCTGCCGGTGGCGGGGACGCCCTTTGACTTCCGCGCAGCTAAGGCTGTCGGCCGGGACATCGATACGGCGGCGGAGCAGCTGCGGCTGGTGAACGGCTATGACCACCATTTCTGCGTGGACGGGGCCGGTCTGCGCTGTGCGGCGGTGCTGCGGGGCGACAGCAGCGGCATCGCCATGACGATGGACACCACCTCTCCCGGTGTGCAGCTGTATACGGCCAACTGGCTGTCCCGGCGCGGCGGAAAGAATGGGGCGGTATATGAGCCCCGCTGTGCCGTGTGTCTTGAGCCGCAGTTCCCGCCGGACGCGGTACATCACCCGGGCTTTCCCCAGCCGCTGCTGCGGAAAGACGAAGTATACCGCCACTGCACGGTATACTCCTTTTCAAAATAACAACACATCCCCCGCGCAGTGTATCTGCGCGGGGGATGTGTTGTTATTATTGCGCTCAGCCCATGACCACGCGTACCTGCACCTCTGTGCCGGGTGCGGCCGGGGGAAGCACATTTCCGGTGACCGGCGTTCCGTTCACGGTGAGGGAGACGATGCCCTTTTCTACGTGGTGAGGATTCTCCACAGTGATGCGATAGACTGCGCCGCGGTAGCGGCGCTTGACGGTATAGCCTGCCCATCCCGCGGGAATGCAGGGGGCGATGGCAAGGCCCTCCAGCGTGGGCTGCACGCCGAGAATGGCCTGCGAGATGCTGACGAACGCCCAGGCTGCCGTGCCGGTGAGCCAGCTGTTCTTGCCCTCGCCGAAGGTGGGCTCGTCCTTGCCTGCCACCATCTGGCTGTATACATACGGCTCGGTGCGGTGGATCTCGCTGATGTCCTCAATATAGGCCGGGCAGGTCTTGCGGTAGACCTCGAAGGCGCGTGTGCCGTGTCCCAGCACCGTCTCGGCGCAGGTGATCCACGGGTTGTTGTGGCAGAAGATACCGGCGTTCTCTTTATAGCCGGGGGGATAGCTGGTGATCTCGCCCAGCTCCAGGTGATACCGGGTGTAGGCCGGGTGCAGCAGGACGATTCCGTATTGGGTGTCCAGATACCGCTGCACGCTCGCCAGCGCCTGCGCGGCCTGGCCGGTGGCGGTGCCGATGCCCGCCATGACGCACATACCCTGGGGCTCGATGAATATCCGGCCCTCTTCACATATCCGGCTCCCGACGGGCGCGCCAAAGGCGTCGTAGGCAAACGGGGGAGGACGCCTATGGTATCCATGAAGGACATCGCACAGCGTTGCGGCGTATCCGTGGCCACGGTCAGCAAGGCACTGAACGGTCAGCAGGATATCCATACCTACGATTTCAAGCTGAAAAAAGCCGCCTGGGGCATGGACGGCGTGCCATAGACGCCCACAAAGGCCTCCCGACTGGTGTCAAAGCCCTCGTAAGGGCGGTCTGCCCACAGCACGGCGTACAAGTTTATGATACAGCTGAAGCTGATCGACACCTACTGGCCGCTGATCATCCCGGCCATCACCACGCCGGTGGTGGTGTTCGTCATGTATTTCCTCCTTTCCCGCTACATCGTGGAGGGCGTGTCGCTGGGAAGCGTCAAGGGATGAGCCGTACCGTATTTCCGCCTTCCAAATGTCCAAATGGATACCTGCAAAAGAGCCGCTTATTCCGGTCTGGGAATAAGCGGCTCTCGGCCTTTTCACACGCGATGAATTTTCAGCGCGCCCCGGTGTTCTCTGTGCTCATATCCGGATGTCCCCGTCAGCGGCCTGCGCCTGCCGAAGCAGCGGCGTGCAGGCATCCAGAAATTTCCGTACCTGCTGCGGGCACCGCCCGATATACAGCCGCGGCTCCATCAGCTGCTCCAGCTCCGACCGGCTCAGTCCGAAGACCGGATCGCCTGCCAGCCGGTCCAGCAGGTCGCAGGGCAGGCCTTCCTTCATGCGCTTTGTTGCTGCCATAGAGTGTCTCCGAATGACCTCGTGCAGCTGCTGCCGGTCGCCGCCCCGCTTCACCGCCTCCATCATCAGGTCCTCCGTGGCCAGGAACGGCAGATATTCCCGCAGGGTGCGATCTACGATCGCCTCGTTGACGTGCAGACCCGCCGTCACGTTCTGGCACAGCCGCAGTACTGCGTCGATGCACAAAAAGCCCTCCGGCATGGTGATGCGCCGGTTCGCGGAGTCGTCCAGCGTTCGCTCCAGCCACTGGACGGAAGCGGTCATAGGCGCGTTCATAGCGTCGGCTATCATATAGCGGCTGAGAGAGCAGATGCGTTCACACCGCATGGGATTGCGCTTATAGGCCATGGCGGACGAGCCGATCTGATCCGCCTCGAAGGGTTCCTCCAGCTGCCGGTCATGCTGCAGAAGGCGGATATCGTTGGCCATACGATAGGCGCTCTGGGCGATGCCGCTGAGACAGCCGAGGATGCGGCTGTCCGTCTTCCGGGGATAGGTCTGTCCGCATACCGGGAAGCAGGCGGAAAAGCCGAACTCCGCCGCGATGCGGCGGTTCATCTCGTCGATCTTTGCCTCATCGCCGTCAAACAGGCCCATGAAGCTGGCCTCTGTGCCCGTGGTGCCCCGGCAGCCCAAGAACCGCAGTGTGGACAGTACATGGTCCAGCTCCTCCACGTCAGCGAGAAAGTCCTGCATCCACAGGACAGCGCGTTTGCCCACGGTCACAGGCTGTGCCGGCTGGTAGTGTGTATAGCCCAGGGCGGGCGTGTCGGCATATTTTCCCGCGAAGGCCGCCAGGTTGTTCAATACGGTCAGCAGCTGTGCGCGCAGATAGACAAGGCCATCCCGGTACAGGATCAGGTCGGCGTTGTCGGTCACATAGCAGCTGGTGGCCCCCAGATGGAGGATCCCCGCCGCCGACGGCGCCGCCTTGCCGTAGGCGTATATGTGCGCCATCACATCGTGCCGTACCTCTCGCTCCCGTTGGGCGGCCGCATCATAGTCGATGTCGGTGATATGCGCCTCCAGCTCGGCGACCTGCGCTTCGGTGATGGGCAGACCTAACTGGCACTGGGCGCGGGCCAGCGCCGTCCACAGCCGCCGCCAGATCTGATAGCGGCTGTCGTCGGAAAACAGGTGCAGCATATAGTCCGAGGCATAGCGGGATGCCAGCGGGGAGCTGTACATATCGTGAGACATAACGATCCTCCTTGCTTATCGGATGATCAGGCTCTCTCGCTCGGCGCCCACGGAGACATACCCGATATGGCAGGC
>ENA-ORRE01001741-ORRE01001741.1-human-gut-metagenome-genome-assembly--contig:-NODE-1741-length-13828-cov-5.895593_pt1 | contig 13828 bp, 8 predicted proteins | sample MGYA00242171_ERZ509126 | MGnify/ENA primary metagenome ERZ509126 (study PRJEB26280, sample SAMEA2338648) | human gut metagenome | biome: human gut; feature: human-associated habitat; material: faeces... | reverse complement strand
AATTGAATTTCAATAATTTCAAAGAACTTCTATGATTTTTTAGTGGACACTAATGTCTTTTTAATAAAGAGAGTGGGGTAGTTGACATGGAAACTACAACTGTTTGCATTTGAATAGTTTGGAAACACAAATTATCATGGCTAACCACTGCATTTGCAAATACAAGCTCATACTCAATGTGTAAATTGCAAATATAACGATTTGCAGTATACAAACATAAATTTATAATACTGATTTAATCTATAGAATAATTAATATAATGGATAATTCAATGGTAACCAATTAGTTGGTTGATTAAATTCAAAGCAAAGCTATAATCATCTGTCATATTAGGATCAACCTCGGATACGCTTTATACATATTGCGTATTTAACTTATATCCAATATGTTATAATATTAAACTTAAATTAAATATTCAAGAGGGTAATGGCAGGGTCTAAACGTTGTTATACACTATTCACAAATGCAAATTTGTAAAAATAAATAGATATATTTGGAGTTGTGAATTTTTTGTTTTACATTTGCAAATACAAAAGATGTCATTTTTATGGATATAGTTGAACGATTAAACCTGTTTTTAGACACTGCTGGAATTTCAAAATCTCAATTTGCGGATAATTGTAAAATTCCAAGGCCAACTGCTTCTCAGATTTTGAGTGGTCGTAACAAAAAAATAAGCGATGAAATAATTGCTAAGATTCATTCTATTTATCCAAACTTATCTGTGCTGTGGCTTATGTTTGGCGAAGGCAATATGTTCACATCTGAATCTGATGAAAGTCTGCCTGGTATGTCATCTGAATCTCCGAGCATATTTCCTATACCAGGATCGGAGTTTGTGTCATCTCCAACTAAATCAGACGTTGAGCAAAAAAGAGTCTCTAAAATTGTTGTGTTCTATAGCGATAATAGTTTTGAAGAATTTTATAAGGTCCGCTAACTCGTTTTCCATCGTTTCGTTCGTACAAATTATTGGCGTTGCCATAAATTTTCGATTCTCACAGGGTTTAGATCTGCAATTTTCGCAGCTAAACGTTTGACTGTCATTTTGTTTCTACGACATCTTTAGCTATCGAATTTTTCTACGATTAAATTTTCTTCCATCAAAATCATACTTTGGTTTCTTTTCTGTTATTTTTTTCATTTTGTTGTGCTCGGCATGGGCTTATTTTTCTATTTTCAATTTCTCTTTTTCGCGATTGTAATTTATATTATGTTAAATAGCGTATCTGAAGAACGACTATTCCATTATCAATTATGAATGGCAACAGCCCCTTCATAATTGTAGAATTTACGCAGCATACGATTTTTAATTTGATTGTCTAATTTCCACTCAGTGCTATCTTTTGAGGTTTTCTTTTTTCGGCGATAACAACCTTTAAAATCCAACAATAAAAAATAAGAGGATTCCCAAATGAAGAAATCCTCTTATTTATAATCTATCTACCAAGTTCTTTTCTTAAAAAAGCAGCAGTAATAGATTTTTCCGAAGCCGCAATTTCTTCAGGAGTTCCTTGTGCCACGACTTGTCCGCCGTTTTTACCTCCTTCGGGGCCCATATCGATGATATAGTCGGCACTTTTTATTACATCCATGTTGTGCTCGATGACAAGCACTGTATTCCCCCGCTCTACCAGTTCGTTTAATACACCAAGCAGTATCTTTATGTCTTCAAAATGAAGACCGGTAGTTGGTTCGTCTAATATAAATAAGGTGTTCCCTGTATCGCGTTTTGACAGTTCCGCCGCGAGTTTAACCCGTTGACTTTCGCCTCCTGACAATGTGCTTGACGGTTGGCCTAATTTGATATAGCCCAACCCTACATCCTGCAGCACTTTTATCTTATTGAGGATTGATGGGAAACTTTCAAAAAATTCTACCGCCTGATTGATAGTCATGTCCAGAACATCGGCTATTGACTTACCTTTGAAACGCACCTCCAGTGTTTCACGATTGTATCGCTTCCCGTTGCACACTTCACAAGGGACAAGTACATCGGGCAAGAAATTCATTTCGATGGATTTATAACCGTTACCCTTGCAGGCTTCACATCGTCCCCCCGAGACATTAAAAGAAAAACGTCCTGGCTTATAACCACGGATTTTTGATTCCGGCAATTCTACAAAAATGTTGCGGATATCAGAAAATACCCCCGTATATGTAGCGGCATTCGATCGTGGTGAGCGGCCTATCGGTGCCTGATCGACAGTTACTACTTTGTCTACATATTCCAAACCGAGCAGTTCTTTATACTCACGCGGTTCTTTTAACGAGTTGTAGAACTTCTGGCTGAGTATCGGCTGAAGGGTATCGTTAATCAATGTAGATTTACCGCTACCAGACACTCCAGTAATACACAATAGAAGGCCTAACGGAAATTTGACATCGACATTCTTAAGGTTGTTGCCTTTGCAGCCTTTGAGTTCAAGGAAGTGTCTATTACCTTTTCGGCGAATCGGAGGAATGGGAATTTCCCGTTTCCCGTTTATATAATCAGCAGTAATGGTGTCACTGTTCAGCATTTGTTTTGGAGTTCCAGCAAAGACGACATTACCACCTTTTCTTCCTGCTTTCGGTCCAATATCTACAATATAGTCCGATTCAAGCATCATATCCTTGTCATGCTCAACGACAATTATCGTGTTGCCAATATCGCGGAGTTCTTTAAGTGATTTAATCAGTCGGTCATTATCTCGCTGATGAAGACCGATGCTTGGTTCATCCAATATATAGAGGACATTAACCAGTTGTGAGCCAATTTGGGTAGCCAGGCGGATTCGTTGGCTTTCTCCGCCGGACAGTGATGCAGAGTTGCGGTTTAGCGACAAATAATCAAGTCCTACTTCGTTCAAAAAATGCAAACGGCTTGAGATTTCCTTCAATATCTCGCGAGCAATGGCTTGTTGTTGATTGGAAAGTTGCTTCTCTACTTGATTGGTCCACTGCATGAGGTCGGAAATTTCCATTGTTGCCAAATCGAAAATGTTTTTTCCATCAATATAATAATGTAGTGCCTCTTTATTCAAGCGTGCACCCTTACATTCCGGGCAAACGATTTGAGAGTAGAACTGCCCTGCCCATTTTTGAGCTTTAGTCGACTCATCATCATTTTGCTGCATTTCAATATATTTGATAATGCCGTCATACGTGGCAAAGTAGTTTGACGATACTCCCCCGTCATATTTTATCTTAATGTCATTGCCATTCAGTATATCGTCGAGTACATCATCCGGCAAGTCTTTTACCGGAGTTTTTAACGAATATCCGGCATTCTCACAAATTGCTGCAATCTGGTTGAATATGAAATTGTTTTTATAGCTGCCTAATGGCAAGATTGCTCCGGCATAGATGGATTTGGACATGTCGGGAATTATTTTCCCTAAATCTATCTGGTTGACAAATCCCAAACCTTTGCATTTCGGGCAAGCCCCTTGCGGAGAGTTGAACGAAAAATTATGAGGTGCCGGTTCCCGATATGACAGGCCTGATACAGGGTCCATCAAAGTCTTGCTATAATAGTTTATGCTGTCATCTTCCACACAATACAGCATGATAATACCGTCGCCTTGCTTCATGGCGGTTGCCACAGTATCTTTCAAGCGTTGACGGTCTTTCTCGTCAACCTTCAGCTTGTCAACCACCAGTTCTATGCTATGGTTCTTGTAGCGGTCAAGCTTCAATCCCGGTATAATTTCCTGGATATTACCGTCAATACGAACATTCAAATAACCTTTTTTTCGCAATTGCTCGAAAAGTTCTTTATAATGTCCCTTGCGGTTATTGATAAGAGGAGACATCACAATGGTCTTTTTGCCGGAATATTTTTCGATTATCAGGTCGACAATTTTTTCTTCTGTATATTTGACCATTTTCTCTCCACTTTTATAGGACACAGCCTCTCCCACCCGTGCATAAAGCAAACGCAGAAAATCGTAAATTTCCGTAACCGTGCCGATTGTGCTCCGCGGATTTTTGTTGACAGTCTTCTGTTCGATGGATATGACCGGACACAACCCCGTAATTTTATCCACATCCGGGCGTTCCAATACCCCTAACATATTGCGGGCATAAGAGGAAAACGTTTCGATGTATCGACGTTGGCCTTCTGCAAATATTGTGTCGAACGCCAGTGACGACTTGCCGCTTCCGCTCATTCCCGTAATGACTGTCAGTTTGTTGTGCGGTATCTGCACATCTATATTTTTCAAATTGTGAACTCTCGCTCCATAAACGGAAACCGAGTCACTGTTCTCTTCTATTATTTCTTTACTTGTATCCAATTGCGATTGTATATTTTATGAGGTTGTGTCGATCTGAACAAATGTTTTTTGTTGGGGATTTTCACATTGTAGGTTTTCTTGTTTTTGTTTGTCAAATCCCGAGAACGTATCCAGGGATTCATTTCACGCAATTGTGCATAAGTTATGCCTTTGCTTTCTGCCCATTCTGCCCAACTTGGAACTGCAGAAGAAACCCGTTCAACAGTATAATCTACTGGAAAATACAATTGTTCTTCTGCAATATAGAACCCATAATCTTTAGGATGTTCCATAATTAATTTGATAGCCAGAAGGCGGAACATATAGCGAGATGTTTCGCTATTCAAGAAAAGATCAAAACCGTTATCGGCGTTTTGTTTCGACAATTCAGAACTGATTCTTCCCATTCCCGCATTATATGATGCCGCTACAGTAGTCCAACATTTATATTTGTTGTACGCTACTTTAAAGTATTTGCATGCTGCTTCTGTCGCTTTTTCCAGATGAAAACGTTCGTCTATTTCATCGTTTACTTCCAAACCGTATTGGCGTGCTGTTGCGGGCATAAGTTGCCATATGCCTCCAGCCTTTGCCGGTGAAATAGCACGATTTTCCAGAAAGCTTTCAACGACGGCCAAATAGGCAAAGTCTTTTGGAATTCCATTCTTTTCTAAAATCGGCACGATGGTTGGGAAATATCTGTTGGCTCGCTTAATGGACAACAATGTGTTGGTGTGCCCATACATGAACGAAATCATTTCTCTGTCCAAACGCTCGAACATGTCGATGCGGTCAAATGAAATCTCCGCTCCGGCAAAATACATGGATTCCGGTACATCCGGAGCAATAGCGGTTACACATTGACGATTATTGTCATATAATGATTGGGCGTTTGCTGCTATAGGACTGCTACCTAACAATAACAGCAACAAAATTGTATTAATTTTCATGATCTACTTTCCACTTTTTAAAATATTAATATCTCCTTTCAGGTTATAGTCTTTTCCATCTGCTCCCTTTGCAGAGATAACGTAATAGTATACTCCTGGTTTTACAAATTTTCCTTTATACTTTCCATCCCATCCCATGGCTGGGTCGTCGAATGTACAAACACGATTGCCATAACGGTCAAAAATTGAGCATTTGAATGACACTATTGACTTATAGGAAACTTTCCATTCGTCGTTGACGCCCTCTGACGCGTTAGGGGAAAACGCATTCGGACACTGTAAATTTGATTCACCGATGTTGACAGTCAGTGTTTCGCTGACAGCTTCACAGGTTCCGTCGTTATTCGAACCGACAAAACGAACATAAGTTGTCCCATTTTCTCTGAACGTGTAGGAACAACTTTCGTCATTCAAACGTAACGACAAGTTTGAAAATTCCGGATCATCGGAAAATTGCCATTCTTTATGTATCACTGCGTCAGTGCAATAGGCTGTAAACGTGATTTCTGCCGGGGCCGAGCCTCCCAAACTTTCCGTCTCCACTTTCTGTTCATTGGGATTGTCGCGCATTTCTTGAACGGCATCAACCTGTACTTCAACGGTTTGGGTGACATATTCTGGAGATTCTACAATTTGCTCCCTACCCCAAGTCTGCAAAAAACGGTCTCCTTTTATTGTGAAAATCGTATTGCAGAGAGGTGCCGGTATTACGAGCCGTTCCGTCAGTGTCTCTTCCGTTGATGTATTCTCAACAGATGCGTATGTCTTGTTTTCCGCATCCCATTCCAACGTATTATAAGCAATTTGAATGTCGCGGCTAAGCTGTTTCGGGACACCGGTTATACTATAGTATGTTATGGCATTGCAATCTGCATCAATCTCCAATGTGGCTACACCGCAATCCTGTTCGCTTGGAATGTTTATGTTGCGCAAATCCAAAACATGACGTTCATAATCTACGACCCAGAAATATACCCTTTCGGCACCATCTTCAATAATATAGCCGCAGTCAGGACGAATGTCGGACAACGTCGAATTATTGCCGTTTACAGTGATATCGTTCAGCTCCTCTGCCATGCTTCCAGATTCCTTGTAAGAATACCATTTTACAGCGTTTTCTTTTGTAGATACGTAGTTGATACTTGCTCCCTGCAAAGACGAAAGGACGTAAATACGATCCAATCCGGTAGACTTTTCGGGAACAACTTCAACGACCTGTTCGGTCGCACCCTGAAAAGACACCTGTGCAGCAGCCGTACAGATTGAACCGCTCAATATAATAGGAAGAATATATATTTTCATTGTAATTTTCGTTATTGCAAAATTAATCAAAGACAGGGGCAAAGACAAGCAAAAAACAGCGTTTTAAGAACACCTGCATCGGGCCATACCCTATCTTCTACAAAGATAACGTAATTTAATCGGATTTTATTTATCGTTTTTTTGACATTTGTGCATGTTTTGCCTTATTTTCTAAGTGATTTTGCTTATTTTTGCATTCAGAAATAGAAAAAATCACATCAATAAGATATAAGTATGATTAACTTCTTCAAAAAAGGATGCAATTCAATCATCGCTGTAGACTGTTCCCACAGTTTGAACAGCAGTGAAATTGAGAAACTGCAATGGCTTTTCGGCGGTGCTACACTTCTCGACGAGAAATCGTTGGAAGGAACATTTATCGGACCTCGCAAGGAAATGATTACCCCTTGGAGTACGAATGCTGTTGAAATCACCCAAAATATGGGACTTTCCGACATCAGTCGTATTGAGGAATTCGAGATTTCGCAAAAAGAAAATCCGGAATTCGACAAGATGCTCCAGCGTGTTTATCACAAATTGGACGAATCAATCTTTGTGGTTGACAAACAACCGGATCCGATTGTGCATATTTCAAACATAGAGGAATATAACGAACAGGAAGGATTGGCATTGAGTCCGGAAGAAATTGAGTATTTGAAGCAACTTAGCGAGAAGTTGGGACGTCCGTTGACCGACAGTGAGGTTTTTGGTTTCTCACAAGTCAATTCCGAACACTGCCGTCATAAAATCTTTAACGGTACATTTATTATTGATGGCGAAGAAAAACCGACATCTTTGTTTAAGCTCATCAAGAAGACTTCTCAGACAAACCCGAATAAATTGGTTTCAGCATATAAGGATAATGTGGCTTTTGTTGACGGACCAACTGTTGAACAATTTGCACCAAAGAATCCTGAAAAACCGGATTATTTTGAGGTGAAAGATATAGACACTGTAATTTCCCTTAAGGCTGAAACTCATAACTTCCCTACTACTGTTGAACCGTTCAACGGCGCTGCAACTGGTACAGGCGGTGAAATCCGTGACCGTTTGGGTGGCGGTAAGGCAAGTCTTCCTATCGCTGGTACTGCTGTTTATATGACAGCATATCCACGTACTGAAGAAGGACGCGCATGGGAAATCGGTTCTATTGCTCCTCGTAAATGGTTGTATCAGACACCGGAAGAAATCCTTATCAAAGCATCAAATGGTGCATCTGATTTCGGTAACAAGTTTGGACAGCCGCTTATCTGTGGTTCTGTTCTGACTTTTGAACATAAAGAAGGCAAAGAAGAGTTCGCTTACGATAAAGTGATAATGCTTGCCGGCGGTGTCGGTTTTGCGGCAAAACGTGATGCATTGAAAGGCGAACCGAAACCTCACGAAAGCGTTGTACTCATGGGTGGTGACAACTATCGCATCGGCATGGGTGGTGGCGCTGTGTCTTCAGTAAATACCGGACAATATGCCAATGCCATTGAGTTGAACGCTGTTCAGCGTGCAAATCCGGAAATGCAGAAACGTGTTTCCAATGTAATTCGTGCTTTGGCTGAATCTGACAATAACCCGATTATCTCAATTCACGACCACGGGGCTGGCGGTCACTTGAACGCATTGTCGGAATTGGTAGAAGCAACTGGCGGCAAAATCAACATTGACGCACTTCCGGTTGGCGACCCTACTCTTTCTTCAAAGGAAATCATCGGTAATGAATCTCAGGAAAGAATGGGTATGATTATCGACAACAAAGACATTGAGCGTGTCCGTCAAATTGCAGACCGCGAACGGGCTCCGTTCTATGTTGTCGGCGAAACGACTGGCGACCACCGTTTTGTGTTTGAACAGAAAGATGGTGTCAAACCTATTGATTTGGGTATGTCAGACATGTTTGGAAGTTCGCCGAAAACTTATATGGTTGACAGCACTGTTTCAAGAAAACTGCATACATTTAAATATAAAGAGGCTAACCTCAATGAATATATCGAAAATGTCCTTCAATTGGAAGCCGTAGCCTGCAAAGACTGGTTGACTAACAAGGTAGACCGTTCTGTGACTGGTAAGATTGCCCGTCAGCAATGCCAGGGTGCAATCCAGCTTCCGTTAAGCGACTGTGGCGTTGTTTCTTTGGATTATACAGGAACTAAAGGTATTGCAACATCTATCGGTCATGCTCCTCAAATTGCATTGGCAAATCCGGGACAAGGTTCTGTCGCTTCTATAGCGGAAGCATTGACGAACATTGTTGGTGCTCCGTTGGCCGACGGATTGAAGAGCGTGTCTTTGAGTGCCAACTGGATGTGGCCGTGTCGTAATGCCGGTGAAGACGCTGCTCTGTACAAAGCTGTTGAAGCATGTAGTGACTTTGCGTGTGCATTGGGCATCAACATTCCGACAGGTAAGGACAGCTTGTCAATGACACAAAAATATGGCAATAAAAAGATTCTGTCACCGGGAACTGTTATTATTTCAGCAGCTGGAGAAGTGTCGGACGTAAGAAAGACAGTGTCGCCTATTGTTCAAAACGATAAGAAATCATCTCTTTATTATATTGATTTCAGCAATTCTGCTTTGGCATTAGGTGGTTCAGCCTTCGCTCAAACATTAAACAGCGTTGGCGAAGATGTTCCGGTTATTTCTTCTCCTGAATATTTTGCACAGGCGTTCAATGCCGTACAGGAGCTTGTCAATGAGTCATTGCTGTTGGCTTCTCACGACGTTTCTGCAGGTGGTTTGATTACTACTCTTCTTGAAATGACATTTGCCAATACAGACGGAGGTTTGTCAATTAATTTGGATGCATTTGCAGAAAAGGATACAGTGAAAATTCTTTTCGCTGAAAACTCCGCATTGGTAGCCCAGGTTTCTGACAAGAACATCGAAAAGGTAGAAGCTGTTCTTAACAAATACGGCGTAAAATTCTGCCAAATCGGTAAACCTCAGGAAGAACGTACATTGGTAATTGACAACAAGGGTAAGGAATATTTGTTGTTCATTGATCACTTGCGTGACGTATGGTTCAAGTCTTCTTACCTTCTTGACTGCAAACAAAGTGGAAACACTTGCGCCAAGAAACGCTACAAGAACTACAAGAAGCAACCGATTAAATACAAGATGCCGAAGCATTTTGACGGAACTACTGCATCTCTTGGCATAGACAAGCATCGCAGAACTGCCAGTGGAGTAAAGGCTGCCATTATCCGTGAAAAAGGTGTGAACGGCGACCGCGAAATGGCCTACTCTTTGTATCTGGCCGGTTTTGACGTGAAAGACGTCCACATGACAGACTTGATTTCAGGTCGTGAAACATTGGAAGATATGAATATGATTGTATTCTGTGGCGGTTTCTCCAACTCTGACGTTCTTGGTTCTGCCAAAGGTTGGGCTGGCGGATTCTTGTGGAATGAGAAAGCAAAGAAAGCGCTCGACAACTTCTACAGCCGTCAGGATACGTTGAGTTTGGGTATCTGCAACGGATGTCAGTTAATGATTGAGTTGAATTTGATTAATCCGGAGCACTCAAAACGCACGACAATGGAACATAATGATTCCCACAAGTTTGAGTCTCAGTTCCTTGGCTTGACTATTCCTGAAAACAATTCCGTAATGTTCAAGTCTTTGTCAGGCTCCAAGCTGGGTATTTGGGTAGCTCACGGTGAAGGTAAATTCAACTTGCCGGAAGATTTCGACAAATACAATGTTGTGGCACAATATAGCTACAGTTCATATCCGGCAAACCCGAACGGTTCGCCAAAAGCTGTTGCCGGTCTTGCTTCTGCAGATGGCCGTCATTTGGCAATGATGCCTCACTTGGAACGTGCAATCTTCCCATGGCAATGCGGTTATTATCCGGAAAACCGTCGTTTGACAGACGAAGTAACTCCGTGGATTGAAGCATTTGTCAATGCCCGCAAATGGATTGAAGAAAAAACAAAATAACAGACTACGTTATCCATCAATAAGAAAGCCGCTTTCATAAGCGGCTTTCTGTTTTTTAGTTTCTATCAGGATATGGCGTCCAATGCATCGGAGAGCTTCATAAGGTCTTCCCTCATTTCCCGCAATCTGGAAATGACTTCATGCTTCTTTGAAACATTCTTTCTGTTCTGCCGTATTTGCTGCTCAGCTGCGTCCAGTTTCAGTCCCTGTTCTTTCACAAGATAATGGACGATACGAATGTTTTCAATATCTTCCATCGTGTAAAATCTTGTGTTTCGGGAATTCCGCTTCGGCTTAATGACCGTAAACTCTTTTTCCCAAAAACGCAGAGTGGAAGCAGGTATTTGAAGCATTTCAGCCACCTCCCCGATCTTATAAAATTTTTTTTCTATTTTCCGCATACCAAATAGTTGTTTTTTAACAGAAATGACGGCAGTTGTCACTACTTATTTTTGCAAAAATAACATAATTGCTATATTTTTGCACTCAAATTCGTGAAGATATTTGGAATTATTGTTCCAAACCTGCTTCTATAAAAACTCATATATTGAAAAATTAAATTTCAGAATATGTATTCAGCTAAAGAAATTAGAGAATCTTTTAAAGATTTTTTCAAGAGCAAAGGACATCAAATTGTTCCGTCTGCTCCTATGGTCATTAAAGATGACCCAACTTTGATGTTTACCAATGCCGGTATGAATCAATTCAAGGACATTATTTTAGGTAATGTTCCTGCTAAATATAAAAGAGTCGCGGACTCGCAAAAATGTTTACGCGTGAGCGGTAAGCACAACGACCTGGAAGAAGTAGGTTTGGACACATATCACCATACAATGTTTGAAATGCTCGGCAACTGGTCATTCGGCGACTACTTCAAAAAAGAAGCCATTGACTGGGCATGGGAATACTTGGTGGATGTGTTGAAAATCAATCCGGACCGTCTTTATGCTACAGTCTTCGAAGGTTACGCTCCTGAAGGACTGAGCCGTGACGACGAAGCTGCAGAATATTGGGAAAAACATTTGCCAAAAGACCATATTTTGAACGGAAACCGTAAGGACAATTTCTGGGAAATGGGAGAAACCGGTCCATGTGGTCCTTGCTCTGAAATCCATATCGACTTGCGTTCAGATGCGGAACGCGCTGAAAAGGACGGTAGAGAACTCGTAAACGAAAGCCATCCTCAAGTAATTGAAATCTGGAACCTTGTGTTCATGCAGTATAATCATAAGGCCGACGGCTCTCTCGAACCGCTTCCTGCCCGTGTTATCGATACCGGTATGGGCTTTGAACGTCTTTGTATGGCTTTGCAAGGCAAGACTTCAAACTATGACACGGACGTATTCCAACCAATGCTGAAGAAAATCGGCCAATTGTCTGGCAAAACTTATGGCGACGACAAGCAGACCGATATTGCCATGCGCGTTATTGCCGACCACATTCGTACGATTTCTTTCTCAATTGCCGATTCCCAGCTTCCGTCTAACGCAAAAGCCGGTTATGTAATCCGTCGTATTCTTCGTCGTGCCGTACGTTATGCCTATACTTTCTTGGGACAGAAACAGGCGTTCCTTTATCGTTTGGTCGACACTTTGATTGAGTCAATGGGTGAAGCTTATCCGGAATTGACTACACAAGCTGACTTGATTAAGAAAGTAATTAAGGAAGAGGAAGAATCTTTCTTGCGTACCCTTGAAACAGGTATCAAACGTCTTGAGAAAGTGATTGACGACACAAAGAAAGCAGGAAAGACAACAATCAGCGGAAACGAAGCATTCATCTTGTATGACACCTACGGATTCCCTCTCGATTTGACAGAACTTATCCTCAAGGAAAACGGTCTTGATGTGAATGAAGAAGAGTTTAATGCGGAAATGGCAAAACAGAAACAGCGTGCCCGCAACGCCGCTGCCGTTGAAGCTACCGACTGGATAACTGTAAACGAAGGCGATTCCCAATTCGTAGGATATGACGAATATTCTGTTGCTACAAAGATTTTGCGCTACCGCAAAGTAAAGCAGAAAAATACTGAGTTCTATCAGATTGTGTTGGAAAAGACTCCATTCTACGCTGAAATGGGTGGACAGGTTGGTGATACCGGCAAATTGTATAATGGCGACGAAGTAATTGAAATAACAGACACCAAGCGTGAAAACAACTTGCCAGTTCATATAACCAAACAACTGCCGAAAAATGTTGAAGCTGTCTTTACAGCTGAAATCAATAAGGAAGCACGTCAGGCTACAGCTGCAAACCATACGGCTACTCACCTGCTCCACGAAGCGCTTCGCGAAGTGTTGGGTACACACGTTGAACAAAAAGGTTCATACGTTTCCCCGCAATTCCTGCGTTTCGACTTCTCTCATTTCCAGAAAATGACAGACGAAGAAATCCAAAAGGTAGAACGTCTTGCCAATAAGAAAGTGCGTGAAGCAATTGCATTGGAAGAGTTTAGAAACATGCCGATTGCCCAAGCAAAAGAATTGGGAGCAATGGCGTTGTTTGGCGAAAAATATGGCGAAGAAGTACGTGTCATCAAGTATGGTTCTTCAGTAGAATTATGCGGTGGTACACACGTTAAAAATACCGGAAACATTGGTATTATCAAGATTTTGTCTGAAAGCAGTATCGCAGCGGGTATCCGTCGTATTGAAGCTGTTACAGGCAGTGCCGTAGAAGACATCATCTATGATATTCAATCGACATTGAAGCAAGCTGCTGCATTGCTGAACACTACAAACTTGATTCAGGCTGTAGAAAAAACTATTAATGAAAATGCAGACTTGAAGAAAGAAGCTGAAAACGTAATGCAGGAACGCATCAAGGCTACAGCTGAAAAACTGCTTGCTGAAAAAGATATTATCAACGGCATCAATGTTTGCCTGATGACAGGTGTCCGAATCCCGGATATGGTTAAAGGCGTTGCTTTTGCCATCAAGGAAAAATCACCGTCGTCTACAATTTTCATCGGTGCAACTACCTATAAAGAAAAACCGATGTTGACAGTTATGGCAACAGAAGATATGGTGAAAGCTGGATTCAACGCTTCTGCAATGGTGAAAGAAGCTGCCAAATTGATTCAAGGCGGTGGTGGCGGTCAGCCGCAATTCGCTCAGGCCGGCGGTAAGAATGCTGAAGCTTTGAGCTTGGCAATTGACAAGTTGATGGATATCATCAAGAACAGCTAATACAGAACAAAGCAATATTGGAAAGGAGGCTCTACGGCCTCCTTTTTATTTACCCCAATTCGTTTTAAATTGAGAATAAAACGCGGGATTCTCATGGACATGCCAGAATCCCGCGTTTTTTATTATTGTAGCAAATAATTAGTCACCCCTTAAAAAGCCAATTTTTGCGAGATATTGTTCTGACACATTATCT
>ENA-ORRE01001734-ORRE01001734.1-human-gut-metagenome-genome-assembly--contig:-NODE-1734-length-13888-cov-6.614183_pt1 | contig 13888 bp, 8 predicted proteins | sample MGYA00242171_ERZ509126 | MGnify/ENA primary metagenome ERZ509126 (study PRJEB26280, sample SAMEA2338648) | human gut metagenome | biome: human gut; feature: human-associated habitat; material: faeces... | reverse complement strand
GCCGTCGGGGCCGCCGAAAGCCACGAATTTTTCACGGCGGAAATGCGCCGAGCCGGCCCCTCCGTGTCCCGAACGGGCAAATATTTTCACGTAATCTACAAAGTTCGAACCTGCCATACCTTGATTATTTAGGTTGCAAAGATAGTGCAAGCCGAGAGCAAAAGCAAGTTTACTTGCATTTTGCCGAAGCGCCGCCTGTCTAAAACAAGGTTAAAGATAGTGCAAGCCGAGAGCAAAAGCAAGTTTACTTGCATTTTGCCGAGGCGCCGCCTGTCTAAAACAGGGTTAAAGATAGTGCAAGCCGGGGCGATGCCGGATTTATTTGGAAATGCCCGGGCATCAAAAAAGCCCGTGTCGGGGACACGGGCCTTGAAGTAGCCGGGTGGAGGCTATTTCTTACGCGTCAGCACGATGTCGGACACACCGAGGTAGTAACGTGCATAAGCCCCCTGCTTGGGATGCCACTGGAACAGCGACGGCGTCCAGGTTTTTCCGGAGATCACGGTCGACCCCACACGCAGTTCGTCGCCGGCGACCGTGACGGGAAGCTCGCATTCGCAATCGGAGAAGCTCTTGTCATCGGCACCGCCGAGCAGGTAAACCGGGCCGAGTTCATCGGTAGTGAACCAGCTCAGGACATTGAACTTGGTTGTAGCTTCGACGACGATCGAACCGTCCTCCAGGAGTTTGAGGAACCACTTGGGGCCGAAGCCTTCGAGCGCACGGGCTACGGAAAAGCCCTCTTCGATCAGCTGTTCGTAGGTTCGGGCACTGCCCTCTTTCTCGAAGTCCCCGAGGCCAAGGCAGACGAGATAGTTTTCTTTGCGGTATTTTCGCGAGCCGACCTGTGCCATGATTTCGACATCGAACGTCCACTCCTCGGTCGTGAAGAAAAACCCGCCCGTAGCAGGATCAAATCCCGTAGCGTATTTGACGCTCTGCTTGCCGACCCACTCACCGACGAGGGCGTCGAACTCGGCCGACTGGATCATTCCGGAAGTATCCTCTGCGAGCGTGGTCACCTTGATCTGGGCTGCATCGGATGCGGTGTACTTCGGGTCGGTGGAGAGCGCCTTGACGGTGACCGTATATTCCGTACCCGGATTCAGGCCGCTGAAACGGGCGGAAGTTTCGGACGTGGTCGCTTCAGTGCCGCCATTGAGCGAATAAGCATATACATTTGCATGCTCGACGGCCTGCCAGGTCACGGAGAAAGCGGTCTCCTCGACCGAACTCTGAGCGAGGACGGGTGCGGCGAGCTGCGTCCCGTTGTTATCCCCGTCGTCACCGGAATCGGAATCGCTGCAAGCGGCAAAACCCAGCAACAGGGAAGCACACATTAAAATTCTGCTGATCTTTTTCATTGTTGTTCGTATTTATCGGTTATGAAATTCTTACGTGATCTTTTATTCAGCCTTTTCGGTCTTCTGTGTCGCCTCGATCCAGAAATCGGAGCCGCTCTTACTGATGCCCAACACACAGACCGAATAGGAGGTTCCGGCTGCCAGCCCGGTCTTACGGATGGTCTGCGTCCCGGTATACTCGTCCTTGGTGGGCATCACCTCCTTCTTGAACGCCTCCAGTCCCCCGGCCATTAATACTTGCATGGGCAACGAAGAGGTCTTCAGGACATAGACATAATATTTCTCGATGGCGGCATCGGGCGTACAGACGACATCGAACCCGTCGGAAGCGACATTCTCGAACGTTACCGTCACTTCGCCCGACGCATCGGGAAGGGTCGTGGCGGGCGCCGACACGAGGACGGTCGTGAGCAGGTCGCCCGGGGCGTACCACCCTACTGCGTAGACGACATAGTCGGTTTCGGGTTTCAGCCCGGTGAACTCGAAGGGATGGTCACCCTGTACGAGTTGTGTGGCCAGGTACTCCTCGAAACTAACGCCCGCAATCAGGGCCGAAGCGCTGAGTTTGCGGCGCACCGACCCGATAAATTCCTCCGTCGAAGCGTATTTGTCGAAGTCGGACTTCAGGGCATAACCACAGTAGTAGGTTCGCGTCTTGCTTTTGGGAGATACGGATACGGAAATGCTGTTCATCCCGGTCTCGGCAGCCGAAAGCGTAAAGGGATTCTGTTCCATGGCGGCGGCGACCGTCAGCTCGGCGAATTCGGAATCGAGGAACTGCACCTGCCCGGAAACGGCTTTCACACGCACGGTAGCCGGCATACCGGATTCCAGCCCGGTCACGACTGCCGACAGACCCGTAACGGTCAGCTCCTCGCCGCCATCGACCGTATATACATAGGATGCCGCATCGGGAACGGCTTCCCACACGACCGTCGCGGAATTCTCCGTGGCGTCGCCCGCCGAAAGGACAGGAGCCGCCAGTTGCGTGGCCGGCAGGGTTGTCAGGGTGATTTGGGCGAATTCCGAATCCAGGTACTGCTCCTGCCCCGCGACAGCCTTTACCTTGACAGTATAGCTGCGACCGGGCTCCAGTCCGTCGAAGCGCACCGACGGTTGCGTCACGATCGTCCCTGCGGCGCCGTCGAGCGTACAGGCGTAGGACGCGGCGTTCTCCACGGCATCCCAGGTCACGGCGACCGATACCTGCGTTACGGCGTCTTCCGCCAGGACGGGGATCGCCAAAGCAACGGGATCCACGGGTTTTTCGTCATCCGAGCAACCTGCAAAAGCGGCCCCGAGGACAAAAAAAGCTGAGAAAAGTAGTTTTTTCTTCATAGCTGAAAATGTTTAGAAAAATTTGCTGCAAAAGTTCATTAACCTACTGATTCAAAGCCCATACAGCCCGAAAAAAGATTGCCAGGAAAGGCTGTAAAACGAACAAATCAGTTTTTGTAAATATCGCTACGAATCGTCCATAAAGTTCTCATACCACGCCAAAAAGGCGAATAAGGCCGATAATCGGGAAAAACAAGGCGATGAACGGGAATGACACAATGTGATATTTTTTTACTATTTTTGCCTGCAACGTCACCCCTTCTTCACACACACGAAAACACATGGGCTATCTCGAACAGGCTGTGCGTTCACGGTGGGCCGTCCCGATGACGGCTTTCCTGATCCAACTGAGCCAATACTGGAATACGCTGGTAACAGTCACCTGGTGGTCGAAACGGGCGACCGTATCGGTCGTCTGGTTCTGCGTCCTGTGGCTGGCGACCATCCTGCTGCTGGAAATATTCCTGAGCAGGCGGTTCCCCTTCCTGGTGCGGTGCCTGATGGGCACACTCGTCATCGCGGGAGTCATCCTCACGGCCATGCTGGTCATCACGCTGCAGTCCGAAAAACCGTGGCTCACGCTGGGCTACGACGAGGTCGGGTATCTGATCATCACGTATACGATATGTCTGCTGATCGGCAGTATCGTACTGATGATCAACAAGGAGCACCGGCATGAAAAGGAAATCGAGATGCTCAGGATCGAGAATCTCAGCAGCCAGTACAACGCCATTGCGAACCAGATAAGCCCCCATTTCTTTTTCAATGCACTGAGCAACCTCTCGTCGCTCGTACGCGGCGACAAGAAACAGGAAAGCCTCGAATACATCGGCAACCTGTCGGGGATATTCCGGTACATCATCCGCTTCAAGGAATCGTCGCTGACGACCCTGGGCGAGGAGCTGAATTTCATAAATTCGTACAAGCAACTGATGGACGTGCGCTTCGCCAAAAGCTACACCTGCGAGGTCGACATCCCGCAGCAGGCGCTGAACATGCGCATGCCCAGCCTCTCGCTGCTGCCGCTGTTCGAAAATATCGTCAAACACAATATCATCGACAGCGAACACCACATGCGGATTACGATCTCGTTCAACGACAACAATGAACTGGTGATCGCCAACCCGGTCTATCCGAAGCTCACGCCGCCCGAATCGAACGGCATAGGGCTGACCAACCTGAGCAACAGGTACAGGCTGCTGCTGGGTAAGGAAATACGCATCGAGAAAGCCGAGGGGGGGGGGTGACGGAGTATTCCGGGTCTCCCTGCCGATGGTCAAGATGAACATAAAGCATACGAGATGAGGGTACTGATCATAGAAGACGAAATGGGGGCCCTCGACGACCTGAGGAGCATCCTCGCGGAATCGGCCCCGGACATCCGGATAGCGGGCACGACGGAGAGTGTCATGCAAAGCGTCGCATGGCTGGAAAAGAACCCCGCCCCGGATCTGATTTTCATGGACATCCATCTGTCCGACGGTTCGGCTTTCGAGATATTCAAGCGGACGGCCGTCGAGGCGCCCGTGATCTTCACGACCGCCTACGACGAGTACGCCATCCATGCCTTCAGGGTCAATGCCGTGGACTATCTGCTCAAACCGCTCGCCATCGACGAGGTGAAACGCGCACTGGAAAAATACCGGAAGCTCAGCCGGCCGCAGGTACTCCCGGATATCGAGAAGTTGTATGAAATGATTTCCTGCCAGCGGACGAATTCCCGCAGGAACATCCTGGTGGCCTACAAGGACAAACTGCTGCCGATCCCGACGGAGAAAATCGCCTTTTTCTATTCGACCAAGGAGACGTCGAGGGTATACCTCGCCGATGGCAGCAACTATGCCTACAACAGGACGCTGGAGAGCATCTGCGACGACATGGATCCCCGGGCATTCTGCCGGGTCAACAAACAATACGTCGTCGCCAGGGAGCACATCACAAGCATCGTCGTATGGTCGAACAGCCGCCTGCTGGTTTCGATGGATACCGAGACGCCCGAGCCCGTATTCCTGAGCAAGAACCGGGCTGCGGAGTTCAAAAAATGGATCACGGGATAAGTTCCCGGAAAAACATTACAAGTGTGCGAGGTATCCGTAGCGCACCAGCTCCTCCCCGCCGCGGACAAGGTGGGTCTGGCCGTCGGCCAGCACGTAGAGGCGGTCGGCGATATCCGTCACATGGCGGTGCATATGGTCGGTCAGGAGAATGCCTTTCGAAGATTTTTCCTGCCGGATCAGCGCCTTGAGCGTCGACACATGCAGCGGGGCAACCTGTGAAAAAGGTTCGTCGAGCATGACGAATTGCGTCGGACTGCGCAGAATCAGGTAGGATTCCAGAATACGCCGCTCGCCGCCCGACAGGGCGCGGATCTTCGTACCGCGCAGTTTGCCGAACAACGGGAACCATGCCAGCAGGTCGTCCCACGGCAACCCGAAATCGCGCAGCACCCGGTCGACGGTCAGCCAGCCCGGGATAAAACCCTGCTGCGCGAGGTAACGCACCTCGTCGGCCCGGAAACGGTCATGCCATACCCCGTCGATGCGCATCGACCGGAAATCCGCCCGCAGCGAACCGCACAGTATCTTCATCAGGCAGCTCTTGCCGCACCCATTGCGGCCGAGCACCGCCGTAACACCGCCCGTTTCGACGGCGAGGTACACTCCCGAAAGGATGCGCCGGTCGCCGAACGACAACTCCACGGAGTCGATCTCGAGGATATGTTTCTCAGAGGGGTTCATAAAGGAAGGCGGCCGTCAGTTTCAATAACACATAACACAGGATAAAGTCCACGCCGCAACTCACGCCCAGCAGTTCGCGGCGCCGCACGCCGAGGTTGCGGTAGTAGAAAAACTCGTCACCGTAACGCTGGACGATCCAGACATAGAGATAAAGCGGATAGACCGCCGCCTTGCCTAACAGACACCACGGGATGATTGTCGGGCCGTGGTTGGAGACCACCCATGCGAACCCGATACTCACGGCCATGCAAAAAAAGAACATGGCCGAATAATAAAAGCGGAGTATGAGCAGCAATTTCCGGATCATCGCCCAAATATACGAAAAAAGCGGGTGGTTTTAAGACCACCCGTTTTAATTCCCCAATTATACTGCAAGTAGCGAACCGTGTCCTGACTGAACGTAGACAGAGACTTGTAACCTTCGTACTTGGGGAAAGCGTTCTGCCCAAAAGCAACATGTACCGAAAAGATTATCGACGAAAACAATATAATCCACCGCATATTTAAACACCATAAAGATACCGTATACCAGAAGCAATAAAAGATCCGAGCGCCTCTTTATAACTATCCTTCCAGGGGACGATCGTCAGCCCGTCCCTTTTCAGGGTCGGGATATAAGGCTGCAAGTCCTCGTATAGCATCGAATATTTGTCGATTTCCGGTAGAATACTATATACTATGATATTATATTTACTTGAATACTCTCCGGATTCCTTCCATTCCTTATATGCTTTTTCATACGGTCGCAGCCAAAATTGAATATATCCGACCTCGGCCCTTCCGCCAGGAGTGGTGCAACGAATTTCGACATCACAAATTGGCAGTTCAAATACATCGAAAAAATCGGATAGCGGAACATCGTTATATACACCGACAACTTTAAGGCCCCAATTATATTGCAGGTAGCGAACCGTGTCCTGATTGAACGTAGACCAAGAACGGTAACCGTCATATTCCTGCGGATAGGGATTCTGAGAATAGGCATGCAGCCCCGAAACAAGTATCGAAAACAATATAAACCACCGCATATTAAACACCATAAAGATACCGTATACCAGAAGCAATAAAAGATCCGAGCGCCTCTTTATAACTATCCTTCCAGGGGACGATCGTCAGCCCGTCCCTTTTCAGGGTCGGGATATAAGGCTGCAAGTCCTCGTATAGCATCGAATATTTGTCGATTTCCGGTAGAATACTATATACTATGATATTATATTTACTTGAATACTCTCCGGATTCCTTCCATTCCTTATATGCTTTTTCATACGGTCGCAGCCAAAATTGAATATATCCGACCTCGGCCCTTCCGCCAGGAGTGGTGCAACGAATTTCGACATCACAAATTGGCAGTTCAAATACATCGAAAAAATCGGATAGCGGAACATCGTTATATACACCGACAACTTTAAGGCCCCAATTATATTGCAGGTAGCGAACCGTGTCCTGATTGAACGTAGACCAAGAACGGTAACCGTCATATTCCTGCGGATAGGGATTCTGAGAATAGACACATGTGCCCGAAATAAGCATCAACGATAACAATAAAATCTTTTTCATAATTATTTACATTTATAAGTTATTACTTGTACCGGAAGCGATGCGGTTTCTTTCTGCGCGGTGGTTTTATGCTGATGGAAATAGGAGTCTGTCCCGGACTGGGAAAGTATGGCAATACCCGTATTGTGTTTTTCCAATAAATATGCAATGGCATAAAGTCTGGCGTTGTAATAATCATATCCCTGATCCAGCAAACACTTTTCCGCATCCTGATAAAGCCGCATGAACCCTAAAAACGCCCCCGAATTATAAAAATTATGGGCCCTCGTTTCATCATAAACATACAATACATATATATTTATTGCTGTTACAACATATACGCTCCGCAATGAACTGTCATGAAGTTCTCGGAATTGGATCAAGCTAATCACATCCGTCGAAGAGCAAGCAGTATTCCGCGGATGGTTGTGAATAAACACCACATTGGATGCATTCGGTATCCAAGCGGCCTGCACACTATTCGTTTGACCATCCGTATACGGCATAATCAGTTGCAGGGCCCCGTCTGCATCGCGGTACCCGGTAGTGCCGTGTTCGACGGAACTGCCGGCTACGGCATTCAGGAATTCGGAAAATTGCGCAAGTCCCGTAACTTCGTTATACAAAGAACTCGTCGCAACAGAATTATCACCCGCCAGGGGCGCCAGGTTTTCACAATCGACCTCCTTAATGCAGATACACGGATGTTTCCCGCAGACAGGACAGCGCAAATCGAGGAGTGGTTCCTGATCTGGCAACGGATTGACCAATCCCGGCAGCAGATCAGTACCACCGATATTCTGTTCGTCGTCTCCTCCCACCGGAATATCCGAACCCGAATTCCCCGAAGTGGCGGTATTGCCATTGATAGTCCCACCTGTCCCTCCGGAACCGCCCCCAGTATCTCCAGCTTCTCCGGTTCCTCCAGCATTACCGGAGTTGCCGGCATCATTATTTCCACCGCCGGGAAAACCGCCCCCCCAAATGATTTACATCCTCGATACCATCGATACACGGGCCGCGCGTACCATCGACATCGACGGTGGCATATCCGACTCCATCGATATAATCGACGTAATACAGCGTTCCCCGGGAGTCGTAGAAACAGGTTTTACCGCCAAAATCCCAATCGTCCGTCTACGAGTCGGGCCGACGATCCGTCGGTTGATATAGACGCCCGCCAACAGATTCCGCAGCCGCCAGGAGCGTTCGAATTCGGACATCCGGGTATCGCAGATAAAAACGGATGCGAGCAGTGTGCCCTCATAATAGCGGGCGGCAGCCACAACGGCGCCGTCAAGGGTGGTATACAGCTCCAATCCGCAGTAATCGCCGCGATCCTCGCAATTGGCAAACAGGTTGCTCAGATCGCCGTCATAGAACGTCGCATAAATCTCGTCGGGAACGAGATAACGCATATAAGTCGAGAGGGAATCCGTCTGCATGGATTTCACGACAAGGAGTTTACCGTAGGCGCGCACCCCGTAAAACGTCCCGTCGGCGCGGCGGCGTTTAATCAGGAATTCGCTTCCGGTCTGCGCAGGAACGTCGACACAGGCGATACGCTTGTTCGACGACTGTTCGGCACCCTCCCAGTCGGGAAGCACATTTTCCACGACAAAAGGGCCCGTCGGCACGGCATCCGACGCACGAGTGACATCCGACGGCAGTTTTTTTTCGAAGAAAGCCCGGGCTTCATCGACAGAAAGTCTGGATGCACGTTGCGGGGAGGAACCGGAAGAAGCCTCGTGCGGTTCCCGTACGCAAGCGAACAATCCGGCAGCAATGACACACACTAAAAAGTAACGGCAACTTTTTTGCATTCGGAGACGAGATTTCAAGGTTAACTAATTCAAGCAGAGAGCCGGATAACGGACGCAACAATCAGAGAACAAAGGATATAATCATAGGCGGGCGGGTTATGGATGGTGTTGTCTAATATACGATAAAAAATCAAGATTTCAAAATAAAAAGCGGAGCGATCGTTTTGTCGCTCCGCTTCATGATCCGAGGCCGGGACGTTACAGCGCCAGCGGCTCGCAGGGAATCCCCCAGGCTTCGGCAACGGGCCGGTAGACCACTTTGCCCTGCACGATGTTGAGCCCCAGTTCCAGTTCGCGGTTTTCCTTGCAGGCACGGCGCCAGCCCTTGTCGGCGAGCTGGACGACGTAGGGAAGCGTAGCGTTGGTGAGCGCAAGCGTCGAGGAATAAGGCACGGCGCCGGGAATATTGGCCACGCAGTAGTGCAGGATGCCATCGACATAGTAGACGGGGTCTTCGTGCGTCGTGGGACGCGAGGTTTCGAAGCAGCCGCCCTGGTCGATGGCCACGTCGACCATCACCGAGCCGGGCTCCATCTCCCGGAGCATGTCGCGTGTGACGAGCTTCGGAGCCTTGGCGCCGGGGATCAACACCGAGCCGATCACCAGGTCGGCATGTTTAAGCTCTTCGCGGATGTTGTATTCCGAAGACATGAGGGTTTTGACGTTCTTGGGCATCACGTCGGCCAGGTAGGTGAGGCGCTGCAACGAAATGTCGCAGATCGTCACGTCGGCACCCGTCCCCGCGGCTGTCCGCGCGGCTGGCGCCCCTGCCGTACCGACCACACCGGCGCCGATGACGAAGACCCTGGCGGGCTTCACCCCCGGGACGCCGCCCAGCAGCTTGCCTTTGCCGCCGCGGGGTTTTTCGAGGAAATAGCGCCCTTCCTGCGTGGACATACGGCCTGCGACCTCGGACATCGGGATCAGCAGCGGCAGCGAGCGGTCGGCACGTTCGACGGTCTCATAGGCGCAGCATACCGCCCCGCTGTCGATCATGGCGCGGGTAAGGGGTTCGCTGCTGGCGAAATGGAAGAACGTGAAGACCAGCTGGTCTTTGCGGATCAGCTTGTACTCGGGGGCGATGGGCTCCTTGACTTTGACGATCATTTCGGCACGGGCATAGACATCCCCGATCGTGGGAAGTATCTCGGCCCCTACCGCCGTATAGGCATCATCGGCAAAACCGCTGTTCACACCGGCCGTAGCCTGCACATAAACCGTGTGGCCCCGTTTGACGAGCTCCTGGGCGCCTGCGGGGGTAAGGGCAACGCGATTCTCGTTGTTCTTGATCTCTTTGGGAATACCGATAATCATAAGGCTTGAAGTTTTTTAGGTTTTTTGCCTTTTAATTTACGGATTTTATCCGGAACAGCAAAATATTCCGGCGATTTTTCACTTCCGGGTCAAAATTTATAAGAGATCGTAAGATAGAACGAACGCGGATAGGCATAGGTATAGCGCGTGGCGTGGGGTGCGAAATAGAGGGCGTCGCCCGAACGGATACGCCGGACGCGCAGCGACTCGTAACCGCTGTAAACCGTATCGGCATCGCCCAGCAGGTTGCGCAGCATGAGCGAAGCAGTCAGCCGCGAACGGCCGAAATAGAAGGATTTGAAAAGCGAGGCGTCGAACGTGAAGGCGTCGCCGAGGCGCTCCTGGTGCGTGAAGGCATCGAACATCTCCCGCGTGATGCCGCCCTGCCGCGCGATGCGCGCCGTACGGCGCAGGGGCACAGGCTCGACGTAACGCAGCCCCGCATATCCCGCCGAGGCGCGGAAACCCCATCCCCGGGGGCCGAAATATGAGAGTTCGGCGCAAGCCGTAAGCTGGGGTGCAGCACCGAGCGTACAACCGCCCATGTGGCTTTCGGCACGGGTGTCGACGGCCGAATTGTCGACGTCGGAGATGACCGTGACGCGCGGGTTGCGGATATATTTGTACCGCCCGCCCGAACCGGCGAGCGAAAGGCTCCAGCGGTATGCCAGGCGGAGGTCGGCAGCGGCCTCCACGCCGCAGGCCATGCGTCCGATGCCCGTAACGGCCATGTCGCTGTAAACACCCGCCATGTCGTCGTAATAACGGCGGGACTGGATGCCGTCGAGCGTGGCGACGGCGAAGGCCGTAATGCGGAGCGAAAGCCGTTCGCCGGTACGGGTGAAATTGAGCTCGGCGGCGTAGAAACGCCCGGCAGCGGGGTCGTCGACCGTACGGTTGTTATACAACGGCTGGTAGAACAGGTCGGCGGCATCGGGCACCGCAGCCCCGGCTGCGGCCGATGCTTCGAGGTAGCTGCGGGGCGAGAAAGCCCACCCCACCAGTGCCTTGACCGTATAGGGCGTAAACCCCATCCGCCGCGAGCGCCCGAGGGACTGTGTCCCGGGGAAGAGCTCTTTCTCATAATACCCGCGGCGCAGCACGACGGCATCGCCCAGCGCGAGGGCGACGTCGGCACGAAGGCGGTCGGAACGGTACTCGGCCGACAGGCGGACGGTGGCCTCGCGCGTCGAAAGCGCATAATCGTAGCCGAAACGGTCGCCCTCGCGGACGGTGCGGCCGGGATGGCGCAGGTCGTTTTGCAGGAGGTTGCCGTAGGTGTCGTCGTCCACGAGGTACTGGTCGATGTCGGTGATATGATCCGCCCCCAGCAGGTCGCGCATCTGTTTGTAGCTGCGCGTGCGGGTATGGCGGTAGGAAAAGCCGTAGCGGAGCGTCAGCCGCTCGTCCGGCGCGGTCGTAAATAGGGCGTCGAAACCGAGGTTGCGGATACGTTCGGCGCGGTCTTCGAGCGTATAGACGGCATGTCCGCCCGCCATGCGGTTGCGGGCGATCAGCTCGTCCCAGCAGACCTGCGTATAGCGCGCGTCGTTCGACCGCCATGCCAGTTCGGTTTCCCGGTCGCCCGTATAGCCGGGCAGGTAACGGTAATTGTCGGGCATGGGCGTACGGGCGTCGTACCACCCCAGGGCGCTGTATTTCCGCACCCCGTATTCGGCCCCGGCAGCCATGTCGAGCCAGGTCGCGGGCGACAGCCGCACGCAGTACGTAGCGGCGGCCAGCGGCACGAACTCGCGCCGCACGCGCGAATTGCGGACTTTGCCGTCCTGGAAACCCCAGGCCGGATTGTAGAGGTTGTCGCCCGTAAGGCGGAAAGCCTCTTCGACCGAAGAAAGGCGTGTGCCCCGTACCGACGGCGGGACAATGAGGAGGAATCCCAGCGTATGGCCCTCGCCCAAATGCCTGGAGGCACGGAATCCCGCCGTCAGGGCATTCGTGAAGACGCCTTCGACGTGCATGTCGCGCCCCGTGCGGGCCTCGACGGCGGCAGCGACATCCCAGCCCCGTCCCGCAGGCCGCGCATAGGCGAGTTTCGCCCCGGCCAGGTAGTTGCGGTCGGTGAAACTGACGGAGGCATGGCAGGAGGGTTCGGCCAGCGCCCCGGGGAACCGGAAGGTACGCACGCCGCCGGCACCGCCGATGGCCTCGGGCAATGCCGCGATCCCGGCACGGCGCTCTTCCCGAGCCCCGAGCAGCCGCAGCGAACCGAAATAGCGGGACGAAATCCCCAACCCGGAAAAGGAGGCCGCCTCCGAGGAGTAATGCTGCCCGCGGCGGCCGAGCGCGATGTAGGGCAGATTGAAGGCCGAAATGCTGCCGTAGAGGTCGGGCATGGTCTGGATTGCCCGGTAGAAAAGCGAGGAGTCGGTAAGCACGATGGGCGTACGCTGCTCATAACCAGTGCCATAGGGATAGTATTCGTCGTCGGGTAGCTGGGCCGCAGCTCCGCACACGACGAACAGGAAAACCACGGTAAGAGCGTATTTGCGGAGCATGCACAGGGACTTTTCAGAATACAAATATAACTATTTTAACCATGTTTTAATATCAACATTAAAAACTGCCGGAGTACGCCGGCTGCAACGGTTATAACGGCCGAAGATTTTTTACATTTTCCGGAAACATTCAATCTACTGATTTACATGACATTAATCCGAATTACACACGGGGGGGGGCGAATGCCGTCCGCAAATTTGGAAAATCGGAAAACAAGCCCCATATTTGTGAAACCTCAAAGTGTCCTGACATGCAAAAAGCCCTCGCTCTCCTGCTGTCGGCAGTCATGCTGCTGTGTCTGCATCCGGCTGCCGCGCAACAACCCAACACCCTGACCGGGACGGTCACCGATTCGGCTTCCGGCAAAGCCGTCGGCTATGCCACCGTCTCGCTCCAGCGCGACTCGGCCACGGTCGTGAACGCCGTAGCCGCCGATACCGACGGCCGCTTCTCGCTCAAAGCCCCCGAAACGGGCGACTACCAGCTCTGCATCACGATGGTAGGCTACACGCCCTACAAACAGGCCGTGGAAGTGCCCGCATCGGGCAAGGCGCTCGGCAAGATCGCCATCACGCAGGGCGTCGAGGTCGGCGACGTGGTGATCGAAGTCCAGAAACCGCTCGTAATGGCCGACGCCGAGAAGACCACCTACTCGGTCGAGGACGACCCGCAGGCTTCGACGAGCACACTCGACGAAATCATCCGCAAGGTTCCGCAACTCTCGCTCGACGGCGACGGCAACGTCCTGCTCAACGGACAGAGCAATTACAAGATATTGCTCAACGGGCGCAATTCGGCAACGATGAGCAACAATTTCAAGGACGTGATCCAGAGCATGCCCGCCTCGCAGATCAGCCGCATAGAGGTCATCACCAACCCCTCGACCAAGTACGAAGCCGAAGGCGTGGGCGGCATCATCAACCTCATCACCCAACGCAAGAAGCAGTTCCACGGATACAACGGCAGCGTCGGCGCGAGCGTCACGGTGTTGGAGAACCCGGCCTACAACGGCAACGCCAGCCTCTCGATCCAGGCCGGGAAGTTCGCGGCGAGCATCATGGGCTATGCAGGCTACTACGACGGGGGCCGTACCCCCTCGGAATCGGAGTCGTGGCAGGAAAATTACGACTCGGAGAACCGCTACAACCGCAGTTACTCCGAAAACAAGGGCAGCTCGCGTTACGGCAACGTCGGACTGGACATGAGCTACCAGCCCGACACGCTCAACCTGATCACGCTCAACGGGTGGCTGTGGCTC
>ENA-ORRE01001729-ORRE01001729.1-human-gut-metagenome-genome-assembly--contig:-NODE-1729-length-13900-cov-5.263561_pt1 | contig 13900 bp, 14 predicted proteins | sample MGYA00242171_ERZ509126 | MGnify/ENA primary metagenome ERZ509126 (study PRJEB26280, sample SAMEA2338648) | human gut metagenome | biome: human gut; feature: human-associated habitat; material: faeces... | reverse complement strand
AGTAATAAAACTGCCCATTATTATTCTTTTTTCTCCAATACATTATTAATATAAAGCCAAATATCATTCCTCCCAAATGAGCGAAATGAGCAATGCCGTCAGCCGAGCTTCCGAAACCCAAGTAAATCTCCAACGCTGCATATCCCATCACAAAGTACTTCGCCTTGATAGGAAACGGAATGGGAAATACAAACATCTGACTATTGGGAAACAACATACCGAAAGCCAGCAAAATAGCATATACGGCTCCCGATGCCCCCACAGTAGTCATCAAATTGAGATATTCCGCCATCGGAATCACAGCAATTCCCGTATTGACCCCCTCATAATTGACCAATTCAGTGGCATACTGGATATATTGCACCCCCTCCTGCACCAGACCGGCACCGATACCGCACAATATATAATAGAACAGAAAACGTTTCGGCCCCCAAACCAGTTCAAGCGTACGCCCAAACATCCACACAGCAAACATGTTAAAAAATATGTGTTGAAAATTGGCATGCATAAACATATATGTAATCAACTGTGCAGGGTTAAAATCAGAAGCCAAAAAGAAATGCAGTCCTAGCAAGTCATTTAAGTTAATCCCATATTTTGTGGCCACCACACTTCCGAAAAAGCATAGCACGTTTATTATCAATATATTCTTTGTTACAACAGGTATACTATTCATATTCTTTTCTTCTATAATTCATTGATTGCTTGCAAATTTACAATTTTATTCTGTTATTCAGCAGAAAAACCCCATTCTCTTACGTTTTTTTGATTTTTGGCTTATCTTTTTTAGGCTATCTGTTTGATTTCTAATTTTGAAACTTTATATTTGTCCTTGATTTTGAAAATTCTTTTGTGTTACATTAATAATTAATCATTTTCATTATGAACAAGGCAGATCTTATCAGCGCAGTAGCCGCTGAATCAGGCTTGAGCAAAGCCGATGCAAAGAAAGCTGTTGAAGGAGTGGTTTCAGCAGTTTCAAACGCTCTGAAGAGTGGTGACAAAGTATCTTTAGTTGGTTTCGGTACTTTCTCTGTTGTAGAAAAAGCAGAAAGAATGGGTATCAACCCGGCGACCAAAGAGTCTATCACCATTAAAGCAAGAAAAGCAATCAAATTCAAGGCTGGTGCTGAATTATCGGAAGAAATCCAATAAATTGCTTATTTTAAACGTAAAGGACTTAAGAGAGGGGCGCCAGCAATAGCGCCCTTTTTCTTTAAACAACTGACAATCTATGAATATTACGAAAACAACCTTATTGAGATACCTCATTGGCACAGCTCTCTGTGCATTCTCAGCACAAACCATCAGTGCAGAAGGGAGTAAACTTCCTTATTGGAAAGATATCCAAACCGTAGCAGTAAACAAAGAAGCCCCCCGCACGGCTTTCATGTCATACGACAATCCGGACCGGGCACTGACCGGCAAATACGAAAACAGCCCTTATTATAAATTGCTAAACGGAAAATGGAACTTCTACTATGTAGATGCTTATAAAGATTTACCTGCCAACATCGAACAGCCCGGTGCCGGCATTGCATGGAAAGAAATCAATGTTCCCGGCAACTGGGAAGTACAAGGATATGGAACAGCCATCTATACCAATCAGCCATACGATTTCCAGCCCAGCAACCCGCAACCGCCGCATTTGCCCGAGGCCAATCCGGTAGGCGTCTATCAGCGCGACATCGAGATTCCCGCCGATTGGGACGGACGCGACATATATCTCCGTCTGGAAGGAGCTAAATCAGGCGTCTATGTATACCTCAACGGGAAAGAAGTCGGATATAGCGAAGACTCTAAGAATCCGGCAGAGTTTCTGATTAACAACTATTTGCAACCGGGCAAGAACTCATTGGTGGTGAAGTGTTTCCGTTACAGCACCGGTTCTTATCTGGAGTGCCAAGACTTTTGGCGTCTGAGCGGAATTGAAAGAGATGTATTCTTATTCTCACAGCCGAAGACTGCCGTTCAGGATTTCGAAGTAATCTCTACCCTTGACGATACCTACAAGAACGGTATCTTCAAACTGGACGTAAATGTGACTAACCATACCGCCGCCAACAAGAACGTAACCGTAGCTTACGAGTTGCTGGATGCCGATAAGAAAGTTGTCACCTCTGCCGAGACACCTTGCAGTGTCAGCGCAGACGGAAAAAACACCGTTACCTTCAATGCTGCATTAAATAATGTAAAGACTTGGACTTCCGAACAACCCAACCTTTATAAATTATTGATTTCTTTAAAAGAAGGCGGAAAAACAACAGAAGTTATTCCCTTCAATGTCGGCTTCCGTCGCTTTGAAATCAAACCGATTGACCAAATTGCAGGAAACGGCAAACCTTATATCTGCTTCTTTGTCAACGGTCAACCGTTAAAGATGAAGGGCGTGAACATTCACGAGCACAACGAAGCAACCGGCCACTATGTTCCCGAAGAACTGATGCGCAAAGACTTTGAACTGATGAAGCAGAACAATATCAACACCGTCCGTCTGTGTCACTATCCGCAAGACCGCAAGTTCTATGAGCTCTGTGATGAATATGGCCTTTATGTATACGATGAAGCCAATATCGAAAGCCACGGCATGAAATACGACCTCCGCAAAGGCGGTACATTAGGCAACAACCCCGAATGGTTGAAACCCCACATGGACCGCACCATCAATATGTATGAACGCAATAAGAACTACCCATCTTTAACCTTCTGGTCATTGGGTAATGAAGCCGGAAACGGATATAATTTCTATCAGACTTACCTTTGGGTGAAAAACCGTGAAACCAAAGGCATGAACCGCCCTGTGAACTACGAACGCGCACAATGGGAGTGGAATACCGATATGTTCGTTCCTCAGTACCCCGGTGCAAGCTGGTTTGAATCGATAGGCAAAGAAGGCAGTGACCGTCCTATCATGCCATCCGAGTATGCACACGCCATGGGTAACTCCACCGGTGGCCTGTGGGCACAGTGGCAAGCCATCTATAAATATCCCAACCTGCAAGGTGGATATATTTGGGACTGGGTAGATCAGGGTATTTTGCAGAAAGATGAAAACGGACGTCCGTTCTGGGCATACGGCGGCGATTTCGGAAAAGACGCACCTAGCGACGGCAACTTCCTTTGCAACGGTATTGTCAACCCCGACCGTAATCCACACCCTGCCATGGCAGAAGTGAAATACGCTTATCAGAATGTAGGTTTCGAAATGACCGATGCGGCACAAGGCAAGTTCCTTATCACCAACCGTTTCTACTTCACCAACCTGAAGAAGTATATGATTGTATATGAGCTGAAAGCCAACAATAAGATTATAAGAAGCGGAAAAGTCTCGTTAGACATTGCTCCGCAGGCCTCCAAAGAATTCACGGTAAATGTAAACGGTTTGAAAGCCAAGAAAGATACCGAATATTTCGTCAATTTCCATGTCATTGCCATCGAACCTGAAATCCTGATTCCGGCAGGTCACGAAATTGCACGTGACCAATTCCAATTGCCTATCGAGCCTTTGAAAGACGAGTTCATGGCAGGCAAGGGAATGAAAGCAGTGAAAAACGGAGACGAAATGGTAGTTTCGGGCAACGGAATACAATTTGTCCTGAACGAAAAGAGTGGCATCGTTACCTCTTATAAAGTAAACGGCACCGAATACTTCAAAGACGGCTTTGGCATTCAGCCCAACTTCTGGCGTGCACCGAATGACAATGATTACGGTAACGGCGAGCCCAAACGCACCCACGTGTGGAAACAGTCAAGCAAAGACTTCAAGGTGGCCCATACTTCATTTGCCGACAACACTTTGAGTGTCACTTACGCATTGCCTGCCGGCAACCAATACATTGTAAATTACACCTTTGGCAAGAACGGCAGCCTACATGTAGGTTGTGACTTCAAGGCAGCAGACATCAAAGCAGAAGTACCTCGTATTGGTGTACGTTTCCGTCTGCCGGCAGAAATGAACCAAGTTACCTACTTCGGTCGTGGCCCTGAAGAAAACTACATCGACCGCAAGGCAGGAACTATCGTCGACCTCTATAAGACAACAGCCGATGCTATGTATTACCCTTACGTCCGTCCGCAAGAAAACGGTCACCACCTCGATACCCGTTGGGTGTCATTGAGCAAAAAGAACGGTAAAGGATTACGCATCACATCCGACAAGACATTCGGTTTCAATGCATTGCGCAACTCAGTAGAAGATTTTGACTCGGAAGAAACCACTAATCGTCCGCGCCAATGGAACAATTTCTCAGCCGAAGAAATAGCCAATCGCAGCGAAGCTAAAGCAAAAGATGTTCTCCGCCGCCAAACTCATATCAATGACATTACTCCGCGTGATTTCGTAGAAGTATGCGTAGACATGCAGCAACAAGGCGTAGGCGGTTATGACAGCTGGGGAGCATGGCCCGAAAAATGGGCTTTGATTAACCCGAACCAGGCTTACAGCTGGGGCTTCACTATCACCCCGATGAAATAATCTTTTAAACTCTGCCATGGGATATTGGAAAGAACCCCATGGCAGGGTTTTAGATATTCCCCTTTCATTAAAGTTCCCATATCAGCCGGATTATTTCTTCACACGTATATACGCATCGGGCTACACGTACGTACGCATAAGCCTATGCATATATGTCATTTGATTAACGCAACCTTCAGCTAATAACAATCTGCCGGTCATTCAGGATGTCACTACATCTTGCGGTTGCACCAAGGGGAGTTACAACAAGGAACCATTTTAATAAGATGATAACCGTGTATTGAAATACAAAGGCATCCCCGCTTCGGTTAATGATAGCAGGGAATGCCAAATAAATAAAGTTTAATTTAGAGAAACCCTTCCTTCCCTTGGGTTTCTCCTTAAAGAAAGGAGGATTAGTCCGATGCAAAGTTAATGGAAATAATCAGAATCTGCAAGTAATGTATTTGCTTTTTCTGCGGTGGAGTTCTTTCCGACAAAAGATGAAAACAAAATTAATGAATCATCGAAAAATAGAAAAGAGATGAAAAAGAATATTTTGAAAACAACACTGGTTGCGACATTTGCTCTGCTGGCAGGGTATAATGTGTACAACTCTCAGAAGGCTGAGGGAATGTCGGAATTGGCTTTGACTAATGTGGAAGCATTAGCTGATAGAAAAGATGAGGGATGCCATGATACAAATGGCTATACTGCATTTATGGGAAAATCAGGTGGAGCATATGATTGTTGCTCTGTTTGGGTTGCTAAAGCACCTAACACCAGCGAAGGGAATTGCCACTAATTGATAAGACATTAATGGGAAAATAAAACAGAATGAGAAAATATACTATTTGGCTATTATTTTCAGTAATTGTTTTGGGATGCACAAAACAAAAGCAGCATGAAGATTTTTTCAACAAAGAAAGAACCTTCACAGAATTTCAAGAAATGGAGATATCCGATTCAATAGAAATAGCAGAAACATTTGATATACTATCTTGGAAAATTAATGCAAACAACCTATGTTTTGTGACCTATGGCGTGACAAATAATTTCCTATCAGTTTACTCTTACCCCTCTTGTAGAAAGCTATATGGTTATGGAAAAATAGGTCAAGGTCCCAATGAATTCATAACTTTAAATTGTGGGGATGCTATAGCAAAAGATATACTATTATATGATATTATGGGGCATAAGTTGGTACAAGTTACACCTGAACATGATTCTATACGTGTAGTCAAAACACTGCCATTATATAATGATGGAAAAGGGCTATGTAAACCTTTTACCTTCATCAGTCAGATTGCGGATGACAAATATTTGATGAAAGTGGATGAAAGTAATTTTTCCTACTGGGATATTGTTGATTTGGCACAAGGTGAAATTTTAGATTCATATAAAAATCTTATTCGAAAAGAAAAATCATCATATACCCCTTTTGATTTTATACAAAACATATCAGACTCTACTTTAATAATAGCTTATAAGTATATAGACAGAATAGAAATATATTCAATTACAGATAACAAAATAAAGCCCCGGTTTGCTTTAGGAAATAAAAATAATCAGTCTGATATAAAAGACTATAATAATCTGATGCAATATTACCTTTCTGTCGCTACCTACTCAGGGTTAATTTTATGTTTGAAATCCAGTGATGGAACTGAAACAGGTGATATCATTGAAACTTATGATTTCAACGGTTCCCCGAAAGAGACATATTTTTAAAGAAAAAGGTCAGTTCCATAAATGTAGATGCAGACGGACATATTGTTGGTTATGTCTCTGCAATAGACAAGACTATCTTATATAGATTCATAAAAAAAGACAAATAGAATAAGATTAGTCCGATGCAAACCTAATGGAAACAATCAGAATCTGCAAGTAATGTATTTGCTTTTTCTGCGGTGGAGTTCTTTCCGACAAAAGATGAAAATAAGATTAATGAATCATCGAAGAATAAAACGAAGATGAAGAAGAATATTTTGAAAGCAACACTGGTTGCGACATTTGCTCTGCTGGCAGGGTATAATGTGTATAACTCTCAGAAGGCTGAGGGAATGTCGGAATTGGCTTTGGCTAATGTGGAAGCATTAGCTGATGACAATGAAATTGAGAATTATCATGGATTTGCTCTTAAATCATATACAAATGGATGTAAAATTTGCCAACGCGAAGACAGTAGCATTTGCAACGTCCATAATCAGGTTCCCTGCTAATTAATATTTAATTGCTTATTTATATGATTATATCTTATAAGATTAATAAATAAGCAATTATATCACATAATAGAAATATGAAAAAAATATATATTATATGTTTAGTGATGGTTTTCCTCATGTCTTGTAAGAATGAAAACAATCATGCATCTCACTCTAATGCGACTACTATTACCATAGTGACAGAATCTGAAGATGTTTTAAACATGTCTACTTTTGTAGATTCCATTGAATTAGTTCCTCTAGAAACCAAAGATGATAATCTTATTGGTAGGATTCCACGTATTATTGCTACTAAAGATTGCTATTATCTTCTTTCCGCAAGCGGATGGCATTCCAAAAAGCTTTTTATGTTTGATAAGAGAGGACACTTTATCAGGCAGATAAGTAAAGAAGGAGAAGGGCCTGGAGAATATATAGATTTACGTGATTTCACAATAATTGGAGATTCCATTATAAAAATGGCAGAAGTGTATAATATAATGAACTTTGATATGGAAGGGAACTTTTTGTTTGAAAAGGAGCAAAAGGCTACTGCAATGGAAATGGTTCATTTAAAAGGAAAAACTATAACTTATAATCCAGGGTCACAACAGCGTGGTAATTTACTATTGACATTACTTGATAATGCCGATAATTATGTTACGGATTTTTTTAAAGTATCTTCTTTAGAATCTCAAATTAGTGATTGTTTTAGTCGCGGAGAAGCGTTCACTTCCGATGAAAAATATATATATTTTAATCATCCGCTCAGTAATATCATATATCAAGTTGACATAGATACACAAAAATACACGCCTCACTATATAATAGATTATAAAGATAAGAGTCTTTCTTGGGATATATTCCCAGAAAATGGAGACGTTAATATTTGGGGAAAATTGTTGAGGGAAGACAATAAGGTTTTGGCTATAGATGAAATATTAGACATGAATAATTATTTTGTTATTAATGCCGTAGATGGAAAATATCATAGCTATTTTTCTATATATTCAAAGAGAACAGGTAAAGTCTTAACCGGGCGGCAAATCAAAGATGATTTATTTTTGAAAGGTAACCAAGTCAATTTAAAGCCCATGAAAACTCCTCATTACAAAGACGGGGACTATTTGTTATGGGTAATCAGTCCGCAAACGCTATTAAACGGATTCAACTCTTATAGAGAACTTTTGGGAGAAAAGAAATGGGACTTGTTTTGCAAGAAATATCCACATTTAGTCGAGGTATGCAGTCAATTGGATGAAGAGTCTAATCCTGTGTTGGCGAGAATTAAAATAAAAGATTTCTAAAGACGTAAATATCATGTATCATGAAATTGATAAAAGCTAAAGATATAATTATTATTATTTTAGTTCTCTCTCTTGTCTTTTTATATTATGGAAAACAGCGAAATCATCAAGAAAATTCCAATATAGAGAGACAACAAAAACTATTAGAACAGCGTGTTGACAATCTGCGGATACTATCAAAACTACAACATTATGGTGAAGGGAAGAGTATAAGAGACATCTATCTATATACTTTAAATAAAGATAGTGTATTATTCAGTAGGCTAATAGGAAATGAAAATAAATTAGGATTTCAAGATATTTAAAAATGAACATAAAATAGAAGTTCCAGTATATCGTATTAAAACTAATCTTGGTCTGTACCCGGAATATAATGATTATGCTTTAGCTTTTCTTATTTCCGAAAGAATGATTATTGATAATCTTATGATAATAGATTATAGCAACAGAAATTATATAGATGATTACCTGGCTATTTTAGAATCAAAAATATAGTATGATTCATAAAAATTAGGCAAAACCACATGCGGAACCGGGAGGTTATCAACGACAAAAACTGGAACAGGATGCAAAGATGATAATGGAAAAAGAACCGAAAATACAATCCACAGCAATAAAACAGATGAGAGAGGAAATAAAGAAGCTGGTTATCAAGGAATAAAATATTCTTTTACTATATTTGCATTCTCATGCACATTAGGGGAAAAGCTATTTCTATATAATCTTACTTTTTAATAAATAGTCGACAAAGAGTATGCATATATGGAAATAATCAGAATCTGCAAGTCATGTATTTGCTTTTTCTGCGGTGGAGTTCTTTCCGACAAAAGATGAAAACAACTTTTATTAATCATCGAAACATAGAAAAGAGATGAAAAAGAATATTTTGAAAGCAACACTGGTTGCTGCATTTGCTTTGATAGCAGGATTTAATGTGTATAGCTCTCAGAAGGCTGAGGGAATGTCGGATTTGGCATTGGCTAATGTGGAAGCATTGGCTGATGGAGAAAATGGAGGTTCGTGCCGATAGAGCCGTGTGTACGATTCAGAAGGATGTGTTTATCATGTCTGCGTTGCCAATGGTTCTGGTGATATTTGTACATGTGGAGCAACTAAAGGATAAAAATCCTCAAAAAAAACAGAGAGGAAACGACTCTCTTTCATCCCCTCTTACAATGTTTATAAGAGGAGAGTAATTACTCTTATAAAAATCAAAAAGGAGAGTTCTATACTCTCATTACCAATTTATAAATTTAACATGAGAAAGGCAATTTTTCTATTTTTAATAATATCATGTTGCTTTGTAGGATGCACCCAACAAGATAGGACAACAACTTCTTTGTTTTCTATGAATGACTACAATTTATTAGAGAATCAACAAACAGTAAAGCTCTCAGATATATTCAAAAATTATCGGACAATAGCTCTAGAAACCAATGACTCTTGTTTGATTGGAGGGCGTAGTAACAAAATTATCAAACGCAATTCTACGTTTTACATCCAATCTCAAAATTCAATTCTACGTTTCGATGAAGAAGGACATTACATCAATAAGTTATCCCGTGCAGGCAATGGACCGGAAGATTATACTTCAATTTTTGATTTTGATATAGTAACCAATGGACCGGAAGAGATATGGATTTCCACTATTGGTGGAATTAAAATCTATGACGCAAAAACAGTTTCATATAAGAGAACTATTGCCATAAACAGTTATGTAAACCAATTTAAATATCTCAATAAAAATACAATATTAACTGTAACGCCCGAAGATTCTGTTTTCAATGTTTGTAATATTGATGGAAGTGTACGATTTAAATATATGAAAAAAGACTTGGCCAATTCTGGTTTGAAACCCAATCAATTCTTTGTATATAATAATAAAGTAATATACCAATTAGATAATACACAATGTGGAGTTGCTTACAGTGCCGAATCGGATTCTATGTATTATCAAGATATTTTGGAGTGTAATGAAGCATTGTTAACTCCGGCAATTAATAGGAGTTATTATGAGAAATACGGTTATGAAGACCAATATGAAAAAATAAAGGAAGAATATATTTTTCTGTCTACGGTTCGCACATTGGGAGATGATGTATTGATGACAAAGTTTTATCCCGATAAAGAGAAAGTGATTGTGATTGGTAACAAAGAAGGGCTAAAAGGTTATACTTATGGTAAAGATGCAACATTGGAAAACGATATAATACCCACAAAGAATCTAAATTTTTTATCATCGATTATATGTTGTGAGGGAGATAACTCTTTCATATTCATGATTCCTGCTGAAACAATTAGCAAAGATAAGATTAAAGACGATGATAATCCTTGGCTATTGGAATGTGAATTGCAATAAAATGAGAGAGAATAAAGAAATTAATTGGCAAAGAGTAAAAGTCCTTAAGAATTATCGACGTAAATGTTTGGAGAATTAGCTTATTCCCCATATCTTTGATAGCGTTTTATTAATAAACAGTTGATTATAAATACTTTAATCTGATAAAACAGAATAGAATGGATATGAATGTTAAAACTATATTATTAGGGCTGCTTACGTTAAGTTTTATTCAATGTACCACTCGCACAGCAGACACAACCATAGGATATAAGTTTTCCAATCAAGAGAAGTTAGTATTTGAGGACATAGATTATCCTGAAATACTAGGTGATATCATGCAGGTTATTAAAATAGATAGCCTTTTGTTGATAAATGATTATTATGGAGATTCTTTACTTACTGTATTCAATCTTAATAATAATAAAATAGAACGAAGGTTATTAGGACAAGGAGATGGCCCCAACGAATTGCTATCTCCGTTAGAGGTTCTTTTGTTGAATAATAATTTGTGGATTTTAAGTCGTCCTATCCATTTATTGAATCATCTGTCAACCCAGTCTATTCATAAATCCCCAAAACTGGTAAGGGACCTGCAGGCCAAAACAGAAGCGGATTGTTTCGTTCCATTAACCGATACTCAATTTGTACTGTCCGGTTTTTGGAAGAAACGATATGCGTGGATGAACTTACAAAAAAGTGATGAGTTAATAGAGTTTGGTGAATTCCCGGACTTCTGGGAGGCAGAAAAAGATATTCCACACTTATCTAAAGCTATGTTTCATCAATGCCATTTTGCAGTAAATCCTCAAAAACATTTATTTGCTTCATGCTCTTATTTTGTTCTGGAGATTTATGAATATGACCCAATGGGAAAAAGATGCCCGACCCTGAAGTTCAAAAAGCAACTTGGAAAATATAAATATAAATTCAGTACTGACGAACATGTTGTCTTCGCAAAGATGAAAGAAGGATGCGACCCGGTCTCTGTCGACATAGTGGGCACGGAAAATCATATTTATCTCTTGACTCAAGACTCGGAACAGAGAAAGCAAAGGAATATTCTAGTCCTTGACTGGGAAGGAAATCCTGTAAAGTTATTAAAAACAGGGCAACGATTGATGTGCTTTGCCGTTGATGAAGAGAACCAAATGGGATATGGAATTATTCAGGACCCGGAAGATAAACTTGTATCATTTAAATACAATCTGTGAAAATTTACGCAATAGCTTAATTTAAAGAATAAAACGAAGATGAAAAAGATTGAAAGCAACAGTTGTTGCTGCGTTTGCTCTGGTAGCAGGATTTAATGTGTATAACTCTCAGAAATCGGATGTGATGTCTGAGTTGGCTTTGGCTAATGTGGAAGCATTGGCAAATATAGAGGGTGATACTACTGATTATTATTACTGTAAATCTGGTGGACCTTATTGTGATTTGTATCTCAATGGACAAATGGTCTTTCAATCTCGTTCACATTAATATCATTATTTAACAAGTAAGAGTTATATTAATACTAAATGATGTTTTGGTATAAAAGTAAATAAATGAAGAAAATCATATTCAGCCTTCTGTGCTTAAGTTGCTTGTTGGGGTGTAAGAAATCGAATGATTTTTTCCCACACGAAATATGCATAACAGGAAAAATGTTGTCTATCGGAGATAGTTTAGGTATACCTTTCACTATAAATATTGCTAATGGTTATTTTATATTCCGCGACTTCTATGATAATACCTGCCTGACAATGCTAAAATCAGATATGTCATTTTGTTATCATTTTGGAGAAAGAGGCGAAGGCCCCAATGAAGTTATTGACCTCGGTCCGGTCCTTGTCAATGGCTCTAGCTTTTCTGTCTATGACGGTGGGAAAATGTCATTATTAACTTATTCGACAGACAGTCTTTTACAACATATAGACAGACCTTTGGTTAGCTTCAAGACGGAACTTGAAGGCAGTATTATATCATTAATAAATATATCCGATTCTGTTTATATTGCTACAGGTTCTTTTCCATGTGATAAACGTTTTAGCATATTGAACTCTAAAGGAGAAAAGATTAATGCATGGGGTGAATACGAAATCAAAGAACAAGAAAAAGATATACCTTTTTATATCAAAGGAGTTGCTTATCTATCAGATATGGAACGTAAACCCGGCTCTAACCGTTTTGCGGTAGCAACAAGATATGGCGGTGTGTTAGAGATATACGACTTTAATCCTCAGAATATGTCTATAACAAAAGTTGCAGATGGAGCAAAATTTTTTACTCCACGTTTAACAACCATAGACATTCAGGGGAGCTTAAATTTTGCACCGGATAAGGATACGCGATGGGGGTATCTGTATTTATCTTCTGATTCTCAATATATTTATGGTCTTTATTCGGGGATGTATCAAAGAGAAGGCGAGCCCTTTATTTCCGGAAATACCGTTCATGTTTTTAGTTGGGATGGTCTGCCTATATGCCAATTGATATTAGATAAACGTGTCAGAGACATTGCCGTGCAAGGGAATAAATTATATGGTTTATATGAGGACACAGAAATTGGATATGAGATAATTGAATATGTTTTACCCGATAATTTGAGATAGTATGAGATTAATATTACTTATATTTATAAATGCATTATTTCTCTTTCCTTGTAATATAGCATCGCAAGAAATAAAAGCAAATGATGTTACACTCATTGCTTCTCCAAAGGATAAGGATGTTTGTGTCATTAAAATCGATAAGGATTATTTTTTAGCACATGTGTCAGATGTACGGTTGATTAATCCTCTGGCAATGGAGTCTATCGAACTTTTCTTACCGGATAGTGATTATTTTAAATGTGTAAAGAAAGAACAGCCTTTATTATTTGAGAATATACAAGCTGTTTTTGTAATAGAAAAGAAAAAAGGCAAGAAACTTCCAAATAAGTTCACGAAATAAATTGTAAATCTTTGCAATCTGCCAAAAAGATAATGGAGGTATATTGGATATTGGTTAATCAAAAGGAGATAAGATGCTGATAATTTATATATTTTGAAACTATAAAATGGAGTATAGCGATTTGATTAGAAAAAGAATAGGCGGATAGCAGGCAGACTGTTAACCGTATTGTTCAGTATTTGTATTCTGATTATAATCTTCATATTCTTTCAGGTCACCACTTTCGCCACCTTCCATATTCCTTCCGACTCCATGTATCCCGCTTTACAGGCAGGCGATAATGTGTTGGTGAACAAATGGATAATGGGAACCCGCATCTTCAATATCTGGGATGCATTGGAAGGCAAGGAGGTGAAGATTCACCGGTTGCCGGGAGATACGCTGGAAATAAGGAACGGATTCTATAGGATACGCGGGATAGAGGAAAAATTAGGCAAAACCACATGCGGAACTGGGAGGTTATCAACGACAAAAACTGGAACAGGATGCAAAGATGGTAATGGAAAAAGAACCGAAAATACAATCCACAGCAATAAAACAGATGAGAGAGGAAATAAAGAAGCTGGTTATCAAGGAATAAAATATTCTTTTACTATATTTGCATTCTCATGCACATTAGGGGAAAAGCTATTTCTATATAATCTTACTTTTTAATAAATAGTCG
>ENA-ORRE01001728-ORRE01001728.1-human-gut-metagenome-genome-assembly--contig:-NODE-1728-length-13901-cov-6.295609_pt1 | contig 13901 bp, 10 predicted proteins | sample MGYA00242171_ERZ509126 | MGnify/ENA primary metagenome ERZ509126 (study PRJEB26280, sample SAMEA2338648) | human gut metagenome | biome: human gut; feature: human-associated habitat; material: faeces... | reverse complement strand
CGGCACTTCTGCCGGGCAGCGCGCAGCAGCGCAGCAGCAAAAGCAGCGCATCCATGCGGGAAAAGCTGCCGCTACTCCACGCCCGCAGCAACTCCAGCCGGGGGTAGGTTTCGCTGCCAAACAGCAAAGCACTGCCCAGCAAAGCCGCAGCCTGCACCGCAAAGCCCCATACCGGCAGCCAGACCGTGCGGCGGGCAGACCGTGCACTGCACAGAAGGGCTCCTGCAAAATATTCAGCGTAGACCGGTATGTCCCAGTTTGCTGCAGTCGGCTGTGCCGGGGTAAACAGCCGGTACCAGTGCAGCTGCCCTGCAAGCCCCAACAGGCAGACCACGCCGCCCACAGCGGCAAACCACCACAGCACCCGCGCCGAAGCGTTCCAGCTTGCAGGAGGGACAGCCCACCCCGCCCAGAGCAGCAGCGGCAGAAAGCCCAGCAGCGCCATGGAGGAAAACTCTGCCGTGCACAGCCCTTGTGCCTGCACGAGGGTGTGCATCAGTTCCATAAAAAGCCCAGCTGTCAGTGCCAGCCGCACCGCAAGGGAGGGCGCTTTGTTCTGCAACATTGCCACTGCCAGCGCCGAAAGGATGCACAGGCACACCGCGCTGACCACGCCCAGCCACAGCGCCCGGCGCACCGGAACGCTTTGCGGGATGCCGTCTGCCAGCGCTGCAGTTACCAAACTGAGGGTCAACGCCGCCGGGGTAAAACGTTCTGTTTGCTGCTTCATGACCGCCGTTTCCCCCTCTCCCGCTTTTGCCAGATATTGAACCCCTGCCGGGACAGCTGCCGGTAGTTGCGGCGCAGAACGCCGTCCTCGGAAAGCGGCTGCTGCGGGAAGGGGTGCGGCGCAAGATACGGCACACCCAATGCTTCGGTGCTGACGAGGCTGAGCAAAAAGCCGAAAAACGCTGCTGCCAGTCCCACTGGTCCGGCAAGCCCTGCCAACAGCACCGTGCCGATGCGCAGCAGGGTGGCAGGCTCGTACAGACCCGGGGTGACAAAGACTGCAATGGCCGTGATGCTGGCCACAAAGATGACCGGGGTGCTCATAAGCCCGGTGGCAATGGCGGCATCGCCAATGATGAGCGCCGACACCAGACTGACCGAGTGCCCCAGCGACTGCGGCATCCGCAGCCCGGCCTCCCGGATAATCTCTAAGAGTAGGATCACCAGCAGCATCTCGGCAAACAGGGGCAGCGGGGTGGCCTTTTCGGCTGCTTCGATCTTATACAGCAGCTGCGGGGGCAGCAGCTCCGGCAGATGCACCGCCACGCACACAAAGACCCCCGGCAAAAACACCGTAAGGTAGAAAGAAAAGTACTTCAGCACCCGCAGAAAAGAGGAAAACATCGCTGTGGAAGCGTAGTCGTCCAGACACTCGAACTGCTCGCTGAACAAAGCGGGCAGCACCAGCGCCGAGGGGCTGCCGTTGACTAAAATTACCAGCTTGCCCTCGCAGAGCTTGGCGGCAGCGACCGCCGGGCGCTCGGTGTAGTGCACCGGGGTAAACAGCCGCGCCTTGCCGGGCAGCAGCCACGGTACAAAATAGCTGGAATCCAGCAGCAGCTCCGGCCGTGCGCTTTGCAAAATGGTGCGCACCCGGCGCACCATGGCGGGGTCGGCACGGTCCTTGCAGTAGCAAAGAGCATACTCTGTATTGCAGCAGGTGTGCGCCTGTGCGGCCTCCTGCATAAGGGTATCGGTACGGACAAGGCGGCGCAGAAGGCTCAGATTCACCCGCAGAAGGTCGGTAAAGCCTTCCCTGCTGCCGCGCAGATTGCCCTCGGCGGATGGCTCTTCCACGGAGCGGAATTTGAGCCCCTGCACTGAAAAAACAATACCACTGCTGCAGCCCTCTAAAAGCAGCACCGCCATGCCCGCCGTCAGCCGCGCTACGAGCTGCGACATATCCTGCACCGGAGTGCTCTCGGCCGGAAACGCCGAGCCGTGCAGGATATGCGCATAAGCTTGCGTACCAGTAAGCCGGACAGAAGCAGACTGCCGCCCGGCGGCGTCCAGCAAGAGTTCCCAGAGTGAATCGAGACTTGCCATGCCGTCAAACATTACGATGCACCCTGGGCAGCCATACAAAACGATCTTCTTCGCATAATAGTCCGCCGACTGACCAAACCTAGCATCAAGCGCGGACAGGTTTTCCGCAAGGCTTTGCGAAAGCTGCTGCACATCCATCACTCCTTTGTGTGTGCAGTATGCCCGCTTTGCCGCAGCGGAATACGCCGCGCACACCACCATGGAGGGTTTGTGCATGAAACTGCTGCTTTGCCGCACTATTATTTTGTATCTCTGCGTTTTGTTTGCCATGCGGCTGATGGGCAAGCGTCAGCTGGGAGAGCTGCAGCCGGAGGAGCTGGTATCCACCATCCTGATCTCTAATCTGGCGTCCATCTCCATTGAATCGGAGGATGTCCCCATCACCGCCAGCCTCATCCCGCTGTTCCTCATTGCGGCACTGGAGCTGCTGGGGTCGGTGGTGAGTTTCCGCAGCCAGAAGTTCTTCAATTTTCTCTCCGGGCGTCCCAAAACGGTCATTCTGGACGGAAAGATCGACCAGAACGCTTTGCGGATGCTGCGGCTGACCACCGCCGACCTGATGGAGGCGCTGCGCGGCAAGGATATCTTTGACCCGCGCAAGGTGTCCTATGCCGTAATTGAAACAAACGGCACACTGTCGGCGGCGCTGCGCCCGGAGCAGGAAGCAGCCACCCTCTCCGATTTACAGTTGAAAGTACAGCAGACACAGGCCACCATCCCCTTTGTGCTGGACGGGCAGGTACTGGAGGATAATCTGCGCTGGTGCGGCAAGGACCGTGCGTGGCTGGAACGCACCGCCACGGCAAACACGGTGCTGCCACAGGAGATCTTACTGCTTATCGGCAACGAGACCGAGGACTATTTTCTGCTGAAGAAGGAAGGCCGCCAGCCGGGAGGAAAGCGATGAAGCGGATCTATGCGTGTATCCTGATTGTGGCGGCGCTGCTGGCAGTATCCCTTTACAGCAGCGGACGGGTGCAGGGCTTTGCACAGGATATTTCAGCCGATTTGGACTGTGCCCTTGAGGCCGTACGGCAGAAGGACTTCCCCACCGCGCGGCAGGCGCTTGCCGAGGGTGCAGAACTGTGCGATACCATGCGGGAAACTATGAGCCATCTGCTGCGCACGGCCGACTACACGGAGCTGGAAGCTGCACTGCGGGCGGCAGACGGATACCTTGAGCAGCAAGCCACAGAGGATGCGCTGGGTGAGTTGCGCCGTGCACAGGTGGAGGTGGAGCGGCTGGAATGGCTTGCCCGGCGGCTGGTATAAGATGAGCAAAAAAGGACACTGCACAGTGTTTCGTGCAGTGTCCTTTTTTTCATGATAGTTTACTGATTTTCCTTGCGGTCGCCCACAAGCTTTTTCAGTTCGTCAAGGAAGCTTTCCACGTCCGCAAACTGGCGGTAGACCGAGGCAAAGCGGATATAGGCCACCTCATCGATCTTTTTCAGTTCCTCCATGGTCAGCTCGCCGATGCGCACACTGGGGATCTCGCGGTCGTAGGAGCTGAACAAAGCCTGCTCAATGCTGCTGACAGCACGTTCCAGCGTTTCGTAGCTGACAGGACGCTTGGCACAGGCGCGCAGCATGGCGTTGAACAGCTTCTGCCGGTCAAAGGGTTCGCGGGAGTTATCCTTTTTGATGACCACCAGCGGCACCGTTTCCACTACCTCGTAGGTGGTAAAGCGCATGTGGCAGTTCAGGCACTCGCGGCGGCGGCGGATGCGCTCGTTATCTTCCGTGGGGCGGGAGTCGATCACCTTGGATTCCTCCGCGCCGCAATAAGGGCACTTCATCTCTTGTTCCTCCGCCTCAGTTTTTCTTTTTGCTGCGTTCGCTCCACAGCACCCATGCCGAGGTGGAAACGCACAGAGAGGTGTACACACCGCTGATCATACCCATCATCAGCGGGAATGCAAAGGTAAAGATGCTGTCCAGACCGTAGAGCTTTGCCACGATGCACATCACACCCAGTGCCATCACGGTGGTGATGGTGGTGATCAGGGTACGGCGGGCAGACTGATTGACCGACTGGTTGACCAGCTCCTCAAAGCTGCCCTTTTTGCCCATGAGAGCGCGGTTCTCACGGATACGGTCGTACACCACAACGGTATCGTTGATGGAGTAGCCGAGGATGGTGAGCATGGCGGCGATAAAGTTGCCGTCCAGTGCGGTGCGCAGCAGCACAAAGGTGCCAAACACCACCATCAGGTCGTTGACCAGCGCCAGCACTGCCATCATACCGCCGGTCAGACCGCCGATGTTCTTGAAACGCAGGGCGATATACAGCAGAATGAGCACCAGTGCAAACACCACAGCCACCAGACTCTTCTGCAGGAACTTGGTGCCCATGGCTGCGCTGACGTTGCTCAGAGACAGCTGGGCAAACTGGTTGTCCGGGTAGTTCTCATTCAAGGAATCCAGCAGGTTCTCCACCTGCTCGGTGGTCACGGTCTCGGTGCCGGGCATGGAGATCTTCAGGGTCTGGTCGCCGGTGGCCACATTCTCGCCGGTCTGCAGGGTCAGGCCGGTGTTTTCCAGCGCCGCAGCAGCGGTCTTTTGCACAGCGGCTTGGTCAAAGCCGCCCTCGTAGGACAGGGTGATCATAGCACCGCCGGTAAACTCGGTATCCAGATGCACACCGAACACCGCGGCGCACAGCAGGATAACTGCCATCAGGCAGGCAGAGAAGGTCAGGAACTTTTTGCGCAGGGATACGAAATCCACCGGCTTCTTTTCGGCCTTCTCCTGCCCGGGCTTTGCAGCGCCGTACAGCCACGGATTGCGCAGTGCCTTGATGGCGGCTGCGCCGCGGATCATAACACGGGTAGCGAACACACCGAACACAAAGTTCAGCAGCACGCCGGTGAGCAGCGTATAGCCGAAGGCGTAGATGGTGCCTGCGGTAGAGGGGCCGAAGGCAAAGAATACAAAATGCAGCGCCTTAGCAAACAGGCCATCCGAGGGGCCGAAGGCGCCCATGAGCACGATGGCCACGATGACGATGGTCACGTTGCCGTCAATGATAGGGGTCAGGCCGCGGGCAAAGCCGCTTTTCAGTGCGCCGTCCAGAGATTTACCGTTTTTCAGCTCCTCCTTGATGCGCTCGGCGGTAATAACGTTGGCATCCACGCCCATGCCGATGGCCAGAATAATACCTGCAATACCGGGCAAGGTCAGGGTAAAGCTTTCAAACACCGGGAAGTAGCCGGACACAAAGGCCAGCGTAGCCGCCACCTGACCGGCCAACGCGATGCAGGCCAGAAAGCCCGGCAGACGGTACAGCACCGTCATGAACACCACAATGAGGGCAAAGGCGATCAGGCCTGCCAGCACCATGGCACCAAGGCTGTTTTCGCCCAGACTGGGGCTTACGGTGGAGTAGCTGTCTACGCTCAGGGCAAAGGGCAGCGCGCCGGAGTTGATCTGGCGTGCCATCTTGACCACGGCATCCTGCGTAAAGGGATTGGACGCCGAGCTGGTGATGATGGCCTGTCCGTCGGTAATGGCGGTGTTGACGGTGGCCGTGCTTACGTTTTCATCGTCCAGCCAGATGCTGATGCTGCCCTTATCGGCGGCCAGCTTGGTGGTGGCATCGCCAAAGGCCTTGGCACCCTCGGTGGTGAACTTGAGGGCAACGTAATACTCAGAGCTGCCGCCGTTGCTCACAGCACCGTACTGTGCCGAAGCACTTTCGACCATGGAGCCGTCCAAAATCAGCTCGCCGTCCTTGCTGGCTCCCTCGCGGAAGGTCAGGTAGGCGGTGGTGCCGATCTCCTGAATGGCAGACTCGGGGTCAAAATCCGTCTCGCCGGACTGCCACGGAAACTCCAGAATCAGACTGTCGGAGTTGTTGTCCACATACAGCTCGTAGTCGGTCACGTTCAACGCGACCAGACGGTTCTCGATGACCAGACGGGCGGCATCCAGCTGCTCGTCCGTGGCATCATAGCCATCCGAGGGCACAAAGGTGACGTTGACGCCGCCTTTGATATCCACACCAAAGCGGATATCCTTTGCACCTTTGATATAGGTGGTGGTCACATCGCCGTATTTTGCCGCCACGCCAAAAAAGGCGGTGTAAACAAACACAACGATCAGCAGCGCGGTAACGACCAGCTGCCATGCTTTGCCTTTTGTTTTCATAAGTCGGGAACCTCCAAAAGCGGCGGCTGTGCAGCCGCAGCCGTTTTTGTTGTGAACCGCAAGTTTTGCCGACGGTTCCTCTCCTCACAGAGCAGCCGTCGTGCCGACCTTTCTGTGATAAAACTCCCCTGCCAGCCCTGCAAAGAGCCCCGCAGAGGAGAATATACAAATTATTTTAAGCCTTAAGCCATATCAGCCAGCAGCTTTTCCACAACAGCCAGACGCACGCAGACGCACAGCAATTCGGAAGCGGTCTCCACCTCGTCCAGACTGGGGTAAGTGGGGGCGATGCGCAGATGAGAATCCTGCGGATCCTTGTGGTACGGGTAAGCAGAGCCTGCACCGGTCAGCACCAGACCTGCGTTCTTGCACAGTTCCGCCACGCGCTTAGCGCAGCCGGGCATGACATACAGGCTGATAAAGTAGCCGCCCTTGGGGTTGGTCCAGTGGGCAATATCGCCGCAGGGGGTGAGGTTGGCGGCAAAAGCGGTCTTGACGGCATCGAAGCAGGGCACCAGACGGCGGCGGTGCTTTGCCATGTGTGCCAGAACGCCCTCCTTGTTCTTCAGGAAGCGGACGTGGCGCAGCTGGTTCATCTTATCGTAGCTGATGATCATCACTGAAAAGCGCTTGCACATATACTTCATGCTGTTGTCGCTGCAGGCAATGGCAGAAACACCGGCACCCGGGAAGGTGATCTTGCTGGTGGAGGTGAACATGAACACGCGGTCCTGCGTGCCGTACTTCTTGCTCACGTTCAGCAGCACGGGGGTCTCAATGATCTCCTCGGTCAAGTGGTGGACGATGTAGGCCTCATCCCAGAAGATCTTGAAATCCGGGGCGGCGGTCTTCATCTTGGCAAAGCGCTCGATGGTCTCATCACTGTAAGTGTAGCCATCGGGGTTGGAGTACTGCGGCACGCACCAGATGCCCTTGATGGTATCATCCTCTGCTACCAGCTTTTCCACAACGTCCATATCGGGGCCGTTGGGGGTCATGGGCACGCTGATGAGCTCAAAGCCGAACTCCTCGGTGATAGCAAAGTGACGGTCATAGCCGGGCACCGGGCAGAGGAACTTGCGCTTTTCCACCTGAGACCAAGGGCAGGGAGACTCCGGGAAGCCGAACACATAGCCGATGTTGATGAGGTTATACATCAGCTGCAGGCTGGAGTTGCCGCCCACGAATACCTCGTTGGGCTTTACGCCGAACACATCTGCAAACAGGGCGCGTGCCTCGCTCAGACCCTCCAGCTCGCCGTAGTTGCGGGCGTCGGTGCCTGCATCCGTGGTGTAGTCGGTCATCTTCAACAGGTCCATTGCCAGATCCATCTGGTGGGGGCCGGGCTTGCCGCGTGCCATGTTCAGCTTCAGACCCTTTGCCTGAAACTCTTTATAAGCCTGTTCCAGCGCTGCCTTTTCAGCGGTCAGCGCATCGCGATCCATCTCGTGATAATTTGCCATTAAAAACACACTCCTTTATAGTACTCTTCCTGTTACCCAATACTATGGCTCGTCTTTTGCGGTATGCCCCTGCCAGAGAGCACATGCCGCACGATCCACACTTTGCTATTATAGTACATTTTCCTGTCAGAAACAAGAATTTGAAAGCAAAAAGCCCTGCCAAAAGCAAAAAGCTTTCGAAACAGGGCTTTTAGGCAGGAACACTCCCCTGCTGTGCGGCGATACCGTCAGCTGAGAGCGGCCTGATTTTTATAGCGTTTGCGCACGGCACCGTATTCCAGATGTGCCTCGCCGCCCTCCACGGTGTCCTCATCCACGGTCACGCGGATGATGGTGGCATCGCTGGGCACCTCGTACATGATGGGCAGCAGAATGCTTTCCATCACGCTGCGCAGACCACGGGCACCGGTCTTGCGCTCGATGGTCTTGCGGGCAATGGCGTGCAAAGCTTCGTCCGTGAAGGTAAGCTCCACGTTATCCATGCCCAGCAGCTCTTTATACTGCTTGACCAGACTGTTGCGGGGCTCCTTGAGCACGCGCACCAGCGCATCCTCGTCCAGATCATCCAGCACGGTGATGACCGGCAGACGGCCGATCAGCTCCGGGATCAGGCCGAACTTGACCAGATCGTGGGGCTCTACCTTGCGCAGCAATGCGCGCTCAGCCTCGGTGGAGTTATCCTTCAGCGCACTGCCGAAGCCCAGCGCGGACTTATCGGTGCGGCGCAGGATATACTTGTCCAGACCGTCAAAGGCACCGCCGCAGATGAACAGGATGTTGGTGGTGTCGATCTGGATGAACTCCTGCTGCGGGTGCTTGCGGCCGCCCTGCGGCGGCACGTTGCTGACAGTGCCTTCCAAGATCTTCAACAGTGCCTGCTGTACGCCCTCGCCGCCCACATCGCGGGTGATGGAGGGGTTTTCGCTCTTGCGGGTGATCTTGTCGATCTCATCAATGTAGATGATGCCGATCTGTGCCTTCTGCACATCAAAATCTGCCGCCTGGATCAGCTTGAGCAGAATGTTCTCCACGTCCTCGCCCACATAACCGGCCTCGGTAAGGGTGGTGGCATCCGCAATGGCGAAGGGCACGCCCAGCATCTTGGCCAGTGTCTGCGCCAGCAGGGTCTTGCCCACGCCGGAGGGACCCAGCAGCAGCACGTTGGACTTTTGCAGCTCCACATCGCCGCCCTTGCCGCTGAGGATACGCTTATAGTGGTTGTAGACCGAAACGGACAGCACACGCTTTGCCTCGTCCTGACCGATGACATACTGATCCAGGCCTTCCTTGATCTCGGCCGGGGTCATGATGTTGATATCCAGATCTGCAGCAGCGGGCTGGACATGGGCGCGGTTTGCGTTGCCGCGAGCCGGACGGGCGCTTTTGGGCTGATCCGGCTTGTCAGAGAGCAGATCGTGGCACAGGCCGATGCACTCGCTGCAGATATTGACCCCGGGGCCAATGATCATGCGCTCCACTTCGTCCTGATGCTTGCCGCAAAAGCTGCAAACCAGATCCTTTTCGTTTTTGCCGGAATTGTTATTTGCCATAGCTGTTTTTCCTTATCCTGGATAGATTATAGCGGTTTACCGGTGGGCAATGACCTCATCGATCAGGCCGTATTCCTTTGCCTGCTGCGCGGTAAGGTAGTTGTCGCGCTCGGTGTCCTGCTGGATCTTTTCCAGCGGCTGGGCGGTGTACTCGCTGAGCATCCGGTTCATCTTATCGCGGATATAGACCATGTGCTCGGCATGGATCTTGATATCCGTGGTCTGGCCGGAAAGGCCGCCGCCCTGACCGCCGATCAGCGGCTGGTGGATCATGATCTCGGCGTTGGGCAGGGCAAAGCGCTTACCCTTGGTGCCGCTTGCCAGCAGGAATGCGCCCATAGAGGCAGCCATGCCCATGCAGATGGTGGAAACATCGCACTTGATATACTGCATGGTGTCATGAATGGCCATACCGGCGCTGATGGAACCGCCGGGGCTGTTGATATACAGGCTGATGTCCTTATCCGGGTCCTGCCCTTCCAGATACAGCAGCTGTGCCACCACAAGGCTTGCGGTGGTATCGTTGACATCCTCGCTCAGCACGATGATGCGATCGTTCAGCAGACGAGAGAAAATATCGTAGGAACGCTCTCCGTGCGCCGACTGCTCGACAACGTAAGGAACAAAACTCATAAAGTTCGCCTCCTGAAATGGTTTAAGTTTATTGGCAAAATTGACCGATACGGGTCCCCTGTAAAGTTCAGCCGTACCGGTCAATTTTAACAACCTTTGATAAAACGCCTGCGGCGCTTTACAGGGCCCGGCACTGATTACTCAGCGTCAGCAGCCTTCTCAGCCTCTGCGGGCTTCACCACGATGTTAGCGTGGCTCTTGATGAAGTCGATGGCCTTGGTGCGAGCCAGATCCTGCTTCAGATCCTCGAGGTTGATCAGCTCACGAACCTTGTCCTCTTCCATCTTGTACTGGTCAGCAATGCGCTTGATCTCGGCATTGATCTCGTCCTCGGAAGCCTCGATGTGCTCAGCAGCGGCAACAGCCTCCAGAGCCAGACCGATCTTGACCTGCTTCTCAGCCTGCGGCATGAAAGCGGCACGGAACTGCTCCATGGACTGACCCATATACTTCAGGTAGTCCTCCAGACGCAGACCCTGCTGCTCCACACGGAAAGCAAAGTCGTTGACCATCTCGTCCATGCGGACATCGTACATAGCCTGAGGGATCTCGCCCTCCATGCTCTCGATGACCTGATCGACCAGAGCATTCTCGACAGCCAGATCGTCCTGCTTGTCCAGCTGCTCCTGATTGTTCTTGCGGATGGAAGCCTTGAACTCGTCCAGAGTGTCGTACTCGGAGCAGTCCTTTGCCAGCTCGTCATCCAGAGCGGGCAGCTCCTTGTACTTGACCTCGTGCAGCTTGATCTTGAAGACAGCAGCCTTGCCAGCCAGCTCAGCAGCCTGATACTCCTCGGGGAAGGTGACGTTCACGTCGAACTCCTCACCGGCAGAGTGGCCAACGATCTGATCCTCGAAGCCGGGGATGAAAGAGCCGCTGCCCAGGGTCAGGTTGTAGTGCTCAGCCTTGCCGCCCTCAAAAGCGACACCGTCCACAAAGCCCTCGAAGTCGATATCAACGATATCGCCATTCTCAGCAGCACCCTCGCGGGTCAGCTCACGGGCGTTGCGCTCCTGCACGCGCTTCAGCTCTGCATCGACGGACTCGTCGGTAACAGTATGGACAGTCTTCTCAACGGTCAGACCGTTGTAGTTGCCGACCTTGACTTCGGGCATCACAGCGACCTTGACGGTCAGGGTCACGCCCTCGGTCTCGCTGGCAGCATCCACAGAAACCTCGGGACGGCCAACGGGCTCGATGCCGGCTTCCTTCACAGCTGCCTCGTAAGCAGCGGGGAACAGCTCATTGATGGCATCATAGGTAAAGACATCAGCGCCGTACATCTTCTCGATCAGAGAACGGGGAGCCTTGCCCTTGCGGAAGCCGGGCACGGAGTACTTCTTGCCCTCCTTCTTGAAGACATCGGCCACTGCGCCCTTAAAGGCCTCAGCGTCGATGGAGAACTGCAGCTCTGCCATGCTCTTCTCGAGCTTTTCGCACTTGATGAAATTCATTTTGTGTATCCTCCACTCAAAAATTCTATTGCGTTGGGGACAGGTTTTCTTCCCTGTCTCCTGCAACCGCGCACCGCGTCCTGTATCTTCTGTTTGCGAAATGCGGGGACGCGCGCGCTCAATTGGGTGCAACAATCGCGTCAAAACTTATTATAGCACGTTCCAGACACAATTGCCAGACCAAATTTTGACTTTTTGTTCTTTTTGCCCACACTTCCCGCCTTTAATTGATGCGGTAGGGGCAGAAACGCAGGCCATCGGCACTGACAAGCTTATACCAGATGCCGTCCACATCGCCCTGCACCGCGTACCGGATGGCGTTTCCGTGCAGGTGGCCGTAGTAACAGCGGGTAATGCCGTAGGCCTTCAGGGTGGCCACGATCTCAGGGGCGCTGGTGCCGGTGTAGACCGGCGGGTAATGCAGGAACACCAGCTTCTCCAACCCCGGTTCCGCAGCATCCAGGCTCATTTTTAAGCGCCCGATCTCGCGGTTCATCACTTTTTCATCGTGGGGTTCTCCCACGTCGAACAGCCAGCCCCGGGTGCCGCACAGCGCATACCCCTCCACAGAGTAGGAGTTGTTGTGCAGGATGTGCAGGGTGTCAAAGCCCTCAGCCTTGAGGTAAGCATTCATCTTGTTGGCCGTGGTCCACCAGTAATCGTGGTTTCCCTTCATGATCAGCTTCTGGCCGGGAAGCTCCTGTAAAAACGCAAAATCCCTGCGCGTATCGTTCAGGCGCATGGCCCAGCTGATATCCCCCGCCAGCACGATGGTGTCCTCGGGTTTGATCAGCTTGCGCCAGTTGCGCTCCAACCGCTCCACATAGCCGTTCCACCCCGGAAAAACATCCATGGGTTTGGAAGCGCCCAGTGAAAGATGGGTATCGCCAAGCACATAAAGTGCCATTCATTTTTCTCCTGTTCTAAGTCCGGCAGGACAAGGTTTATTCCTGATAGCTCAGCGCCACCTGCGCGATCTGCTCCGGGTCGATGACGGTATTGAACCGCTCGGCCTTCTGCCGCAGGGCAGCAAGGCTTACGGGTGCAGTGCGGCCGGTGGCTGCTTCCAGCTCCTGCATGGCCTCAAAGTCGTTCTGCGGGGCAGTGTGACCCAGAGCCTCCAGCACGCTGCGGGGGAACTTGTAGGGGGAGGCAGTGGACAGCACCACCATGGGCACACCCTCGCGCTTGTGACGGCCCGCCACATGGAAGGCCACAGCGGTGTGGGTATCGCAGAGATAATTGTCCTGTTCAAAGCGGGCATTGATCTCTGCAGCGCCAGCTGTATCATCAGCACAGCCGCAGGCAAAAGATGCCTGAATGCGGGCCAGGGTCTCGGCATCGACGGTGTACATACCGGTCTTTGCCAGGTCAGCCATCCAGCCTGCCACTTTGGCGCTGCTGCCGCTGACATGGTACAGAAGGCGCTCCAGGTTGCTGGAGATCAGGATATCCATGGACGGCGAAGTCGTCTTGTAGAAGGTGCGGCGGGCATCATAGGTACCGGTCTTGATGAAGTCGGTCAGGACGTTATTCTTGTTGGAAGCGCAAACCAGCTTGCCCACAGGCAGGCCCATCTGCTTGGCATAATAACCGGCCAGGATATCGCCAAAGTTTCCGGTCGGCACGCAGAAGTCCACCGGCTGTCCCCAGGCAACATTGCCCTGCTCCACCAGGCGGAAGTAGGCATAGAAGTAGTACACGATCTGCGGCACAAGGCGCCCCCAGTTGATGGAGTTTGCGCTGGACAGGCAGATATTGCGCTTTTCCAGTTCTTCAGCAACCGAAGCATCACCAAACACGCGTTTCACGCCGGTCTGGGCATCGTCAAAGTTGCCGTTCACGGCATAGACGGATACGTTATCTCCTGCCTGGGTGGCCATCTGCAGGCGTTGGATTTCGCTGGTACCGGCATCGGGATAGAACACTTCGATCTCAATGCCCGGCAGGCCTGCATAACCAGCCAGTGCAGCCTTGCCGGTATCGCCGGAGGTTGCCACCAGAATGCGGGTAGTTTCGGTGCGGCCCAGGTTTTTTTTGGCCTGAACCAGCAGTTTGGGCATCAGCTGGAGCGCATAGTCCTTGAAGGCGCAGGTCGGGCCATGCCACAATTCCAGCGAGTACAGGCCATCGTGAACCTTCTGGACATAACCCGCCTTACCGGCAAAGGCATCTCCATAAGTTGCAGCGGCAGCTTCACCCAGGAAAGCCGGGTCATAATCTGTCAAAAAGCCAGCCAGAACTTTCTGGGCAAGCTCCGGGTAGCTGAGGGATTTCCAATCTTCCAGCTCTGCCTTGGGGAACGCGGTGGGAACGAACAGGCCGCCGTCCGGTGCCAAACCGCGGAGAATGGCCTCCGACGAAGAAACGATGGTGTTGGGATCGCGTGTGCTTTGGAACTGCATAATCAAACCCCCTATATATCTTTCATCTCTATCAAACCTTTCCGCACAGAAAGGCCTGTTTTTTCTGGCACAGCAAAAATAGGTTGCACATCCTGTTTTGCTGTATCCAAAACAGCTCAAAATAGGCCCCGCATCATTCGCTGGCAAAAGCATCCCGGATGCAGTGGACCTGCCAGCCGGAACCGGCAGGCA
>ENA-ORRE01001724-ORRE01001724.1-human-gut-metagenome-genome-assembly--contig:-NODE-1724-length-13916-cov-3.143713_pt1 | contig 13916 bp, 9 predicted proteins | sample MGYA00242171_ERZ509126 | MGnify/ENA primary metagenome ERZ509126 (study PRJEB26280, sample SAMEA2338648) | human gut metagenome | biome: human gut; feature: human-associated habitat; material: faeces... | reverse complement strand
CTTGTTCTGTTTTGTCGTACCAAAGCCTCTACATACATTAATACAACATCGGCATAGCGTAACGGGCAATAGTTTACACCCGTATTGTTGGGATCGAGAAAGCCCAACGGCATCCATTCTCTACGCCACTTTCCGGGATACCAATCCGCCACTTTCTTATTCACAGTCTTTTTATGTTTCTTTTCAGTCGCATCCCACTTGTATTGATAGTCACAAACCATCACATCACGACGTTCATCGCCTGCTTCAAAGAAATCTTTCCAAGCCGGCATTACACGAAAGAAAGCATTTGCACGTCCCATGACCTCTGCCGAAGCGCCTGCTCCCGGAGCTTCCACCAACGGTCCGTTGTAAGTAGCCCAAGTACCGGAGTTATCCTTATAACCACTACCCGTAGGATTGAAAGCTATTTCCCACAAACTTTCTTTAGAGTTCAAAACACCTCCCGAATAACCCTTGAACAATTCCACATAACCGCCATCATAAAAACCATGATAACCTTTATTTTGGAAAGCAGTCCACTCGGTAATTACAGCATCAAAGTATTCCTTTCTCTTATCATCAGCCGGACGGGTCAAAGTACCGTCTTGCTGTAAGCTATAACCGGCGCGTTGCAGATAAACACGCATCAGTAAGGCATGGGCTGCTCCCTGCGAAGGCACTTCAGGAGAAAGTTCGGCATTTCCTTGTTGCAAGTTATTCTTTGCAAAGTTCAAGTCATCGATAATACTCTTATAAATCTCTTCACGACTCACACGACCGTTAGCAATGTCGCCGTAAGAAAAGGTGTATTCTGTTTTAAATGGAACATCTCCCCAATATTTTATCAAATCGAATGCCAGGAATGCACGCAAGAAACAGGCTTGTGCAACCAACTCCTGCAATTCAACATCTTCTTCATAGCCTTCCATGTTCTTGATGTTTGCAATGGCATAGTTAGCACGATCTATTCCCATATATTTGTACTTCCATAAGTCTGCAATCCATGTATTGGTTGTCTTTACCATGTAGTGGGCAATATCACGACGCGTATTGTCTGTCCCCGTTCCCTGTATATAATAGGTATCATCCGAAGCCGGAGTTGCCATTTCAAACTGTCCATAGTGCTTATCAATCGCCAGGCAGTCATAAATACCCACCACCGCCATCTTTGCATGGTTGTAAGTCTGGAAATAAGCATCCTTCTCATAGTAGGAAGTGGGCTTTTCGTCCAATTCGCATGAGGTAACTCCTGCTGCAATCAGCGCGCAGAAAGTAATCATTTTATATTTTTTCATCATATTATATTCTCTTTTTAAGGTTCATTAGAAAGCTAAATTAATACCGAAAACGAACGAGCGGCTCTTAGGATAAGCACCAAAGTCCACACCCGGCGTCAAGCCACTGCCCATTGTAGAAACTTCAGGGTCGAAACCTGAGTATTTAGTCCAAGTAAGCAGGTTGGAACCTGTTGCATACAAGCGCAATTTGCTTATACCAATCTTGCTAAGCATCTTTCTGGGGAATGTATAACCTAAAGTGATATTGCTCAGCTTCAGATAAGAACCATCTTCCACAGCCCATGAGTGAATATAAGTATCACCGATCTCATTATCATATACGGCGGCAACAGTCTTACCCTTATTTATGTCGGCCATTTCCTGCGGATCTGTGATCAATTCGCCTTTCTTGTTCACCACTACCCAACGATTGCTGGAATTGGCAATGTCCAACACATTCTTATTCTGCAAAGCAGTCTTGGTATTGGTCAGCTTGGTAGCATTGAACACATCGTTGCCAAAGCTGTAAGTCAGGAATATGCTCAAATCAAAATCTTTGTAAGTGAAAGTATTGTTAATACCACCGTAAAACTTCGGATAAGCATTACCGATCACCGTTTTGTCATTCTCTGTAATTTTATTGTCCTCGCTGCCGTCTACATTCTTGAATTTCCACATACCTGGTTTTACATCCGTCTTTTTACCGGAATAAGGTACGCCGTCTTTCAAAGTATAAGTCTTTGTAGCCTCATCATAATCAAAATCAGATACCTGATACAGCCCGTCTGTTACATATCCGTACATTTGTCCTAACGGCTGATTAACACCGATAATGTGTGTATTTTGATTATAGCCGAAGCTGGCTTCCCAAAGTTGTACATCTTCACCTGTCAGCTTCTTCACTGAGTTTTTGTTGTGCGACAAAGTGACAGCTGTATTCCAAGTGAAATCTTTAGTCATAATGTTGGTAGAATTGATAGTAAGGTCAATACCCTTATTTTCCGTTTCACCGGCATTAATAACCATGCTGTCATAACCGGAGGATGTGGGCAACTTAGCGTTCAGCAACAGGTTGCTACTGCGGTTAATATAAAATTCCGGAGAGATAGTCAAGCGCTGGTTAAAGAAACCAAAGTCCAAACCGAAGTTAAATGTTTTGTTAGCTTCCCATTTCAGGTTGGGATTAGGTATCTGCTTAGAAACATAACCAGGTTGTGTAGAGTCGCCATTAGGATAAGTAACAGAAGTCAACATAGGCAGACTCACATAGCTGTCAATACGGTTATTACCAGCCATACCATATCCCAAACGAACTTTCAAGTCGGAAAATATATTCAGGTTCTTAATGAACTCTTCTTCGCCCAAACGCCATGCAGCAGAGAATGCCGGGAAGTACCCCCACTTATTATTCTTACCGAACTTAGAAGAGCCATCGGCGCGGAATGACGCTGTAAACAAGTATTTGTCTTTGAAACCGTAATTGAAACGTGCAAAGAAAGAGAGAAGCTTATCATCATAATTCTCGGAAGATGAAACAGCAGTCGGCAAACCAAGTGAAAGGTCTCCCAAACCGATATCATCATTCGGGAAGTTGGCAGCAGCAGCCGAGAAGCTACGATTCCAACGGTTAACATATTCTTGACCAAGCATGGCAGTTATATCGTGCCCCTTGCCGGCCCAGTTATAATTCAAAACATTTGAAGTTTGGAAACTACTGTTTTCTATATTCTGAATGCTACCATTGATGCTTGAACGTTTGGCCGTTATAGACTTGTCGCCATAGAAAGTATCGTTGCGGCGTGTCTGATAGCGCATACCCGTCGTGTTACGGAATGAAAGCCCTTTAATCAACTTCAAAGTAAAGCCTCCATTAGCCTGGAATGTGCGATATTCACGATCTTTAGTCTCTTCGGCAGCAGAGAGCAGAGGGTTCTGCATCACATTACCGGTATCATCTACCAATAGAGGGTCTTCATCACCCAATAGCAAATCATCAGTACCATTGATACCTACCATCGGACGATACTGCAAGATATGTTGCATCTTGTTGAAACGGTCACCACCTTCGGAAGTACCCATTCCATAAATTTTCATCTGGTCATAGCTAATACGAGCAGTAATACTCAAACGATCATTCAGCTTATGGTTCATGTTGAATGAGATATTGTGCTTCTTATTACCGCTATATACCATAGCTCCTTCTTCATCGTAATAAGAATATGCCAAATTATAGTTCAATTTATCTGTTCCTCCTGAGACACCCACACGATAATTCTGTGTCAAGGCCGTACGTCCTAAAGTTTGATCTTGCCAGTCTATACCTGCACGATTGGCATAATTGGCATCAATATCGGCATACTTACCATACAGTGCTTCGAAGTTTGCGACAGCTTTGTCCAAATCTTCTTGCGTACTGTTCTTGGCCGTAAAGGCGCTATAATAACGACGTTCATAATCAAGCAACGCAAATTCCCTTGTAGAAAGTACATCCAGCTTCTTTGCCACTTTCTTGAAGCCCACATAACTATCGAAAGTCACGGTAGCCTTGCCTTCTTTGCCTCCACTCTTAGTTGTTATAACCACAACACCATTGGCACCACGAGCACCATAAATAGCCGTAGCAGAAGCATCCTTCAAAATGTCGATAGTTTCAATTTCTGCCGGATCAAGGGTGGACATTCCGTCTTCACTCGGAAAACCATCAATGATATAAAGAGGTTCATTGCTTTGAGTAATGGAAATACCTCCACGAACACGAATTGAAATAGAAGCTCCCGGCGCACCTTCACTCTGCATAACCTGAACACCGGCCATACGTCCGGCCAACGCTTGAGTTATATCACTTGTCGGAACTTTAGAAAGTTCTTTACTGTTCACAGAGGCTACTGATCCCGTTAAGTCTTTACGTTTAACGGTAGCATAGCCAATTGCAACCACTTCTTCCAACATTACGGCATCAGCCTTCAAGGTTACATCAATTACACTTCTACCATCAACTTTTACTTCTTGGGAAGTCATACCTACATACGAAAACACCAATACATCTTTCGATGCATCATTTACTTTCAAAGAATAGTTACCATTCACATCCGTAACCGTTCCTACACCGGCGGCACCTTTAATAGTCACACTACCACCGATTACTTCATATCCTTCGCTATCAATGACTTTTCCAGTTACAGTCAAACTTTGTGCATATGCAGACATACTCACAAAGACGAGGATAAACATTAAAAATAATTCTTTTAATTTGTACATAATAAATAAATCTAAGGTTCTACGTTAGAAATAATTTTTTCGGCAGCAAACATACTGCAAATGCAAAAAAAAGTGTAAAAGTATTGTTTTTATTCATCACACTTTTACACTTTTCAAATGCTATTTTTGTATAGAAAAGGACATTTTTGTATAAAAAAACGGCCTACAAACAGGTATAAAGCCGATTCTAAATATCAAGCGACCAGCGCCAGAGTTACCCATTTTTTGTTAATAAAACAAATTTAACGACTAAGCCTACCCCTGTTTTATTTCAAAAAATCAGCTCTCATAGGAGCAAAACAATCTATAAGTACACCAGGTTCCAAACAAACACAGCTATGCAAAATATCAGGCTCAATATAAATGCCGTCACCAGCTTTCACTATCTTCTTCTCATTTCCTACCGTAAATTCGAATTTTCCACTTGCCACATAAGTTGTTTGTGTATGATAATGAGTATGAGGGGTTCCTATAGCTCCTTTTTCAAACTTCACTTTCACCAACATCACTTGTCCGTCATATCCCATAATCTGACGAGTAACACCCGTACCTGCCGGTTCCCATGCCTTTTCTCCACTAATAAAAGTTTCACTGCGCGTTTTTCTTACCGGTTCACAGGCTGTCTTGCCGTTCCCTTCTTGTGCAGCATATATTCCAGGGAACATAAATAAAGAAAAAACAATTAAGCACACATACATTTTCCAATCTTTTGCTTTCATGTTACCATCCTTTCTTTTCAGGGTTGATTAAGACGTTTATCATTAGAGCGATTCGATTATTATCCATACAGTTCAGCAATTCGTGATACGCCTACGTAAATTTCGGAAATTTTATACCACGTGCGGAATCCGACAATGCCATCCTGTGTGAGACCGAAAATTCGCTGAAAGGTTTTAACCGCTTCTTCTGTAGCAGGACCAAATACACCATCCTCTGCAATTTTTGGAATGAGCGGATAGGCGTTCGATATAACATTTAACTGGCGCTGCATCTGGCGCACTTTTTCACCGGAATCGCCCACACGGAGCGGCGAGCCGGGATAAGAGGATGGAATACCGGAGATTTCATCGGTGGAATTAATATAAATGGAATCGCCGTAGTAGTTGCGGAGAATTTCAATGGCCGTGTACCCTTGGTCGCCAAGTGCCTTGGAACCCCACTGACTAAGCCAATTTGGACAGCTGACATTTTTTCCATCACAGTACTGAGTAAGAATTGGCTGCTCTACATTTGGTCTTGAAAGATATTCGCTGAAAATTTCATCCACAATAGCGGATATACTTTCAAAAATATTGCGCCCCGGAACAAATTTGTGGTCGTAGGCGGTGGAGGAAGTGATTGTGAAATCTTTTCCTTTATTTCGATACCACTCAGTGTAAACACGGTTTAAGGTAAATGACTGGATTGCAAGGATATTGGCGCGGATGGTTGCTTCCGGCCAGGTGGAATAAATTTCACTACTTGCAACATTTTTGATGTAGTCGCGGTATTTGACATAGTAATTTTTGGCACGGGTGTCTGATGGGGGACCATCATGAACAACAACATATTCCGGGATGACAACACGGCTTAATACAATTTCTCCGGTTTCTTCCACCGTTTTGATTTCACTTTCCGGTATTTTTGGCGGGTAATCGCCCCATAGTGTATGGTCAGGAATGACAAAAAGTTCCGCACTGTCGGTTTCGCCTGTGGCAAGAGGAAGCAGAGAAGCGTTCTGAATGGCTGTCTCACCGGAAAAAATTTCTGCTCCATTAATTTCGACCGATTCAAAACCGGAAGCGGAGATTGTGATGGTGTATTCCGAATACGGTTTGTTTGCAGAAGGGGTCATGCTGTAATCCACCGGCGGTGCGGCAAGTTCAATGTCATTTAACTGTCCCACGTTATTGGTGACAGCTTCCTCTATAATGTTTTCCGGTTCGTTTTCTGAGGTAATCTGCACGGTGGCATCAGGAATCGGAAAGCCTGAGTTATCCGACACAACGTGTATATTTAATTTGCCATAATTCATAAAAAAATCCTCGTTAGACATAGATTAGTATATTTTATGAACAATATGTGAAAAGTTTCATTTGTTATTGACATTGGCACGAAAATCTGGTATAAACATTAAGATGCTAACAGTTTGTATGCTAATGATTAAATGACTATTGATTAGATATAGAATGATTTGGAGGTGAAAAACTTTGCAGGAACAGAAAAAAAAGAAGATTCGTTCCCGTGATATTACGCACCGCATGATTGTGATGAATCAGATGCATCGCAGGATGCTGGAGTGTAATCTGGAAGGAACCGGGATTCACAGAGCACAACATCGTCTTCTGATGACGCTTGCGAAACATTCATTTGCATCGCAGGTAGAACTTGCTAAATTTTTAGAAATTTCACCGGCGACAGTTGCCGTTGCACTGAAGGCGCTGAAAAAGTCCGAATACATTACACAAAAGATGCGTGAAGAAGATAACCGACGCAATTTTGTGGAATTGACGGAAAAGGGGCGGAAATTGGTAGAAGAAAGCTGTGACTTTTTTGATATGTTAGATGAACAAATGTATGTGGGATTCTCGGAAAGCGAAAAAGAACAGTTATGTGATTACTTTGACCGTATTTACGAAAATATGGAACGATTAAAAAATGCAGCGATGGAGGGACAAAATGAAACAGTATAAAAAGTATGTAATTCCTTATAAGTCAGCATTTATCCTTGGACCAATCTTTATGATTGTGGAAGTGCTTGGCGAAATTATTCTGCCGAAATTAATGTCTATGATTATTAACTATGGATGTGGGCAGGATGTTACGGTGGCAGCAAAAGGACCTGCTTACATTATTGGGATAGGAGCAGCTATGATTGGAACGGCTCTTCTTATGATGATGGGTGGCGTGCTTGGTGCTTATTTTGCGGTAAAGGCATCTGTAAATTTTGCCGGTGATTTGCGAAGAGATGTGTTTGCCAAAGTGCAGAAATTTTCCTTTGCCAATATCGAAAAATTTTCAACCGGTTCTTTAGTAACACGATTAACAAATGATATTACGAATATTCAGAATGTCTTGAGTATGGGACTTCGTATGCTTTTGCGTGCACCTGGTATGTTAATTGGTGGTTTGATTATGGCATTTCTTATGAATGCGAAACTGGCACTGGTTTTCTGTGTCGTAATTCCGGTTTTGATTATTGCACTTGCGTTTGTTATGAAGACTGCATTTCCGCGGTTTGACGTGATGCAGACAAAGATTGACGGACTCAATTCAAGAATCCAGGAAAATATCACAAACCAGCGTGTTGTAAAATCTTTTGTGCGTGATGATTTTGAAAAAGAGACCTTTGACCGTGCGAACAACGAATTAAAAGATAAAACACTTCGTGCGATGAAGGTTGTAATTCTCACAATGCCGATTATGACATTAGCAATGAACCTTACGGTTATGGCAGTTGTCTGGTTTGGCGGTCAGCAGATTTTGATTGGCGATATGCCGGTTGGAAACCTTACAGCATTTACTACTTATGTAACGCAGATTCTGATGTCGCTTATGATGGTTTCCATGATTATGATTCAGGGTTCTCGTGCGATGGCATCTTCTCATCGTATTTTGGAAGTATTAGATACGGACATTGACTTAAATGATGACAATGCATCTGAGAAAGACCGCTTGGTAACATCCGGTGAAATCGAATTTAAAAATGTCTGCTTCCGTTATTATAAAAAACATAAGAAAAATGTTTTGCAGAATATTAATTTTACAGCGAAACCGGGCGAAGTGGTTGGTATCATCGGCTCGACAGGTTCCGGAAAAAGTTCTCTTGTGCAGCTGATTCCACGTCTGTATGACTGTGATGAAGGGGAAGTGTTAGTAGATGGCGTGAATGTAAAAGAGTATTCGCTGAATCATCTGCGTGACGGCGTTGCGATGGTGCTTCAGAAAAATACGCTGTTTTCCGGCAGTATTATGGAAAATCTTCGCTGGGGCGATGAAGAGGCAACGGATGAACAGGTGAAAGAGGCTGCAAAGGCAGCACAGGCCGATGGCTTTGTCAGTGAGTTCGCAGATGGATATGACCGTGAACTTGGACAGGGTGGTGTCAATGTTTCCGGTGGACAAAAACAGCGTCTTTGTATTGCAAGAGCACTGCTTAAGAAACCGAAAATCCTTATTTTAGATGACAGTACCAGTGCGGTAGATACAGCGACTGAGGCACAAATTCGGAAGAGTTTTTCAACGACTTTAAAAGACACAACAAAATTGATTATTGCGCAGCGTATTTCTTCTGTTGAGGATGCTGACCGGATTCTTGTTATGGATGAAGGACAGATTGTTGGACAGGGAACGCACAAAGAATTATTAGAATCCTGTGAAACATATCAGGAAATTTATTATTCACAGAGAAGTAAAGAGGAGGTGGCAGGATGAGTCAGGCAAAAAATCAGCCACATGGCGGCATGGGACCGGGACCAAAACATGGACCGGGTGGACATATGATGGGTGGCAAGCCAAAAGAATCACGTGCTACCATTAAAAGACTTCTTGAATATATGGGAAAAGATAAGATGCTTGTTGTACTGGCACTTGTCTTTGTGCTTGTGTTCAGTGGAGCAACATTAGCCGGTTCTTATATGTTAAAACCGATTGTTGACCAGCTTGGCAAAACGGCGTTACAAGTTGCTTCTTTGAAAAATAAAAATTTAGATTTTAGTACAGTGCTGGCAGATGGTACATGGACACTTTTGAAAGGTGTACTTACCATGTTGGTTATTTACGGCGTCGGAGTGCTTGCAAACTATTTGCAGCAGCGTATCATGATTGGTGTTTCCCAGCGTGCGCTGATTCGTATCCGTAAAGATTTGTTCGACCATTTGCAGGATATGCCGGTTCGCTATTTTGATACAAATGCAACCGGAGATATTATGAGCCGGTTTACCAATGATATTGATATGATTGGTGAGTTGTTAAATAATACGGTTATCCAGTTGATTTCCGGTGCAATCAGTATTATTGGAACAACCATTATCATGATTTGTTTAAATATCTGGCTTGCCCTTCTTACCATTGTCATGGTTCCTGTTATGGTTAAGGCAGGTGGAAGTATTGCCAAAAGAAGTTCCCGTTATTACCGTGAACAGCAGAGTGCGCTTGGTGATTTGAATGGTTACATTGAAGAGACTGTTACCGGTCAGAAGGTTGTAAAAGTTTTCTGCCACGAGGACAAGGCAGTGGAAGAATTTGTAGATTTAAACAATGACCTTCGTGAAAAACAGATTAAAGCACAGTTTTTTGGCGGCATTATGGGACCGGTTATGGGAAATATCGGTCAGGTCTGCTATGGTCTGACGGCAGCAATTGGTGGTCTGCTTTGTTATTTTGGAAGACTTTCTATCGGTGGTCTGACGGTGTTTGTTAATTATTCCAGACAGTTCAGCCGCCCGATTAATGAAATTTCCATGCAGGTAAATACGATTTTCTCGGCACTTGCCGGTGCAGAGCGTGTATTTGCGGTAATGGATGCGGATGTGGAACAAGCCGATGATGAAGATGCCGTTGAAATGAAAGATGTCAAGGGCGAAGTGATTATGGAGCACGTAAACTTTGGCTATGATGAAAATAAAGTTATTTTAAAAGATATCAACTTGTATGCTCATGCCGGACAGAAAGTGGCATTTGTTGGTTCTACCGGTGCCGGGAAGACGACCATTACAAACTTACTGAATCGTTTTTATGATATTCAGGAAGGAACAATTACGATTGACGGCATTGATGTGAAAAAATATAAACGCCGTTCGCTCCGTGAAAATATTGCGATGGTTTTACAGGATACGCATTTGTTCAGTGGAACTGTGCGTGAAAATATCCGCTACGGAAGACCGGATGCAACGGATGAGGAAGTAGAACAGGCTGCGAAAACGGCAAGTGCTCATTCGTTTATCATGCGTCTTGAGGACGGCTACGATACCGTACTTGAGGGAGATGGAACAAACTTAAGTCAGGGGCAGCGCCAACTTTTGAATATTGCCCGTGCAGCTCTGTCACTAGCACCGATTCTTGTGCTGGATGAGGCAACAAGTTCTGTCGATACCCGTACCGAAATGCATATCGACCACGGAATGGAGCGCTTGATGAAAAACCGTACAACATTTGTAATTGCCCACCGATTATCTACCGTTCGTAATGCTGACTGCATTATGGTATTGGAGCAGGGCGAGATTATTGAGCGTGGAACACACGAAGAACTGCTGGCAAAAAGAGGAAGATATTATCAGCTTTATACCGGTGCTGTAGAGTTAGACTAGATATTGCAGAACTAAATTTTGTGTTGGAATACATTTGACACAGTTTTCAATTATGATACAATGATAAGGATAAAATATAAATCGTAGAATTGGAAAGGGGCAAAAGACAATGCAAAAGAGTAGAAAAAGAATTGTAAGCGCAATTGTAAGTGCATCTTTAGTGCTTGGATTGTGGACAGGATATGCCATTCCTGCCCGTGCGGAGGAAAATGGAAGTGGACAAACTCCACCGACCGAAATTGGCGAACCAACACCGACACCTACGGTGACACCATCCGCATCTCCAAGTGTTGAACCAAGTACAGAGCCAAGTGCGGAGCCAACGGTTACGCCGGAGCCGGTAGATGTGACCAAAATTGCGATAAGCAGAAAATCAGCGGTTTTGATGGTAGGAAAAACATTAAAGCCTGTGATAACGGGAACGACTTCAACAGTTACCTGGACAAGTGCCAATGAAAAAATTGCTAAGGTGGATGAAACCGGAAAAATTAAAGCACTCAAAAAAGGTAAAACGGTAATTACGGCAGCAGTTGACGGCATCACAAAAACCTGCGAAATTACGGTTGTTGCAAAAATGGCAAAGAAAGATTTCAGTAAATTTAATTCAGAGAACTTTGTGAATTTCTGTCAGCGTTATGGCTACAACCATGGTTATGCATGGAATGGACAGTGGAAGGGCGGAAGTAAGAAAAAAGCAACAGCCCGCGGTATTAAAATTGGTGCATCCAAGACAAAGGTTCAAAAAGCCTATGGAGAACTGACTTGGAAAAAATGTACATCAAAAGACCCATTTAGCAAAATGAAAGGTCTTAAGAAAAACAAAGTAAAAACTTATGGAGATGCAGTTTATGGCAAGTATCGAATCCGTTTTTACTTAAACAGCAAGAAAAAAGTTGTTGCGATTATATTTGCCTGCAACATCTCAAAGATTAAGAAAAAACATTTGAAGAAATATATGTAGAAAATTTCTGAAATTGCTGCAAAACAACGAAAAAGGAACGGCACAGCTGATTATTTGGCTGCCGTTCCTTCATTTGTTTCTGCCGTTGCGGTTTCTTCCGTGTCGTTCTCGGATTCTTCTGTTTCCTCTTCATTTTCTTTTTTCGGCGGCTGAGAAAGTAAGGTTAGTATAATCATCAGAATACTTAATACAATTGGCGCAGCATAAACGACTGCTTTGCCGGCGGCACTAATTGTAACAGGCTCTGTGTTAAACCAAATCAGTACACCAAAGTGAACGATAAAAACCAGTGTGCCGAGGATGGCACTAATTACTCTGGCAAGCATACTTTTTTCGCCCCCGAATTTTGCACGGGATACGAAGAAAACAAGGAGAAAGGCAATTGCTGAATCCAACAGACAGAAAATTAACATTCCCGGATTGATTGTCATAGTCTTTCCTTTCTGTATATGTAGGGACCAAGGTCCGTTTATTGATAGATATTAGTATAGCATATTGTGGGGGATTTGTGCAAAAAAAATTGTTGAGTGGGGGGATTTTTATGTGTTTGGTGAAATGTTTTTGGTTTCCAGTAATTTATCCGGAAAAGTTTGCAGGTAGTGGGCGCTCCCGCTTGGACAAATCCGCAGAAGTATCGGCATGTAAAAGACACATGCCTGATACTTGCGCATTTGTATCCACGAGATGCAAATCTTTTCTTGGTCAATTACTGGAATCTAGAAAAGATCACAACCGAATCCTTTACATAAGCGATAGATAGTTAGTTAGGAAGTGGAGTGGACAATGTGCATACGTTTGGAAACAAATCAGCGGAAAAGTATGCCTTGATTCCCCAATTACGTTTCAAGTAACTGGTTTCAAATGCTCGGCTGCCAATTTATTTGGTTTCCGGTAATCCGGCAGAAAGGCTTGGTGATAAGTGGGTACAAACACGCGGGTATCAGGCATGTGTCGTTTACATGCCGATACCCTTACGCGTTTGTTTAGCGGGAGCGCCCACGAATTACAAAGCCTTTCTGCCGGATTACGGAAACTAACTAAATTGCCCCACACTATCATTGACAACAAATACATAAAATGTTTATAATCTATATGGATATATGAAAAAAAGATGGGGTGGAGAAGAAAGATAATACTAAAGGGAAGGTTAAGGGATATTTTATGTATGAAAAGGAAAAGCAGAGGGAGAACCATCTGATTGTGTTGTTAGTGTACACATTTTTCTCACTTATTTTGACGGGAGAATCACTTTTGCTTGGCTGGGAAGTGGGAGCAATTGTGCTTTTGCTGACAGCGTTGATTGGAAGCTGGGTGATTTATATTACCGATATGGTTTCCGGAGGAATGCGGCTGTGGCTATATTTTGCATTGACGATGATATCTTGTTTTTTTTACGGAATTCATCAGACAAGTGTGTTTGATTTGGCACCACTTATGATTCTGATTATGATTCTATTTTCAATAACGGAAAAATCAAGTATTATTAGACTTTGTGTGATTACATATTATTTGACAATGTGCTATGATTTTATCTTTGTTCTGAATCATGCCATTGAATTTACAGCACTTACAGTGACTAGGACACTTTTGCATCTTGGTCTTGTTTTGGTGTCCGGATGTCTTGTGAATCTTGTATTGAAAAGGCGGAAATCAGAGCGTGTATATTCGGATAAAAAAATTGAAAAATTAGAAGAAACAAATCGCCGTGTCGAAGATTTTCTTGCCAATGTTTCTCATGAATTGCGTACACCGATTAATGCGGTTACAGGTATTTCTACCGTCATGCTGCAAAAAGAAGAAGAGCAAGAAAAGAGAGAGCAGTTATCCTCAGTACAAATGGCTGGAAAACGATTATTTGGTCAAATTGAAGATATTTTAGATTACACAGAAATTGATACGAACAAAATCCGGCTCAGCGAAGAAAATTATACACCGTCTCTGGTTGTAAATGATTTGGTTTCGGAGTATTGGGAAAAAGAAGAAAAACAGCCCGAACTGCTTTTTGACTATGATACAAAAATTCCACCGGTTCTTTTGGGCGATGAGCGGAAAATAAGAAAGATATTAAAACATCTAGTGGATAATGCGATGAAATTTACGCAAGAGGGCGGTGTTTATGTCAGAATTTTTTCATTAAAAAAATCTTATGGA
>ENA-ORRE01001719-ORRE01001719.1-human-gut-metagenome-genome-assembly--contig:-NODE-1719-length-13938-cov-6.860621_pt1 | contig 13938 bp, 10 predicted proteins | sample MGYA00242171_ERZ509126 | MGnify/ENA primary metagenome ERZ509126 (study PRJEB26280, sample SAMEA2338648) | human gut metagenome | biome: human gut; feature: human-associated habitat; material: faeces... | reverse complement strand
AACCCACCGCATCGGCACCGCCACCAATCGGGACAGGCGGATTGCGGTCGCAACCATCAACTCTCCCCGGCTGCACGTGCAGCGGTTCGACGGGGCGGATGCAGGATCGGGTTTCTGCGGATCAGTGCGTAAATACGCGGCCTTTCTGCTTGATCTGCTTCTCGTATTTGATACGGGAATCGGTCGGATACTCCAGCTTTTCAAGCTCGGCCACAGCGTTCTTGATGTCGTCGATAAGCATGTCGATCATATCGCGCGACGTACCCTGGCGAACGACCACACGCATTACGACCAGATTTTCCAGGTTCTCAGGCATCGTATAGGCCGGAACCATCCACCCGCTCTGCTGCAGCAGAGCCTGCAGGTCGTAGAGCGTCCACTTGGCCTTCTTGTCGTAATCGGGATTCATATACCAGATGAACAACGGATTGACCAGCTTGTCGGCATAGTTGCGGAAGCACTTCATCTTGCCGATCTGATCGTGGCAATAGGTGGCGATGTCCATCGAATTCTGCTGAATCTCCTTGTAGCCCTCGAATCCCAGGCGGAGGAAATTGTAGTACTGTCCCAGCACCTGGGCCGCCGGACGCGAGAAGTTCAGACCGACCTGCGTGATATTCGCGCCCAGGTAATTGACGCTGAACGACATCTCATCGGGCAGGTATTTCTTGTCCTTCCAAACTACCCAACCCAGGCCCGGATACACCAGGCCGTACTTGTGACCCGACGTAGAGATCGAGAGCACCCACTTCAGGCGGAAGTCCCATTTCACCTCGGGATTCAGGAACGGCAGGATGAAACCGCCGGAAGCGGCGTCCACGTGGATCGGAATTTCGAAGCCGGTCTTCTTGTTGTAAGCATCGAGCGCCTTGTCGAGCGCCTCGACATCATCGTTCAGACCCGTCCAGGTAACGCCCTGAATCGGTACGATACAGATCGTGTTCTCGTCGCACATGGCGAGCGCCTGCTCGGGATCGAGCGTCGGGTTCTTCAGCGTCAGAGGCACGGTTCGCAGTTCGATTTGCCAAAGCTGGCAGAACTTCTCCCACACCACCTGGAAACCGGCGCTCATCACCAGATTCGGTTTGTCGAACGGTTTGCCCGCAGCCTGGCGACGCTTGCGCCAGCGCAGCCACGCGGCCACACCGCCCAACATACATGCCTCCGAAGAGCCGATACCGAGGGCGCCTGCCTTCCACTGCGCCTTCTCCGGAGTATTCCAAAGATTGGCGATCATGTTGATACAGCGTCCATTCATAACGGCAATGCGGGGATACTCCGTTTCGTCGATATAGTTTACACTGATTGCTTCATTCATAAGTCGGGTAGCGTATTCGTCCATGTAGGTAGTCACGAACGTCGCCAGATTCAACCGGGGCTGAGTCTGGGGATAAGTTTCGTCTTTGACGATCTGATATGCAATTTCCGGGCGCATCATTCCCTGGGGGATCACATCGGTGGGAGCAGGCTCGAGCACTTCTTTCGATCCGAAAACTGTCGTCAGCAGTTCATCATTGTTTCGTTTCTGGTTCATACGCTATAATTATTTTGGTTCGTAACAGAAGAATGACACAAACTATGCCAGGAGGCAATCCCGCCTCCAAACATTTTCAGAAGACATCCGGCACATTCGCAGATAAAACCCCGAAATAACGAAATTCAACAACCCGGAAACATACTTTCGAAAAGGTCGGACGCACTCGGCAAAGCCGCCGGACGCACCGGTCGGACTCTGTTCCCGTTTTTATCGCCCCCGCAGAAGACAGGGAGCCTCCGGCATAAAAAAAACGAACTCATTTGTTTTATTCTGTTCTCATTTTCACTACCTTTGTAATAATTTTTATCCACCCTTTACAAAATAGGTAAAAACTTTTGCGGCATGGCAGCATATTTTAACATTTTTTTGATCGTCATGGCCCTGCTGGCCTTGGCGGTTTACATCGCACTCCATTATTTCGAGGCCGGATACGGCTATCTCTTCAACCGTAAATACGGCTTCCCGATCCCGAACCGGATCGGCTGGGTGCTGATGGAGTGTCCGGTATTCATCGCCATGACCGTTCTCTGGCTCCTCTCCGACCGCACGTGGGAAGCGGCGCCGCTGGCCCTGCTGATCCTGTTCCAGGGACACTACCTGCAACGGGCGTTCATCTTTCCGCTGCTGATCCGGGGCAATTCGAAAATGCCGGCCGGTATCGTGGGAATGGGCATGCTCTTCAATACGCTCAACGCCCTGATGCAAGGCGGCTGGATCTTCTACATCTCTCCTGCCGACTATTACGAAGGCTGGTTCTCCAAACCCTATTTTTACATCGGAGCCGCGCTTTTCGTCGCAGGCATGGTCATCAACCTCCATTCCGACTACATCATCCGCCATCTGCGCAAGCCGGGCGATACACGCCATTACATTCCCCGGGGCGGTATGTTCCGCTACGTTTCGTCGGCCAACTATTTCGGAGAGCTGACCGAATGGGTGGGCTTCGCCATCGCTTCGTGGTCATGGGCCGGGGCAGTGTTCGCCTGGTGGACCTTCGCCAACCTCGCCCCCCGCGCAGCTTCGCTTTACAAACGATATGAAAAAGAGTTCGGGCAGGAGTTCACCTCCCTGCACCGAAAGAGGATCATACCTTTCATCTATTAAGTTTCCAATTATGAGTAATTTGCAGGATTCCGTACTCTTCACGCCCTATCGTCTGGGGCAGGTTACGCTCCGCAACCGCACCATCCGTTCGGCAGCCTTCGAATCGATGGGCAAAGACTTCAGCCCCACGCAGCAGCTCAAGGACTACCACGTGAGCGTCGCCCGGGGCGGTATCGGCATGACCACGCTGGCCTACGCTGCCGTCTGCCGCAGCGGGCTCTCGTTCAAGAGCCAACTTTGGCTGCGCCCGGAGATCGTCCCGGCGCTACGCGACATCACCGACGCCATCCACAAGGAAGGCGCCGCCGCTTCGATCCAGATCGGTCACTGCGGCAACATGACCCACTACTCGACCGCCGGACAGATTCCCATCGGGGCTTCGAGCGGATTCAACCTATACGCCTACACCCCCGTCCGCAAAATGCGCCGGGACGAAATAATGCAGGTTTCCAAAGACTTCGGCAAGGCCGTGCGAACAGCTCATGCCGCCGGTTTCGACTGCGTCGAGGTGCACGCCGGGCACGGCTACCTCATCTCGCAGTTCCTCTCGCCCTATACCAACCACCGCCGCGACGAATACGGCGGCTCGCTCGACAACCGGATGCGCTTCATGCGCATGTGCCTCGAGGAGGTGATGAACGCCGCCGCTGCGACGGGCACCTCGGTACTCGTCAAGCACAACATGTACGACGGATTCAAGGGCGGCATCGAGATTCCGGAGAGCATCGAGATCGCCCGCGAAATCGAGCGCTGGAAGGTCAATGGCATCGTTCTCTCGGGCGGTTTCGTAAGCAAGGCGCCGATGGCCGTGATGCGGGGTCTGATTCCGATCTACACCATGAGCTACTACTCGCCCCTCTGGTTGCGGGCCTTCATCCGCTACTGCGGCCCCTTCATGATCCGGCAGTTCCCCTTCTCGGAGTGCTACTTCCTGGAGGATGCCAAAAAATTCCGCGAAGCGCTGCAACTGCCGCTAATTTACGTGGGAGGTCTGGTGAGCCGCGAAGGAATCGAGCGGGCTCTGGACAGCGGGTTCGAACTGGTGCAGATGGCTCGGGCGCTCGTGAACGACCCGGCTTTCGTGAACAAGCTGCGCGAAGGCGATGCGGCGACCCGCAGCGAGTGCGACCACCGCAACTACTGCATCGCCCGCATGTATTCGGTCGATATGAAATGCTGCAAACATTGCGGCGACCTGCCCCGAAAAATCCGGGAGGAACTGGCAAAACTACCGTAATGACACGCAAGGGAACGATCGAAAAAGGGAGCCGGACCGCTCTGGTGACGGGTGCCGGCAGCGGCATCGGGCGCTGCATGGCCAGGCGGCTGGCCGAACTCGGATACCGGCTGATCCTCGCAGGACTCGATCCGGCGAAACTGGAAGCCGCAGCCGAAGAACTCCACGAACAATACGGATTGGCGGTAGAGGTCATCCCGATCGACCTGGCACGACCCGAAGCCGCACACGAACTTTTCGAGCGGGTACAGGCTCTCGGCCGTGAAGTCGATGTCCTGGTCAATAACGCCGGAGCTTTCTCGTTCCGCGACATTCTGCAAACACCCGTCGAGCGGATCGAAAGAATCCTCTGCCTCCATGCCCTGACCACGACCCTGACCTGTCGGCTGTTCGGCGCCGAAATGTCCCGCCGGGGCTGTGGAGGACATATCCTCAACATGGCCTCCTATTCGCTCTGGATGCCCTGGCCGGGACTGGCGCTGTACAGCGCCAGCAAATCCTACCTGCGTGGTTTTTCGGTAGCTTTCGCCAAGGAGGTGCGCGAACAGAACATCCGTGTCACGGCCGTCTGCCCGGCAGGTGTGGCCACCGACCTCTACGGACTGCCGCCCCGCTGGCAGCGCATCGGGCTGCGGCTGGGTGTGCTCATCACACCGGACAGTTGTGCCCGGCGAGCCTTGAAAGCCCTCTGGCGAGGACGCCGTTGCTGCGTACCCGGCTGGTGGAACCGGCTTTTCATACCCTTCTGCCGTCTGATGCCGATGTGCGTACTCCGGGTTGCCCGCAAGTACACGATGAAGCTTCAACGCTAACACACAGAACCCGATAAAAAAGAAGATAGACGGCCATGAAAAAATGGATCAAGATTCTGCTCGTCACCCTCGGCATCATCGCAGTACTCGTCGTGACGACGATTCTGCTGTTGCCTCCTATCGCGAAAAACTACCTTGAAAAACACAGCAAGGAACTCGTCGGCCGGCAAATAACCATCGAGAAACTGCGGTTCAACGTACTCAACGGCAAACTCCGAATCGACCAGATCGCCATGCTCGAACCGGACGACTCGACGACATTCGCATCGCTGGGAAATTTCTATACTCGAATACACCTGCTGCCCCTGCTGCGTCAGCGGATACACATCGACGCCGTACTGATCGACAAACCCTACCTGAACGTCTATCAGGATGGCACCAGCTTCAATTTCGACGACCTGCTGACCCGATTCCTGACCCCTGCGGACACGGTCGAAAAGGCCCCGTCGAACCCCTGGACAGTCGATATCGACGACATCAAGATACACAACGGCGAGCTGACTTACAAGGACATGCAGCGTAACGTCACGTGGGGCTTCAACGAGCTCGACATCGACGTACCGGGACTGCACCTCTCCGGACACGAACGGACGGACATGGGCATCGTGTTCAACTTCTCACGGGGCGGTTCGCTCCGCACCTCGCTGGAATACGACCAGGCGACGGCCGACTACGACCTCAGCCTGCTGCTTTCGAACCTCTCGCTGGCAGGCACGGCGGCCTATTTCAATCAGGTGATCGACATCGGCTCGGTAGAGGGCCTCGTCACGCTCGACCTGCATGTGAAAGGCAACGCCAACCACCTGCTCGACCTGCGCACGTACGGCATAGCGGCCGCATCGGGGCTGAAACTGCGCGACAGCCGCGACAACCGGATCATCGACGTCGATACGCTCAATTTCGACCTGCGGGACGGCAATCTGGGCACGATGCAGTACGATATTCGCCGAATCTATGCCGCCGGCATCCGCACCCAGTTCGAAATCTACCGGGGCGGCGGCAACAACCTGCTCGCTCTGATCAAAGCTCCCGAAGAGCGTCCGACGGAAACGGAAGCGACCATCGACGGTGAAACGACCGTAACCATCGAACGCGAAGAACCGGCCACGACGCAGCTCAATTTCACCGTCGGCGAACTGCTTCTGGACAAGGGAGAGATCGCCTTCACGGACAACACGTTCGAAAAACCGTTCCGATACCTCATTTCGGACATCCGGCTGTCGAGCCGCGACATCGATTTCAGCAAACAGAACGAACTGACGCTCGACGCCAAATTGCAACGCACGGGATCGGGCCATATCCGTTGGAAAGGCTCGCTTCAGAACCTCGACAACCACAACCTCATGGTCGCTCTGTCGAACATCAACCTCAAGGATTTCACCCCCTACTGCGAACATTTCACGGCCTACCCGCTCACGGGCGGCAACCTCACGTTCCGCAGCCAAAACATCATCGCTGACCGTTTTCTCAACGGCACGAACCACCTCGACATATTTCAATGCGAGGTCGACAAGAAACGCAAGGACCTGGAGCCTGAATTCAAGATTCCGCTCAAGCTGGGACTTTACATTCTCAAAGACCGCAAAGGACACGTCAAGATCGACCTGCCGGTGAAAGGCAACCTCGACTCCCCGGAATTCTCCTACCGCAAGATCGTGATGAAGGCGCTGGGCAACGTTCTGCTGAAAGTCGTGACGGCACCCTTCTCGTTCCTGACGGGCGGAGGCGACAATCTCGACCGCATCGAGGTCGATCCGCTGCAATTCTCCCTCAATACGGATCAATACGCCACGCTGGATAAGGTGGCCGACATACTGCGCGACAAGCCCGAAATGCAGATAGGCCTCGCGCAGCGGATCAACCGCAGCAAGGCCGTCGGACGGCTGGCAGAACTGAATCTCAAAATGGCCTGCTACAACTCGACCCTTCCGGCGGGCGAGCGGCTGTCGATGATCGACTTCGAGCGAATCCAGGAGACCAAGCTCAAATCGGACGAAGTGATGCGCTTCGCCGACTCGCTGCTCGCCCTGCGCGGCATCGACGGCAGCAAACTCTCCGGCAGCCGGAAAGCCCTCACGCTTTACGGAGACCAGGCCGTCGGACAGCTCGAAAAAATTCTCGTCCGCCGCGACAGCGCGATCGTCGAATACCTGACCCGATCGCAGGGAATACCCGTCACCGCGATCTCGGTACGGACGATTCCGGCACAGGAACTCGGCGATTACACGGGAAAAGATATTTATGCCATCCAGCTCGGTATGGAGGAAGAGAGCATCGACGTAACGGACGGCAATACGGCAGGCGATACGGAAACAACGGATACATCGGCTTCCGCGACGGCGGAAGTCCTCGCGACTGTACCGGAACAGGCGGCGGTACAACTCACGCAAACCGGAACTGCGAAGGAAACGGCGACTCCCGAACCTTCCGCTCCGACGGCAACAGCGACGCAGTCCACCCAGGCCGAGACTACGATCACCGAATCCGAGGCCGGAATTACGACGATAAAAACCCCGACAGCACATCCGGAAGAGCTGCAAACGAACGAATAACCGGAAACAGACCGAACAAACAAACGACGTAACGGGCACGTCGGACGGACAAACCACGACAGCGGGACAACGGTGCTAAGAACAAGGCCGCCACCGAAAAGCTCCTGCAACCGGGAAAAATCCGTCGGAAATTTCAACGAAGAACATCGCTGAAACCCGAAGCCGGGTCCTGCCCGGTGCATTCGGCCGGATAATTGCCGACAGGCCATAACGACACTACGAAACAGACCGACATGCTGCAAGGAATCGAAAATATCGTATTCGATCTCGGGGGCGTGATGATCGACCTCGACAGAGCACGCTGCGTGGAGGAATTCCACAAGATCGGATTCACCGAAATCGACGATTTGATCGACTCGTACCATCCGAAAGGATTTCTCGGACGGTTGGAACGGGGCGACGTGACGAACGACGACTTCTACGACTACGTGCGTCGGAGCGCAGGACGCGACATCGCGGACGATGAAATCCGCCGGGCCTTCACCTCCTTCCTGGCCGGCATCCCCCGCTACAAGCTGCAAATGGTGCGCACGCAGCGGGAACGGGGATTCCGGACCTATGCCCTCTCCAACATCAACGACGTGGTTTTTCCTTTCGTGCGAGACGTTCTCTTCACCCAGGAAGGTTTGCAACTGGACGACTATTTCGAGAAAGCCTATCTTTCATACGAAATGCACGAATTGAAACCCTCCCCCGAAATTTACCGCAAAATGATCGAAAAGAGCGGTATGCGCCCCGAAGCGGCGCTCTTCATCGACGACAATGCGGAAAATCTTCACACGGCGCAGGAACTGGGATTCCACGTATATATGCCCCGGCCCCGCGAAGATTTCAGGTTTCTGTTCGACGACGGCCCGGGCAGATGATACCAAAAACGGAAAACCGTCATCCGAAACGAACGGCACATCGCTGCGATACGGGGAGGACATTCGGAATAATTCGAAACCGACTGCAAGCGGTTCGCTTGCAATAACAAAACGTTCCGGGATAACGGACGGTACGTCGTGGCACACGCGACCGGATATTCGAAATCCGGCCTGAAAAGGTCCCGAAACGGAAGTCGGGAAAAAGGAATCTCTCTTCGAAAAGATAATTTTAGCCGGAAAAGTTTGTTATAAACAAAAAAGACCTTATATTTGCACTCCGAAATCGCACTGATTTCCGCAATCGGCGGGACACACCTCGCAAGAGGTCCCCGGATTGGGAACGGGGTGTAGCGCAGTCCGGTTAGCGCACCTGCTTTGGGAGCAGGGGGTCGTGGGTTCGAATCCCGCTACCCCGACGAAAAATTCAAGTCAAGAAAAATTGAATGGTGTTGAGCTGATACAGTTTGTATCGGCTTTTTTTGTTTGTGCAAAATAGACCCAATTATACCCTATTTGGGGGCAAATAAAAGGGATAATTCTTTGAACTATCTTTGAACAAGTTTTTCTATTTGCACCTATTTAGTGGAAAATAAAGCAATTTCCCGCCAATTTACCCCGATTCAAGCTGTTTAATGCAATTTTAAACATTTAAAAAACATTAAAACAGTATGGCAACATTTAAAGCAATCGTTTTCCAAACAGGAAGACATATAAAACAAGATGGAACATCAAATATAAAAATCAGAATCTATCATAATAGAGAATCCCAGTATATAGCAACCAGCTACTATATCCGCCCAGAAAACATGGACGACTCCGGCCGGATCCTACCCAACGTACCTAACAGTGAAATGATAGAGTACGAAATAAATGCGTATATCCAAAAGATCAGGAGAGAGTATTTGAAGCTAGGACAAGAAAGGACTCAATTTATGTCATGTAAGGACTTAAAAGAAGAAATAGAGAAATCCCTAGCTCCTGATGCCGAGTTTATAGATTTTGTAGAGTTTACTCAAAATATAGTAATTCAAACGGAAAAGAGAAAAACTGCCGAATGGTACAGATCTTCTATCGATACCCTATGTTGGTACATGAAAAGAAAAAAGATAGATATAAAACTTATCACTTCATTCATGCTGAATAAGATGATCAAAGACTTATATCACTCCGGACCTGCCGGCACACCTTTAGAACCAGGCACGGTAAGCCATTATCTTAGGGGAATAAGAGCATTGTATAACAAGGCAAAACTCTATTATAATAACGAAGACTTTGATATTATAAGGATTCCCGGCGACCCATTCAAGAAAGTTGAAATCCCGGAGTATCGGAGAAAACGAAAGAATATAGATACTAACACCTTATTAAAAATCCGAGATTTTCAGTCTGATAAGAAATGTACTAATATGGCTCGTGATGTTTTTATGATGATGTTCTATATGATGGGAATCAATATCAATGATTTATATAGCATGTCATGTGAACGTCGCGGAAGGCTGGAATACACACGTTCCAAAACAAAAACGCGGAACAATCATGAGCAAATACCGCTTTCGATAAAAATAGAACCGGAACTCCGCATCCTCCTTGATAAATACACAGAGGGTTATTTCCTCTCCTACTTTCATACCAACTATTGTAACTTGAATAATTTTATGCGGGCAGTCAATAATGGGCTGAAAGACATTTGCATGAACTTAGAACTCGATTTCAAGATCACCACGAACTGGGCGCGCCACAGCTGGGCCAGTTTGGCGCGCAACAAGGCTGGAGTTCCTAAAGCTGATATTGATTTCTGCCTTGGTCATGTGAATAACGATTATAAAATGGCCGATATCTACATTGATATAGATTATAGTATTTGTGATAAAGCAAATCGTGCTGTTTTGGACTTATTGCAAAAAAAAGAAGAAAAAAAGACCTGAAACGTTTGCAAAAACAAAAACTCTATATATATTTGCAACCGAAATGGTGTTGAGCTGGATAAAACAATGATTTTATCCGGCTTTTATTGCATATATATGCTTCAATAGTTCATATTACTGAAACTCATCTCATTTTTACGCTATGCGCCACAAAACAATGACGCATGGAAATTACAGTTTCAAAAACAGCTTTATTAGATAAGCTTAAATCAATCGGGCGAATCATACAGCCCAAAAATTCAATACCGGCCTATGACAACTTTTTGTTTGTCGTCGATGAATTTGGTATCATCCTAGTTACAGCAGGAGAAGAAGGCGGGCGTATCTCTACCAATATTGACGGTAAAACAGACTTTACTGATCGTTCTTTTATGGCTAATGCCAAAACATTACTTGATGGATTAAAAGAAATCCCGGAGCAGCCATTAACTATTCATCTCTACGAAAAAGAATTGGTAGTCAAATATGCTAATGGAAAGTTTTCTATACCTGTTGAAAAAGGAGATCAATACCCGACAATGAGTACAGATAATACTGCTACCCCATTACTTGTATCAGGAAATGACTTATTATATGGAATAAGGCAAGTATTGTTTTGCAGTGCCAATGACGAATTACGTCCAGTACTGAATGGAGTCTATTTTGATATAGATTTAGATACTATCTCATTTGTTGCAACAGACGGTACCCGACTTGCGATGATTGAGAATCCTTCCGCTTATACGCGCAAGGAACGGGCAGCCTTCATTCTGCCAAGTAAATTTGCCAAAGTCCTTTCTAATATTGTTCCGGAAGATTGCATGGAAGTAGAAATAACAGTAAATCAGACTAATATTTTATTTGAGTTTGATTCATACCGTTTAACCTGCCGCATGATTGAAGGCCGGTTCCCTAATTATCGTGCTGTTATCCCTCAAAAGCAACCCAACCGTGCAGTATTGAAAAGAACCGATATTGTATCAGCCTTAAAACGCGTATCTGTTTTCTGTGATGAAAACTCTTCTCTGGTGATACTCAAGTTTTGTCCTGATTCCCTTAAAATTACAGCCCATAATTTAGACTTCTGTAAATCAGCTGAAGAAACTGTTGCTCTACGAACTGGTTGTGATATTGAAATTGGCTTTAAGAGTAGCTTTTTAATCGAAATGATAAACAATATTCCCTCCGAGGATATTGCTATTACTATGAGTGACCCGTCGAAAGCCTCAATTCTTACTCGCTGCGATGAAGAAGTTCGTAGCTTGACTTATTTATTAATGCCTTTATCTATTAACTATTGATACTATGGGAAAAGAATACCAATCAGCTAAACAGGTTATTCAATCGTATTTGGAAGAGAGAGCAAAGAGTGATCCCCTCTTTGCCACTTCCTACGCAAAGCCAAACAAGAATATAGATGAATGTTACGACTATATCATAGGAGAAGCAAAAAAACGCGGTGGTAGTGTTGTATGTATGTCTGACGATGAAGTATTCGGATTGGCAGTTCATTACTATGATGAAGATGATATCAAAGTTAGTAAGCAGCCTGCAACAAAAGCAGTTGTTTCTAATCGACCTGAAAAGAAAAAGGAACTAGTCCTACTATAATCATTAGGACTGATGCGAATGATAACCAATACTTTTTCATACTCTCTTCTATTTAATCCAGATACAAATAATCGTAATGTATCAACGGCTTCTTATCCCGGCAACCAATCAGCTTCCGTGCTTCCGTACTGTCGTAACCTACGCATCCGACTCCCAACTGGATGCCTTCATCGTTGATGATCTTGACGATATCGTCTTTTTCGAAATCGCCTGTGATCCGAGTCACGCCGACCAACAAGATGCTGGTAGCCTTTGGACCCAACAACGCCTCTTCGGCTCCCTGGTTGATATGTATCTCTCCTTTGGCAAAACCTTCGGAGTGGGCGATCCACTTTTTCACGCTGCTGACAGGTTTGTCTGACGGGATGAAGCGCGTACAGACGGTATGGTTGTCTTTGGCGAGCAGGTCTACCAGGATATTATCCTTCTTGCCGTTGGCGATAATAACCGTGATGCCTTCGTCGGCTACCTTTTGCGCGATGTTGCATTTAGTCAGCATACCGCCGCGACCGAACGATGACTTGCTGGTCTGTACATATTCCGACAGGTCTTCCTTACCTCCATCTATTTCCCGGATAACCGTTGAGGACGGATCGGAGGGGTTGCCGTTATATATTCCGTCGATATTGCTCAGGATGATCAAAGCTTCCATTCCCATCATGGTGGCGATCAGTCCGGAAAGCTCGTCGTTGTCCGTGAACATCAATTCTGTAACCGATATCGTGTCGTTTTCGTTCACGATGGGAATCACTTTATTTTCGAGCATTACCTCCATACAGTGTTTTTGGTTGAGGTAATGCGTACGGCTGCCAAAGTTCTCTTTCGTGGTGAGTACCTGGCCACAAGTCATGCCATGTTCACGAAACAGTTCGTAATACCGATTGATCAACTTGGCTTGTCCAACTGCGGAATACAACTGGCGGGCAGAGACGGAATCCAGCTTTTTGCCGGCTTTTATCTCGCTGCGTCCAGAAGCGACCGCACCGGAAGAAATAAGGACGACCTCCACGCCTTTCCGATGTAGTTCGGCCACTTGATCCACCAAGGCGGACATTCGGGTAATATCCAACGTGCCATCCTTGCGGGTGAGCACGTTGCTACCTATCTTGACCGCAATACGGTTGAATTGCCAATCGTCGATTGGCAATTGGCCATTATTTTGTATGTTTCTTTTCATTGTCGGTTGCTCGGATTTCGACTCGGCGTATTTTGCCGCTGATCGTCTTCGGCAGTTCGTCTACGAATTCGACGACACGTGGGTATTTGTACGGAGCTGTCACTTTTTTGACATGGTCTTGTAATTCTTTGACCAAAGCTTCTCCGGCTTTTTCTTTGTAGTCCTTTGCCAGTACGATGGTGGCTTTTACCACTTGTCCGCGGATTTCGTCCGGAACACCAGTGATGGCACATTCTACAACCGCCGGATGTGTCATCAGGGCGCTTTCTACTTCAAAGGGTCCAACGCGGTAACCGGAACATTTGATAACATCATCGGCACGGCCTACGAACCAGAGGTACCCGTCTTCATCACGCCAGGCGACATCGCCCGTATAGTATAGACCGTCGTGCCATGCTTCACGTGTGCGTTCGGCATCCCGGTAATATTCCTTGAAAAGACCGATCGGCTTGCCGTTTGTAGTGTGGATCACGATCTGTCCCTGTTCGCCATCTTCGGCACGGGTTCCGTCCGGGCGTAACAAGTCTACGTCGTACTGAGGATTGGGGACACCCATCGAGCCGGGTTTCGGCTCCATCCACGGGAACGTGGCGACGGTCAAGGTTGTTTCCGTCTGCCCGAAACCTTCCATCAGCTTGATGCCTGTCAGTTTGTAGAACGTGTCGAATACGGCAGGGTTCAAAGCTTCGCCGGCAATGGTACAATATTGGAGGGACGACAGGTCATATTTCGTCAGGTCTTCGCGTATCAGGAAACGGAAGATCGTAGGAGGTGCACATAAAGATGTGATGCGGTAGTCCTGTATCATCTGCAACATATCAGCAGGCGTGAATTTCTCGTGGTCGTAAACAAATACGGTCGCTCCGGCGATCCATTGCCCATATAGCTTACCCCAAACCGCCTTGCCCCAGCCCGTATCTGCGATCGTCAGGTGAAGGCTGTCTTTATGCAAGTTGTGCCAGAAACTACCGGTCACGATATGCCCCAGCGGATACGTAAAGTCGTGGGCCACCATTTTCGGGTTTCCAGTCGTACCGGAGGTGAAATACATCAAAGAGATATCGTCATTGCTATTTGGGTGAGACGGGCGGACGAAAGGAGCGGCGTTTTGGATACCCTGTTGGAAATTTCACGGGAG
>ENA-ORRE01001715-ORRE01001715.1-human-gut-metagenome-genome-assembly--contig:-NODE-1715-length-13972-cov-3.615003_pt1 | contig 13972 bp, 9 predicted proteins | sample MGYA00242171_ERZ509126 | MGnify/ENA primary metagenome ERZ509126 (study PRJEB26280, sample SAMEA2338648) | human gut metagenome | biome: human gut; feature: human-associated habitat; material: faeces... | reverse complement strand
CAGACAAAGGTGATTTCACATTCAACAAGGCAACCCTCATCAGTGTAGAAAATGAAAAACAGGCTATGATCGCTCGGGAGTTGACCGATCTATTCACGCTTTCCGCCGGATTCACCCCGGAAATAAAAATACAAGACAAACGAGCCAATATCATATTCCGCACAGACAGAGAACTAGCGGCCGAACATTATAAACTGAATATAGCCCCCTCTTGTATTCTAATAAAAGCATCCGGACAAAAAGGTTTCTTTTACGCAATGCAAACCTTACGTTTTCTGCTTCCTCCAGCAATAAACAGCCCAACTCAGGTAGAGATATTCAATGGAACGTACCGGGAATGACCATACTAGATGGCCCCCGATACAGCAATCGGACCGTGGCAATACACACACCTTTCACTCTCATCTCGAAGGATAATCTCAAAGAATTAATCGATCACCTAGCCATGTTAAAAATAAACAGACTTCATTTCACACAAGAAGTTCATGATACGACACCTGAAGGACAGCAAAAAATGAAGGATATGAACCTGTATGCTAAATCCAAGAAGATCACGATCTCAAACGGAACAACACACACCCATGATATCATATCGTATCTCCCGTTCCAAGCAGAGCTACTTATCTGGAAAGCAAATATCTCCGATTGCGATGAGGATAAAAAAGGTTATTCCAATATTTAGCGCCCATCGCAGAAAGAAGCTGGTCTGGTAATTTGTTAGCCCATCGCCTCACGCAAGATATCGATCAAGATAGGCTTCAATCCGCTTACGAAACATTCCACGGCGATCACCATCAGTATCAATCCCATCAAACGCATCATCACGTTATTTCCAGTCTCTCCCAATATACGTACCAGCCGGGTAGAAGCTTGCAAGATCAAGAATGTGATAAAATAGACCAATGCGATTATTCCGATCAACGTACCCTTTAAGGTGAATGTCGAAGCGTCATCTATAAGCACCCCTTTCATCTCAAAAGAATGTGCATCTTGCATCAGTACAATCGCATTGGCAATAGCACCCGGACCGCACAACATCGGGATTGCCAGAGGAGTAATGGATATATCATCCGCATAGGTTTTCACCTCTTCCTCTTTCAACTTCGCGTTCGAGTAGCGTGCTTGAAGCATATCAAACCCAATCTTGAAGATAATAAAGCCGCCAGCTATGCGAAAGCCGTTTGAGGAGATACCAAAGAACTTAAACAGGAACTGACCGGAGAAAGTAAAAACCATCAAGGTGATGAACGACACGATCGTGGCCCTTCGGACAATCGCTTTCCGCTCATGGTCATTCATACCATTGGTCATGGTCAAGAAAACCGGCATCGTACCGAGTGGATTGGTCAACGTAAAAAACGAAGTGAAACATAATAGGGCGAAAGGTAACAAGTCTTCCATATCAATAATTTTTTAATTGGCTAATGTGCCAATATGCCAATTAGTTGAAGAGAGCATGATTGGCACATTGGTACATAACATATTATCACATTATTTACTCATCCCAGACCAAATAGGCTGAGACCAACCAATGATTCAGCTTATTCCCATCCACTTCTGCCGCTTCCGGAATACTCACCGTCAGCGTATGATGGCCGGGTTGGATATCCTTCAGCTCCACCTCTTCCGGTATCACGTCCGATCCGGGACACCAATTAGAGCGGGAAAGATCCGAAGACGCCAAGGGTTCCTCTACTTCTTTCTCCGAATATCCCTTCTCGGTGATATAGGAAGCCAGACGCTTTCTCAACCAAACCCCGGTAGCCGGATTAAAACGACGGAAAGAAGCGCAGTCCGTACGCCAAGGAACAAAATCCAAGACAGGAACTCCATCAACAGATACAATATTCTGTTTCTCCACGAACTCATCACCACCGGAATGACCGCCATGTCCCGTAACGATATATTTCAGACGGACATCACGTGCGCCTTGAGGAATATCAAAATCCAATGACACGTCCTTCCGGGCGAATATATCCGGATATTCCTGCCCGATATAATAAACCGTATTCATCAACGGCTCTACATGTTTCTTCGGCAAAGCGTCGCAAGTCAGATCGGACTCATCCACATCAATCGTCATGCTTGCGACGTATCCTTCCGGTGTCCATGTATCGATAAAGATCCCAACATAAGCGCCACCTTCCAGAAGAGGATACAAATCGGTTATGTCTTGCTCCCAGCTTACGCTATCTTCCCAATGGTCGATATAGACCGGCTTACGGTTATGCGTCAAGCTATCATCAGGAGCACTGAAATGTCCTACTCCGAAAGGGGTCATGAAGCGCATCAACTCGACCGTCGGTTTATAATCTTCGCCGGCAACGATCCCGACCATGTGTTCGAGCTTCGTACTATCCACCTCAGGGAACTGCTTCTCTCCCTTAGCAATGTTCAGTAGATTGATACCCGACGCCTTCGGCAAGACGAAACAGGAACCGGATTTATCCCAGCGGTCACCGTTGGAAGCAATCGTCACCTTCAATTTGACAGAGACATTCCGTTCGTATTCGGGTAACATTATTTTCTTCAAGATAATACGCCCGTTCACCAAATGATAGATACTGTCCGGTCCCGGCGCATTATAAGCTCCCGGATAGATATCCGGGGCAAACCGTACAGGAGTATCATCAAACACACGTACGGTAAAATCTCCTTTCGCAGGAATTTCCCGTGGCCCGCATGCCGTCAGCAATAACATCCCCGCCAGTAAAAAGAGTAAAACAATCTTTTTCATCATTTGCGTTTAATATTTAGTAAGTTCTTTAAGCAACTGCTTCTGCCCGGCAGACCTGTCGCCATGCACACAAGGACCCGTCACACAACCGCCTTCGCAGGCCATCACTTCGATGAACTGCCCCGGAGCCTTGCCCGTTTTGGCATATGCACGCAACAAAGCGACGTTCTTCTTTGTAAGGTTAGCGACCTGAATCGTGTTGAGGTTAGCGACCTGGTCTTCTTTCAGATACACCTTCACAGCATTGATCACGCCTCCGGTCTGGGCAAATCCATGCGCCTCACGTACAGCATTGAACAAGACGGAGAACGGTTGTGCCTCTTCCACCTTTATATCCATTCCGGTCAGCACCGAGCCTATTTCTTCGAACGTAAGCGTGAAATCCACACACGGATCCATCTTCACCTCTTTCCGCTTCGCCACGCACGGGCCGACGAACACGATCTTAGCATCCGGATATTTCCCCTTCACGATCCGGGCGGTGTAGTACATCGGCGAACCGGTAGTCGAAATATATTTCTTCAAGTCCGGGATATGCTTCTCGGCAAGTTGGATATAAGAAGGACAACAACTGGTCGTCATGAATGGTTGACCTTCCGCCAACTTTTCTTTCAGTTCTTCTGCTTCGTGGCGAGTCGTCTCCATCGCTCCCTGTGCCACCTCGACAACTTCGAGGAAGCCCAGCGATTTGATGGCGCCATAGACCTTCTCTACCGGAGCTGCAAACTGGGCCAGGATAGACGGGGCGACAATAGCCACCATCGGCTCTTTGTTGCGCAGACGTTGCAGGATGTCGAACACCTGGGATATCTCGAAGATCGCCCCGAAAGGACAGGCATTCACGCATTTGCCGCAATAGATACATTTGGATTCGTCGATATGTTCCACTCCGTACTCGTCCTTGCTGATCGCCTTCACCGGGCAAACTTCCTCGCAAGGGATCGGGATATACACGATGGCATGATAGGGACAGTTCTGGTGACATTTGCCGCAACTGATGCAGGTATCATGGTCGATCTCCGCCTGCCCGTTCTTTTTGAAACGGATCGCATCTTTCGGGCAGTTCATATAGCAGCTTCGGGCCACACATCCACGGCAAAGGTTCGTAATCTCATAGTTCACCTGCACACAGGACGAACAGGCTTCATCCACCACGCACATCAGGTTCTCTTTCTTGTTTTCCGAACGCAGCAACGCTTGTTTGGCGTATTCAGACAAAGGTGTCAGTTCGTCGACCTCATCCTGCATATCGAATCCGAGCAGCGGCAGTGTCTTGTATTTCCACACAGCCCGCTCCTTATGCACACAGCAACGGCCGATGACTTTCGACTTACGAGGACTCAACTCGATAGGCAACCGGTCTATCTCTTCGAGCAGACGGTTCTCCTTCCAAAGTTTCACTAACTTCGCCAGCAATCCGTGGCGGACAATCATTACGTTGTTGGTAAATGCCATGGTGAATATATTATTTGTGCTTTATCTGGTTACAAAGATACATCGCATAGTCCCTCTTTCAAAAAAACAGGGCGGGCTAAGTAGTAAAAATTAGTTAAACATAACTTTTTTACATACAAAGCATAGTTTCCGTACTCAGAAAGCGATGTTTCTCGCTTGGCGTGACAATTGATTTTCAATTAGGGTAACCACACCGAAATCATAAAGTGCCCATCTACTTTTACAACCGATACGGACAAATATATATAAGTGTTTTTACAAGAACAACCATCATACCATCATAATCTCCCATATACTACTCTAACACAATGTATTACATTTATGATAGTTACCGTTTTATACTATCATTCATCTATCATAACTATCATGGTCAAAAATAATAACATACTGTATATCAATCTACGACAAAAAACAAAGAACGATCAGGAATAGGTGCAGAATATGTAAAACGGCTTCTTTTTTCACCAAGACAAGCATTTCTTTTGACAAAAACAACTTGGATAGCTACTCAAGACCCGGGTGTAAGAGGTATGGACATCCGGATGTGGGAGAGGTGCAGACCTGGATCTTCGTGGATTCCTGCCGGAGATGCAGAGAGGTTTATCTGCCATGTCAGGGACACTTTTATGCCCTGTTTTTACATCTTATCCGGCGGAAAAGGACGTTTCTTACAAATAGCCTCATTTTTGATGCGGTTGTCCTAATTTTCAGGGGTAAGTCTCGTCAAGAATGATCGAAGCACTATGAATATCGCCTCCAAAGGGCGGGTTCAGTTTGGAGAGTTTCAACTCGATAGCTGCCAGCTGGGGAAAACGCTCCTTCAGGGCATACAAAATCCGTCCTGCCGCATGCTCGATCAGTTTGGAAGGGATATCCATCTGTTCTTTTACAACCTCATAAACAGCGGCATAGTTGATCGTATCGTCCAGTTCATCACTTCTTACGGCCTGTTCCAAAGGTGCCGTAAGGATCAGGTTCACAACAAAATTGTTCCCTACCTTTGTTTCCTGCGGCATTACACCGTGATAGGCATAGAATCTCATTTCCTTCAGTTCTATTCTTGTTGTCATAATTCGTTATTTTATCTGTAAATGTAAATAAAGTAAACCTTTCTGCAAAAAAATAGTCTTATATTTGCGATATACGAGGGTGAGTCCCATGAATACCGATATTTGACACCCCCTCAACAAACAATACGAAACATGATGGGAATAAAGCAAAAAGAAGAAAACACGAATGGCGGCCTGCATAATACCCTCGCCGCCGGCACAACCGTAAAAGGCGACATCGTGACGGAAACAGACTTCCGACTGGATGGAAAAATAGAAGGAAATGTGAGTTGCAACGGTAAAATCGTGATCGGCCCGAAAGGGAATGTCACAGGAAACATCGTTTCTGCAAATGCCGAAATATTGGGAGAAGTGGAAGGTTCCATACACGTCAGTGCCAAACTTGTCCTAAAAGCGACCGCCGTCATCAAAGGCGATATATTCGCCCAAACGCTGGAAATCGAACCGAATGCCCGCTTCAACGGGGTTTGCAAGATGTCAGGGGAAAAATAACGACAATTTCTTTTTCAATACATAAATAAAGCCACAGAAGTAGGGAGTTTTCCTCTCCACAACTCTATGGCTTTTTATTTTATATCCGGACAATCCCTCTTAGCGCAACAAAACTTTCACACATGTCCCATCTTCCAAGACAACAATATAGATGCCCTCAGACAGGCCGGTTATTTCGCTATAGCCATCCGATAGACAAGCGGAGCGAACCGTCTGCCCAGCAATATTGACTACGCGTACTTTCATCGATTCGGATGTCGTGATACAGATACGCCCATCGATCGCCTGTATGCGGTTTTCTCCCGTCACTATGGTTTCCGTAGTCGTCGGATCATCGCCGAGAGAGACTTCCACGGCCGAACTGCTATCGAATGTCGGAACAGACAACTTATCGCCCGCGAGGTTCGCCTTGCCGTCCCAAGGGAAGTCTTCGCCATTATTCGGGTCAGTGAAGAGCTTTTCGTTGATGGTAGTCACGAAGTCAGCAGCCGAGAGTGCCTTAGCAAGCATACCGGAGCCAGTACCTTCCAGATAATAGCAGTCGATAATGGGGAGCGGCTCTTCCTCTCCAGAGCGGAGGAGGCTTTCACTATAATCTTCACCCGAAATCGCGCCACCGGTCACTTTGCCCATATTGTAGCAGTTATAGACGCTCGCATCGCTACCAATATATCCGGTGATGCCACCTGCCATACCTGCCGGATCAATAACCGTTCCGGCGTTATAGCTGTTCGAGACGCTACTGATCTTGCGCATACCACCGGTCAGTCCACCGATGCTTCCTTCTTCCGTCCCAGTGACAGTAGCGGTGCTAAAGCAGTTCTCAATGCGCCCGTAGCTGAGCATCCCGCTGATGGCACCGGTATATTCCTGCCCGTCATCGGCTTTGGAGGTGACCGTGCCACCGACTATACCGAGGTTCTTCACCACACCCCAAGCGACATAGCCGAACAGCCCGTACGACTGCCTCCCGTCGATCGGCTGGACGTTCAGTCCCTTGATGACATGTCCCTGCCCATCGAAGTAGCCTCCAAAACGGATTTCATCAGGCTCCTCACCATTGTTATACTCACCGATCGGCGTCCAAGATTCGCCACCGAGATCGATGTCGGCCATCAGTTTGGCGTTGAGCCGGACAATCGTTTCGTCATCCATGTTGATCTGACCGTCACCATTAGTGTCCACTTGTTTGTGCTCGGAAGCATTCACCTGGTCCCGAAACCATTTCAGATGTTCCGCATTCTCTATCAAATAATACCCATTCTCGTCCTGCGAGGGTTGAGTTTGCCCGAAGGCCGAAAAAGTCGGCACCATAAATAAGGCAAAACAATAAAAGTAAAGTTTGTTCATCATATATTATAAAGTTTAAATTAGTAATATTCGGTTTGTACCAATTATATATTTCTTCCGTACACATTATAATTAAGGAATAGATAGCCGGCGCCTCAAAAAAAGCCGGCTATCCCCTTCATATATGAAGGGAGCTACGGATACTTTTTTCATTTAAACCTACCTTTATACCTTGCAATGCGACAAATATATATAAAAAAACAACAGAGGAGCACTCTATTTCTTTATTTTTTCAGAAAATAGTGTGCCCCTCCATAGATATATAACGGCAGATTGCCTATTTTCTTCCTGAACCCTTAATCAGTTCCGTAATCTTGTTATTCAGACTATCTGCCTCGATCAGTTTCTCCAACGTGATGTGCATCCTGTAGCGCCAGTAGTGGTTTGAATCGGACGGGACATTGATGCGTTCCGCTTCGTAGTCTTTCCGCTTGACGGAGTCGTCCATTGCAAACCAGTCCTGCATAGGGATAATGGTCAGCATCGAGGTGGTTGCCAGATGGTTGGAAACGATCTGTGTCGCCAAATCTGCCGTACATTCTTCCGGAGCATCACCGGTATGCCCCAGCACATTGTTATAATAACGCTGTATCTTGGCACGGTCCTCTTTCCACCAGCTACGAAGCGGTGTCATATCGTGGGTGGATGTCGTACAAACCGAATGATAAGGCAGGTTATACAAGTCCGAGAATTCGCGTTGCGGAGTCTTGGGCATACGTTCTATTTCCAGGCTGAATATCTGCAACTTGTTCATCACATCGGGAACGGATTCCGGAATCATCCCCAAATCTTCGCCGCACACTAGCATGTCCGTGCTACCAACCAACGGGGTCAGGCGGTTAAAGGCTTGCGCCTTCCAGAATTCGTTATGACGGTGATAGAAAAAATTCCAATATAGTTGGTCGAAAGCATATCGGTCGGAAGCGCTCAACTCGCGATACAAATAGGACTGGCTGGCCGAAATGCGAGGGTGGAACTTATCCGGTTCACGCGGATCGCGCAGGAACAGCACTTCATTGGCGATGGCAAACAGTCCTTTCTTTATCCGAAGGGATACCTCGTCTGTCTTTCCGGCAAACAGAGCTTCCACTTTGCGTTGTGTATCACAATAAGGTTTCAACACAAAATGCCGTGATGACGACTGGGCCAGGAACGTACCTATCACCTCTTCCGTCCGGTCACCAAACAATTCGGGCAAAAACTCACGGTTGATATGCGGAGTAGTCAAGCGGGCTTCATCAAAACCCAAGCCATACTGTTCGATTTCATTCGGGGTAAGTGGCAAAGCAGGGTTGAAATGTCCGCAAAGTCCCTGAACATAATCCAACGGCACTTCCCAGATACGGAAAAAGCCTAAGATATGATCGATACGGAAGCAATCGAAATAGTCTTCCAGCTTGCCGAAACGTTTCCTCCACCAAGAAAAATTATCTTTCTCCATCGTATCCCAATTATAAGTCGGGAATCCCCAGTTCTGACCGTTTACGGAGAAATCGTCGGGCGGAGCACCAGCCTGGCCATTCATATTGAAGTATTTCGGTTCCATCCATGCCTCGACACTCGTACGGTTCACTCCTATAGGCAAATCGCCTTTCAACACGATCCCGTTCTTGCGGGCATAATCGGAAACACCCTTAAACTGCGTATGCAAGATATATTGCAAGAAATACAGGAACGATATTTCCGGATATGCCTTGCCCTCCACGGAACAAAGTTCACGGATGTTATTCTTGTCGAATACGGAGTTTTCTTTCCATTGTGTAAAGTCGGAAGTCCGGTACGTGTCACGCAGGTAACAATAGGCGGCATAGGGCATCAGCCATGACTCGTTCTGTGCGAAAAACTCCTGATATTCGGGAGTGGACAAAATAGCTTTCCCCTCCTGCCTGAAGTATTCCCGGCAATATTCCAGTTTATATCGAACCACCTGCTCGTAATCGACGGCATCCAAGCCATTCAACTCGGCCTGTTTCCGGGCAAAAAAGGCTGCCTTTTCCGAATCGGCCAATTCTCCCAGATCGGGCAAGCTGATATACATCGGATGAAGAGCATAAATTGAAATAGCGCTATAAGGATACGAATCGGTACGGGTATGCGTCGTCGTCGTATCATTCATAGGAAGTACCTGGATAATACGTTGGCGCGTTTTTCTGACCCAATCCACCAAGATGCGCAAATCCCCCAGGTCGCCGACTCCGAAGCTCTTTTCCGAACGTAAAGAAAAGACCGGAATCACCGAACCGGCACACCGCCACAAAGGCAAATTATCACGAAAATAAAGGCCCGAAACGATCGCCGTCTCTCCCACCTGTTGCGGAGGCAGATTCAAGACACGGTTCTCATCTTCTTCCCAATATAAAGGTTGTTGCTGATCATCGCAGATCAGAAACTTATATTCCAACGGGTAGGTAATCTCACCCGCATCCAAATCTATATGCCAGACAGGAAAGGTGTCGCAGCTCAATATCAACGCTTTATCAGGATGCCAATTACCCAAGCACTCCTGATTGCCGGTGATAGCCACGCGCTGGTTCTTTTCGACACGTGGGACAGATATCTTGATCGTAAGCCTCTTACCGCTCTTTACCACCCGTTCATGCGTATTACACGGATGTGCAAACAGACTTTTAGTAAATGCAGAGGAATAAAAGGCCAGATTGGCAGGACGAACCTGCCAATAATCATATAACATATATTGATCTGCCTGACCGATAAAGAATACCTGATGGTTCTTTTCCCATTCCTCGAATATCTGCCTATCGTTTACACTCAGGAAATATCTGTATTCTATATCCTTGACAGGGGAGGTCACTTCCAACTCAAGCTGCCAGTTTCCATCCCCCTTATAACTCATTTCTTTTGCCAAAGCCGGCTCCCAGGAACCCAGCTCAGGAATCGACCCTACAACACATAACTTCTGCCCCCAAACGGTATGGAAGTTGATATTAAAGGTGACTTTCATGGTATCTTTTATATTTATGATTTATGATTTTTGATTTATGATGTATGCGTCAACGATAAATCATAAATCAAAAATCATAAATTTTTTCATCCGCATCTTGAAGCGCCACAATTAGTACAGATCAGACAGCCTTCCTGGTAGACCAGTGTTTCATGTCCACAATTCGGACATTTCTGCCCTTTTGCCTCCGTACCGTTCGGCAAATATTTCTTCAAAGCGCGTTCCACACCGTTCTTCCAGGTGTTGATAGATTCGTTATTCAACTCCATGCCTTGAACCAACTTGATCACCTGGTCGATCGGCATACCGTAGCGCAAGACACCAGAGATCAGCTTAGCATAGTTCCAAAACTCTGGATCAAACTTACCATCCAGGCCTTCGATCGTCATCTTGTAACCACGCTTATTTTTGAACTGGAAGTCGTAATGCTTCTGACCGTCCTCATCATAACTCTTGATAATACTACCTTTCGATACGTTCTTTGGCAACATGATACCCTCTTCGTCATCGGCAAGACCGGTAAAGATTTCATACGGGCGACCATTCAGCAAACCGACAAATGCGATCCACTTCTCACGGTTGTTCTGGAACTTCACCACATCAGCTTCCAATTCGCGCGGACGGGTAGCTACGATAACTGGCGGCTGCATACCATTGCAATCCTCTTTTTTCTTCTTCTTGTTATCCGTAGACAACAATACACCTGAACGGGAACCGTCACGGTAAACCGTACAGCCCTTGCAACCACACCTCCAGGCTTCCACATACAGGGAGTTCACAAGATCTTCCGTCACATCAGCCGGCAGGTTGATTGTCACGCTGATGGAGTGGTCCACCCACTTCTGGATACGTCCCTGCATACGGACTTTCTGCAACCAATCTACATCGTTTGACGTTGCTTTATAGTAAGGAGACTTAGCAACCAATTCTTCCACTTCTTCCTGTGTATATTTCTTGGAAGCAGAGAAGCCGTTAGCCAACATCCAGGTTACGAATTTATGATGGAATACGATATATTCTTCGAATGCGTCACCCGTTTCGTCTACAAAGTCGACACGAGCTTCCGCATCGTTCGGGTTCACCTTACGGCGGCGGCGGTATACGGGCAGGAATACCGGTTCGATACCCGAAGTAGTCTGTGTCATCAAACTGGTCGTTCCGGTCGGTGCGATTGTCAGACAAGCGATATTACGACGGCCGTATTTCACCATGTCGTCATACAGCTCCGGATCAGCTTCACGCAGACGGTTAATAAACGGATTCTTCTCTTCACGCTTTGCATCATAGATATCGAATGCACCACGTTCTTTGGCCATCTCCACAGAAGAACGATAGGCCGCCAGTGCCAGCATTTTCTGAACCTTCTCTGCAAATACCGTCGCTTCTTCCGTGCCGTAGCGTAATCCTAAGGCGGCAATCATATCGCCTTCGGCAGTGATGCCCACACCGGTACGACGTCCCTGCAAAGTCTTTTTCTGGATCTTCTCCCACAGATGACGTTCGCTCTGTTTCACTTCCAATGATTCGGGATCGGCATCGATCTTCTCCAGGATCTTTTCAATCTTTTCTGATTCCAGGTCGATGATATCGTCCATGATGCGTTGTGCCAAGATAACATGCTTCCGGAACAGGTCAAAGTCGAAATAAGCCTCTTTTGTGAAAGGATTGACAACATACGAATATAAGTTGATCGCCAACAGGCGGCAGCTATCATACGGACACAGAGGAATCTCACCGCAAGGGTTGGTTGAAACCGTACGGAATCCGAGATCTGCATACGAATCGGGAACAGACTCTTTCAAGATCGTATCCCAGAAAAGCACGCCTGGTTCAGCCGACTTCCATGCATTATGAATGATTTTCTTCCAAAGTTCGGCCGCATTGATTTCCTTCACATTTGTGGGTTCCGATGAATCGATCGGATATTGTTGTTTATAAGGAGTTCCGTTGACTACGGCCTGCATAAATTCGTCATCGATCTTCACAGAGACGTTAGCCCCTGTTACCTTTCCTTCCGTCATCTTGGCATCGATAAACGATTCTGAATCCGGATGCTTGATAGAAACACTAAGCATCAAGGCACCACGACGGCCATCCTGGGCCACTTCGCGGGTTGAATTTGAGTAACGTTCCATAAAAGGAACCAATCCGGTCGATGTCAACGCCGAGTTCTTAACAGGAGATCCTTTCGGACGAATATGTGATAAATCGTGACCAACACCGCCACGACGTTTCATCAACTGCACTTGTTCCTCATCAATTCGAATAATCGCACCATATGAATCGGCATCTCCATCCAATCCGATTACAAAACAGTTAGAGAGTGAGGCAATTTGAAAATCATTGCCAATTCCCGTCATCGGGCTTCCTTGCGGCACGATGTAACGGAAATGATCAAACAGGTTAAAAAGTTCCTCCTCCGACAACGGGTTAGGATACTTCTTTTCTACACGGGCAATTTCACTTGCCAAACGATGATGCATATCTACAGGAGACTCCTCATAGATATTCCCGAATGCATCCTTCAAGGCATACTTATTTACCCATACTTTTGCGGCCAATTCGTCGCCGGTAAAGTAGTCCAGTGAAGCTTTAAAGGCTTCATCGAAGGTGTAAGTTTTACGATTCACGATTGTTTTAAGTTTAATGATGTGCAAGTTTAAGCATAGTTTACGGATTAGCCAAATTATTCAACAAAGAAAATATACATTGTTGACAAGTTTCCCTTTTCACAAATAAACCATGTTATTTATCAACAGCTTATCCATTCTTTTAGTTTAAAAAGTTTTCCAAAAAGAAAACCGGCCACACAACATGGTTTTCCAAAAACAGAAAAAGGACACAACCCTGAGGCGCATCCTTTCATATAAATATCTCATTAAATCAAGCTTTGAGCAAAGCCTCGATCTCTTCTACCGAAGAACGGAAAGATTTATTCGTTTCGATCTGATCCCTTACCGTCTTGCAGGCATGCAGAACAGTTGCATGGTCACGCTTTCCGACGATCTTCCCGATATGAGAGAAAGAACTGTCGGTATACTTCTTCGCCAGGTACATCGTAACCTGACGTGCCTGCACAATTTCCCGCTTGCGCGAGTTGGTCTGGATAACGGCCAGTTCCAGGTTATAGTATTTACAGACTACATCCTGAATAGATTCCACAGACACTTGCTTCTTTTCCAATTTCACGACACGGCTCACCACCTGCTTAGTCAAAGGCAGGTCAATCATCCGGTTGAAAGCCGTAGAATAAGCCAATAAGGATGCAACGATACCTTCCACATCGCGTACATTCTCCGTCACATTGCTTGCAATAAAATTGAACACATCATCCGGAATCACCACACCATCGTGACTGATCTTATTTTTCAGGATTTTCTTGCGTAAATCCAGATCCGGGCGATCCAGCTCTGCCGTCAACCCCCATTTCAAGCGGGTGATCAAACGTTCCTCCATTCCCTGCAAATCGACAGGAGCTTTATCGGAAGTCAGGATCAATTGCTTGCCCAGTAAATGCAAGTGATTGAATATATGGAAAAATGTATTCTGTGTCTTATCTTTCCCGATCAGTTCTTGGATATCGTCCAAAATCAACACATCCACTCCCTGATAGAAATACATGAAATCATTTGTCGTATTTTTCCGGATAGCTTCCGTATATTGTACGGTAAAAAGATGGGCTGATATATACAACACTTTCTTTTCCGGGTGAATTTCCTGAATTCGGTTACCAATCGCATGGCATAAGTGGGTTTTTCCCACACCGGACGCCCCAAACACAAACATCGGGTTAAAGGTCTTTCCCGGTTCCTGTGCGATAGCCTCGCTCGAAGAACGGACCAGACGATTGCTTGTTCCTTCAAAATAATTGTCGAAGTTGTATTTAGGGTTCAAATGAGAATCCCA
>ENA-ORRE01001708-ORRE01001708.1-human-gut-metagenome-genome-assembly--contig:-NODE-1708-length-13997-cov-37.878568_pt1 | contig 13997 bp, 12 predicted proteins | sample MGYA00242171_ERZ509126 | MGnify/ENA primary metagenome ERZ509126 (study PRJEB26280, sample SAMEA2338648) | human gut metagenome | biome: human gut; feature: human-associated habitat; material: faeces... | reverse complement strand
CCTCTATCGCATTGCTAAACTTTACGCCTACCCACACTAAATAACTACTGAGCCAAAAATGGCAATCACTCTCTGCTGAACGATGGTCAGTCCGTCGATTCCGAAACTGTTTAATGGCAAGTTCCAGATAACCGCCGTAACCAGAATGATGACAAACATCTCAAGAACCTTCTTCTTGGAATACTTGTTTGTCAACTTGTTTGAATTTTCTGCATCCATAAATTCTATTATTTTTTTATTGTTTATTGGCTATAAAGATGTTAGGCGTACAAAGTTACACAATATCTTTGAATTAAAAATGAACATTCATAAAGATTTATTTGTTTTTTATTAACTTTGCCCCATAAAACAGATATATATGAAGATTTTTTTTCTCTTTTCGACACTTATATGTTTAATTATGTCTTCGTGTGGCAGAACCGACAAGAGGACGAACCGCGACGAAGGCCAGAAGGTTGTTTTCAAATATGCCGAAAACATTTCAATCGAACGGTGCCGGAAATTCAAAATCGCGACTTTGGCTAACCCGTGGACAAAGGGAAAGACATTACATACATATATTTTAGTAGACAGAAAAGACTCCGCCACGTGCGGACCGCTGCCCGACGGGACTGTGATATACACGCCGTTGCGCCGGGCTGTCATGTTTGCATCACCGCATATCGCGCTTGCCGGAATGTTGGGAGCGACCGGCAACATCGCCGGGGTGGCTGACACACGGTTTATCCGCCTGGCAAATATAATAAGAAAGGTGAAGAGCGGAGAGATTACCGACTGTGGGGAGTCGATGAATCCGAATGTGGAGCGCATCATAGAGACTTGTCCGGACGCTCTTTTCATATCACCCTTCGAGAACAGCGGAGGCTACGGCAATTTGGAAAAGACCGGCATTCCCATCATTGAATGTGCCGAATATATGGAGACTTCGGCTCTCGGAAGGGCGGAATGGATGCGCTTCTACGGTATGTTATTAGGCAAAGAGCATGAGGCCGACTCGCTTTTTGCCTTGACTGAATCGAAATATAATAAGCTAAAGAATATGGCTAAGCAATCAAAGACAAGGCTGTCGATAATCACAGAGAAGCTCACCGGCACGACGTGGTATGTGCCGGGAGGACGTAGCAGCGCAGGAAAACTGATTGCGGATGCTAATGGCGGATATGCCTTTGCTGCCGACACACACAGCGGAAGTCTCGCCATGTCATTCGAGGCGATACTTGACAAGGCCGGAAACGCCGATGTTTGGGTGTTCAACCATAGCGGAACTGCACCTGTGACCTACCCTACCCTGCTTTCGGAATACCGTGGTTACGAATCGATAAAGGCATTCAAGAACCAAAATATTTGGTTCGTAAATTCGTCGCAAGTACCTTATTTTGAGGAGATTTCGTTTCGACCTGATTTCCTTCTGCGCGATTATATAATCTTACTGCATCCCGACCTGAAGATAGGAAAGCTCAAATATTTCGAGAAGGTCATTAATTAAGAATTATCAATGAGTACATTAAGGATTCAAAGACATATCATCCTGCTTGTCATCATCATCGTTGCACTGTTTGCGATAAACCTGTTCTCAGGTTCGGTGAGCATCCCGGTAGCGGACGTATATAATATAATAATAGGTGGAAGCGGTGGGAAAGAGACTTGGAGATACATCATTATGGAGTCACGTCTGCCCCAAGCAGTCACGGCAACACTATGCGGAGGAGCACTCGCAGTAAGCGGCTTGCTGCTCCAAACGGCGTTCCGCAATCCTCTTGCGGGTCCTTCCATCTTCGGAATAAACAGCGGAGCTGGTCTCGGAGTGGCGACAGTCATGCTATTGATGGGTGGCAGCGTGTCTATCGGAACGCTCTCGGCAACCGGTTTTGTGGCTGTGTTTGCCGCCGCCTTTGCCGGTTCTATGGCCGTAACGGCATTGATATTCTTCTTCTCAAACCTTGTGCGCAGCAACGTGATGCTGCTCATCATAGGAATCATGATTGGCTATCTGTCGTCTGCCGCCATCACCTTGCTAAACTATTTCGCGACAGAGGAGGGTGTAAAATCATACTTGATATGGGGTATGGGCAACTTCGGCGGTGTATCAACAGATAATCTTCCGTTTTTCAGCATCACTATTATAATGGGTATAGTGGCTTCGTTGATGCTCGTAAAGCCACTCAACGCGTTGTTGTTGGGTGAGCAGTACGCCGAAAACTTAGGCATCAACACCCGCCGGTTGCGCAACCGTCTGCTTATCATCACGGGCATTCTGACGGCCGTAACCACTGCTTTTTGCGGTCCGGTGGCATTCATCGGTCTTGCCGTTCCTCACATCGCACGGCTCATTCTGTCGTCTGAAAATCACCATCGGCTGCTTCCCATGACGATATTATGCGGTTCGGCAGTGGCTCTACTCTGCAATATCGCCTGCACGCTACCGCCGTCAGGCGGCATGATTCCGCTTAATGCTGTTACGCCGGTTATCGGTGCACCGGTCATAATATATGTGATTATGAAACAGAGGGAATGACGCAAGGAAACAGGAGACAGGAGACAGGAGTTCAGACAAATGTTTTGTTAGTCAACGAGTTGACGAGTTGGCAAGTTGCTACCTTTTCGTATTTATGAGGTATTGAATTCTTCTCTCTTTGTTCTTCGTTCTTCATTCAACAGGCATTTCTCTTACCTCTGACTTCTCACCCCTTACCTCGACTTTCCCGTGGGGATTTGGAAGAGGCTCTTCTATATTCCTCCTTCACTCTCTTTTCTATATCGCTTGCTGATTTCACCCCTTTCCCGGCAGTCCTTATCAGCATACATATCGCCATGACAACTATGATAATGCCGGCGCAAACAACCCATCGGAGCAATTCGTTAGCGATAGGCAGATAGTCGAGACACACAATTCCGACAATTATCGGGATGGCATAGAACAGCACATCTGTCACACCATGCACCTTATAACTTTCCTTCATCGCCTGCCACTCGGCATCCTCAGCCAACAGTCGCTCACGGTTCTGCAACCAAAGTATTTCAAAATCTTTATCTTCCATAGGTGCAAAAATACATAGTTTTTCGCAAAATGGCACAAAAAACCACGAAATACAGCCTATAATAAGAAAGTTTCTGCCTAAAAATATGGCTAATTTTGGCTTTTTTATATACATTTGCACCGTAAGAATAAAATACATACAAAACTATGAGTAACATACAAGAGATTATTAAAAGCAGGTCAAAAAACCAACAAGTAAAGGATTTTTTCTTTCTATTCATCGGCATCGCAATCTATTCATTTGGCTATACTGCCTTTATCCTGCCCGAAAAAGTGGTTATGGGAGGCGTGGCCGGACTCTCGGCATTGATATTCTACGCTACGGGATTGCCCACCGGTATTTCCATTTGGGCACTCAATATAACCATGCTTGCAATAGCATTCCGAGCCTTAACCAAGCAGTTTACAATAAAAACCATCATCGGCGTAACGATAATGTCTATACTCATAGGCTTCCTTCAACCGTTTTTCGAAGCATATCCGCTGATTACCGCAGGCGAGGATAAATTCATGCACGTACTCATCGGTGGCGCGATGGGAGGTGCCGGACTGGGACTTGTATTCGCTCATAACGGCTCCACTGGTGGCACCGACATCATCGTCGCACTGCTGAACAAGCACTTCCGCATGAGTTTCGGACGTGCGATGCAGTTCATCGACATCACAATCATATCATCGTCCTACCTGCTTTTCCACAGTACGGAGACCATCGTCTACGGTGTCGCATTCACCCTTATTGCCAGCTACGTGTGCGATTATATCATAAACGGTTCGCGCCAGACGGTGCAGTTTCTCATCATTTCAAAGGAATATGCAAAGATTGCGGACGTGATAAACAAGAAAGTGGATCGAGGTGTTACGCTCGTCGAAGGCCGCGGATGGTATTCTAAGGCGAATGTGGATATGCTGATAGTGCTTGCGCGCAAATATGAGTCGCAAGAAATATTCAACTATGTAAAGGCCATCGACCCATACGCGCTCATCTCGCAGTCGTATTGTCAGGGCGTATTCGGCGAAGGATTCGACAAGATAAAGTAATGGTTGCATCCCGACCTACTCAAAATTAGGGATTCTAACGACATAAAGAGAAATGCTTTTCATAGGCGTTTCTCTTTTTTTATATCGTGCCTAACGATTGTCTACAATCTATAATGATAAAATACGGTAGGCCGCAACAGAGGTAATAGGCAAGAAGTCTCTATCTTTATGCTGCAATTCTCTCTCCTCTTTTCCCTCTCCTCTCTCCTCTTTTTAGTAAAGAACTTTTACAATTCAAATCGTGTCAACTTTTGTTAAATATAGCCTCCGTTACAATTTTCGGCCGTTTTTCGACCCCAAAATTGCACTCTAAAAACTCAAAACTGACGACTAAAAACTGCAAAAGTGCCTCCGTTAGAAAAAAAGAGGGTCGATTTTTGTCGAAATTTCACATCCGCTGGAACGCAGAAAAATGCCGTTTTTGCCCGATTTAACATCCGTTAGCTTTCAAAAGTGCCACTTTTAGAGTCCGTTTGTGGCACTTTTAGAGTGCAACGGAGGCTCCGTTAGAGCCCAAAAGTGCCTCCGTTAGCGTCTAAAAGTGCCTCCGTTGCAAAACAACGGTGCCTAAAACGGCTTCTAAAACGGTCATTTTCGCCATTTTTCTCCCTAACCATCTGATTACCAAACTTTTAGCTCCAAATGCCCTAAAACGCCATATTTTCGCGTTTTTGAGAGCAACCGAGAGTTTGTTTCAAAAAACGCGATTCTGAGAGCGATAAAAGTGAAGATTTGGGCAAAACAGAAAGGAAACTGAAGACTGGAAACTGGAGTTCAGACATTACTCTTTTATACTAATAAATTCTTCTCCCCCTCACTCATTACTCTTAATCTGTAAATTTCCATTATACCCTTTTACCTCGCAATTATTGCTTCTATATTTTCTAAATTATTTATGTGAGAAATGTTTTGCATATACCAATGAATTTGACGAACTTTGTAAGCAAGTTCCTTTTTAATTAAAGACAATGCTCTAAACTTAAAGAATATATGTACGAAGCTAATGAAGCACCATTCCCTTTTTGGGGAGCTGAGACAAAGACTAAGGGCGGACGAGACCCTTTGGCAGTCCAAAATAGTAGTGTGGTTATTTATAGCGATATGATAACCGGTATCACAAACGTTACAGGCCGTGTGCGATATAACGGTTTCTTTTGCTGGCTTTTGACATTTATCGCCAAGCGTATCGCAAGTATCGACATAACAAAAATAGACAGTCCGGCAGAGCAAATAAGACTAATCAGGAGGGGCGAACTGCTTCTTGCCTATATCAACAGAAATGTAAACGGCGTAAGTGGTGGAGAGTTTACAGGAAAGTACTTTGACAATGATATTATTGATCTTGCCTGGGGAGCTGATTATGAAAACAAGTCAGTGCATAAAATATATTGGCAAAACTCTATGGGCATATTCGGGCAATATTACTTAGGCGCTCTGCTCCAACTCAGACTGGTGTACGCCCCGACTCCCGGAGGTAGCCATAAATCATACAGAGTAACGCAAGTGGGACGAAAACTTGCAGAGACATTCGGACAGTCGCTTACGGAAAATATTGAAGACTTATTCTGGGAAGGTATCTACTCCGGAAAGATTGCCACAGAAAAGCTCCCACTTATGTCGGTAATGGCTTTAGACAAGATAGACAATGAGAACGAACTCGACGAATACCTGCGCATTTTCCGACAACCAGACAGACAGGACTTTACAGGGACTGACATTTGCCATCGCATCAACTCTATAAGATTATTGCTTGAATACATAAAGGAGAAAGGGCACGAAACGCCGTCCAAAGGTTTTGTACTAAGTTTTCTTAGATATAATTTCGAGACCGTACTTGGCAATATTAATAGCGCACATGATGAGCAGATAGCATGGTTTCTATACGAACTGAACGAATTAGCACATACAGCTTACGAGGCTTTTCATTTTGCCATACTCTATTCTATCAGCGAGGAGCCGCAACCATTGGATAATAGTCTGTCAGGACTAAAAGATGAATATGACAACTATTCGCATGATAGCATCGACACTGACGATATTTATTCTTTGTATTATCACATACTACGTTGCTACAAGGAAAAGAGCTACGGAGAATTATTATATGTGGCAACACATCTATTGATAGTTTTATACAAAACCATTGAGCCACATCTTGAAACTCTAATAAAGTTCGCACAGCATGAAAGCTATGATATCATGCACCCAGGCTTCGCTCCGACATTGCTTATCAGACTGGTTGACAAGACTGAAAACGCCGATTGGGATTTTGTAGAAAACATTCTCTACACTGCAATCAACGACCATTTGCGAAGTTCTTACGGCAAATCGACCATCGGACAAGGACTTGTGCACAACTATATGGTAGATGACGGACTGATTTGGAAACTCAGAGAACTCAGACCAGGCAGGACATCACCCCGCTTGCAGAATGTTTTGCAATACATTGAGGATATGAAATGGATTAAACGTTCGGACGAATATTATACAATCGACACACGAGGATTATCTATATTGAACGATGATTGAACAAATAGAACTTATAAAGAACATACCGGCAGGGAAGTTTCACTCTGCCTTAATGACATCCTTCTCAATTAATCTATACTATTGGGAAATGCAGTTGCTAAAGAATCTGTCGGGAAAAGGCATAAACTATGTATCTGCCATTGTAGACTCTGATTGTCTGTCTGACCAACTTCTGAAATTCAGCAAGGCATTCCACGGCAAGAAACCTATGGAGTTCAGCCTGCATGGATATAAGTCGAATGGGGCATTTCATCCGAAAATACAATTCTATGCAGGAAACGAGAATGTCCTTGTGCTAATCGGTTCAGGTAATCTGACTATCAGTGGACACGGCAAGAACATGGAAGTATGGACACCGGTAATGATTAACAGTACGGACAGTCCAGCTTATCCCTTTGTACGGGATGTGTGGAATTATCTGACAAATATATATGAGGGACTCGGCTATGAAGCCTGTAACATCATAAGAACTATAAAAGAAAACTGCAATCTGCTGCAAGACGAATACACAGCAAACAAAGCAGAACACAGGATTGACAGCGATTGCATCATCAGACTGTTTACAGACGGAGAAAAAACTCTGTTCCAGCAATGCGAAGAATGGATTGGAGAGGAAAGGATAAAAGCAATCACCATCTTGTCGCCATTCTATGACAGCCGTGCAGAACTGGTAAATGCACTATATAAAAGATTTGCCCCAGAATCTATAAATATCATCATTGAGAACGGATTTGGCAGTTGCCCTAAACCTAAGAACATACCAGACTATGTAAATATATACCGATGGGAAGATGTTGTTCCCAAAGCCATGAACTATCAGGAATACTATCACGCTAAGTGTTTCTTCTTCGATGGAGAGGAAAATCATTATATGTTGTGCGGTAGTGCCAACGCATCTGTTGCAGCATTCGGCATTCCCAACGTGTCATCTTCAAACAGAGAAGCGGGCGTAGGATATAAATCTGCATCTACAAACTACCTAAAGGAGTCGGGATTGCGACTGACTGAGCCTATCCCGGCATCCGAAATAAAGCAAGATACCGTCCAAACCGACCATGCTTCGGGAAATAATTGCACAGTATGGATTATGGAAGCATCTTATGAGTATGACCATTATACGGTCAAGACTCAGAACGACGAGAATATAGAAGGGGCAAAAATAACGTTTTATAGCGGTGACAGGAGCAAATCGAAAGAATATGCTTACCAAGCCAACGCAGGAGAATATACGCAAGAGGGGGATTTCGGTAAGATATTCAATCCTCTTTATGTAGAGATAACAGACTATGAAGGAAGACTTATTTCCAACAGGCAATATGTCATACCTTCGCTTAGTATGGAATATAACAACCCGTCTCCGGATAGCATTTCATACCGTAAGGGATGCCGGGCCATCGAAGCCGGGCAGTTTGTCAATGGGCAAGTGCTACGCTTCATAGAACAGATATTGAAGGATACTGAAACAAAAATAAAAGTCAACAGCAGTTCCCCCAAAAATAATCCGAGCGGAATAAATGACGAAAAAGGCAGAAAATTCGCTTCATTTGATGAATATATGGAAGATGACGGAACCGGAATTACCGGCGATTATAAATCACGCAGGAACGAAACAAAACCTATATCACAATCAACACTGCTATTCGACAGCATCATATCATATATCTCCAATTCTGTAAAAGAGAAAGAAGATGAGGAAATGGACAATGAGGAAATGGGAGATATAAAAGCCCCAAAAGAACAAAACACATCGCCAAGAACTGCCCATAAACAGCAAAAACCCAAGAATCCCGATGAAATAAGGAAACGATGTGAGGCTGCACTAAACAAGTATATAGAACAGATTGCCCCCATTGCGCTAAACGAGGTCAAGCCGGATGTCGTCAACATGACCGAAACTTTGAAGAAGTTTATGACTGCTATCTTCTTTATCAATAGGATTCTGGGCTACAGATACGCCACAGAAGATAATCCTAATGAGAATAATCCATTACTGAATATAGCTTATTCTGTCGGTTATCGCAAAACTGCAACAGAATACGCCCATCGCATCATCAACCTTTTTGCCTTATACATCAGCAAATGTGAGATAAAAGAAGAAACGAACAAAGTAATAAAAGAGAAAGTTGAAAGATACAAGCAATATGTTTTTGAACTGTGTCTGGCTGTCATCAGTATATGTGATTGGATGAATGAGGAGAATACCGAATACTCCCAACAGGTAGCATACACGAAAGAGGCAACACTGAGAAATATAAAAGACGCACTCTGCGCAGCCGTAACAGAGAGCACCGTGGCTAATGTCAATAAGCTATTGGATAGAGATATTCAAGAACTTGAAGGTTTTGACAGATTTCACATTGAGGCCATTATCAACAAGAATGTGTCTATCTTGAGCACCCCCATCAAAGAATATCCTATTAGTAACATATTACATACATCCGAATTTGGATATATCTCACTCCTGCCCAAGAATGACAAGATCGCGATACCATGCTCTATGATATTCAAATTAGATAATGCGAAGAAAATCCATACAACGAATTATCTATATCAGACTGAGCAGAAGCGATTATTAAAGATAAGACCATCATCCTAATTCTCTTTCGCTTTCACGTGTCCCACTATCTTAAAAATCAGCCAAATACTTGTCGGAACAGCAGAAAATTGGTATCTTTGCAGTCGCAAATATTATTAATAAAGCTATTAAGAAAAATATGAAAGCATTTGTTTTTCCCGGACAGGGAGCACAGTTTGTAGGTATGGGCAAAGACCTGTACGAGAACAACCCACTCGCAAAAGAACTTTTCGACAAGGCCGATGAGGTTCTCGGCTTCAAGATTACCGATATTATGTTCAACGGAACAGACGAGGATTTGCGCCAGACTAAGGTTACTCAGCCGGCTGTTTTCCTGCACAGCGTGATTTCTGCACTCTGTATGGGCGACGATTTCAAGCCTGAGATGGTTGCCGGACACTCTCTCGGCGAGTTCTCTGCACTGGTAGCAGCCGGTGCGTTGAGCTTCGAGGACGGTCTGCGTCTTGTTCATGCGCGTGCTATGGCTATGCAGAAGGCTTGCGAGGCAGCTCCGGGTACAATGGCTGCAATCATCGGCCTGCCAGATGAAAAGGTTGAGGAGCTTTGCGCAGCAGCAAGCACAGAGAACAATGTGGCTGTTCCGGCAAACTACAACTGCCCTGGTCAGCTTGTTATCTCTGGCAACGTTGAGGCTATCAACGCCGCTTGCGAGAAGATGAAGGAAGCAGGAGCTAAGCGTGCTCTGCCGCTGAAAGTGGGCGGTGCGTTCCACTCTCCGCTGATGCAACCGGCAAAAGATGAGCTTCAGGCAGCTATCGAGAACACCGAGTTTAAGGAGCCGAAATGTCCTGTATATCAGAATGTTGACGCAAAGCCTTACACTAATCCTGCGGACATCAAGGCTAACCTTATCGCACAGCTTACAAGTGCTGTTCGCTGGACGGCTTCTGTGCAGAACATGATTGCCGATGGTGCGGATGACTTCACAGAGTGCGGTCCGGGTAAAGTGCTTCAGGGCATGATTGGACGCATCGACAAGAATGTGAATGCGCACGGTATCGCATAAGCAACCAACGCAACGCGCAAGCGAATAAATAGGAGAAGACTTTTTCGGGTATGGATTATACAGATTACAGGGATCGGATTTCCGTGTGATATGTATAGTCTGTACTTTTTTATTTATAGGAAATAAATACCTAAACAAACATATTATGGAGAAAATTATAATCTACCAGACTTTCACAAGACTATTTGGCAACCGCAACACTACTTGCAAGTACTACGGAACAATAGAGGAGAACGGGTGCGGCAAGATGAATGACTTTGACGCGCGCACCCTGAAACGCATAAAGGAGCTGGGCGCGACACACATTTGGTACACGGGCATCGTGCGCCATGCCTCCCAAACAGATTACTCGGCATACGGCATTCCGCATCAGAACGCTACCGTGGTAAAAGGAAAAGCCGGGTCTCCATACGCCATTACGGATTATTATGACGTTGACCCGGATATTGCCGTGAACGTGGACAAGCGTATGGAAGAGTTCGAGGCTTTAATAAAACGCACACATAATGCGGGGATGAAAGTGGTGATGGACTTTGTTCCTAATCATGTGGCACGCGAATATCATTCTATTTGCAAGCCGGAAGGCGTGAAAGACCTCGGCGAGGATGACGACACGAGTATGCACTTTTCCACTCGAAACAACTTCTATTACTGCTGGGGAAATGCTCTTGACACGTCTGCCCTGCCCCATTGCGAGGATGAATCATACAAGGAATGTCCGGCAAAGGCAACGGGTAACGACCATTTCGACAATCATCCGGGCATGAACGATTGGTATGAGACGGTTAAACTGAACTATGGAATTGACTATTGTGATGCGGGCGGTCGCTCAGAGCACTTCAATCCGATTCCCGACACATGGGACAAGATGACCGAGATACTGCTGTTTTGGGCAGCAAAGGGCGTGGATGCGTTCCGCTGCGATATGGCCGAGATGGTGCCGGCGGCATTTTGGGCGTGGGCAACGGACAAGGTAAAATTCCGTTATCCGGAGATTAAGTTTATCGGTGAGGTGTATGACCCGTCGCAATACCGCAACTATATAGGTGCAGGCTTCGACTATCTGTATGATAAAGTGGGTATGTATGACTGCGTGCGCGATGTGATGTGCGGCCGACGCGATACCAAAGAGATAACGTATCAGTGGCAGGCTACGGATGATATTCGCGACAATATGCTCTATTTCCTCGAAAACCACGATGAACACCGCATAGCAAGCGAGCCGTTTGCTGGTAATGCGAAGAAGGGAATACCCGGATTGATAGTAAGCGTGCTGCTCCAACAGAATCCGTTCATGCTGTATGCCGGTCAGGAATTTGGCGAACGGGGCATGGACGAGGAAGGTTTCAGCGGCCGCGACGGCAGGACTACCATCTTCGACTATTGGACCGTGAGCACCATAAACCGCGGATATTTCAACCGCCGCAACATGAAAAAGGATGAAAAGGAATTGGAAAAGGTTTACTCTACCATCCTGAACATTGCTTGCAAAGAGAAGGCGGTAAGCAATGGAGCAACCTACGACTTGATGTATGCAAACCCGGAATTAAACAGGAAGGTGTATGCTTTCCTGCGTAAACAGAACAAAGAACTTCTGATTGTAGCAGCCAACTTCTCTGATGAAGCAGTGGAATGTAGCGTAAACATACCTCAACGCGCCTTTGACTTCCTCAGCATCGCTGATGGTGTTTATGAATCAAAAGATTTATTGAGTAGCAACAAGCAGGTTTTCACATTGAAAAGCAACTATGCCCTGCCTATAAAAATAGAGCCAAACAACGGACGTGTCTACAAAATAAAACTGTAAACATCGTTTCACGACAATTTCGTGGCGAAATATTACAATATGGTTCGCCGCAATATAACGATTACGTTGAGCATAGTTGTTAGGACTATGCTCAACGTTTTTAGTTGGTTTGCATATAAATAGAAGCCATAAAATAAAAGAAAAAAATCCCGAAAGCAAATTAATGCAATCGGGATTTTCCCTATTTAATGCTGCTTTACAGTGCGAAAATATTCGTAAGTAAGCGACAAGTTGAGTAAATTACTCTGCGGTTGCAGCCTCAGTAGCAGGAGCTTCCTCAGCTACCGGAGCCTCTGTTGCAGATGCTTCCTCATCCTTAGGAGTCTCAATAACTTCTGCATTCTCAGCAACAACAGTTACAGGAACCTTTACCTCAACCTCTTTGTGGAAGTGAACAACAGCCTCATATTCACCAACCTTCTTGATGTCCTTCATTGTAACAATCTTGCGGTCGATATCGAAGCCCTTCTTTGCCAATTCCTCTGCCACTGTCGCAGCAGTTACAGAACCGTAAAGAACGCCTGTAACTGATACCTTTGCAGATATTGTGAGAGCTGTTCCGTTAAGAGCATTGCCCTTCTCCTCAGCCTTAGCCTTAATAGCTGCGAGTTTATTAGCCTGCTGCTTCAAGTTCTCGGCGAGTACTTTCTTTGCTGATTCAGATGCGATAACAGCCTTTCCTGTTGGAATAAGGTAGTTGCGACCGTAACCAGACTTTACATTTACGATGTCGTTCTTGTATCCAAGACCGATAATATCTTCTTTAAGTATTAATTCCATATCTTATAAGTTTTTGAGTTTCTGAGCTTTTCAGTTTTGAGTCATCAGCCGATTTCTTAAAGAATAGACTTATGCACTTCTAAACTTATCAACTCATTAACTTATGTTTATTTCATCATATCGGTTACATAAGGAAGCAAAGCGATTTGGCGAGCACGCTTAACAGCCTGTGCCACACGACGCTGATACTTCAAAGATGTTCCTGTGATACGGCGAGGAAGAATCTTTCCCTGCTCGTTGAGGAACTTCTTAAGGAACTCAGGATCCTTATAATCAATGTATTTGATACCGCTTTTCTTGAAACGGCAATACTTCTTCTTCTTTGTGTCGATAGAAGGAGCTGTCAAATAACGGATTTCTGATACTTTCTGCTCTGCCATGATTAAGCCTCCTCTTTTTTGCCAAGTTTGTTGCGACGCTTCTCTGCGTACTGAACAGCATACTTGTCGAGTTTAACAGTCATAAAACGAATTACTTTCTCATCGCGGCGGAAGCCTGTTTCGAGAGATTTAATAACAGACGGCTCTGCCTTAAATTCCATCATACAGTAGAAACCTGTAGACTTCTTCTGAATAGCATAAGCCATCTTCTTCAGTCCCCAAGTCTCCTCATTCAGAATCTCGGCACCTTTGTCAGTGAGCAGAGTCTTGAATTTAGCGACCGTTTCCTTCATCTGTTCATCAGACAAAACGGGAGTCAAAATGAAAACGGTTTCGTATTGATTCATACTACTTAAAATGATTAATTAATTTGTTAATAATGCACTATTTTTCAAAATGCGGTGCAAAAGTACTGTTTTTTTTTGACCCGACAAAATATTTTTATTACTTTCGCATCTGAAAATGAGGCAGATAGTGAAAAAATACAAGAATTCTTTGGGGCTTGGCATGGTTTATGCAGGCGTATTAATGATGGTGGTGAGCTTTCTTCTTGGCTGGACCAACTATAACGCCGTACTCGCAATAGAAATCATTCTCATAATTGCGGGCGTGATAACACATTATTATATATTGAAGAAAGCAAGCAAATATTAAACAGCTAAACAGTATCCGTAGCTTTATTCTATAAGAATAGAAATTAGAAACAATAAGAATAGAAATCTGAAACAACAAGAATATAATTCAAGAACGATAAGAATACAAAATAAAAGGTGCTGTGTCTTAATTAAGTTTTTACGGCGCAGCCTCTTTTTTAGTGCTTTGAGGTT
>ENA-ORRE01001707-ORRE01001707.1-human-gut-metagenome-genome-assembly--contig:-NODE-1707-length-13999-cov-17.677209_pt1 | contig 13999 bp, 9 predicted proteins | sample MGYA00242171_ERZ509126 | MGnify/ENA primary metagenome ERZ509126 (study PRJEB26280, sample SAMEA2338648) | human gut metagenome | biome: human gut; feature: human-associated habitat; material: faeces... | reverse complement strand
CGGTTTCTACAAAGGATTTGGACCAACGCCCCATTGTATCGGCAGCCCAAGCCCTACAAGGTAAAGCAGCCGGTGTGTCGGTTATGCAGCCCAGCGGCGAACCGGGCGGTGGTATGAGTATCCGCGTACGTGGTACCACCTCATTCAATGGTAGCAACGACCCGCTCTACGTAGTGGATGGTGTACCTGTAGACAATATCAACTTTCTCTCTCCCAACGACATTGAAAACCTCTCTATTCTGAAGGATGCCTCATCAGCAGCCATCTACGGTTCGCGCGCAGCCAACGGTGTGGTATTGATTACTACCAAGAGCGGCTCGGCAGGCAACGCCAAAGTAGCATTGAACGTACAATATGGCATGACAAAAGTAGGCAAGAGCATGGAAGCACTGAATACAGAACAGTACCGCGAATTGCAAGAAGAAATCGGGGCTGTAAATCCAACTGCTCTTGAAGGGCTGACCGACCAGACAGACTGGTTTGACGAGGTTTACAAGACCGGACAAACCCAGAATTACCAAGTGTCCGTATCAAACGGAAATGAAAAGATGAAATACTTCCTCTCTGCCGGTTATCTGGATGAAAAAGGTATTTTGGAAGGAACATACTTCAAGCGGTATAGCTTCCGCGCCAATATCGACAACCAAATACGCAGCTGGCTGAATGTAAGTGCCAATATCTCCTACTCCGACAACATCGGAAACACCGGCATCATCTCCGGTACGGGTGCCAACCGTGGTGGTGTAGTCCTCTCGGTCATCAACACTCCGACCTATGCTCCTATTTGGGATCCTGAAAAACCGAATCAATACAATAAGAACTTCTATGGAGTGAACATCATGAACCCGATGGAAAACCTGGCCCGCCAGAAAAACAACAAGAACAAGGAAAACCGCCTCATCGCATCCGGAGCCGCTACCATCAGCTTCCTGCCCAACCTAAAGTTGAAATCATCTGTAGCCCTGGACCGCCGTAACGGTGTAAGCACCACATTCCTCGATCCAATATCGACCACCGACGGACGCAACAGCTTCGGTACAGCCTCTGACAACCGGAATATGAATACCGTGTTGGTTTTCGATAATATATTGACTTACAATACCAATATCAAGAAGCACGGCATCGACGTAATGGCAGGTTCTTCCTATACCAAATCGGACTATACCAACAGCTGGATAAACGGCTCACATTTCCGGGACGATAAAATACAGACCCTGAACGCTGCCAATAAAATTTCATGGGACGGTACCGGAACAGGAGCTTCACAGTGGGCCATCTCTTCCTATTTCGCCCGTGTGTCCTACAACTATGACAGCAAGTACATGCTTACCATGAACATGCGTGCCGACGGTTCATCCAAGCTGCATCCCGACCATCGCTGGGGTATTTTCCCCTCCTTCTCGGCTGCATGGCGCATTTCGTCGGAAAAGTTCATGAAAGACATCGCTTGGATTGATGACTTGAAGCTCCGCGGTGGCTGGGGACAGACCGGTAACCAAAGCGGTATAGGCGATTACTCGTATCTGCAACGTTACAACATCAACCGCATACCCTGGTTTGAAGAAGGTAACGACCATGCAGTTCCCGGTATCAGCCAGGCCAACCTGAGAACAAGTGACCTGAAATGGGAAACTACCAACCAGACGAACATCGGTCTTGACTTGACTGTACTGAACAACAGACTAACCTTCAGCATGGACTACTATTACAAGAAAACTACAGACATGTTGATGAATGTAAGTCTGCCTGCTGGTGCGGCAGCAACCACCAGCATCACCCGTAACGAAGGCGAGATGACCAACAAGGGATTCGAGTTCGCCATCAACTCCCATAACCTGACCGGCGAGTTTTCTTGGGATACAGACTTCAACATTTCTTTCAATAAGAACAAGCTGACCAAGCTGTCATTGCAGAAAATCTATACAGCAGCAAGCAGCGCCGAGGTGGTGAAAGAAAATATCGTACGCAATGAGCCCGGACGTCCTTTGGGTGGTTTCTACGGCTACATCAGCGACGGTGTAGACCCCGAAACCGGTAACCTGGTTTATCGCGACCTTAACGAAGACGGCAAGATTTCCACTTCTGACCGTACCAATATCGGCGACCCGAATCCCGACTTCATCTACGGATTGACAAACACCTTTACATGGAAAGACCTCAGCCTGAGCATCTTCATCCAAGGAAGCTACGGAAACGACATCTTCAATGTGTCCCGTATGGAAACCGAAGGTATGTATGACGGTAAAAACCAGTCAACGGAAGTATTGAAACGCTGGAGAATTCCCGGACAGATTACGAATGTCCCGAAAGCCAACTTCAACATCAAGAACTCCACTTACTTTGTAGAAGACGGCAGCTACCTGCGTGTCAAAGACATTTCACTCTCTTACAACATCCGTTGCCGCCAGTTCAAGAAATGGGGTATCAGCCGCGTACAGCCTTATTTTACCGCCAGCAATTTGCTGACCTGGACCAGCTATTCAGGTATGGATCCTGAAGTGAACCAATATGGCAACAGCGGTTCTGTACAGGGCATCGACTATGGAACTTACCCGCAGAGCAAATCATTCGTTTTCGGTATCAATGTTGAATTCTAAAAAAGGAAGAAATAACTTATGAAACTAAACCATATATATAAAAGTATAGCTTGCGGTGTATTGTTGGCAATGACCGCAACCTCATGTGACTTGGACTATAATCCGGTAGACACCTACTCGGATGTAACGGAAGGAGTGAACAAAACTGATGAAAAGCCTATCTTCAACAGTGTGCAAGACGTGGAAACTTCAATGGTAACCCTTCACAAAAAATTTCGTGACCAGCAGGAGCACTGGTATGTCGACAAACTGCTTATCGGTGACGCTCATTCCGATAATGCCTACGCCGGAACAACGGGGGCCGAAGTGGTGCCTTACGAAACCAACTCCATTGAAGGCTCTAATTCTGTACTAAAACGTGACTGGGACCGTTTCTTAGGCGACATTGCCGTTGCCAACCGCATCATCGTGGGCTGTGACCAGCTCAAGGCACTCAGTGAAAGTGAACGCGGCAAGTATCAGTCACAAGCCAAGATATTCCGTGCCATGGTCATGTTCGATATGGTACGCTTATGGGGTAACTTCCCGGTCATCACTACCGTGGGCGGTGACATTACCGAAGACAACGTAGAAGAAATGTACCCGACCTATTTTCCTCCACAGAATACGGCTGAAGAGGCTTACGCCCAAATAGAGAAAGACCTGACTGAAGCAGTGGAAAACCCCAACACACCGACAAACGACACATCAGACAAGAGCATACTTACCAAATCGGTGGCACGTGCCATGCTTGCCAAGGTCTATGCAGAAAAACCTCTGCGCGATTATGCAAAGGTTATCAAATATGCCGATGAACTTGCTGCCGACGGCTTCGACCTCGTGGAAGACTTCAGCGACCTTTGGGCGTATGATACGGAAAAAAAAGACTGCCGGGTACGCAATACCAAGGAGGCAATTCTCGAAGCCCACTTTCCTCCCGGCTCCGGCAACTGGTGTACTTGGATGTTCGGCCGTAACTTGAGCAACTGGGATGAAAGTTTCACCTGGGCCAAATGGATTACCCCTTCCCGTGACCTTATCCGCCTCTATGAAGAGCAAGGAGACACGAAACGTTACAATGAATCTGTTGTATGGTATGACTGCGGATGGAGCAACTATTATCCGGCAGACCATTATGCCTTCATGTACAAATGCCGCTCTGCGTTCAACAGCATTATCTATCTGCGATATGCCGACATCCTGCTCCTCAAAGCCGAAGCAAAAATTATGGGAGAGACTCCCGACCTAAACGGTGCAGCCGACATCATCGACCGCATCCGCAACCGCGCCGGACTGGGCAAACTTCCACAAAGCACCCGCAGCAATAAAGAAGCATTGCTCCAAGCTTATATGGACGAACGCCGCATGGAGCTTGCCTTTGAAGGACAGCGCTGGTACGACCTTTGCCGCCTCAATAAGGTAGAAGAAGTGATGAACGCCGTTTACGCCAAAGACAGCGGCCGCCATGCACAAGAAAATCTGTTCAATGAGAACTCCTATCTGCTGGCTATTCCCCAAGGAGCCATCGACCAGAACGAAAATCTGATACAGAACCCGGGCTATTAATACTAATGAGTAATATAAAAATCAATTGAATATGAATTTAAGAAATATATTCACTACCGCATTAGGCTGCTTCACCATACTGGCAGCCTGCGGCAATGACAATGACAGTAACATCACCCCTACACCGGAACCCAAGCCAGACCAACCCACGGAAGAGGCAAAGGATGTTACCCTCTATGTAACGAACACCAGTCGTACTTATGATTTGACAAAGTCCGGGCTGGCCTTCGGCACCGGAAGCAACATGTCACCTTCTACCGTGACACTCGACCCTGCCACCCGCTATCAGGAAATGGACGGTTTCGGTGCAGCCATCACCGGCTCTACCGGTTACAACCTGATGCAGATGACACAAGAGAACCGCACGAAGTTTCTGACTGAAACATTCTCGGACAAAGAAGGCTACGGCTTCAGCTATGTACGTATTGCCATCGGTTGTTCCGACTTCTCATTCAGTGAATTCACTTGCTGTGACGAAAAGGGGCTTGAGCACTTTGCCCTTCCGATGGAAGACACCAAATATGTGATTCCTATATTGAAGGAAATTCTGGCAATCAATCCTGCCGTCAAAATAATTGCCGCTCCCTGGACATGTCCGAAGTGGATGAAAGTGAAAAGCCTGGAGAAACGTGTACCCTTTGACTCATGGACCAGCGGACACTTGAACCCCGAATATTACAGAACGTATGGCGACTATTTCGTAAAATGGATACAAGCTTTCGAAAAGGAAGGCATCAAAATCCACGCTGTGACTCCGCAGAACGAACCGCTGAACCACGGTAACTCAGCATCCTTGTTCATGGGATGGGAAGAAGCCCGTGACTTCATCAAGACCGGCCTGGGCCCTGCCTTCAAAGAAGCCGGAGTTACTACAAAGATTTATGTTTTCGACCATAACTACAACTACGACAATCTGGCCGACCAAAAAAGTTACCCTACCAAGATTTATGATGATGCGGAAGCCTCACAATACATTGCGGGCGCTGCCTACCATAATTATGGCGGTAACCGTTCTGAGTTGCTGAATATCCACAAACTCTATCCCAACAAGGAACTGCTTTTTACGGAAACCTCCATCGGTACTTGGAACTCCGGTCGCGATTTGGAAGCACGCCTGCTTAACGATATGGAAGAAATAGCATTGGGAACAGCCAACAACTGGTGCCGCGGCACCATTGTGTGGAATCTGATGTTAGACAGTGACCTGGGACCGGTAAGCCCCTCAGATGGTTCTTGCAAGACCTGCTACGGTGCAGTGGATATTGACAATACAAACTATTCTAAAATTGTCCGTAATTCCCATTATTACCTTATCGGGCACATGTCTTCAGTCGTGAAACCGGGAGCTGTACGTATCGGAACGACCGGTTACACAGCCAACGGAATCACCTACTCCGCCTTCGAGAATACGGACGGTACCTATGCATTCGTATTGGCAAACAACAATGCAGATGCCAAGCGAATCACCGTAAGCGACGGCACACACTACTTTTCCTACGAAGTTCCGGCCAAAGCAGTCGTTTCTTACCGTTGGAAAAAATAAAACTAATAATTTAAACAGAAGATTATAATGAAAAGCTTAAAATACTATCTAATGGCATTGGCAGGCATAGCCATGCTGAATGCTTGCAGCGATGACGATCCGGTTCCCGGCAACCCGACAATGGACTTTCAGGCAGAACCTTCTTCAGCCTTGTTCGGAGACAGTCTGCCTTTTACAATCAAGGCATCGGACGCAGATGTACCCCTTTCCACGTTAAAAGCGCGGTTATACTTCAGCGACGAAATGGTGTCAGAGACTATAATCCGTACAAAAGTAAACGGTCAAGACTATACCGGGAAAATATATGTTCCCTATCTGGCAAATATTCCCAACGGAACAGCTACATTGAAGTTCATTCTGCAGAACATCAATTTCACAATTACAGAAAAAAGCTATGACGTGGCGCTGAGTCGTCCGGACTTCCCCTACCTAACTCTGATTTCCGGAGACCAAGAATACCGCATGGAAAAAGTCGCAGCCAATCAGTATAGCGTGACCGGTGAATTTGCACAAAAAGTGAAAGGTTACATCAAAGCTCCTAAAGTAGGCGCCAACGGGAATGAAATCAACTTCGGATGGAGCAACGGTGCCATTACACAAGGTACCTCCAGTGAAATTACCTTCTCCAATCTGTCAGCTGGAGAATATTCCATCTCCTTCAATACGTTGACTTATGCAGCCGCTCCTTTCGTGAAACTACTGCTGAACGGTTCTGAAATGGAGATGGTGGATGATGACCATTACAGCATCGACCTCAATCTGAAGCAAGGGGACAACATCACTGCAGACATTCCCAACTTCGACCAATATTGGATAGACCCCGACTTCTTCGAAAAGAATGAAGACGGTTCGCTGAAGTTCCTGCCCATCGATGGAACTTATCGCGTCATTGCCAACCTGGCCCTGAATTATCTGGAAGTATTGAAAATGAACGGAACAAGCACCGCCACTCTGAACGATGACGGAACCGGCGCCCTTTGGATTATCGGTGACGGTATCGGTAAACCTTCCGTAGCGACCAATGCCGTAGGTTGGACTACAGAAAAAGGTCTCTGCATGTCACAGATTGAAGCGAAGAAGTATCAGGTAACAGTAGTAGCGGGAGAGCAAATCAAATCTGATGACATCAACTTCAAGTTCTTCCACCAGCAAGGTTGGGGAGGTGAATATAAAAACGATGCCTTGTCTACCACCAGTGACTTAGTATTTATAGGTGACGGTACCAACGGACGTGATGCCGGCAACTTGGGCCTCGTAGAAGGCAAAAGCCTGGAAAACGGTGTCGCTTACCGGTTCACAGTTGACGTAACGGCAGGTGTCTCTTCGGCAGTTCTGACAGTAGAAAAGGTAGAAAGATAGACGGATAACGCAGAAGATTAACTAAATGAGAAAGGGGCTGGCTCTATAAAAGAGTTCAGCCCCTCTTGTTTATGCAGAATATATGTTCCGGATTTAGCTTAAACCTTCTTTCGCCTCCTCTTGTGGAATACGTACCGAAGTGTAAAGCTCAAGAATGGCGGCTATCGTCAGAGACACAATCCATTCATTGCCCCTTGTAAAGAGCATGAATGCCCCCGTAAGCACCAGCAAAAGCGCACCGAATATTTGCTGTCGGCGCAGGCGTTTGACAGTGGGACTTTTACATTTGGACGGAGAATTAATTTGGGCCAAAGCAACCATCGTAGCGCCGATAGTATATATATAAGGTGAAAGAGGCCAGCCCGTGATATAAACGGCAGCTCCTGCCAAGAGCATCACGGCCCCTACTGCGAAAAGGGCAGGTATCAGTTGTTTCATTCTTCTATATCTTCTTCAAATACATAAATATCCTCATTGGGCTTTTTCATCAGATACTTCTCACGGGCAATCCGTTCGATGGCACCGGAGTCGACGGCAAGCTCATTGAGCCGTTCGGTATTCTCCTCGTATTCCTTGCGGTACTTTTCTATTTCATCGCGCAGACGGCTTTCTTCCCGGGCGTAACCCAAACGGCGTACAACACTGTTCTCATCCAGGAACCCGATAATTACAGCAAACAACGCAAGCGTAATCAGATATTTATGCTTGCGGACAAAAGACCAAAGAGAAGCAAGTTTATCCATCTCGTTATCTACTATTTAGCAATTTATCATTCATGATGGAGCTTGCCCATCATATAACTTCACGTCACAAAGATAAGAGGAATAACCGAAAGATTTCTTTTTTTTGTGTACATTTGCACAAAAAGCAAAGAATATCCCAAATATGGAAAACTATATCGTATCTGCACGGAAATATCGTCCCTCGACCTTTGAGTCCGTAGTAGGCCAACGTGCACTGACCACTACCTTGAAGAATGCCATTGCCACCGGAAAACTGGCGCATGCCTATCTTTTTTGCGGTCCAAGAGGCGTGGGAAAAACAACTTGTGCCCGTATCTTTGCTAAAACAATCAACTGCATGAGCCCCACAGCAGACGGCGAGGCATGCAACCAATGTGAATCCTGCACTGCCTTCAATGAGCAGCGCTCCTACAATATCCATGAGCTGGATGCCGCCTCAAACAACTCTGTGGATGACATCCGCCAATTGGTGGAGCAGGTACGCATACCACCTCAGATAGGTAAATACAAAGTATATATCATTGACGAGGTACATATGCTGTCCGCCTCGGCTTTCAATGCTTTCCTGAAAACACTGGAAGAGCCTCCACGCCATGCCATATTCATCCTTGCCACTACCGAGAAGCACAAGATATTGCCCACCATCCTTTCACGCTGCCAAATATATGATTTCAGCCGGATTGGTGTGGAAGATACCGTAGCACACCTCGCATATGTCGCCTCCAAAGAAGGTATCACTGCTGAACCGGAAGCGTTGAATGTCATTGCCCTCAAAGCAGACGGCGGTATGCGCGACGCACTATCCATCTTCGACCAGGTGGTAAGCTTCACCGGAGGACACATCACCTATAAGAGCGTGATTGAAAACCTCAATGTGCTGGACTATGAATACTACTTCAAACTAACCGGATTCTTTCTTGAGAACAAAATCAGTGACGCGTTGCTATTACTGAATGATGTGCTCAACAAAGGCTTCGACGGCAGCCACTTCATCACCGGACTTTCATCCCACCTGCGCGACTTGCTTGTCAGCAAAGACCCGGCGACACTGCCGTTGCTTGAAGTGGGCGCAAGCATCCGCGAACGTTACCAAGCACAAGCACAGCAATGCCCCCTCCCTTTTCTTTACCGTGCCATGAAGCTCTGCAACGATTGTGACCTGAACTACCGTGCCAGTAAAAACAAACGGCTACTGGTAGAGCTCACTCTGATACAAGTGGCACAACTGACCGCCGAGGAGGACGACGGTGCCAATGGGCGCAGCCCTAAACAAGCTATAAAACCCATATTCACGCAGCCTGCCGCCGCTCAGCAGCCACAGGCCACTGCTGCCATGCCCCAACAAACCGTACAGCCGGCAGTACAGACAAACAGCACTCCCCAACCTGCTGCCACGCAGCATAGTAATGCAACAACTCCACATGCTACACCTACTGCCGTATTAATGGCGCAAGGGAGAGAAGAGAAAAAAATTCCGGTCATGAAAATGTCCGGATTAGGGGTATCCATCAAACGCCCCCATATAGAAGAGGAACAAAGAACCCCTTCATCTAACCCTACTGCCGCCCACCAAGCAGCACAACCGGAAGAAGACTACATCTTCAATGAAAGGGATTTGAACTATTACTGGCAGGAGTATGCCGGACGTATGCCCAAGGAGCAAGTAGCCATTGCCAAGCGCATGCAGAACATGCGCATCACTTTAATAAATGACACAACTTTTGAGGCTGTGGTAGATAATGAAATCGTTGCCAAGGAATTTACCGGCATGATACCCACTCTGCAAAATTACCTACGTACCCGGCTAAAGAACCGCAAAGTCACCATGACTGTCCGGATTAGTGCTCCTACCGAAAAGGTACGTGCCTATGGACGCGTTGAAAAATTCCAGATGATGGCACAAAAGAACAGTGCACTGTTACAACTAAAAGAAGAGTTTGGTTTGGAACTCTATTAATCCCTTCCAATCTCCTGCATAAAGTTGCTAACAAATTGACTATAAAGGAGAAAAAAAGCATCTATTTAATTTTTTATTTATTCGTTTATATTTATTTTTGCCAATAATAAACAAAAGAGGCAAACAAACATTTGAGAACAAAAATGATTATATGGATGCTATTGGGGCAGATATTGTATACTTCTGTCTTATCAGCACATACAATAGCCAATCAAGAAAAGCAGAGTATTCTGCAATCATTGGTCAAAAGACAAGTTCTCTATGATGACTCCATATCCATAGACAGCGTCATTACGTGGAGTGAGCAACTTCTTCCCACCCTACAATCAAATGAAGATAGAACGACGTATTTTCTATTACAACTTCAATTGGCCAATGCCTACACATTGCGCGGCGATATCAGCTTAGCAACGAACCGGGCACAACTTATGTACGAAGAAGCCAAAGCTACAGACTACCAATTTGGTATGGTAGTGGCCAACCAAGCCATCGGAGACGCCTATAATACAATAGCCAACATGGGAGATAAAGCCCTGGAATCATACCAGGATGCTTTGACTGAACTATCCAACATTTCAGACCAGCATCCATATAGGGCACAGCTTCTTTTAAAAATGTCCAACGTTCTGCAACGGAAAGGACGTCTGGAAGAAGCGGAAAAAATCCTGGAAGAACTGGAGAAAATATTATATCAGGAGCCTGACTACCCGACAGACTTCTTTTTCTGCATCGAAAAGACGAATTTTGCCATTTCCCATGGACACCTCTCACAAGACTATCTTAATGAAGCAAACATCTGGCTCCACAAAATGGATTCCATCTACCAACTGCACCCAGAGAAGTTCTACCGGTTTCACTTGGATTACACCACTGCCGCCTACTATAGAGCCATGGGAAATTGGGACAAACAATACTGGAAACAAGCTCTGGACATCTACTCCAAATTGCAAGCAGAATACTCCGGTAATAAACGCTCCACTTATTACCGCTGGACTTCGCTGGAAAAAATCTATCTCTGTAAAATACAAGGCATGGCCATGGAAGCCTGCCGAATCTACCAGGAATTGTATCCTCCTATAGATACACTCGCTTCACAAAGCTATATCCGGCAAATCAATACGATAAAGGCAAAATACCAGGTAGATAAGGCAGAGACGGCCAGCAATAACGAATACAATAAAATCATAACCAGCATATTGGTAGGAACGATGGCATTAGTAACGTTATTTGTTCTACTTGCCATCCTACTCAAAAGGCAGCGGGAAAAGGTGAAGCTCTCCACCCAAAAACTGGCAACATCACGGATAAATGCCGAAAATGCCATGCGTGCAAAGAGCGTGTTCCTCTCGAACATGAGCCACGAAATCCGTACCCCGCTCAATGCATTATCGGGCTTTTCATCCCTATTGACGGAAGAGGGACTGGACGATGAGACACGCCGTCAGTGCAATGAAGTTATCCAACAGAACTCAGAACTATTGCTGAAGCTTATTAACGACGTGATAGATCTATCGAGTCTTGAATTCGGCAAACTGCAATTCTGTATTGCACAACATGATGCCGTAAGCATTTGCAAAAACGTGATAGATACCGTGAATAAAGTGAAACAGACACAAGCTGAACTTACATTCACCACCGAGCTGGAAGAAATGCCCATCGAGACTGACGACTCACGCCTGCAGCAAGTCCTGATTAACCTACTGATAAATGCTACCAAATTTACCCCACAAGGCAGCATTGTCCTAAAGCTGGAAAAAGAAACGGACGACACCGTACTATTCACCGTAACAGATACCGGTTGCGGCATTCCCAAAGACAAGCAAGCCAACATTTTCCAACGTTTTGAAAAGCTGAATGAGAATGCTCAAGGCAGTGGGTTGGGGCTCTCCATATGCCAACTTATCATAGAGCATATCGGCGGACAAATATGGATTGATTCAGAGTATGCCGAAGGCTCACGCTTCTGCTTCACCCACCCCATAAGCCAGACAGGCAGAAAGGAGAATAAGAAATGAAACAGATATTTACATTGCTCATTGCCTTATGCTGGCTGTTACCGTCCGCACACGCAGATGTGCGACGGACAGAAGCCAAGGATAGCCTGCTACGTATATATCTTGCCTCCCCAGCCGATACCACCAGATTGGAAACCCTATATCAGATAGCACTGCTTGACCAACTGTCACCGACATTCATCTATTACGAGAACAAATTACTGGAAGAGGCCATCGCCCAGAAAAATATACTTTACCAGAGTGCGGCCATATATGCGCACATTATTTATTACTACAACCTACTGGACCAAAAACATGCAGAACAATGGCTGAAGAGGCTCGAACAGTTGTCTGAAGCACAACTACTACCGTCATTACTTCAGAGGCAAAAAGATGATGATAGAATTCTATGTCATCAGCCAGAAGATTGAATTAGCCCTCAAACAAGCACAAGACATGTACGACAAGGCTCAAAGTCTTGGCAACCATGACGGTATGCGCGAAGCATGCCTATGCCTGATGACTGGATATTTCAATACTTTACGTTACAAAGAAGGAATCACCTACCTAAACAAGGCTTTTGAACTGACAAGTCCGGATTCCTCCCTTGCCACTCAGATTGATTTATTGACAAAAGCGGTACTGGCTTACTCATATCTGCATGACAATGACAACATGTTCCGGTATCTGGAGGAACTCAACAATGCAAAAAACAGATTGCAGGAAGAAGGCACCACCGTACTGACAAACGGCTATACCAATTTGTATCTGCTCATAGATTTACAATACGCCCTTTACTATACCCGCCTTCAACGTCCTGCGGAAGCATGGGAATATTTGCAGAAAGCAGAGCGGCATCTCAGTACATCTTCATTTCTTCCTTATCGGTTGATACGTTTGGCAGCATATGCCGAATATTACCAACTGACAAAAGAATACGACAAAGCTTTGGTTTATTTAGAAGACGCCATTGAACTTGTAACCCCTATTTCACTGGATAATGCCATGATTTATGGACTTCAGAAAGCGGATATACTAGTAAAGATGGGGTTTCCGGACGACGCACTTCCTATCTATAAACAGATAACCAAGGCAAGAGATTCGTTATATACAGTATTCTCCACCTCACAGATAGAACAGATACAAAGCCTATATAATATGGACCAACTGCTTTTCCAGAAAGAACAGCGGCAAGCCACTTTTCACCGTATCTGTCTGGTCACTTCCATTATCATCATTATAGCCTTGTTACTTTTCAACCTACATATGTATAGAAGCAGGAAGCGGCTGCAACAAGATGAGAAGGAAATGCGTAAATTGGCAATTATTGCCGAAGAAGCCAACGAAGTAAAAAGCCGTTTCCTTGCCAATATGAGTTATAATATCCGTATTCCACTGAACAATGTAGTCGGTTTCTCCCAACTGCTTTCCACCGACAACGAACTGGATGAAGAAGAGCGAAAAGAGTATTCCGGTATTATCCAGACCAATTCGGGTGAGCTTATCCAACTGGTAAACGACGTATTGGACCTCTCACGCCTGGAAGCGAATATGATGAAATTTCAATTGCAGGATTGTAATGTAAAAGAATGGTGCAACGAACTAGGTTGTCTAATACAAATGCGTAGTGAAGGCCGTATCCTCCTGAGACTACAAGTGGAGGTGGGAGATGTGCGTATCCATACCGACGTCAACCGCCTTACACAAATAGTGACAAGTATGCTGCTTTATCCGAACGACTGCAAAGAAACGCGCAAAGTCAGCATGTTCTTGGTCAACCATCCGGACAAACACATCATCGCATGCCGGATAGAGAACAGTCCTATAGCCGATTCCAGGTTTGCCTCTCAAAAAGTATCAGTGCAACAGAAAATCAACCAGTTGTTCTTTGAACATTTCAAAGGTACCTATCAAACCGAGAATGTCGAAGAAGGAGAAATCGCAGTGATTACTTTTACCTATCCGACTCTTTCTTAAAAGTTGAAAATCGGCTTAAGCTCCAGCTAAAGCCAATAGTATCAGAGCAATTCGTTTACGAAATTCAAAAACGAACATTTTTCAGTCTCTGCGGTATGCTGTGTCGCTTTCTCGACTCCTTATTTAGACGACATACAAATTATACGTTTTTAATCAAGATTGATAGCAAGTAATAAAGAAAACCACTATTTTTGCCGAACGAATTAGTACTAATAATAATTTAAATCTAAAAGAAAATGGCTTACGTAATTAGTGACGATTGTATTGCTTGCGGAACTTGTATC
>ENA-ORRE01001700-ORRE01001700.1-human-gut-metagenome-genome-assembly--contig:-NODE-1700-length-14030-cov-4.156494_pt1 | contig 14030 bp, 9 predicted proteins | sample MGYA00242171_ERZ509126 | MGnify/ENA primary metagenome ERZ509126 (study PRJEB26280, sample SAMEA2338648) | human gut metagenome | biome: human gut; feature: human-associated habitat; material: faeces... | reverse complement strand
AGCCGATAATCCCTACATCTCCCTCTCCTTCGTCTGGCATAAGCTGGAAAGGCAGATACATATTGAAGGCAAAGCAGAAAAGTGCCCCCCAAAAGACTCGGACGCCTACTTCTCCACCCGTCCCTACAAAAGCAAAATAGGTGCAAGAATATCCCCACAAAGCCGGATCATCAACAACCGGACGGAAATCATCCGCGCCTTTGTAAAGGAAGCGATTAAGCTGACCGGACAGAGAATACAACGTCCCGGCAACTGGGGCGGTTTTGCCGTTACCCCTACTCGTTTCGAGTTTTGGCAAGGGCGGGAAAACAGGTTGCACGACCGCTTTCTGTACACCCTTTGCAAAGAAGAACATATCCCCTCATCTTCATCTCCTGAATCCGACGGATGGAGAATAGTGCGTCTTGCACCCTGACCCGGCCTGCCGCACCGAGCAAAACAGCCTCCCCGAAAGACAACTGTTTTATCCGGTAATTTCTATGTCAGTAAAGATGTCCACGTCTTCGGCATGATGTGCTACATAGGCTGCCGGACCGGTATCACCCGATTCCAGTATATCGTAAACGACACCCGCTTTACCTTTGCCTGTAATTAGGAATACAATCTTTTTAGCACTGAAAAGCAAGCAGCCTGTCATAGCAATCCGCGGCTGGCCGTTATAAGGATTTATACTCTCCTCATACGGCTGAAAGGATGATAGCAAATATTCCTGACCGGGAAAAATGGAAGAAGTGTGTCCGTCATCACCTGCTCCCAGCAACACCATGTCGAAAGCGGGAAATCCCCGGCGCAAGGGCACTGTGCTGCATACCAAATCCGAATAGCGTTTCGCCTCTTGCGATGGATGACGGCACGTGCCGCAGATAGGAAATACAAATTCATCGGGCATCCCCACTTCGCTAAGCAACAGGCGGAACATTGTACCGTAATTGCTGTCCGAATCATTGACAGGCACACAACGCTCGTCCACCCAAAAGATGCGCATCCGCATCCAGGGAGTTTCTTCGCGATACTCATGCGCCCAAATATCAAACATTAAAGAAGGTGTTGTCCCTCCACTGAAAGCAAAATAAAAAATCCGATCCGGCTCTCGGTTCATCATGTCAATTATGTATCGGATAAGAGCACGCGAGGTCGAAGTAGCAGTAGGATATATATAACTTTTCATAATTCGCAATATTCATCGGTATTCGTCAAATTCTTGCACGGGTTCGTCCATTCGGCTCCGTGCTCGCGCATCATCGCTTCACTTTCCAGAGGACCCCAGGTTCCTACGGGATAACCGTACAGCGGCGCCTCGGGATGCTCCTGCCAGAATTTCAGTACGGGGTCGAAGAAACGCCATGACGCGTCCACGGCATCGCTGCGCGTGAAGAGGGTCTGGTCGCCTTGTATACAGTCCTCTATCAGACGGGCATACGCATCTCCGGCGGGCAATCCTCCCAAATCGGAATAGCTGAAGTCCATCATCACCTGTTTTATATCAAACCCCGGCCCGGGAACTTTCATTCCAAATTTCAGCACGATGCCTTCGTTGGGCTGTAAACGCAAGATCAATTTGTTGGCACGCGGGCAATGGCCGCCTTCGCAGCGAAACATCTGATGCGGTGTCTCACGAAAGTGCACCACGATCTCGGTTACTTTGGTCGGCATCTGCTTTCCTGTACGTATGTAAAAAGGAACGCCGTTCCAACGCCAGTTGTTGATACCGATTTTCATGGCAATATATGTTTCGGTACGGGAGTCCGGAGCAACATTCTTCTCTTCGCGGTATCCCGGTTTCGTGACAGATGCAGTGTATTGCCCGCGGACGATATGTTCTTTCAGATCTTCCCCGGTCAACGGCGAGAGGGATTCGTACACTTTCACCACTTCATTACGGAAGTTGTCGGCATTGACCACAGCCGGCGGCTCCATTGCAGTAAGCGCCACCAGTTGGATCAGATGATTCTGCACCATATCCCGCAAAGCTCCGGCTCCTTCATAGAATCCTCCACGCTGCTCGATACCCAAATTTTCTACTGCGGTAATCTCTACATAGTCGATATAATTACGGTTCCAAAGCGGTTCAAAGATGCCGTTAGCAAAGCGGAAAGCAAGAATATTCTGCGCCGTTTCTTTGCCCAGGAAGTGGTCTATACGGTAAATCTGCTGTTCTTCGAACACCGACGCATATATGCGGTTCAATTCGCGGGCCGATTCCAAATCATAGCCAAAGGGTTTCTCCACAATGATACGCGTGTGGGGGCGATTTAAATGGGCAGCCTTGAGGTGAAGGGGAATCACCCCGTACAAAGAAGGCGGTGTAGCCAAATAATACAACATGCCATCCGGCTCCTGCTCACCCGTCAGTTCCTGAAGGCGTACATTCAGTTTCCCATAATCGGCTGCATCGGCGGGATTAAGGGAAAGATAGTGTAAGCGTTTACAGAAATCCTCCATGCACTCAGGCGCATATTCTTCCGAAGCGACAAAACGCTCCAATTCGGAACGGATGTAAGCGCGGTAAGTATCATCTTGGTATTCGGTGCGTCCCACACCTAATACAGCAAAACTTTCCGGTAAACGTTTCTCTTTATATAAGGTATACAGCGCCGGCATCAACTTACGCTTCGTCAAGTCACCGGAAGCGCCGAAAATTATCATCACAAATCTATTCATAGCTTTATTTATGTTTGAGGACATTCCACTGAGTTCCATTAAGAAGGGCTACACATTATATGTTCCCGACTTTGTATCTCCGCCATGTCCGGTCCAGTTTTCATGAAAGAATTGTCCGCGCAATTCATCTACACGCTCAAAGGTGTGCGCGCCAAAGTAATCGCGTTGTGCCTGAATCATGTTTGCCGGCAGCTTGACGGAAACCAATGAATAGAAATAGTTCAATGCCGACGAAAAGGCGGGAACCGGAAGTTCCTCTTTCATGGCCTGTGCCACCAGATGCTTCCAACCGGGAAGCAACTGTTTCATCTCATTGCTGAAATAAGGGGCAAGAAGAAGATGCTGCGGCTTCTCGTTCTGTTCGAAAGCTGCGGCGATATCATTAAGGAATACGCTGCGGATAATGCAACCGCCCCGCCACATGCGGGCAATGGAAGCCAAATTGAGCTGCCATCCGAAAGCCTCGGAAGCACGCTGCAATACAGCGAACCCTTGTGCATAGGACACCAGTTTGGATGCATACAGTGCAGAATAGATGTCCTTCACCATTTCCGACTTGTTATATACCACATCCGTATGCCGACAGACAAAATGCCTGGATGCTGCCTCACGCAAATTCTTCTGCGCCGAGAGGCTCCGTTCAAAGACCGCCGTAGCAATCAGTCCCAACGGCATGCCCAGTTCCATAGCATTGACCACCGACCATTTGCCCGTACCCTTTTGTCCGGCAACGTCCAATATCTTGTCTATCAGGAAACCGCCCGACTTATCTTTATGTTGCAGTATGTTGGCAGTGATTTCAATGAGATAGCTGCGCAACTTGCCCTCGTTCCAATAGGAAAAGACGGAAGACATTTCTTCATTGCCCAGTTTCAGGAGATTCTTCATCAACCAATAGGCCTCAGAAATAAGCTGCATATCACCATACTCAATGCCATTGTGAATCATCTTGACAAAATGACCGGATCCAGCCGGCCCCACCCATTGGCAACATGGCGTTCCATCCGATGCTTTAGCGGCAATGCTTTGTAGAACAGGCTTTACTTCTTCCCATGCACTTACAGAGCCTCCCGGCATGATGGAAGCACCGTTCAAGGCGCCTTCCTCACCACCGGAAACGCCTGCTCCAACAAAGCGGAAGCCTTTCTCTTCAGCCAGCGCCACGCGGCGGTTGGTATCCTCGTAATTGGAGTTGCCCCCGTCTATCAGTATATCCCCCGGCGACAGCAAAGGGAATAGTTGCTCCATCAGCTCGTCTACGGCACTGCCGGCACGAACCATCATCATTATTTTACGTGGAGTGGCAATGGACTCCACAAAAAGAGCCATGTCCGTATATCCCTGAATTCTTTTTCCGCGTGCTCTCCCGTTCATAAAACGCTCAACCACGCCTTCTTCCACTCCCGGAACCGTACGGTTATAGACTGAAACCTGCCAGCCTTTATCAGCCATGTTCAGAGCCAGATTTTCGCCCATAACGGCCAGGCCTATCAGTCCAATGTCTGTTTTATTTAAGTTCTTCATATACTTGTAAAATTTATCTTTATGATGAAACAAAAAGCAAAACCCATTTGTTCATGTGAAATTTGAAATTACCCCCTGCGATATAGTGCAAATGCCTAAAATATGAATAATTGTAAAATCATTTATCGCATTAACTTTGCCGTCTCACAATAAATCACGATTTTTGCACATCGAAACATGTAACGATCAGAAAAAACATAACATCAGAATCAATGAAGAAAGCTCTAATTTCCGGAATCACCGGGCAGGACGGTTCGTTCCTTGCAGAATTCCTGTTGCAAAAGGGATATGAAGTACATGGAATTATGCGGCGCTCATCATCTTTCAATACAGGCCGCATCGAGCATCTGTACTTTGACGAATGGGTACGTGACATGAAGCAGAAACGTACCGTCAACCTGCACTATGGAGATATGACGGACAGCAGCTCGCTGATACGCATCATCCAGCAGGTGCAACCGGACGAGATATACAACCTCGCCGCACAGAGCCACGTAAAAGTATCTTTCGACGTGCCCGAATACACCGCCGAGACAGACGCCATAGGCACGCTGCGCATGCTGGAAGCCGTACGTATCTTAGGACTGGAAAAGAAAACAAAGATATATCAGGCATCCACTTCCGAACTGTTCGGCAAAGTACAGGAAGTGCCCCAAAAGGAGACGACTCCTTTCTATCCGCGCAGCCCGTATGGCGTAGCCAAGCAATACGGTTTCTGGATTACGAAGAACTACCGCGAAAGCTACGGCATGTTCGCTGTCAACGGTATCCTCTTCAACCATGAGAGCGAACGGCGTGGAGAAACTTTCGTGACGCGTAAGATTACACTGGCTGCCGCACGCATAGCGCAAGGTTTTCAGGATAAGCTGTATTTGGGAAACCTCGATGCACGCCGCGACTGGGGATATGCCCGCGATTATGTGGAATGCATGTGGCTCATCCTCCAACATGATACACCGGAGGACTTTGTGATTGCTACCGGAGAGATGCACACCGTACGCGAGTTCGCCACACTGGCTTTTGAAGAAGTAGGCATACCGTTGCGTTGGGAAGGTGCAGGAATAAACGAAAAAGGCATCGACACCCGAACCGGTAAAGTGCTGGTTGAGGTAGATCCCAAATATTTCCGCCCGTCCGAAGTGGAGCAACTGCTGGGCGATCCCACCAAAGCCAAAACCTTGCTGGGTTGGAACCCGCAACAGACAAGCTTTGAGGAGCTGGTAAGAATCATGGCTGCACACGACATGAAGTTCGTAAAGAAGTTGCATGCCCGTTCAAAAGAAGAAGAATAACATTGCCAAGACAACATCAATCATGGAAAAAAATGCCAAAATATACATTGCAGGACATCATGGACTGGTAGGTTCTGCTATCTGGAAAAACCTGCAAGAGAAGGGTTACACCAACCTTATAGGAAAAACCCATAAAGAGCTTGATTTGCTGGACGGAGTTGCCGTACGCCGTTTCTTCGATGAAGAACAGCCGGAATATGTATTCCTTGCCGCCGCTTTCGTGGGCGGTATCATGGCAAACAGCATCTATCGTGCAGATTTCATCTACAAGAATCTCCAAATACAACAAAACGTCATTGGCGAGAGTTTCCGTCACAACGTGAAGAAACTGCTGTTCTTGGGCAGCACCTGCATCTATCCGCGCGATGCCGAACAGCCGATGAAGGAAGATGTCCTGCTCACCTCACCGTTGGAATACACCAATGAGCCGTATGCCATTGCCAAGATTGCCGGACTGAAGATGTGTGAAAGTTTCAATCTGCAATACGGAACGAACTACATCGCCGTAATGCCCACCAACCTCTACGGTCCCAACGACAATTTCGATCTGGAGCGCAGCCACGTGCTTCCCGCCATGATCCGTAAGGTGCATCTGGCGCACTGCCTGCAACAGGGCAACTGGGATGCCGTACGTCTTGACATGAACCAGCGTCCCGTAGAAGGTATCAGCGGCAGCAACAGCAACGCAGAAATACTGGACATACTTGCCAAATACGGCATCAGCGACAAGGAAGTCAAACTCTGGGGAACCGGCACGCCACTGCGCGAATTCCTCTGGAGCGAAGAAATGGCAGATGCCAGCGTCTTCGTCATGGAGCATGTAGACTTCAAAGACACCTACAAACAAGGTGATAAAGATATTCGTAACTGCCATATTAATATAGGTACAGGCAAGGAAATCTCTATCCGCGAACTGGCCGAACTGATAGTTTCCACCGTAGGTTACCAAGGTCAGCTGACTTTCGACAGCACCAAACCGGACGGAACCATGCGCAAACTGACTGACCCCTCGAAACTGCACGCTCTGGGCTGGCACCACAAAGTGGAGATTGAAGAAGGCGTACAACGCATGTACAACTGGTACTTAGGGCGGTAATGCATTAAATTCACCACAGAGTAACACAGAGTTTTATTAATTTGAACTCAAGGAAAATAAAACTCTGTGGAACTCTGTGTTACTCTGTGGTGAGATTCATCCGTCAAGCTAAATTGTACATCCCCTCCGCTTTTTTCAGTTAAAAATTTGCATTCTTTCTATAAAGCCTTATATTTGCACAAATTTCAACTAAATGTGCAATATATAATATCATGGAACAAAGTTTTATCGCCTATATTGAGAACAGCATTAAACAGAATTGGGACCTGGATGCCCTGACCGATTATAATGGGGCTACCCTGCAATACAAAGACGTAGCCCGCAAAATAGAGAAAGTACACTTAATCTTCGAAGCAAGCGGAATCAAGAAAGGAGATAAAATTGCCATCTGCGGACGTAACAGTTCACACTGGGGAGTTACTTTCCTCGCTACATTGACCTACGGAGCCGTTGCAGTTCCTATCCTGCACGAATTTAAAGCGGATAATATACATAACATCGTAAACCATTCCGAAGCCAAATTACTGTTTGTGGGCGACCAGGTATGGGAGAATCTGAACGAAGCCGCCATGACCATTCTGGAAGGCATCATCCTGATGACGGATTTCTCTATCCTGATATCCCGTACGGAAAAGCTGGATTATGCCCGCGAACACCTGAATGAGTTGTTCGGCAAGAAATACCCCAAGAATTTCCGTAAGGAACACATCGAATATCACAAGGACCAGCCTGAAGAACTGGCAGTAATCAACTATACTTCCGGTACGACGAGTTATTCCAAAGGCGTAATGCTACCCTATCGCAGTCTGTGGTCGAATACAGCATTTGCATTTGAGGTATTGCCACTGAAGGCCGGGGATAAGATTATCTCCATGCTACCGATGGCGCACATGTATGGCCTGGCATTCGAATTCCTGTACGAGTTCTCCGCAGGATGTCAGATATACTTCCTCACCCGTATGCCAAGTCCGAAAATTATCTTCCAGGCATTCTCGGAAGTGAAGCCGCACCTGGTGGTAGCCGTACCGCTTATTATAGAAAAGATTATCAAGAAGAACGTGCTTCCGAAACTGGAAACACCAACCATGAAACTATTGCTTAAAGTCCCCATCATCAACGACAAGATCAAGACAACCGTACGCGAAGGAGTAGTCAGTGCCTTCGGTGGACGTTTTGCGGAAGTTATTGTAGGGGGTGCCGCTTTCAACCAGGAAGTAGAACAGTTCCTTCGCATGATAGAATTCCCCTACACGGTAGGTTACGGAATGACAGAATGCGGGCCGATCATCTGTTACGAAGACTGGTCACGCTTCAAACCGGGTTCCTGCGGTAAGGCCGTCCCCCGTATGGAAGTGAAAATCCTTTCTCCTGATCCGGAAAACATAGCGGGAGAAATCGTATGCCGCGGACCTAACGTCATGCTGGGATACTATAAAAATGAAGAAGCCACCCGTGAGGCTATTGATGCAGACGGTTGGTTGCACACCGGTGACCTTGCGCTGATGGATGCCGAGGGCAATGTAACCATCAAGGGACGCAGCAAGAACATGTTGCTCGGTGCCAGCGGACAGAATATCTATCCCGAAGAAATAGAAGACAAACTGAACAACCTGCCGTATGTTGCCGAAAGCATCATCGTACAGCAAAATGAAAAGCTTGTCGGACTGGTATATCCTGACTTTGACGATGCTTTTGCGCATGGTCTGACCACTACGGACATCGAACGTGTCATGGAAGAAAACCGCGTTGCGTTAAACGCAGAGCTTCCGGCATACAGCCAGATATTCAAAATGAAAATCTATCCCGAAGAATTTGAGAAAACGCCCAAACGTTCCATCAAACGGTTCTTATACCAAGAGGCGAAGGGATAAGAAAAAGAAACTAACCTTTATAAAGTATCATCTCAAATGAAAAACGAATTATTACTATCTGCTGCCATATTGCCCATGTGTGGTATGGCAGGAGAAGCGATTGCAGCATCTCCGGCAAAGGGAGCGCCGAAAGAAAAGCAACGTCCGAACATAGTTCTGTTTTTGGTTGACGACATGGGATGGCAGGATACTTCGCTGCCTTTCTGGACTCAACGAACGCATTACAACGACACTTACCACACGCCGAACATGGAACGCCTGGCGGCACAAGGGAAGATGTTCACACAAGCATACGCTTGTAGTATCAGCTCCCCCACCCGGGTCAGTCTTTTTACAGGGATGAATGCCGCGCGGCATCGTGTGACAAGTTGGACATTACGCAAAAATACAACGCATGAACAACCGGACTCTGTGATGATCTATCCGGAATGGAATGTGAATGGTATTTGTCAGGAACCGGGAATCGAACGCACTACACAAGTCACTACGCTTGCACAAGTGCTTAAAGAGAACGGATATCAGACCATTCATTGCGGTAAAGCCCACTTTGGAGCCAATGATACTCCCGGAGCTGATCCGCTGACGATGGGCTTTGAAGTAAACATAGCCGGACACGCTGCCGGTTCACCGGCCAGTTACTACGGCAAGAATAATTTCGGTAATAAACCGGACGGGAAAAGTCCGTTGGCAGCAGTTCCGGGATTGGAAAAATATCATGGTACAGATACCTTCCTCAGCGAAGCACTTACACTGGAAGCGATGAAGGCTTTGGATAGCGCACAACAGAAAGATGAACCATTCTTCCTATATATGGCTCATTATGCCATTCATACGCCTATACAACCGGACTATCGCTTCTATCAGAAATATCTGGATAAAGGACTTCCACCCGTAGAGGCCGCCTATGCCACCCTCATTGAAGGGATGGATAAAAGTCTGGGAGATCTGATGGATTATCTGGAACGCAACCATCTGACAGAAAATACAGTCATTCTCTTCATGTCCGATAATGGCGGACTGGCTGCACATACCCGTGCCGGAGAACTGCATACACAGAATTACCCGCTTAACAGCGGAAAAGGTTCCGCTTACGAGGGCGGTGTACGCGAACCGATGATCGTGAGCTGGCCCGGTGTAGTAGCTCCGGACACGAAATGTGGAGATTATCTGATGATTGAAGATTTCTACCCGACTATTCTTGAGATAGCAGGTGTCCAGAAGTACACTACCGTGCAAAAACGGGATGGTATCAGTTTTATGCCGTTGTTGACAGGAAAGGGCAAAGTCAAGGATCGTGATATCTATTGGCACTATCCCCATAGTTGGGGACCTTCGGGCCCGGGTATTGGGGCTACCTGCTCCATCCGCTCCGGTGACTGGAAACTTGTATATTACTTTGCGGACGGTAAACGTGAACTGTTTAATATTCCGGAAGATATCAGCGAGAAAAACGACGTGGCTATAAAGAATCCGCGTATCGTAAAGAAATTAGCACAGAAATTAAGTAACTATCTCCGGTCGGTAGATGCACAGCGTCCTACGCTTCGTGCCACCGGCAAATTAGCCCCTTGGCCGGACGAAATTAAAGATTGAAACCAATGAGACGATTATTTCCATCCATTATTGCATTACTGATGGTTGCGGGTACACTCCCTGCACAGACCACTGACAGTCCGTCAACAACAAAGAAAGACAGAGAGCCCGTCGGCATCAACCTATCCTTGTGGAAGAACATGTCTACACAGCAGACTGATACTGTCGGCAGTACCTGCCTCAACCTCGGTCTTTTTTCCTCCATGAACCGCCTGAACGGCGTGGGTATCAATCTACTGGGTGGAGTGGTGTTGCGTGACATGAACGGTGTACAAATCACAGGACTTGCCAACTTAGTAGGAGGCAGTATGCGAGGCGTCCAGATTGCCGGTATCAGTAACGTGAATGGGAATAATCTCAGTGGCGTATCCATATCCGGTTTAGTCGGCATCACGGGCACCAACGGCAAAACCACCACCGTCACCCTGCTCTACGACCTCTTCCGGGGCTTGGGCTACAAGGTCGGCCTGATCTCGACGGTCGTTTACCGCATCGACACCGAACGCATCGAATCGACCCACACCACCCCCGACGCCATCCGCCTGAACGAGATGATGGCCCGCATGGTCGAAGCCGGGTGCGAATACTGCTTCATGGAGGTCTCCTCGCACGCCATCGTGCAGGAGCGCATCCGGGGACTGCATTTCACGGGCGGCATCTTCTCGAACATCACCCATGACCACCTGGACTACCACAAGACTTTCGCCGAATATATCCGGGCAAAAAAACTCTTCTTCGACAATCTCCCGAAAGAGGCTTTCGCACTGATAAACATCGACGATCGCAACGGCCGGGTCATGGTGCAGAACACGCGGGCGACCGTCAAAACCCTCTCGCTGCAATCGATGGCCGACTTCCGATGCAAGATCCTCGAAACACACCCCGACGGTATGGAACTGCGCATCGACGGACGTGAAGTATGGGTCCATTTCCTCGGCCGCTTCAATGCTTACAACCTGCTCTGCGTCTATGCCGCAGCCCTGCTGCTGGGCGCCGACCGCGAAGAGGTGCTCCAAATCATGAGCACGCTGCATCCCGTAAGCGGACGCTTCGAATTCGTACGGGCCGCCGACGGCACCACGGCGATCGTCGATTACGCCCATACGCCCGACGCTCTGGAAAAAGTGCTCCAGGCCGTCGAGGAGATCCGCCGCCCGGGACAACAGCTCTTCGTGCTGTGCGGCTGCGGCGGCGACCGGGACAAGACCAAACGCCCCGAAATGGCGCAGATCGCCGTAAAATACGCGACCACCGCAATCCTCACTTCGGACAACCCCCGCCACGAAGATCCCGACGCGATCCTCGACGACATGGTCGCAGGACTCGCCCCGGGTGACCGCTACCTGCGGATCGCCGACCGCGCCGAAGCCATCCGCACGGCCGCGATGCTCGCCAAGCCGGGCGACATCCTCCTGCTGGCCGGCAAGGGACACGAAACGTATCAGATCGTCGGCGACGTAAAAAACCATTTCGACGACAAGGAGGAGGCTCTCCGTGCCTTCGCCCTCTACGCTAAAAATTAACCTGCGACATGCTCTATCATCTTTTCAAATATTTCGACAACGTTCACAACCTGCCCGGCGCAGGTATGTTCCAGTACATTTCGTTCCGCGCGGCGGCAGCCATCATCATCGCCCTGCTGATCGTCATCGTCTTCGGACGCAACATCATCAACTTCCTGCGCCGCAAACAGATCGGTGAGGAGATCCGCGATCTGGGGCTCGAAGGACAACTCCAGAAGAAAGGCACGCCCACGATGGGCGGCGTAATCATCCTGCTGGCCATTCTCATCCCCGTACTGCTTTTCGGACAGCTCGACAACGTCTATATCCAACTGATGCTGGTTTCGACGATCTGGCTGGGGCTGATCGGCTTTCTGGACGACTACATCAAAGTCTTCCGCCACCACAAAGAGGGGCTCAAAGGGCGTTTCAAGATCGTGGGACAGGTCGGCCTGGGCATTATCGTAGGTACGACCATGTGCTTCTCGCCCGACATCGTCGTCCGGGAAAAGACGACCGAACCGGTCGAAACGATCTACCTCGACGAACACGGCCGAACCATCGCCGACCACATCCAGCGGCGCATCGTCAGCTCCGAGAGCCGTCAGACGACCCAGACCACGATTCCCTTCGTCAAGGACAACGAATTCGATTACAGCTGGCTCACGGGCGGCAACCGCACCCTCACTTGGATTCTCTACGTCGTCGTGGCGATCCTGGTGGTCACGGCCGTTTCGAACGGCGCCAACCTCACGGACGGACTCGACGGCCTGGTGACGGGGGTATCGGCCCCGATCGTACTGGTGCTGGGCATCCTGGCCTATCTCTCCGGACACATCGTCTATGCCGACTACCTGAACATCATGTACATTCCGGGCAGCGGCGAACTGGTCGTCTTCGCAGCGGCGCTGGCCGGTGCGCTGGTCGGCTTCCTCTGGTACAACAGCTTCCCGGCACAGATCTTCATGGGCGATACCGGCTCGCTCTCCATCGGCGGCATCATCGCCGTCTTCGCTCTCTGCATCCGCAAGGAGCTGCTGCTGCCCCTTCTCTGCGGCATCTTCCTGGTCGAGAGCCTCTCGGTCATGCTTCAGGTGAGCTACTTCAAATACACCAAACGCAAATACGGCGAAGGACGCCGCATTCTGCTCATGTCCCCCCTGCACCATCACTACCAGAAACAGGGTTTCTTCGAAACCAAGATCGTCACCCGTTTCTGGATCGTGTCGCTGCTGCTGGCGGCCATTACGTTGGTAACGTTGAAGATAAGGTAATATGAAACAGATCGTCGTTCTGGGCGGAGGGATCAGCGGCTACGGTTCCGCGATCCTCGCCAAAAAGAAGGGGTTCGGGGTCTTCCTCTCCGACGCGGGGCGCATCGCCGACCGCTACAAGGCCAAGTTGGACGAATGGGGCGTCCCCTACGAGGAGGGCGGCCACACCGAGGAGCGCATCCTCGCGGCCACGGAGGTCGTCAAGTCGCCCGGCATTCCCGATACGGCCCCGATGGTGCGCAAGATCCGCGAGGCGGGCATTCCGGTGATCTCCGAAATGGAGTTCGCGGGCCGCTATATGGGCAAGGCCAAATGTATCTGCATCACCGGATCGAACGGGAAGACCACCACCACGTCGCTTATCTACAAGATCATGCGCGACGCGGGGATGAACGTCGCCCTCGGCGGCAACATCGGCGAGAGCTTCGCCTATTCGGTCGCCACGGGCGATTACGACTGGTATGTGCTGGAGCTGAGTTCGTTCCAGCTGGACGGCATGTATAAGTTCCGGGCGCATATCGGCGTGCTGATGAACATCACGCCCGACCACCTGGACCGCTACGACCATTGTTTTCAGAACTATGCCGATTCGAAGATGCGCATCACGCAGAATATGACCTCGCGCGACTGGTTCGTCTACTCGGGCGATGACGAGGTGATCTGGAACGAGATTCCGAAGTACGATTTGAGGATGCGCCAGCTGCCCTTCGCCGCTAAAAACGCCGTGGCGAGCGGTGCGGGCGACGCGTTTCTCTGCGACGGAAAATTCACCGCAACGGCCGGCAAGGCGTCGGTGGAGATCGACACCGCGAAGCTGCGGATCAAGGGGCTGCACAACGCCTACAACGCTATGGCGGCGGCTTTGGCGACCCTCGCGGCGGGCGTCGCCCCGGCGAAGATCCGCAAATCGCTCTACGCCTTCGCGCCCGTCGAACACCGGCTCGAACCCGTGGCGGAAAAGGACGGCGTGCTGTGGATCAACGACTCGAAGGCCACCAACGTCGATTCGGTCTACTATGCGCTGGAGAGCATGACGCGCCCCGTGGTGTGGATCGCCGGCGGCACGGACAAAGGCAACGACTACGAACCCCTGAAAGCCTTCGCCCGGGCCAAGGTCCGCACGCTGGTCTGCATGGGGCTGGACAACGCCAAGCTGGTGAAGGAGTTCACCGGGGTGGTTCCCGAGGTGGTTTCGACCGATTCGCTCGAAGCCGCCA
>ENA-ORRE01001697-ORRE01001697.1-human-gut-metagenome-genome-assembly--contig:-NODE-1697-length-14042-cov-40.862801_pt1 | contig 14042 bp, 9 predicted proteins | sample MGYA00242171_ERZ509126 | MGnify/ENA primary metagenome ERZ509126 (study PRJEB26280, sample SAMEA2338648) | human gut metagenome | biome: human gut; feature: human-associated habitat; material: faeces... | reverse complement strand
ACTCCAGTCTACTGTCTCCTCAACTACAATGCTGCCAAAGCCAAACTGTAAAACTTCGACATCTTGCTGTCGCTGCGCGAGGGCAGCACTACCGGAGCAAGCGTACCCTGAAGCACCGCCGCAGTGTTGGCATAGCAGAAGAGCGTAACGGTCTTATAGAACATATTGCCGGCTTCGATGTCGGGAAATACCAGTCCGTCGGCCTCTCCGTTGATTGCAGAAGTGAGTCCTTTCTTGCGCATATTCTCCGTACTGCACGCCGTTTTCACATCCATCGGACCGTCGACAACACACGCTCCAAGCTCGCCCGCGGCTGCCTTGTCGATTATTTCCTTATATCCCACGGTGAAGGGAAAATGCTTCTCGCCCACCTTCTCCGAGCAGTGGACAAGCGCAATCTTCGGTTTCTCGATGCCGAAAGCACGCGCCACGTATGCGATATACTTCACCTGCTCGATGCGCTGCTGCTGCGTGGGATAGGGAATGACGGCCGAATCTGTGAAGAAAAGCAGTTTTTTATATGCCGGAATCTCCGCCGCCGTGATATGGGTGAGCACCCTTCCGTGTGGCAAGATGCCCGTTTCCTTGTTCAACACCGCCCGCAACAGGTTGTCGGTGTTCAGCATTCCCTTCATCAGGATGTCGGCCTTGCCATCCCGCACCAATGCCACGGCCTTGCGGGCAGCATCGTCACAGTCGGCAGCCTCCTCGAAAAAGATGTGTTCCCGATGGCGCATCAGCACCGCATTTGCCTCTACCTGTTCGCGACAGCCTACAAACACAGCCTCGATGAAGCCCACTTCAAGTCCCTGGCTCACCGACATCTGTGTCTGACTGTCGGCAGCCCACACTACAGCCACGCGCTTGCGGTCGCCACGGAGACGCAGATGGTCTATCAATTCCTCAAAATTCCGTATTGTTTCCATAGTCATAATAATATATTGGTTATTAACAAAATCTTCTCGTACAAGGCCTGCCCAAGACATTTCTCACGAAAGACGGCACGCCAATATTCGCAGTCAAAGTTACGAAAATCTTTTTATTCAACGTCATTTTTTCAGATAAATACGTCCGACATAGCACTTTATGTGATTTTTTTGCGTTATATTTGCACCTTATAACACATCAATTCTATATTGTAATGAATATGAAATCAATATTATCTTACTTTATCGCGGCGGTAACGGCATTATCGCTGGCCGCTTGTAGCGACGACAACGAGACCACGGAACCCAGCGGACTCGAAGTGCCACAACAGGAGCTGACATTCAACTCGAACGTAAACGAGAGTTCAATAAGCATAAAGACGACGGGAACATGGACCGCCTCGTCGGACATCAACTGGTGTAAGCCACGCAAAAAGAATGGCAAAGGCTCCACAAACCTTTCGTTATGGGTCAGCCCGAACATCACAAACAAGGCCCGAAGCGGCAAAATCACTATTAGAGCAAACGGCGAAACAAAGACAATCCCAGTGAGTCAGCCGGCATACACGGCCGACACGACATACATCTATCGTCTGCCTGTGATTTTCCACGTACTGTATAAGAACCGCAACGACAACAAGCAGTACGTTTCGCAGAAGTGGCTCACCGAACTGATAGACAGCGTGAACCTCGTCTACAAGCGCAACAACATGAACATACAGTTCCACATGGCGCGCATAGACCAGAACGGCGACACCCTGACCGAAGCGGGCGTGATGCGCAAGCAGATAAGCGCGGCAAGCATGGACTGCGACAAATTCCTGCAAGACGATAACCCGACATACGGCAATCTGAACCAGAACTTCCAGCAATACATAAATATCTTCCTATTCAAATTCACCGATGAGAACACAATGGGCATCACCACACTGCCCAATATGCCATCGACAAGGGAATTGGCAGGTCTGAACAGTATGCCGGGAAGTACGCTCCAGAATATCACCAAGCTCGACTCGCCGTGGGGAGTGGCCATAAACAACGACTACATATACGAGATGCAAAAATGGGGATATATCAATCCTATGTATGTAGTTACAACCATCGCACACGAGTTGGGGCATTATCTCGGCCTGCGTCACGCATTCTCCGAGGACGAATGCAACGAGGACGACTATTGCGAGGACACGAAAAACTGCGATTACAACGCATACATCGAAAGCATTGTAGACTATTTCGACAACCTGAAAGAAGGCGAGAGTCCGCAAGCGTCAGTTCTTCTGACCCGCTCCAACTGCGACGACGGCGAACTGTATCATGCCGACAACATCATGGATTATATGTACACTCTCGCCGACAAGCTCACCCCCGACCAGCGTGCGCGCACGCTCCGCGTGCTCAACTACTGTCCGATGGTGCCCGGTCCGAAGCTGGAGACATACACAAACAGCAAGTCTACACTGATGAATGGGCAAAAAATACGACTCGTACCCCGTCTCTCTAACTGCCCGAAGTACACTCCGCACAACATCGGAAGCATGAGAAAATAGCGCGGAACCATATTCCAAAGCAAACGATTGCACAAGAAAATCACGACATTTACATCTCAAAAGCATTGTACTTCTGAACGTAATAACTAATTTTGTTGTGTCGAAACGACAGTAAACAAATTGTATCAGCTTGAGATTATAGTTTGGTTTTTTATAAATTAGAATACACTTTGGATTATGGAAGCAAGAAAAATGGAAGCGAACGAAATGGCAATGACGCAGTCGAACGAGCACGCAGCGAAAGAGTTTAATTTCACAAACTGGCTCATCGACTATATCGACAGTCATTAAGTTCATCCCGATTGCAGAATCGGCTCTCTCTATCAAGAGACAGAAAAGAATCAATTAATGACAAAAATGCAGGACTCGTGGCAACGGGAGCCTGCATTTTTTTATTTCCTAAGCCTTAGATCCAAAAATGGCAACTCTATATTTATCTTGTGAGCTACTCTATGTTTATCGACAGCCCCCTCATCACGTCATAATGCCGGATAAACAAAAAAAAGACGCTAACTGCTTGTTTCCTTGCAATTAGCGTCTTTTCTTTGTGGACCAGCCTGGGCTTGAACCAGGGACCTCCAGATTATGAGTCTGTTGCTCTAACCAACTGAGCTACAAGTCCTGAATTACTTGAATTCGGCTGCAAAGGTACAATAATTAATTGAAAACGGCGAAAGAAGAATGAATTATTTTTTCGTTTTAACAAATAAAAAGAGTAAAAAGAGAAAGTAATTATCAATCTTAAGGATAAAAAAAGAAGGAATATAATCTTATCTAAAGGATAAAAAGAATAGGTAAACAGGACGTTAAATTATATTGATTTTAGATTGTTATGCCGACTGTAATAACCCAACATTATAAGAAATACAAAATGTTGGGAGGCTAAATACGTTATTTCGAGGATTTTACCTAATTTTGCAGGAAACTTAACAATATGCCGACAAATGCAACAAGCACGTCGAGGAAACTGGCAGTTGACAGAGACATAATGCAACAGGCACGTCGGGAAAACAAGCAATCAACAAGAAACGAAAAAACAATGAAGATAGAAAAGGGAATTAAAAACATAATATTCGACCTCGGAGGCGTACTCGTGGGACTCGACAAGAACCGCTGCGTGGAGGCGTTTCGCAAGATTGGGGCAGACGACATAGCCTATTTCGTGGACGAACACCGCGTGGAAAGCCTGTTCTTCGACTCGGAAGTGGGCAACATCTCGCAGGCGGAATTCTGTCAGCGGGTGCGCGAGCTGACGAAAAAAGACATCCCCGACAAGGACATCGTGTGGGCGTGGAACGAACTGCTGACGGGCATTCCCGACTTCAAAAAGGAGTGTCTGCTGCGACTGAACAACGATTACAGGCTGTTTCTGTTGAGCAACACGAACGTGATGCACTGGACCAAGTGCGCCCAAGACTTCTTCCCTTTTCACGGATGGGGCGTGAACGACTACTTCGAGCAGGTGTTCCTGTCGTATGAGATGCACCTGATAAAACCGTCGGAGGAGATTTTCAAGCGTGTACTCGATGAGGCCGACATCATGGCTGAGCAGACTTTGTTTGTCGACGACTCTGTAGACAACTGCCGGGCTGCGCGCGAAGTCGGCATAAAAACGTTCTTGAACGAGAAGCCCGATGACTTTTTTATCCGATGAAATGGGAGAAAAACAACAAAAACAGCAGAAAATGAAAGTTTACGGTAAGGAGTTTTTTACTGGAAATCCAATCAGCAACGATCACGACAAACGTCTGACAGAGGAGATTATCAAGCCACAGGTGGCCACAATAGGCTTCTTCGACGGCGTGCATCGCGGCCATTGCCATCTTATCGACCACGTGCGGAGCGTGGCCGAAGCCTCGGGAATGGAGTCGATGGCCGTAACATTCGACAACCATCCGCGCCGTGTGCTCGGTCAGGATTATTGCCCCCAAATGCTTTCCACGCTCGACGACAAACTTCTCTTGTTGTCGAAAACCCATATAGACAACTGTGCCGTGCTGCCGTTCAGCCGCAGTCTCGCCTCGCTGTCGGCCTGCGAATTCATGCAGAAGGTACTGCACGACAAGCTGAATGTGCGCAAGCTCGTCATCGGATACGACAACCGGTTCGGGCACGACCGCACCGATGAATTCGAGGATTATGGGAGATACGGCCGCGAGATGGGCATAGAGGTGATATGCAGCGATGCCTATATATATAAAGGTGTAAAGGTAAGTTCGTCAGTGGTGCGCTCCTACATCGCCAAAGGCGAAATCCGGCTCGCCAACGACTGCCTGGGCCATCCCTACACGATAACCGGCAAGGTGGTGGGAGGGTTCCGCGAGGGTCGCAAGATAGGTTTCCCGACCGCCAACATCGCCGTCAACGACCCGTGCCGGATGATACCAGCCAACGGCGTTTATGCCGTAACGGTGCGCATCCCCGGTTCGATGGAGCAGAAACACGCGATGATGAACATCGGAAAAAGGCCCACATACAACGGCCACGAGGTTACGCTTGAGGCACACATACTGAATTTCCGCGGCGACATCTACGGACAGACGGTCAGCGTCTCGTTTATCAGCAGGATACGCGATGAGCGCAAATTCGCCGATGTGGAGGATCTGACGCGCCGGCTGCACGAGGACGAGAGAATCGTAGAAGAAATATTAAAAAACGAGATAGAATAATGAACAGACCATTAAAAAATTTTCTTGACGTACTATTATGTATAGCTATATTTGCCGTTGTGCAGATTTTCATACAGTTGGCAGTAGCAGGAATCTACAGTTTTGTGAAGGAAGTGGACTTCACGACTGTCTCCGACGGGCTGACGGCAGGCAAATACAGCGATTTAATCGTGGTTTCATCAGTACTCAGCAGTCTGGTAACACTGCTGGTTTTCACGTTCGGCAAATTCGCTGTCATCAGCCGCAACTACCTCGCTTCGCATCCCTGGGGCACGCTCGCATGGGTGGCATTGCTATCATGGGGCCTCATCCTGCCCGCCGAATGGGTTTATGAGCGTTTGCAGATAACGATGCCCGAATCCACGGAAGCCATGTTCGAGGGCATCATGCGCGAGCCGTTGGGCTACATGGCCATCGGAATTTTCGCCCCGGTGGTAGAGGAAATAGTCTTCCGCGGTGCCATCCTCCGCATCCTCCTCGGCCTTTTCAGCCGCAGTTGGCATTGGGTGGCAATTATTTTCTCGGCCCTGATATTCGGCGCGATACATCTGAACTTGGCTCAGGGACTGCACGCTTTCGTCATCGGACTGCTTCTCGGCTGGATGTATTACCGCACGTCGAGCGTTGTTCCCGGCATCCTTCTGCATTGGATAAACAACACCGTGGCCTACCTTATGTTCCATCTCATGCCGCAGTTCGGCGACGGCAAGCTCATAGACTTCTTCCACGGCGACGAGTCGCTGATGTATAAAGGTCTCGGCTGCTCGCTTCTGATAATCCTTCCGTCGCTGTTCCAGATAGCAAGACGGATGAAGCAGGCCGACAGATAAGTGCCCCCGCCCACCGGCGGGGACTCTTCATGAATCCGATTCAGATTCTTTTTCCCCTAAAACATACTGTTAACCTGCATTATTCATACTGTTCCTACTGCATGAATAATGCAGGTTAAGGACTTCAAACTCATAGTGTCGGAGCAATTCTGGCTTAGTACTCGAGTACCGGGGCTTTAGTACTCGAGTAATCTGGCTTTAGTACTCGAGTAATTCGGCCTAAAATACTCAAGTATTTCGGGCTTAGTACTCGAGTATTTCAGGCAGAATTACTTTTCATTCTCTATCTGACAGGAAAATGACGACATTCCCGCTGCAAAAAATTATAGCTATAAATTCTTGCAATGGAGCCTCTGTACTATTTCATCAGTGTGAACCTTAGGCTTTATTCCAGCATTCTCTTACCTCAGAAAAAGCATTTCTCAATCCCCCATCCCTACTCCCCAAACATCCGGATTGGGGGCTTTATCGTCCGTAAAAAGGAGTATTAACAAGCATTCGGATAAAAATAATAGTATGAAATTTTGTTGTTTATGTAAAAAATACTATATTTGCAAAATAAATCTACTATTTCTATAAATAATTAAAAAAGCAAACGCCGCACATCTGTCTACACATTATTATAATGTTATTACAGACCACGGAAAAGTAAACAACCACTATCTATAAATCCTCCGCCCGACTTGAGAACCCGATGAAAAGGCCTCTTTTCGGACAAAAACAGCGATTGAACAAACTATAATATCTTTAATAACTAAATTAAAAACAATTATGTCTGGTAATTTGAAAACTTTTCGAATTGCGCTCGTAATGTTCTTTATCCTCATCGGGGGGAGCATTGTCTCGGCGCAAACAGTCAAGGGAAATGTTAAGGATTCGACCGGTGAACCCATCATCGGAGCGACAGTCCAGGAGAAAGGCGGACAAGGCGGTGTTGTAACCGACCTTGACGGAAACTTTACTCTGAACCTTACCGGCAGCAAGCATCTTGTAATCTCATACATCGGTATGAAGACCAAGACCGTGAACGCTGCAGGAAAAACAACCATCAACGTGGTACTCGAGGACGACGCGACATCACTTAACGACGTTGTCGTAATCGGTTATGGTACCGTAAAGAAGAAAGATCTCACGGGAGCAGTGTCTTCTGTAAGCGCAAAACAGATTGAAAACGTACCTGTCTCCAACGTGGGCGAGGCTCTTACCGGTAAACTCGCCGGCGTAAACATCACCACATCCGAGGGTTCTCCTGACGCTGACGTGAAGATTCGCGTGCGTGGTGGCGGTTCTCTTTCTCAGGACAACTCACCGCTTTATATCGTTGACGGATTCCCGGTTGAGAGCATCAGCGACATCGCTCCGAGCGAAATCCAGAGCATCGACGTGCTGAAAGACGCTTCTTCTACCGCTATCTACGGTGCGCGCGGTGCCAACGGTGTCATCATCGTTACCACAAAGAGCGGTAAGGAGGGTAAGGTTCAGGTGAACTTCAACGCATCTTACGGTTGGAAGAAAATCACCAAGACCATCCACACTCTCGATCCATACGACTACGCACTGTACCAGTGGGAGAACAACAACGGCGCTACCAACTACGGAACTTTCCAAGATCTTGATATATGGAAGTCTATTGAGGGAACCGACTATCAGGACATCCTCTTCGGACGCACAGGACAGCAGGCTCAGTACAACGCCAGCGTGAGCGGTGGTACAAAGGAGACCAAATACAACTTAGGTTTCTCTCACATCGACGAGAAGAGCATCATGCTCGGTTCGGGATATGACAAGAACAACATCAACGCCAAGATTAACACTCAACTGAACAAGTGGTTGACATTCGACTTCAACGCTCGCTTGGCATTCACAAAGCTTGACGGTCTGAGCGGCGGTGCGGATACCAACGAGACCAACGCTGCAAACAGTATCGTGGCAAACACCATCAACTATGAGCCGATAGACCAGTTGAGCACAAGCGACGACGACGACGAGGAGAACAACACATCCACACGCCGCACTCCGTTGCAGCGTATCACCTCTACATACAAGTATCAGGAGCGTTTCCAGCAGAACTACAACGCAGGTCTGAGCTGGAAGCCGATAAAGCACTTCACATTCCGCACTGAGTTCGGATATGCGTGGAGATACAACAAAACCGACCAGGCTTGGGCGGCAGAGGCTGTTGTAAACAACAAGTTCTCCGGGCAAAACGCCCAGGACGGCAGACCACAGTTAATGTTCACAAGCCTCGACCAGAAAGAATGGCGCAACGCTAACACCGTAACATACGACCACAACAAGCTGTGGAAGGGTCGCGTACATCTTAATGTAATGTTGGGACAGGAGTGGAGCAGCACATCAAAAACCACAGACACCAACTACTCTGTGAACTTCCCGGCAAAGATGACAATCGGCGAGATTCTTGCTACCCCGACTTTCGGTACTCCGTTGAAGAACGAGCGCTATATAGCTGCCGACGACAATATGCTTTCTTACTTCGGCCGTGTGAACTTCACACTCGACGAGAAGTATCTCGCCACATTCGTGATGCGTGCCGACGGTTCGAGCAAGTTCGGCAAGGACAACCGCTGGGGCTACTTCCCGTCAGTGGCATTGGCATGGCGCTTGTCTGACGAAAACTTCATGAAGGCCTCTTCAAGCTGGCTCTCTAACCTGAAGCTCCGCATGAGTTTCGGTACAGCCGGTAACAACCGCATTCCTTCGGGAAGCAGCGATCCGCTCTTCGCACCACCAAGTGGCAGCGGCGCCAAGTATCCTTACTTCGACGAATCACTTGGCGATATGCTCGAGCACGCCAAGGTACTCTACAACCCTGACCTGAAGTGGGAGACAACCATAACACGTAACTTCGGTATCGACTACGGATTCCTCCGCGGACGCATCAACGGTTCTTTGGAGTTCTACTGGAACACTACTAAGGACCTGCTCATGCAGGTTAGGATTCCTACAAGCACAGGTTACGAAACTCAGTATCAGAACTTCGGTAAGACATCAAACAAGGGTGTCGAACTTTCACTCAACGCTGTTCTCGCCGATACGAAGAAGTGGGGCTTGAACTTCAACTTCAACGTGTCTTACAACAAGAGCAACATCGACGAGCTGCCGATGGGTGATCCGTGGCAAAGTTCTAACTGGGGAGGAAACACTCTGGCTAAATACGAGGACTTCCGCGTAGAGGAAGGCGGCCGCTTAGGTGAAGTATGGGGCTACAAGACAAACGGTTTCTTCACCGTTTACGACCCGGAGACCAATCCGGAGGGACAGCTCGTACTGAACGGAAACACATGGGCACTCCGCGACGGTATCGTGGACAACAGCCAGAGCATCACCGGCGGTGAGCTCAGACCCGGTGGACTGAGAGTACAGGTAGATGAGAACGGCGACCCGCTGAAGCAGCGCCTCGGCAACACTATTCCTACAACAACCGGTGGTTTCGGCTTCGACGGTCATGTGGGTAACTTCGATTTCAACGTGTTCTTCAACTACTCTCTCGGCAACAAGATTGTAAACGCCACGAAACTTGCCAACGCAGGCTTCTATAACACTCGCAGATACCAGAACATCGTAAGCGACTTCGCACTCGGAAACCGCTACACAGGCATCGACCCTGTAACAGGCATGAACCTCGGCGGAGCACGTCTGTCTAACGATGTACTCGACTACTACGGTGGCGCAGAGGCAGTGATGGCCCGTCTGAACGAAATCAACGCAGGCGCATCTTCTTACAACCCGTCTACCGCAAGCCGTATGCAGCTTATCGACTACGCTGTCGAGGACGCTTCATTCCTGCGTCTCCAGAACCTCACCATCGGCTACACACTGCCTAAGAAGTGGGTCAACTCGGTTTATCTGTCAAATGTCCGCATTTACTTCACGGGCTACAACCTCTTCTGTCTGACTCCGTATAAGGGCTATGACCCTGAAGTTGACACCAGCAGCAAGAAGAACCCGATGTGTCCGGGCGTTGACTATGCAGCTTATCCAAAGAGCCGCACATTCGTAGGAGGTATTAACATAACATTTTAATTAGAAGTACTTATGAAAAAGATATTATCATTAATGGCACTGGCTTGTGCCTTCGGAATGTCTTCATGCTCTGACTTCCTCGACCAGAAGTCTGATTCAGAAATGGACGGAGATGTGGTGTTCGAGTCTGAATACTACACAAGTCTGCGCGTGAACAAGCTCTATGGTGCGTTGGCGCAAGACCGCACATACTCACAGGACATTCCAATCAAATGGGGTTCTAACACCGACTGCGAGCTTGTAGACGGTTTGGGACAGAACGCTTACAACGAAACCCACTACCGCGGAGTAGGAAACTACAACGTGAACCCGGGCTTCGGCGCTCTGAGCGACTCATGGACAGCGATGTATGGTATCATAGAGGACGCCAACATTAATATCGAGGGCATACAGGGAAGTTCGCTTCTCACAGCCGGCGGCTCTACTCAGAGAGCAATGGAGCGCTATCTTGGCGAGTGCAAGACGATGCGTGCGATGATTTACTTCGACCTATTGCGCTACTTCGGCGACATTCCTTATAAGAAAGAGTCTACAGACCCGGGCTTGGGCAACGCTTATCAGGGCAAGACCGACCGCGACGTGATAATGGACGACCTCATGAACGAGCTTGAGGAGACTATCGACTTGCTGCCGTGGGCAGGCGAGGTTTCGCAGTACACTACCGAGCATTTTACTAAGGGCTACGTTCACGCACTCATCGGCCAAATGGCTCTGACACGTGCGGGATATGCTATCCGCGAGGCTGCTAAGGAAGGATATGAGACCGCTTCATACTCTGATCCGACTTATCCGACACAGCGTCCGGGCGCAGCAGAGCGCAAGGCACTGTATGAGAAGGCTCTGAAGCATTTCACTGCTGTGATAACAAGCGGCAGACACCAGCTTAACCCGTCTTTCGAGAACGAATGGTATCTGCTCAACCAGCTTGTACTCGACCAGACCTACCGTGAGAACATCTTCGAGATTCCTATGGGTGAGGGCGCGACAGGCGAGCTTGGCTATACAGTCGGTGTACGTCTGAACGGCGTAACAACAGAATATGGTTACGGAAACTCTACCGGTCCGATGAAGGTTACTGCTCCGTTGCTCTACTCTTACGACCCGAACGACACACGCCGCGACGTTACCTGCTCTAACATACAGATTGCCCAGAACACGACATTGGGCGTAACAGAGGAGCAGATATTAAAGAACGCACCATTCCAGATGTACGTAGGCAAGTGGGATCCGCGCAAGATGTCGGCTAAATGGCTTGAGAACAACAAAGTAGCCAGCGGTAAGCACACAACGGGTATCAACGTAGTGAGAATGCGCTACTCACAGGTTCTGCTCTGGTATGCAGAGGTAATGAACGAGCTTGCAGGTCCTGACGGACGCTATGAGGGCGATGCAGGCATGACAGCACGCCAGGCTCTGGCAGAGGTTCACACCCGTGCGTTCAACGCTGAGCACAAGGCAGACGCACAGGCATACGTTGACGCTATCCCGGCTAACAAGGATGCATTCCTCGACGCTATCGTAGACGAGAACGCATGGGAGTTCACCGGCGAGGGATTGAGAAAGTTCGACCTCATCCGCTGGAACCTCCTCGTGGCTAAGATTCAGGAGTTTAAGGACACATATCTGCGTCAGCTCACAGACGGCACATATCAGGAGAAGATCTACTTCAACTATACTGACGACTCGAAGACAAAGATTGACTATTCAAGCATCACATGGTATGGCATACCGGCAGGCAAGACCGAGGCCGACTATGACGCAAGTGAAAGCTCGTTTGGCAGTGCTAAGACCGACACCGGCACAGATAGTCAAGTAGATACCAACCTGCCGTCTATCTCAAGCGGTCTTTTGGAGAACGCACAGGTGAAGAACCGCTACCTTATGCCAATCGGTTCAAAAACCATTTCGGCATCGCAGGGAGCGCTCCACAACTCTTACGGATATTCCGACTAATCACATTTCTACAACTAATAAGCAATTATCATAATGAAAACATTAAATAAGATATTAGGCATCGCAATGGCAGGAATGCTCAGCATGGGCATGGCGTCATGCGTTGATGGAAACGACTGGGATACAGACGATGCTTACTCACGCCTCTTCAGTGTTGAAGCTGACAAGATAACAGTAGAGACCGAGGACGTAAGCGCTACCGTAACGTTCAAGACTATGCAGGGTGTGGAACACTACATCATTGAGGTGTCTACCGATCCGCTCGATGACGACACACCGATGGGCGGCGAGAACGCTATCGTATATGGTGAGGACGGAAGCATAACAACGTCTCCGGCACTGCTCGAAGGCCTCGCTGGCGACACTCCTTACTATCTGCGAATAAAGGGAACAGCCGAGGGCAAGAGAGATTCTAAGTGGAGCTACTTCAAGGACGGCGAGACTTTCAAGACTAAGGCTGAGCAGATATTCCTCGACCCGGTAGCAAGCGACCGTTCGGAAAACTCACTGCACGTGGCTTGGAATCCGACAACTGGTGTTACAAACCTTGTGGTACTTGACGGTGAGGGCAACGAATTGCAGAACATCGAGCTTGATGCTGCTACGATAGAGGCTGCGGAATACACCATCACGGGACTTGTGCCTTCTACAAACTACACCATCATCATCATGAATGGCGAGGCTAAGCGCGGTACGCTCAATATGAGTACAACAGCGGCAATGCCTGCGGGCGACTACAAGACTGAGCTTCCGGCAACTATCACACGCATCAGCGGCGACCTGCTCAATAGCATCGTCGAGGACGCTAAGGCTGCAACAGGCAAGGAAACAAACATCGCCATCACTATCGGTCTGCGTCCGGACATGACTTACGACGTAGCTTCTATCTCCGAGACTGACGGCACCGACGCTAACCTTACTATCCCTGACGGCATAGCAATCACATTCTTCGGTCTCTCAGGTGGTGAGACTCCGACGATGAAGATGCTCAAGAGCATCGATATCGCAGGAAGCCACGCATACGTTCGCTTCGAGAATGTGAACCTCACAGACGGCGGTTGCCAGTACTTCATCAACCAGAGCGCAAGCGCTTCTCTTGGTGAAATGTCGTTCAAGCAGTGTAACTTCAGCAACTTCGAGCGCTCACTCATCCGTACACAGGGCAGCGGCGCTATCAGCATCGACAACTTCGTTATCGACGACTGCGTACTGACAAATATGGCTTCGGGCGACGGTTACTCTGTAATCTACTTCGGTACAGCTACTACAAATGTCGGTAAGGTGGACATTAAGAACTCTACCTTCGACACATCTAAGCGTAGCTTCATCGAGGCTTCAAAGGCACCTGTAACGAATGGCATCTTCATCACGAACTGTACATTCTACAACAACGTGGCTTCAGGACGTTACTTCATGGATGCTAACGGTCAGAACACTAACCTGACTATGACTAACACCATCCTCGGTAAGACCAACCACGAGTCGTCTTCAAGAGGTGCGCGCACTAAAGGTACGATGGTATTCGACAACTGTCTGCGCGCTTCAGACTGCGTATATGGCAGCAATGACATCAAGGAACTGCCAGCTGGCGATCTCTCTTCTGCCGACATTTTCAAGGATCCGGACAAGCATGACTTCACTCTGAAGATTAACAAGCTCATTGGAGACCCACGTTGGTTCCCGACTGAATAAACAAATTAATAATTAAAACCGAAAGAGGCTGGGTCGTAATTAAGAGTTACGGCTCAGTCTCTTTGTTTTATATTTTACAGCAGACACAAGAAAGGCTGCGCCTATTGACACAGCCCATCTCATATAAAGGTTCATTTCTTATCTCAGTATTATGTCTTTAGCATAATGCCCAAACTATAATCTTATTCTACCGATGCCGGAATGTATCAAGAGCCAAATGCCATTTGGCTTACTCGATTTTCCATTCCTCTATGCCTCGTGTCTCTGACGAGAAGTTGACACCTATCTTATATATCTGCCTGCCGTCGGTCTTGAACGGCTCTGCGTAGCCCTTGTCATCTATCTGCTTTAGAGCCTCGTCCGCCGTACCGTCGAGCTTCA
>ENA-ORRE01001694-ORRE01001694.1-human-gut-metagenome-genome-assembly--contig:-NODE-1694-length-14059-cov-5.121608_pt1 | contig 14059 bp, 10 predicted proteins | sample MGYA00242171_ERZ509126 | MGnify/ENA primary metagenome ERZ509126 (study PRJEB26280, sample SAMEA2338648) | human gut metagenome | biome: human gut; feature: human-associated habitat; material: faeces... | reverse complement strand
CCGCCTCCCGCAAGGCATCGTTGACCGTATCCGTCACCAGCGTGTTCAACGCATGAAAATCTCCGGTCTTCATCGCTTCCGTAATGGTCTCTTTGAATTTTTCCCCTAGATTATTCTGCACTTCACTCATAATTAATATTTTCTCTGATTTTTCAGTTCATCATAGAGCAGACAGTAGTTCTCATAACGTATCTGCGGGATCTCTCCCTCTGCCACAGCAGCCTTGATACCGCATACCGGCTCAGAGATATGGGAGCAGCCTCCGAATCTGCAATATTTTTCAAAAGGGGCAAACTCCGGATAAAATTCCGCCAGCTGCTCCTTCTCCAACCGAAACAACCCCAGAGAGCTAAATCCCGGGGTATCCAGAATATACGTATCCTGTGCAATGGAGATCAGTTCGGAGTGCCTGGTAGTATGCTTTCCCCGCTCGATCTTCTCACTGATGGAGCCGGTCTCCATCACTGTGCCGGACTGCAGGCAGTTTACCAGAGAGGATTTACCGACACCGCTGGGACCCGCCACCGTAGTGGTCTTGCCGCGAAGCAGCTCCTGAATGGTATCTATCCCTTCTTGTCTGGCTGCGCTGACCGTGATCGTACGGAATCCCGCCTGTTCGTAAATGGCACGATAATCTTCCTTTTTGCCTTCCTCGTCAATATCCTGCTTGTTAAAACAGATGATGCAGGGAATGTCCTGTTGCTGCATCATGATCAGAAAACGATCCAGCAGGTTAAAATTGGGCTGTGGCTTACAGATGGCAAAAATCACCAGTGCCTGATCCACATTGGCAACCGCCGGACGGATCAGTTCGCTGTGCCTGGGAAGCAGTTCTGTGATATTTCCCTTTTTCTGTGCTTCATCTATGACTTCCATCTCCACATCGTCCCCGACCAATGGTTTCCTGTGGTCCTTACGGAAGACACCTTTTGCCTTGCATTCATAGATTCCGTCCGCACTATGCAGAGCATCCCCTGCATGGACATAATAGAAGCCGGCAATTCCTTTTATAATCTTGCCCTTCATAGTTCCTGCCTTTGTCTTATTCCTTCACGAATTCCACTCTTCGGGTAAAGGACTGGTTCTCCGTGGTGCCGGGAACATTAATGTTATTGCCATCTGTATCCGTTGTAGTGGTTCCCTCCGTTGTCACCTGATAGGTCATGGTAAGCGTACCGCCGGAGGAGGCGATGCCGTTGATATTGGTTGCTACCGGGAAGGTGGTAACCTTCGTATCCATCAGCACAGTGCCGTCATCCGCCACCAGGGTGATACCGACTTCCATTCCCGATACATACTTGGGTGCCTCGGAAGTCGTCGGTGCCGCAATGCTGACATTGCACTTATAAGTCACTTTCTGTGCGCCCTGGCTCACCTTAATATCAATGGAGGTTCCCTGATCCACATAGGAACCATGGGAATAGCTCTGATAGCAGATCATGCCCTCTCCCACTTCATCGCTGTAAATATGGGTCACACTGCCTACTGTCAGTCCGGCCTCGATTGCTTCCACCGTACCATCCTGCTCTGACAGTCCGATCAGGTTCGGCACGCGGATCTTCGTATCTTCCTTTCCCAGGCTTACGGTAACGGTGATCACACTGCCTTTCGGCGCCTTATTTCCATCTGCGGGAGTCTGGGCGATCACGCGCCCTGCTTCTATGGTGTCGGAATAATCCTCTGTCTTATTGACCAAAAAGCCCTTGCTTACCAGCTGTGTATTCGCCTCGTCAAAAGTAAGTCCCACCACATTCGGAACTTCTACGCCCTGGGTTCCGGCGCTTGCCGTAAGTGTTACCTTGCTGCCCTTGTCAATCTGGGCACCCACGCTGACGTCGGTACTGATCACCACACCTTCTGCCACGGAATCAGATTCCTCATATACAACTTCCGTCAGAATTCCCAGTCCGGTCAGTGTATTTCTCGCATCATCCACATTCATGCCCTTCACATCCGGCATGGTGACTTTCTCTGCCTCTTCTTTTGTTTCCTCCGTAGTGATGATCGGACCGGAAGGATTATTGTCTTCGTTCTTTTTCCCGCCGAAGATCTTCACCGCCAGTACGATCAGAATAATACAGATCACCACTCCCGCAACGATTGCCAGAACCGTTGTCACGCGTTCCATCTTGGGATCGTAATCATAATCATCCTCTCCCTCTGCCTCTTCATCATTCTCATACATGGCTTCTGTATCGGAACGTAGGCGCATCGTCTCATCATGATCCTGTTCTTCATACTCCCGGCCACTCTGATACGGAACTTTTCTCTTGATCTGTGCCATATCTTCATCGGAGATCATCCGGGTGCCGCCTTCCATATCCGGATCCTTGTTCACGACAAAGTCCTCCTCCGGATTGATCAGGGACTGCTTCAGGTCTGCAATCAGTTCTGCCATGTTCTGATATCTGCGATCCGGTGATTTCTGACAACACTTTAATACAATACTTGCAACGCTGGAAGGGATCTCCGGCACGAATTCCTTGGGAGAAGGCATTTCTTCCTGAATATGCTTGATGGCGATCGCTACCGTCGTCTCCCCATTGAAGGGGACTCTTCCCGTAAGCATTTCGAACATGGTGATACCGAGTGAATAGATATCACTCTTCTCATCACTGTAACCGCCTCTGGCCTGTTCCGGAGACGTATAGTGTACACTTCCCATTACATTGGAAGTGATCGTATTGCTGGTCGCTGCCTTGGCAATACCGAAATCCGTGACTTTTACTTTGCCGTCTTTGGAAATAATGATATTCTGCGGTTTGATATCCCGGTGAATAATATGATTATTATGTGCTGCCTCAATGCCCATACTCACCTGGATGGCAATGCTTACTGCTTCCTTGTAAGACAGACGGGCCTTTTTCTCAATGTACTTTTTGAGGGTAATGCCCTCCACCAGTTCCATTACAATATAGTAGATTCCGTTTTCTTCCCCTACATCATAGACATTTACGATATTGGGATGCATCAGTCCTGCTGCCGCCTGGGCCTCAATACGGAATTTGGATACAAAATTAGCATTCTCGCTGAATTCCTGCTTCAATACCTTGATCGCCACATAGCGATTCAGCTTGTGACATTTTGCTTTATAGACATCTGACATACCGCCGGTTCCGATTTTCTCCAGGATCTCATAGCGATCGCCGATCATCATTCCTATTTTGATCATTATTGCTCTCCATTCTTATATAACCTAAGTAACTAAGAGTATTATCTGTCTTATGCGCACGGCTCAATAAGGATAACACTGATATTGTCTCTGCCGCCGTTTGCATTGGCTGCCTCTACCAGACGCTCTGCTTTCTCCACAAGATCTCTTGCACCACTGATGATCATGCGGATCTCTTCATCTTCCAGCATATTAGTCAGTCCGTCCGAACACATAAGGACAGTATCGCCTTCCCTGAGTTCTACGGTAAAAAAGTCCGGCTCTACATGATCCTCCGCACCTACCGCTCTGGTAATAATATTCTTGTCAGGATGATTTCTTGCATCCGCACGGTCTAATCCGCCCATGCGTACCATTTCCTCTACAAGAGAATGATCCCTCGTAATCTGCCGTATCTCACGATTCACCACATAAAGTCTGCTGTCACCCACATTGGCCACCTGTAAAAATCTGCCCATGCAGGATGCCACCACAACCGTCGTTCCCATTCCTTCCAGCTTCTTGTCTTCGCCGGCTCTCCTGCGGATCAACTCATTGGCTTCCTCGATCGCTCTGCGGAAAATCAGCGTGGGATTTTTTTCAAAAGAACTCTGCATCTCAGCCAGCATGGTCTCTACTGTCACTTTGGACGCATAATCTCCCGCATTATGTCCGCCCATACCGTCCGCTACAATAAACACGTTGGGCAGATTTCCCACCGGTTCCTCAGAGGTATAGATATAGTCCTGATTTACTTTTCTTTTCCTTCCGATATCGGTTATGGAAAACGTCTTAAGCACGTCAAACTTCCTCCTGTGAGAGTTCCCCCGGGTTCTTCGCCTCCTGCGTATGACGGCGTCTTAACTGTCCGCAGGCTCCGTCAATATCCCGGCCCATCTCTCTTCTAATTGTAACATGTATCTTCTTACTTTCAAGTTTATTTTTAAACGCCTGAATATGCCCGGTATCCGACTGCACGAAGTCCCGCTCTTTAATCGGGTTTACCGGAATCAGGTTAATATGACAGCATAAAGGCTTTGCCAGAGCGATCAGCTCTTTGGCATCCTCTTCCGTGTCGTTCACACCGCCTACCAGACTGTATTCAAAAGTGATCCGGCGCCCGGTCTGTTCAAAATAATACCTGCAGGCATCAATTACTTCATGAATGTCATATTTGTTCGCCACCGGCATCAGCTCCAGACGTTTTTTCTGGTTGGAAGCATGTAAAGATAATGCCAGCGTAATCGCAAGTTTTTTATCCGCCAGTTCCCGCATCCGCGGAACAATTCCGCAAGTGGAAACAGTCAGGTTTCTCTGGCTGATGTGAAGTCCGTTCTCATCCGTCAGCAAAGTGATAAATTTTACCAGATTATCAAAATTATCCATCGGTTCCCCGGTGCCCATGACAACAACATTCGAAATCCGCTCTCCGATATCCTTACCAATCTGATAGATCTGATCCAGCATTTCCGCCGGTGCAAGTCCTCTCACCAGTCCGTCCAGTGTTGATGCACAGAACCGGCATCCCATCCGACAGCCGACCTGTGAAGAAATACATACGGAATTTCCGTGCTTATATTTCATCAGCACACTCTCAATGACATTTCCGTCTTCCAGTAAAAACAGATATTTGCGGGTTCCATCCAGTTTTGAAATCTGTACCTGTTCTTTTCTGAGTGTGATGATCCTGCAGGTCTCATCCAGTCTCTCCCGCAAGGTTTTGGAAAGATTCGTCATCTCCTCAAAGCTTTCCACCTGCCGCACATGCAACCACTCATATACCTGCTTTGCACGAAACGCTTTCTCCCCCATATCGGAAAAAAAGGTTTTTAATTCTTCCAGATCCATGGACTTAATATCTGTCTTTTCACTCATCCTCTTATTTACTCCTTACCAGCTTTGCAAGAAAAAATCCGTCACTTCCGGCTTCTCCCGGGAAAATCTGTCTCTGGAATTCCAGGGAAAATTCCGGATGTTCTTTTAAAAACCATGCGGTGTTATCCTCATTTTCTGACCGGTGGATCGTACAGGTACTGTACACAAGTGTCCCGCCCGGTCTGACATAATCCCATACAACAGAAAGAATCTGTCTTTGCAGTTTTGCAAGCTCTGCCGCCTTTTCTTTGGTCATCTTATAACGGATATCCGTCTTCTTTCCCATAACGCCAAGTCCGGAACACGGCAGATCACAGACTAAGACGTCCGCTTTCTGATGGGAATCCGGATCATCCACCGTTGCATCCATCTGTACCGCTTTCATATTTGACAATCCATGTCTGGCTATGTTCTCCCGGATCAGATCCACCTTATATTCTGTCAGATCCCTTGCCTCTACCATACCACTTCCCTGAAGCAGTTCTGCCATATGGGTACTCTTTCCTCCCGGTGCCGCACACACATCAATCACATAATCATTCTTTTTCGGTGCCGCAGTTTCCGCAACCAGCATGGAGCTGACATCCTGTACATAAAACAGCCCTTCTTTAAAACTTTTCAGTCCCGCCAGATAATCCAGCCCGGATATTTCAAAAGCATACGGCAGTTCCGGAACCGCATGTACTGTCACCCCTTCTGATTTAAGTTTGTTTACGAGTTCTTCCGGTGTCACAGCGGAAAGATTGGTACGGATCGTCAGCCGGTTTTCTGCGGTAAGTCCCTCCAGAATCTGACGGGTCTTTTCCTCTCCATAATTTTCGGTCCATATGTCCACGATCCATTCCGGCATCGAATATGTAACGCTCAGATTCGGGAAGCGAACTTCTCTCCATCCTCTTGCCACACTACGCAGCACACCGTTGACAAATCCGCTCAGGCCAGAAAACCCACGCTTTCTCGCAAGCTTTACCGCCTCGTTGCACACTGCGGAATCCGGCACACTGTCCATATACATAATCTGATAAACGCTCATGCGCATAAGATTGCGGATGAGCGGTTTCATTTTCTTTACTCTGGTTTTGGAAAACTGATCGATCACATAGTCCAGTGTCAGCTGTCTTTCCAGCGTTCCTTCCATCAGGCGCGTCAGAAAAGCGCGTTCCTGTTTTCCCAGATACTGATATTTATCGAGCACATCGCGGAGGACCAGATGACTGTACTGTCCCTCCTCATTGACCGCCAGAAGCATTTCCAGCACCAGTGCTCTCTCATTGACCTTAGTCGTCACGACTTCTTCCTCCAAACAGTAAAACGATTCGAAGCAGCTGCAGAATCGCAGCTGCTGCACTTGCCACATACGTGAGTGCTGCTGCTGTAAGAACTTTTCTTGTGTAATGGAGTTCCTGATCTCCCAGGATTCCCTGTTCCCTCAGCTGAACCATCGCACGACGCGAAGCATCAAACTCAACCGGAAGCGTAATCAGCTGGAATAACACAGCAAACGAAAACAGCAGAATTCCGATATTGATAAGCATCATGGAGGAACGGCTGTTTATGATCACACCAAGAATGATCACCGGCCATGCAAGCATGGAACCAAAGTTTGCAATCGGCACAAATGCGGTACGCAGCCGAAGCGGCACATATCCTCTGGCATGCTGGATCGCATGTCCGCATTCATGTGCTGCCACCCCCACAGCTGCAACCGAAGTCTGATTGCAGACACTGTCGGAAAGATTGAGTGTCTTATTGGCAGGATTGTAATGATCGGTCAGATTTCCCGATACATGCTGCACCCGCACATCATAGATTCCTGCTGCGTGCAAAATCCGCTCTGCCGCCTGTGCTCCCGTCATTCCTGACATACTGCGGTATGCGGAATATTTGTTGAACGTTGTCTTTACCCGTGCAGATGCAATCATACAGATCACTGCACCGATAACAACCAATATATAGGTACTGTCCCAATAAATGTATGGCATAAATCTACCTCCGTCTTACTGCTGTAAAAAAGATCCCTCTGCAACCGGATAGCCACGCAGAAATGATCCTGCATCCATCCGTTTCTTACCGGCAAGCTGTACTTCCAAAAGTTCCAGTCCACCCTCTCCGGTCTGTACCACCATCGTATTTTTTCCAACTTTACAGATACAACCCGGTGCATAAGCGCCATCTGTCTCCACCACCCGGGCTTTCCAGATCTTAAACGCTTTATTATCCAGATGGGTATAGGCACTCGGCCATGGATTTAATCCACGGATCAGGCGCTCAATCTCCACCGCCGGCTTTTTCCAGTCAATATCTCCCAGCTCCTTGGAAATCATCTTTGTGTGGGTACTCGCCTCATTGTCCTGCGGTGTAAAGGTCGCCGTTTTGTTTTCCAGCATCTGCATGGTTTCCACACACAGCTCGGCGCCGACTGCCGCCAGCTTGTCAAACAGACTTCCACCTGTCTCATCTTCTGCAATGCGCACCTGTTTTTTGGCAATGATATCTCCGGTATCCAGTCCGACATCCATGCGCATAATCGTAACTCCCGTGATCTCATCTCCATTGATGACCGCCCACTGGATCGGTGCGGCACCACGATATTTTGGAAGCAGGGATGCATGTACATTAATGCATCCGTATTTCGGAAGATCGAGAATACTCTTTGGAAGAATCTGCCCGAAAGCCGCCACTATGATGATATCCGGCGCAAACTTTTTCAAATATTCCACACTTGCATCTTCCCGGATTTTTACCGGCTGGAATACTTCCAGTCCATGGGAAACCGCACATTCCTTTACCGGTGGAAACTGCATGGTATTCCCGCGTCCCTTTGGTTTGTCCGGCTGTGTAACCACAAGCATAACCTCGTGTCCGGCTTCTATGATCTTTTCCAATGTATTCACCGCAAAATCCGGTGTTCCCATAAAAATTACTTTCATATTATTCCTCTTCCGGCTCCTCATAATTCACATCATGAAGTCCGCCTTCTACTTTTTCTGTATACATATGTCCATCCAGATGATCCAGTTCATGGCAAATGCAGCGTGCCATCAGACCTTCGCCTTCTACTTCCCACTCATTCATGTCCAGATCATAAAATTTTGCTTTTACATGGTTCGGACGTGTAACCTGACCTGCTTTTCCCGGAAGACTTAAGCATCCTTCATCTCCGGTCTGCTCTCCGTCAGACTCGATAATTTCCGGGTTGATCATAATAAACGGTCCCTGTCCGTCCCCGATATCAATGACTACCATACGCTTTAAAATTCCAACCTGCGGTGCCGCAAGACCTACACCGTTTGCCTCATACATGGTCTCCAGCATATCTTCCGCCAGAGTACGGATGCGATCCGTCACCTCCGGAATCGGTCTGCATACTTTTGTCAATACGGGATCTCCCTGAATTCGAATTGTTCTAAGTGCCATAATTACCTCCTAAAAACCACTTGTTGGGTTAAAATCAAACTGTACAGACACATTGGAAAATGTGCTGTTATTTTTTATTTTTCGTTCCACCAGATCCTTACATGCCACCAGCGTCGCATATTCCGGTGCCTTCATGTAAATGACCTTTCGGTAAACATCACTGATTTTTGCAATGGATGCATCTGCCGGTCCTACCAGCATAATATTTTTGCCTTTCTGTGATATCACGCGATGCAGAAATTCTGCCAGATCCCTGGCTGCAGCTGTCGTCACCTGCGGATCGGTTCCCGTACAATGAATCAGAAGCAGCTGCCACACCGGCGGATAGGCAAGCATTCTCCGATAGGCAATCTCCTGCTTATAAAATGCATCGTAATCCTGTTCCTTTGCGGTCTGAATTGCAAAATGATCCGGATCATACGTCTGGATTACCGCCTGTCCCGGTTCCTTTCCCCGCCCGGCACGTCCCACCGCCTGGGTCAGCAGCTGAAACGTCCGCTCCGATGCATGAAAATCCGGAACATGCAGAGACATATCTGCGGCAAGTACTCCTACCAGCGTCACATTCGGAAAATCATGCCCTTTGACAATCATCTGTGTGCCGATCAGGATATCTGCCTCCTGATTGGCAAATGCATGCAGAATCTTCTCATAAGCATCCTTGGTCCGTGTGGTATCAAAATCCATACGCATCACACGTGCCTGTGGAAATCTCTGCTGCACCAGCATCTCAATCTTCTGCGTGCCCGCCTTGAATCCGCCTAAATATTTACTGCCGCAGGATGGACAGATCTTTGGCAATGGCTGCTCATATCCGCAATAATGACAGACCATCCGGCCTCCCGCATGCTGGCTCAGCGAAACATCACAATGAGGACATTGTATCACATATCCGCAGGCTCTGCATGAAATAAATCCGGAAATTCCTCTCCGATTTAAAAACAGCATGATCTGCTGACGTTTTTTTAACCGGTCTTCCATCAGTTCCTGCAATCTCTCCGAAAGGATGGAACGGTTTCCTGCCCGCAATTCACTGCGCAGATCTACGACCTCGCAATCCGGCAGCGGTTTCTTCTCCACGCGCTCAGACAACGTCAGAAGCTGATATTTTCCCTGCATTGCCTGATAATAACTGTCCACCGAAGGAGTGGCAGAACCAAGAAGTACCGATGCATCATTCATGCGCGCCCTCTCGATTGCAACATCCCTGGCATGATACCGCGGTGCCGTCTCACTTTTATAAGACGTTTCATGTTCCTCATCTATAATAATAAGCCCTAAATGCGGAAATGGTGTGAACAACGCAGACCTGGGTCCGATCATAATATCAATATCCCCCGCCTTGGCACGTTCAAACTGATCAAAGCGCTCTCCCTGGGAAAGTTTGGAATTCATAATGGATACCCGGTCCCCAAACCGGTTATAAAACCGCATCACAGTCTGATAGGTGAGTGCAATCTCCGGGATCAGGACAATTGCCTGCCGTCCCTGTGCCACCGTATGCGCAATCAGTTCCATATAAACTTCTGTTTTTCCGCTTCCGGTTACTCCCCTGAGCAGATACGTTTTATGAATTCCAGCCTCCAGATCCGAACATACTGTGTCCACAACACGCTGCTGATTTTCATTCAGTGTCAGATGATATCCCTTCTGATCCAGATGTGACACAGGATTGCGAAACTGTCTGCTGCTCTCCACCTTAAGAATCTGCTGCTGTGCCATACCCCGGATCACTGCTGCTGATATATTCAGTTTTCCGGTGACAAGCGAATAATCCAGTACGGATTCCTGTATCAGTTCCCGCAGCAGCCTTGCTTTCGCCGTATAGTGTTTCTGTTCAAAGAGTGCCAGTTTCTGCTGCGCCTCTGTCTTCGGAATCAGTAATACAATCTCCCGCTTCTGTACTTCTTTCGTCTGCCTGCGGATCGGGAGTACGGTCTTTAGTGCCTGATTCATGGTAGAACCGTAATTCTTCCGCATCCATCCGGCCAGTGCAATGAGCTGGGATTCCATTGCCACGCTTCCCTCATGTACCGAAATAATGGGGCGAATCCGTCTGGGATCAAATTCGGCATCCTCCGTCAGTTCAATGACATACCCTGTCAGTTTACGATTTCCAAATGGAATATCCACCTGTACACCAACCTGTATTTCCTCCTGCAGATTTTCCGGGATGCTGTATTGAAAAGTTTTATCCAGTTTTTCTACCGATATATCTACAATAATATTTGCATACTTCATACTTATTCTTTTCTCAAAACACAGTTGACCAGGCCCTCATAGGTATTTACAGCAGCCTCAATCACCGGAGAAACGCCAAGTTCTCCCAGTGCTGCACTGCATTTCGGCCCAATCGAATAAATATCCGTAACGGATGCCAGTGTTTCTCTCTCCTGTGGCTTTAAACTGCCAAGCATCCGCTCCGCCGAAGACGCACAGGTAAAAAAGATCGCATCGTATACATCCTTGTCCACTGGCACCTCCATCGGACAAGGTACATTTTCGTATACATTGAGCCGTCCGCAATCACAGAAAGAAAGCAGTGTATCCACAAGGTTATCCTTTGCATTTTTTGCGGTAGGATACCAGATTACTGCCCGCTTAAACGGATCTCCGCGAAATTCCTGATCCAGATATTCCTTTAATTCCTGTGCCAGATTCGTACTGTTGGAATGTTCCGGCATAAAGTCTGCACAAATTCCATACTCCCGCAGTTTTTCTGCCGTCTTTTGTCCAATCACTGCACATCTGGTATGGAAAAGTGCCCGTGCATCCAGCCCCGATGCAAATACATTTTTCATAAAATAATCCACACCATTGGCACTTGTAAACAATAATACGTCCACATGCGCCAGTTCCTGTGCGGTATACACTGCCGGCACACCGACAATCTCACCTGTCATACACTCACTGGTATATGCCCCCTTTGCCCGGAGCATGGCGGCCAGACGTGAAGGTTTTGGACCAATTTTTGCAACCAGATAATGTTTCCCCCACAGCGGCTTCTCTTCAAAAAAATGCAGCTGGCGGCGAAGTGCAACCACATCCCCAACAATGATCAGTGCCGGAGAAGTCAGTTTCGCCTCTTCCACACGATCTGCCAGATTCTCCAGCGTACCCTCACAAATCTCCTGCGCTTCTGTCGTAGCATGGGAAATCACAGCTGCCGGTGTCTGCCGGCTTCTTCCTGCCTGCATCAGTCCATCCACAATCTGTCTTACTCTCGAAAGTCCCATGAGAAAAATCAGAGTTTCTTTTGAATCTGACATCGTTGTAAAATCAGGTTCTGACAGATCCTCTCCGTTTTTTTGGTGTCCGGTGATCACCCGAAAGCTTGTGGCAACACCACGGTGTGTGACCGGAATTCCTGCATAAGCAGGTCCTGCAATGGCAGAAGTCACCCCCGGAACAACGGTATAGGAGATTCCATGTTCCCGCAGATAAAGGCCTTCTTCTCCTCCACGCCCGAAAACAAAGACATCTCCCCCTTTTAAACGAACAACGCAATGATATTCTTTTGCCTTCTCGACCAGCAGTTCATTGATCTGTTCCTGCGGAAGCGTATGATGTCGGTCCGCTTTTCCTACATAAATACGCTCACAGTCCATTCCTGCATACCCCAATAATTCCGGAGACGAAAGTCTGTCATAAATAATACAGTCTGCTTTTTTTATCAATTCCAGTCCCTTGACTGTGACAAGTCCCGGATCTCCCGGACCTGCACCGACCAGATATACCATAGATGCCATTCTTTTTTCCTTTCCCTGTCAGCACTGCTGCTTTTTAATAAATGCTGAAAATTCATTTTCCGGCATTGGTTTTGCAAATAAAAATCTATCTTATTATACCACTTCTGCGGTATTGCCCGCAACCGAACCCCTATCGGGTACACCCGGTTTCCCGCAATGCACGCTGTGCCGCTTCCTGCGGTGTCTCTCCGAAAACCTTACATTTCTTTATACTGCTTCCATCCGCACTTCCGACCATTCCAAGCAATTGCATCCTTCCATCGGGCAATTTGCAGGCATATGCTCCAATCGGCATATGGCAGTCCCCCCCGGTTCCCTTCAAAAACAGCCGCTCGGCACATGTAATCTCCTCCGTCACGATATCTGAAAGTGCATTCACCTGCTCGAACAATTCTTTGTGGTCTTCCCGCAATTCCAGTGCCAGCGTCCCCTGTGCCGCTGCCGGTATCATCTGTTCCGGCTCAAAATACTGTGTGATCAAAGAAGTTCTCCCCAGCCGGTGCAGTCCCGCCGCCGCGAGTACAATTCCGTCCAGTTGTTCTTCCTGCATCTTTTTTATTCTGGTATCGACATTTCCGCGTATTCCCGTAATGCGCAGATCCTTTCGAAGCTGCAGAAGCTGAAATGCCCTTCTTCGGCTTCCGGTGCCGATCACAGCATGCTGTGGAAGTTCCTCCAGTGAAACGGCTTCCCGCAAAATCAATACATCCCTCGGATCTTCCCGTTTCCATGCATGTGCAAACACAAGTCCGGACGGCTGTTCGGCCGGCATATCTTTCATACTGTGTACTGCAAGGCTGATCGTTCCATCCAGCAGTTCCTGTTCAATTTCCCGCACAAAAAGTCCTTTATCCCCAATCTGGTCTAACGCTTTTTTCTGTTCCCGGTCGCCTTTTGTGGATATAATTTTCAGTTCGTAACTGTTTTGTGGATAATGTTTCTGCAGGCGGTTTTTTACATACTCTGCCTGCGCCAATGCCAGTTTTGATCCTCTCGTTCCAATGATCACATTCATTCTTTTTCTCCCTACTCCCGGATTTCGGTATCAAACTGAAATAAATCCTGCAATACCTTTTTATACTGTTCCTGCTGCTCTTTGGATTCCGTCTGTTTAAGCTCCAAGATCGGCTCCCGGATCAGACGCTTTAATGATGCCTTTAAAATCTTTTTTACAATTTTCTGATCCCTCGTACTCAGATCCAGTTTGCGGTTTAGATATGCATAACTGTCCTCTACAATTTCCGTACAGCGCTGCTGCAACGAAGCGATCGTCTCATCGACACCGGTCGTTGCCAGCCATTCCCTGGTTTCCCCAATGGCTTCCTCTATCATACGCTGACCTTTTTGCACCAGTTCTTCCCGCTGCTTCCGGTTCGTCTCTACAATTTCATTTAAACTGTCAAGATTAATCAGAAGTGCCTGGGGATTTCGTCCAATCGCCGTCTCCACATCCCGCGGAGATGCCAGGTCCAAAATTGCAGTCGGATGTAACAACTGTATGTCTTTTTCCCGGATAATATGATGCGGGGAGGCTGTAGCGGAAACTACCAGCTCACACTCCTTCATTGCTTCATACCGCTTTTCAAACGGAATGATGGTAAGTGTGGGAAACTCATGCAGGAGATTTCCGGCATGTGAAAATGTCCGGCTGCAGACGGTTACATGAGAAGCCCCGTATTCATACAGATAACGCAGAGCCAGCGTTGCCGTATGTCCGCTTCCCACAACCAGTGCTTTTTTCCCTGCAATTCCAAACGTTTCCTGCAGCTGGCGGATTCCCACATAGCTGACCGAAAGCGGCCGTTCACTGATTCTTAACTTTGTCTTTATCTTTTTTGCACAGGTGACCGCATCCTGTACCACACGG
>ENA-ORRE01001692-ORRE01001692.1-human-gut-metagenome-genome-assembly--contig:-NODE-1692-length-14088-cov-3.387159_pt1 | contig 14088 bp, 5 predicted proteins | sample MGYA00242171_ERZ509126 | MGnify/ENA primary metagenome ERZ509126 (study PRJEB26280, sample SAMEA2338648) | human gut metagenome | biome: human gut; feature: human-associated habitat; material: faeces... | reverse complement strand
GCCAGAATGGAAAAGGCGCAAGCAGATGGCGCAGGTGAATCTGGAAATAGTATTATTTACTTTCCTTGAAAACGACCATCAGTCCCTGTGCATTTGCCCAGTCAATCACCTGCTGATTTTCCGCGTCGCAGAGAATCACCGGATGGCAGCCGCTGAAGGCATCATCCGCCAGCGTTTGCACACTGTTCGGGATAATGACCAGCCGCAGCAGCGTGCAGTCTGCAAAGGCGCGCTTTCCAATCGCAGTAACGCCCTCCGGAATATTCACCTGCTGCACCTGCCACATGCCGGCAAAGGCTTCTTCCTCGATTGCCTTCAAATTCGCAGGCAGCTGCAGAATGTGATCCGACGCAATTGCATACCCATTGCCCAGCCATGTATCGCAAATCCGGCAGACTGTTGCACTCACCAGACCGTCTTCCGTCGGTGTTGCAGGCCGTACCGTCTCAATGTACGGCGTATGCGGTATGTCGATGCGGCTCGTAACATAACTTTGTTCCGATTCCACATAGTTGTCCGCTGTCTGCGCAATGTAGAGAGCATATCCCAGGTCGCAGCGAAGCGCCGAGAGGTCAAGCGTAATTTCGCGCTTGCCGTCCGGGTAAAGTTCTGCACGATCCTCCACATAGAAGTGCGTTATAGGAGCACTCGATATGCCGTCTTGCGGCCAGAAAATCAAATCCAGCTGCGCATTCTCCGGGAAAATGTGCGAATCCGAAAGCGTCAGCGTCAGCTTGTTGTCCACCAGCTCCGAAACATCCAGGATGCGCGGCAGTTGACATTCCAGCACCAAGTCAAATTCCGTCGGTGCCAGCGTGTCAATGTACTGGCACAGGTTCGGGGTGAAGGTTGCATGATAGACCTTTCTGCCAGTAATGGTCTGTTTCTTTTCTATATCTTCTCCCCTTTCTATGGTGAACAGCGCCACGTTTGCTTCTTCGGTGCCTTCCGTCAGCGTCAGCGTGCCATCCACATTCCAGTCGCACAGCATCGCCGTGTATTCCGGATCATCCAGCCGCACTTCCGCGCCATACGGATAGAGCGTCTGCGTATTCACCGTCACTTGCGCATACTCGCCCGTCAGGTCGTCACTGAGCCAGTAGCCGTTGTTTGTGCCAATGATAGTCGGCTCAAATTCGCCCTGTGCGTTCTGCCAGTCCAGCGTATCCATATGCCGCCCTGCGAAGTCCAGCACATACGCATAGCTCGCATCCATCAGCTCCTCAATCGGCTGAACTTCCGCATACACCAGCTTTTTGCCCTCCGTGAAGGACGCAGATGCCTGCTCAACAACCTCCGCCTCAATATCCTTGGAGTACGCCTGATACAAGAAGGTCTGGTTGTAGTCGTCGCAGTCTTCCACCTTCGGATCATCCCCAAACGACAAGCGATACGTTTCTCGATTGAGCATGAAGTAGCGTGCTTTTCCGAAATGCTCCACAAAGGCAGGATGCGTGAAATACCATTGCCCATCAATCTGAATCATATTCACGGCATCGCCGTCAAAATAAGAAACAAACACCGAGCTTTGATCACCAATGCCCTCGCCTTCAACGATGCCCTTCGCGTTAAAGTAGATATCATTGGTAACATTTGCCGCATTCAGCAGTGCTTTGTATGCAAATGCCCAGCCCCAGCGCGTACCTTTACGCTGGACAAGCACCATTTTGCCGCTATATGTGTGCGGCAGCATGTCTGACAGCTTCGTTTCGCTGAGCATCCAGTCTACCAGCGCTTCTGCTTTCTGATAGTCGGTCATGTCATCCGTAATTACCTGCGCGACAATTTTTGCTGCCAGCTGGTCAGCCGTGCCGAGGTATTCTGCCGGAATCGACTCATCCAAATGCACAGGAATCTGATGCGCCAGCGCGTACTGATGCGCCGCGCTGCCCGACGGCGTGTAGAATTCCACAACCGCTTCGCTGAACGCATCATCCGCAATTTCCGTAACCGATGCCGGAATTTCCAGCAGCAGCATCGCGTTTCCAAATGCATTTGCGCCGATGCGCTCCAAGCCATCCGGCAGTTTCAGCGCTGCCAAAGCAACATTGCCGTGGAATGCCTGTGTGCCAATGCTGCGCACACCCTGCGGGATGGTAAGCGTCTGTATCCGCGTGGCCTGCGCAAACATCCCCTGCGGGATTTCCGTCAGTGATTTCGGCAAATGCACGGACAGAATGGCATAATTCATCCACATCGGATTGATGCCGATTTGCTTCACGGTATCCGGGAAATACATGGACGTAACGGACGTGGAAGCAAACGCATAATCCCCGACCGTTTCCAGCGAATCGCCCAGAGAGAAGGACGGAATTGCTTTGCAGACGTTGAATGCCCGCTCGCCGATGTACTTCACATGCGGCAGAGAAACGCCCTTCTGCTCCGCCGACGGCGAAACGCGCTTCAGCGTCTTGCAGCCATCAAACGCATGGCCTTGAATTTCTGTCAAATTCGGCGAAATATTGAGTTCCTCAAGGTTTTCGCAGTTCATGAAGGCGTTTTCGCCAATGAACTGAATGAGCGCACCGCCGCTAATGGTTTGAAGCGCCTTGCAGCCGTAGAACGCGCCGCCTTCGATAGTCGTAACAGAACTGGTAAGCGTTGCTTCCGTCAGCTTTGTGCAGCCAGTGAACGCTTCACTGCCAATCGTTTCGACACCGGGTGCAACTGATACCTTTTCCAGATTTTCGCAAGCAGCGAATGCCCCGGTACCAATACGCTTTACATCTCCGGGAATGGTAATCGAGGTCAAACCGCTTTGACGGAATGCTGTTTCTCCAATTTCCGTTAGGCTTTCAGGCAATTCCACAGTTTGGAGCTTGCTCGCGTTCCAGAAGGCACTCACCCCAATCTTCTTCAAGCCATTGGGGAGCGTCAGCGAACGGAGTTCTTCATTATAATAGAATGCCATGTCCGCGATTTCGGTCACATTCGCCGGGATAACAACTTCAGCAATCGGAACACTTCGGAATGCTTCTTTTCCGATCGTGGTCAACGCAGCCGGGAAGTTAACATCCTTCAAGGCAAAGCAGCTTGCAAACGCAAGGTCTCCTATGTTCGTTACCCCATCCGGCAGATGAATACTTTCCAGCGACTTGCAGTTTGCAAATGCTTCATAGCCGATGCTCGTCACACTGTCCGGAATTTCAATAGTTTTCAGGGACGTACAGTCCTTAAAGCCATGCGCGAACGTGATGTTCTTCGGCAAAACGACCGTAGTCAGGGACGTGCATTCCGTGAAGCATCCGCCTTCCATGCGGAAAACCTGCGGCGGCAGAATTACTGTCTCCAAATTTTCGCAGTTTGCAAATGCCCACTCCATCAAGTCAAAGTCCGTCGATGTGATTTCCACAGACTTCAGCTGATGGCAATCAGTAAATGCAAAACTCCCAACGTGAAGACCCGGCTGCGAAAGTTTCAGCGATGTAATGCCGGAATTGTAGAATGCATTTCGTCCAATCAACTCTAATTTTTCCGGGAAGTTGATATCCGTTAGTGCTGTGCAGTTTTCAAAAGCATAAGAATCAATGACAGTGCAGCTTTCCGGCAGCGTGACGCTCGTTAAGCCTTTTCTGCCCTTGAACGCCCCTGCGCCAATTGTCGTGATGCCATCACGAACGGTTACATTTCCCGTAATCGACGCATTCACAAACAAGATGCTGTTGTCCTGCGTATCATATAAGATACCGTCTTCGGATACATAGCGCACAGAACCAAACGCTGTCGTTATCGTTTTCAGCTTGCTGGGCCACTCGCCGCTGATGTCCGCCAGTTTAGCAGGCAAGTGTAGAGTTTCCAGTGAACGACATCCTTCCACAACGCCGTTCATCATGTGGGTTAAACCACTCGGCAAATTCACGGTGCGTAAAGAGTAGCAGGTTGCAAATGTTCCCGACATAAATGTGATGCCTTCAGGCACGGTTATTTCTGTTAAGCTATCGCAGGAGCGGAATGCGCTGTCGCCCAAGCTCTTTAATCCTTCCGGCAGCACAACATTTTCCAGTTGTGTACAGTAGGCAAACGCCAAACCATCTATCGTTATCAGCCCTTCCGGGAAGGTAATTTCCTTCAGTTCCTTGCAGAACTGGAATGCGCAATTCCCAATTTTCTGCAAAGAATCCGGCAGTTGAACAGATGTTATCGCATGTTCCTTAAACACATCGTCGCCAATGCGCACCGTGCCGTCACGAATCACTACATCCCCCGACACATCCGACAGAGCATAGCGCAGCGTCTTTGCAGGAATGTCGTAAAGCAATCCGTCCACCATCTCATAGGTTGGATTTCCTTCGGCTACATACAGCGATGTCAGCGCTGAACAGCCTGAGATAAACGAGTCTCCAAGGCTGGTTACATTGACCGGTATCGTCAGTGACGTTAGACCAGAGTATTCAAATGCTTTCCATTCAATTGTTGTCAGCGTATCCGGCAATGTAATTTGTGTCAGTTTTGTGCAGCTGCTAAATGCGCCTCGACCAATTTTCTCCACACCACCAAATGTGATTTCCTGTAAATACTGCTGTCCAGCGAAAGCAAAATCTGAAATTTTCTTTACGCTCTGCGGCAAACTCACACTCAACAGATTACCAGTATAGTTGCTTTGAAACGCCGATTCCCCAATTTCCACAATTCCTTCGCTGACAACAACGTGCGTCAGAATCGGGCTGCGGAGGTTTTCAATCGCATAGACAGGGTATCCGTCAATCACTGCCGGAACAACCGTCTCCGGCAGCGTGCCCGTATAGCCCGTAATATACGCTTTGTCCTCTTCAAGGCGATAGGTAAACGATGTGCTTTCACTGGCATAGCGCACCCCGTGTGCGCTCGCCCACAGCTGCACCGGGCTGCCATCCTGCACCACAAGGCACAGGGCATCATTCACTGCTTCAAACGCATGGTCGCCGATTGTCTCCACCTGCGTGCCAATGGTGATGCTGCGCAGATGTTGGCAGTAGGCAAACGCATAGTCTGCAATGGCAGTCACGTTTTCGTCAATCACCAAATCCGCTCCTGCGCGCCGTGCCGGATAGAGCAGCAGCGTTTTACCTGTCGCGTCCATCAGGATGCCGTCACAAACCTGCAAATACACACTTTCCGCTTCCACGCGCACTTCTTGCAGGTACTTGCAGTTTGCAAAGGCGTTTTCCGCAGTACCGACCACGGGCAACCCGTTATGCACAGCCGGAAGCACCAGCAGTACCGCGTTTTCATCGCAGCCGCTGACAAGATAGCCATCCTGCGCGGCATTGAGCGTGTAGGAAATTTCCTGATCCGCCGCGGCAAAATTCACGCCCTGTGACGTGGCTGCTTTTTCAGCGGCAGACCCCTTCCAGCCGCGGATGGTCAGATTCTCGCAGTTCGCAAAAGCATCCGCCGCGATTTCCTCCACGTCCGGCCAGAGCAGGATGTCCGTCAGCGCCCTGCATCCCTCAAAAGCGGCACTTTCAATGCGCCGCACCGTGCGCGGCAAAGTCACATTGGTTAGGCTTTCATTGCCGCTGAATGCCCTTGCGCCAATTTCCACAATGCCGTCCGGCAGCTCGATTTGGGTCAGCGCAGTGCAGTGTTCAAACGTGTTCGCCGGGATTTTCGCCAACGCGGCGTCCCACTGAACTTCCCGCAGGGCGGCACAGTTCATCCATGCGCCGTTGCCCAGCGTCGTGACGCTCTTGGGCAGCTTCAGCGTCTGAATCCCAGTGCCAGAAAAAGCAGACGAACCAATCGTGTTCACATTTTCCGGCAGGACGATGCTTTCCAGCGTGCCAATGCCCGCAAACGCATACGCACCGATTCTGGTCAGGCTCTCCGGGAAGATGATTTCCGTCAGGGCCGTATTTTCAAACGCATTTGCTTCTATGGTTTGCAGATACTTGCTCCATGTCACCGTTTTCAGCGACGTGCAGCCGCTGAACGCCGACGCGGAGACGGTATGGAGGCGCTCCGGCATCTGGAATTCCGTCAAGGAAACGTCATTCCGGAACGCCGCTGCACTCAGGCTCGTTACGCTGCCCGGAATATGCACGCTTTCCAGTTCCGTGCAGTTCTGGAACGCCTTTGTGCCGATGTTCGACAGCGAATCATCAAACGACAGCGATTGCACCGCCGTGCAGCCTTCAAATGCCGATTCGCCAACAGACGTCACGCCCGTGAACGCACTGGGCGAAACAAGCGACGTGCAGCCCTTGAAGAATCGGTCAGGAATCGCCGTCAGTGTACCTTCACCGAAATTCACCGTCTTCAAGCCCGTTGCATTTTCAAACATGCCTGCCTGATAATCGCTGAAAATCGGCGAGAAAGTCAGCGTTTCCAGATAGCGCAGGTTTTTGAGTGCGCCATCATCAATCTGTGTCAGCGTTTCCGGCATGACAAAGCTTTGCTGCGGTGCGCTGGCAGCATAAGTCAGCAGCCGCGTGGCATCTGCCGTCATCAGTGCACCTTGCTGCACCTGAAAATGCGTGTTTCCCTCTGCCAGCTGGAAATCCGTCAGCGCCGTGCAGTCACGGAATGCATCCGCGCCAATCAGGTTCAGCGACTTCGACAGCGGCATCGACGTCAGCGCAACACAGCCGTCAAAGGCTTCCGCGCCAATCATCGTAATATCGCCATCAATCTGAATGGATTCCAGTCTTTCGCAGCCCTGAAATGTGCGGTCAGGAATGACCGTCACACCAGCCGGGATTTGCAGCTTCTTTATCGTGTAGCAATACTGGAATGCGCCTTCCCCGATGGATTCGAGCTTTTCAGGCAGACGACCATCTCCCCAAGCTCTCCCCATATTCCAGCATCCACCGAACGCGCCTTTACCGATTTTGGTCACGTTTTTGCCGATGCATTGCTCAACACTATAATCTCCTCTCCCAGCGCCATAGCCCCAGCAGTTTGTAAAAGCATAGTCCGGAATTTCCGTCAACGAATCAGGAATTTCCAAGAAGTGCATTTGCAAACATGCTGCAAATACGCCCTCGCCCATTTTCGTCAGCTTCTGCGGCATCCGAACCGCATCAAGATAGGCGCTGCCTGCAAAGGCTTCCTTACCAAAGGTGGTTACATTGTCCGGAATGTAAAATTCCTTGCCGATGCCCGACGGCATATCAGAAAACGCGCGGTCGCCGATCGTCGTAACCGGACACCCTTCAATTTCTTCTGGAATCAGCACTTTGCGGCGCAGAAGGTCTTTATTATATCCTGTAATCGTCGCTTCCCCATTCTGAATCTCATAGGTATAGTACTCTGCCGGGTCAGCAACAAGCACATATGCGTGCATGTAAATCCAATAATCGACATTCGGTTTTTTTATGCGTAGTTCTACACGAACCATTTCATTGTTGGAAAGAGTAATGCTACCTTTTCCATCAAATTCGACATGGGTTCCCGTTGGCTCATAGGTATAGCTTTCCGAGTAGCTATCACCGTATTCGCCATCATAGTAAGTACAGCCACGACCATCCGTATAGGCAAAACACCATGACCATCCCTCTGCATCCACAATGAAGCCTTCCGGAACGTCATAGCTAAAGTGGATTGTTTCCCCGGCTGGGCAAAAATGACACGCTTCCCTTCCAAATCCACTTTCTCTTCGCGCGTTTCTGCGCAAGCAACCGCCGTTGCCAGCGCAAAAAGAAGCAAGAACAGTCCGAATGTGACTTTCCAACGTTTCATGTGCAATTCTCCTCCATCCGCTTTTTCCCTGTTGCAAACTGCCAGTTTTCCATATTTATTATACGCAGGTTTTCCCAGCTTGTCAACATGATTGGTAATCGTTTCTTGACAATTTCTTCTGAATATAGCATTAGCACCTTATTGATTTGACGGTGCATGGCATAGCATTCGATTTAGTTTCTGTATTTTCCCTTAATTTTCTTGATTCTTCTATTGACTTTTTCTTGAAATTGCTGTATGCTGGAAATCGAGAAAGGGGTTGATACGCATGAAATCCAAGAAACTTTTGACGATTACGCTGACCAGTCTGCTGATCGGAAGCTGTCTGGTCCTACCCGCACTGGCGGACAGCGCGGACGCTCCAAGCGGCGGAAATGTCGCGACTTACGAAATTTCCGCAAACGTAAAACGCATTGATGAATATGCGTTTGCAAACAGCACGAGCCTTGTCAGCGTGAAAATTCCTGATTCTGTAACTGCCATCGGGGATTACGCCTTCTCGGGCTGCACGAGCCTGAAAGAGATCACGATTCCCAGCAGCGTGACAGAGATTGGCGCGCACGCATTCGATGGATGCACGGCGCTGGTAAAGTTGCAGGGGCTGGAGAATGTGACAAATCTCAGCGACTTCACGTTCTATAACTGCATTTCACTGCAAGATGTTGGAGATTTGACTTCTTTGACGAGCATTGGCGAATCTGCTTTTGCAGGCTGCAAATCACTGACGCAACTCGGTGATATGCCCCATCTGAAAAGTATCGGCGCGTCTGCTTTTTTCATACAGTATCAGTTGGGACGATGGAACAGAACAATATTGCGATTCACTGAAGCGTATTGGCGACATTTCTAATGTCGAACAAATCGGTGATTCAGCCTTTTTCAGCTGCGCGTCTTTAGCAGAAATCGGAAGTTTGCAGCATGTCACAACAATTGGGGATTGGGCTTTTGGGTATTGCACTTCACTCAAAGAAATCAGCAGCTTAGACAATATTAAAAAGATTGGAAGATGGGCTTTCTACGATTGTCAGTTGAATACGCTTGAAATCGGAGGAAATGACGTCCACATTGGGGCGGAAGCATTTTTCAGTTGCAATTCTCTTGCAAGCATCGAGGGCTTAAGCAACGTAACAAGCATCGGCAGCGGTGCTTTCGAGTCCTGCGCCATGACCACCATTAGCGGTCTAACGAACATCTCTGCCATTCCGGATAGCGCATTTGCCGGCTGTTTCAATCTGCAAAGCGTAGAAGGTTTGCAGAATGTGACGAGCATTGGCGCATACGCATTCTCCAGATGCTATGCGTTGGAAACACTTGATATCACCGATAATGTAACCACTATTGGTGCTTACGCTTTCAGAGATTGTGAATTGCTCACATCCATGGAGCATTTGAGCAATGTAACAAGTATTGGCGATAGTGCTTTTGTAGGCTGCACCTCCTTGGTTCGGGTTGGTGATATGCCCCATTTGGAAAGCATCGGCGACTCTGCCTTTGGGGTTTCCAGCCGTTGGATTCCGGACGAAGGCATGTCAAAAGACTATGCCTGTGCGTCACTGGAAAGCATCGGAGATCTCAGCAGCGTTACTTCCATCGGCGAAAACGCCTTCTATCAGTGCACTTCGCTGAAAACCGTCGGCAGTCTCAGCAGCGTTACTTTCATCGGCGCAAATGCGTTCAAGCAGTGTACTTCCCTGCAAAGCATCGGGGAACTCGGCAATGTTACACGCATCGCGTATGGTGCCTTCTACGGCTGTGAATCACTGACCAGCATTAGCGGCTTGGAAAAGCTGACCGTCTTGAATCGAGAGACATTCCGCAATTGCAAATCGCTGAAAACCGTTGGTGATTTAAGCAGTGTGACAAGCATCAGCGAGAAAGTTTTTGATGGCTGCACTGCGCTAACCACGGTTGGCGATTTACGCAGCTTGAAGGCTGTTCCTGATAAGCTGTTCTACTGTTTGAAGGATCTTCTTTCAGTCGGCGATTTAAGCAGCGCTACCAGCATTGGGAAAGATGCATTCTATGGCTGCAGCAAGCTGGCGAGTATCGGGGACATGTCCAACGTCCGCACCATCGGCGAATATGCGTTTTCTAATTGCAAAGCATTGACCAGCCTTCCTGAACTGCCCCGGCTGAATAGCATCGGCAGCAGTGCATTCGCTGGCTGCACCGCTTTAACCAGCGTCGGGAATCTGACCAATGTCACAACACTCGGCACTTATGCCTTCAATAGCTGCAAAGCGCTGAAAACCATTGGCGATTTAAGCAAAGTCACATCCATCGGATATTCCACCTTTGGCTTCTGCACCGCATTAGAGAGCGTAGGCAACATGAGCAGCGTAACTTCGATTGATTCTTACGCATTTGAAGGCTGCTCTTCGCTTGTGCGTGTCGGCAACATGAGTAATGTCGAATCCATTGATTCTAACGGTTTTGTGAATTGCAGCGCCTTGGAACACGTTGATGAACTTGACAAGATTACCAGCATCGGTCAGTATGCATTTATGGGCTGTACTGCACTGAAGAGTATCGGTTCCCTGCACAACTTGGAAACTATCGGGAAAGGTGCTTTTAACGGCTGCAGTGCACTGGAGCATGTTGATGATTTGTACAGCTTGACGCGCTTGGAATCCGGAGCCTTTGCACACTGTGCATCGTTGGTCAGCGTTGACTGTTCTGACAAACTAACCGCCATTGGGAGTAGTGCATTCTTTGGCTGCAAAGCGCTTGTCAGCATTGGTGATTTAAGCAATGTTACAAGCATTGAAAGTTCTGTCTTTAGGGGCTGCATCGCGCTGAAATCAATCGGCAATATGCCTAAATTGGAATCAATTGGGATGCAGTGTTTCATGGGATGCACTGCGCTGGAAACCGTCGGTGATTTAAGCAGCCTGAAAGAGATTCCCTCTGAGACGTTTGATGGCTGCACCTCTTTGGTAAGCATCGGCGATTTGAGCAACGTAACCATTATCGGATCATACGGGTTCAACCAATGCAAAAAGTTGACCTCAATTCCGAATCTGAGCAGTTTGGAAAGGGTCGATCAATTTGCCTTCTCCGGATGCGAGTCGCTTGCATTGCTGGGCAATCTTCGCAAGCTAACGAGTTTTGGCAACTCGCCTTTCGTTAACAGCCCTTTCCATAACTGTCCGAACCTTGTCCTGGAAGTCCTGCCGGACTCCGCCGCTGAGCAGTACGCAAAGGATTACAATATGCAGTACACCTACATTACGGAGTGATTCTCACATCGCTTGGTTCTTCGCGGAATCTTGGGGCAACCAACAAGATTCCGTGAAGAGCCTTTTTTGCACCATTTCGTCCACATCCACATCCATGTTGATATGTGCCGTTGGATTTCGCAGAACTAAGAGGCATACCATTTCGACTGTTGCTTCATTTTCCAAGGAAAGTTCTTTCACTTTCTGACCGCTCACTGGAACAGGGAATGCAAACACCATATTCCTGATGCAGCTGCCGTCCTTCTGCTTTTCCAAGTACAGACCAAAGCCCAGCCACAAGTACGCACAAATTGATTACTGGGGCACAAGAAGCAACACAGCTCACCTGAAAGTAACTGCTTGAAAATTAGAGTGCACTGTATTATAATTTAGATGTAACATTCTAATTTGAACTATTGGGGGTGCTGCGATGCTGACAAAAGAAGAAATGCCCGCTTGCCCGGTAGCAACTACTGTGGCGCTGATTGGAAGCAAGTGGAAGTTGCTTATCATACGAAATCTGCTGGCCCGTCCGTGGCGGTTCAATGAACTGAAAAAGGACTTGGAGGGAATCAGCCAAAAGGTGCTGACGGACAGCCTGCGCTCGATGGAAGCCGATGGTATCATCACCCGCACGGTTTATCCCGAAGTGCCGCTGCGGGTGGAATATGCGCTGACCGAACTTGGCAAAAGCCTGAAACCTATTCTGGATTCCATGCGAGCATGGGGCGAAGCATATAAGACTAAACACTAAAAACCCGAAGCAGTACCTTTCCAGTGCTGCTTCGGGTTTTCCTTATGTTGAAGTCAAATCATTCCCAAATGCTTCAATCTCGATATGTTTTCCCCTCTTGAAGTTTGGACAATGCACATACCGTCTCCACATGTTCCGTTCCCGGAAACATATCCACCGGCGTTGCCCATTCCGCCCGATACCCGCCGTCCACCAGCACGCGCAAGTCCCTTGCGAGGGTCTCCGGGTTGCAGGAAACGTACACAACCCGCTTTGGTTTCAGCATCAGCAGACTTTGCAGGAACTTCTGGTCGCTGCCGGCGCGGGGCGGGTCCATCATCACCACGTCGGGCGCGTTTCCCTCCTTGGCGAGCTTCTGCATGAAGCGCCCCGCGTCGTCGCAGAGGAAGCGCGCGTTCTCCACGCCGTTGCGGCGGGCGTTCTCCTTCGCATCGCGGATGGCATCGGCATTCAGCTCCACGCCGATGAGCTGCTTGCAGCCGTCCGACGCGCACAAGCCAATCGTACCCGTACCGCAGTAGGCGTCCAGCAGGGTTTCTGCGCCTGTCAGCTGCGCCGCGTCAATCGCCGTTCGGTAGAGGACTTCGCATTGCTTCGCGTTCACCTGATAAAAGCTCTGCGGACTGATGCGGAAGCGTTTGCCGCACAGCTCGTCCTCCATGTACCCCTCGCCATAGAGGGTGATTTCCTTCGTGCCCAGCACCATGCTGGTTTCGCGCTGATTGCAGTTCAGCACGACGGTCGTGATTTCCGGGTGGCGCTGAATCAGCTCCTGCACAAATGCCTTTTTGCCCGGAAATTCAAGGCTCGTTGCCACCAGCACGACCATAATCTGCCCCGTCACATGCCCCGTGCGGATGAGGATATGGCGCAGGAAGCCGCGGTGCGTGTACTCGTTGTAGATGCGCAGCTTGTAGGCAGGCAGCATCGCGACGATGGTCTGGATGATGCGGTCAGCGCGGCGATCCTCAATCAGGCAGTGCCGCACGGGCACGACGCGGTGCGTCCCCATGGCGTAGACGCCGCTGATGGGCTTGCCCGCCTTGTCCACCGACAGCACGGCATGAACCTTGTTGCGGTAGTGGAACGGGTCGTCCATGCCCAGAATCGGGCGGACTTCGCAAATTCCGTCCAGCAGTTCCGCCACGCGCTCACGGTTGAGCGGATAGGTCGTGCCTGCCAGCGCACCGCTGCCCAGCGGCATCACATCCGCCGCGTCATAGGCGTGAGCGAAGCGGTCGAGGTCGCGCCGGAACATCTGGAAATACGCCATCATGTGGTGCGCCAAGGTGATGGGCTGCGCCTTCTGCAGATGGGTGTAGCCGGGCATGATGGTGTGCAGGTTGTCCTGCGCAATGTCCAGCAGGACGCTGAGCAGCTCGCGGAGCATCTCTTGCGTCTCCTGACAGGCGAGTTTGGCGTACATGCGGCAATCCAGCGCCACCTGATCGTTGCGACTGCGCCCGGTATGCAGGCGTTTGCCCGCTTCGCCGATGCGCTCGGTCAGCAGCGCTTCCACGTTCATGTGGATGTCCTCCGCGTCCACTATCCAGTGGACTTTGCCCGCCTTGACGTCCGCCAAAATACCGCGCAGGCCTTCGACAATCTTGTCCGCGTCCGCCTGCGGGATAATGCCCTGTTCTCCCAGCATCGTCGCATGGGCAATCGAGCCGGTAATATCCTGCTCCGCCAGCCGCTGATCAAAAGAAATGCTGGAATGGAAATCGTCCACCAGCCCGTCGGTTGCCTTGCTGAAGCGTCCTCCCCAGAGTTTCATTGCGTTCCTCCTGATGCGCGGGCAAGTCAACCGTCCGCGCGAAAAATTTCGATTCAAAAGTATTGTACCGTGTTTCCCGGCGTGTGTAAAGTCCCGCGCGTGTATTTTCTGCGCACTTATAGCAACTTTGAATGCTGTTTCACTGACATTTTCGTAATTTTCGACAATTTTCGTTAGGAATCCATTTCCTTTTCCATTGACTTTTTGGTACGAAAACGTTATAATTATAGCAAGAGTGCGTAATGTCTGCTGGAAATACGCACAAAATTCTCGCAAAACAAAGGAGGAGTTTTCCCATGAAGCGTCTTTCCCGTCTGACCGCGCTGCTGCTCACGCTTGCCATGCTGCTGAGCCTGGTCAGCATTGCGCACGCGGAAGAAAAGCAGTCCGCCACCGCGTGGCTGCTGTACTTCGCGTCGAACCATGAAACCGATTCCTCGAAATTCCCGTGGTGGCCGCAGCATAAGTCTGCTGACCAGCCCTCGTCCGAAACGGGCGTGGAAGCCACGAACGCCGAAGTCACCGGTCCCGGCATGTACACGGTCGGACTCAAATTCAACTGGCAGAAAGCGGAGGGCGCGATTCAGTTCAACCTCGTGCTGGACAACGCGGAGAGCCTCTTCCCCGGCTACTATGTGAAGATTACGGACATCCGCGTCAACGGCAAGTCCATTAACTTC
>ENA-ORRE01001690-ORRE01001690.1-human-gut-metagenome-genome-assembly--contig:-NODE-1690-length-14095-cov-3.864672_pt1 | contig 14095 bp, 15 predicted proteins | sample MGYA00242171_ERZ509126 | MGnify/ENA primary metagenome ERZ509126 (study PRJEB26280, sample SAMEA2338648) | human gut metagenome | biome: human gut; feature: human-associated habitat; material: faeces... | reverse complement strand
ACCGGGCCTACCGTCGCCGCCGAAGTGAAGAAAATGCTCGGCAACAAGTAGTACCTATTATATATTGTGCAAAAGCCACCGTGTTGGGCGGTGGCTTTTGCATTTATGTCAAGCCAAACAGCCTGTTAATTCTTGTTTTTGTAAAGACATCTATATACTTGAATGTACTAAACAAAAACAAAGTCCTATATGCAAACATAGGACTTCTGTTGTAATATAATCATATACTTAAACTAACGCAATATGATTGTTACAAAGAAAACGGTATTCATAGCAAATACTGAACAAAAAATAACCAAGGTGTATTTTTGTGGATTGCTAATATACAAATCCACATATGACAAGTTATTTAACAGTAATCCTCGGAGTCATCATCAAAGTCATCATTAGTTGATACACCATCATAGTCATCAATAATTGCAATTTCAAGAATAGATTCGTGATATAGCTCAGAATTAGCGCAACCATTGTTTAGCCAAACACATTGAACATAACTGTCATCAGTAATTTTGTTGACTATCATTTGTTGCTCATATTGTTTAAGTTTTACAATGTCGCCAATCTTAAATTTGTAATCATTCATAATCATTACATGTTTATGTTTGTCTAACAAATATACAATGTAATTCATTAACAACCAACCTTTATGGTTGGTTGTTTTCATTTTCTTTGAAATTTTTTCTAAAAATGGTGCAAAAACGGGGTCTGGTGTAGTAATATATCTACATATAATAATGACCCACGATGATAAATTCGCTGATAGATTTATTGGACAGCCTGCAATCCGAGGAGTATTGTCGGGAGTTCCTTGAAGCTATCAGATGGGATGGAGGTAGTGCTCCGATATGTCCGCATTGTGGCAGTCAGTCCAAAGAACATTATAAGCTGACGAATGGCGGGCAATATCGCGGTTTGCATAAATGCAAGGATTGCAACAAGCGATTTACAGTAACGGTTGGAACCATGTTCGAGGGTTCGCATATTCCGTTGCGTAAATGGTTTGTTGCAATTTATATGTTCTTGGCGCATAAGAAAGGCATAAGCAGCATGCAACTGCATAAGGATATTGCAGTTACACAGAAGACTGCATGGTTTATGTTGAGCCGAATACGTTATAACCTGCGAAACATCAAGTACATTATATACGGTGATGTTACGCAGGTCGATGAAACGTATATCGGTGGCAAGAACAAGAATAGAAATGCAGGCAAACGATTGAAGAACACGAGAGGTCGTAGCCTTAAATTGAAAACTCCGGTAATGGGTATGCTGTCAAATGGTCGAGTTTATACAGAGGTCATTCCAAAAGCCAGCAAATGGATATTGCAGCATGCAATCAATACATTTGTACCGAAAGGCAGTACAGTCGTTACCGATGGCTGGTATGGCTACAAAGGTTTACATGAAAATTACGAGCATAAAGTAGTAGACCATCATAGAGGTGAATATGTCAAAGGCGGTTATCATACGAATAGTATCGAGGGCTTTTGGAGCCAACTGAAACGTGGCATCGTAGGAGTTTACCATTTGGTCAGCAAAAAGCATTTGGAATTGTACTGCGATGAATTTGCTTGCAGATACAATACACGGGATATAGAGGACGGACAAAGATTCGGAGTGTTTTTAACGATTGCCAATGACAGATTACGATATTGTGACTTAACTTTGTAAATGTTACATATTTTACAGCTCATGTGTAGAATGTCCTAAATTATTTCTATCTTTGTGTTGCCCGTTGGGCGAACATATTTGATAGGAAGCGTTTAGCTTATTCCTTACCGATGAATCTGGACAGTTCAAAAGTGTTAAAGGGATATGAGACGTTCTCCTTTGGTTTTGTATATGGTGCATTCACATTAGATACAGCCAGAGGCGTGAGCTGTTTTCGTATATTTAACACAGGTTGTCCAGAACCTATCGGTAATATAAGTTAACAGTCTTGCGCCTTTCCTTGTATAGAAAATTCTCTTTTGAGGCTGGGGAGAGCAAAAATGTTTTACAATGGGTAAATTTTGGGATAATGCGACAAAGGAGTTTGGTAAGAAGACAGGAAAGGCTATTGGTAACAAGTTGTATGGAAAGCACGCAGATGATTATAGAAAGCGCGTATCTTTCAGTGGTAGTAGCAATGTTACGGTAACGCAGCCAAGTATCGACTATGACGCAATTGAACGAGCTAAACAGACTACGTTGGAATGCGAAAATAATCTGAAATTGCTGAATACTATCTTAAATATCGAGTTCAAGGCAAAAGACGTTGATGGAATCATTAAGAATTTGACATTTTTAGCAGCATCAATTGATTTGTGGCTTAAACAATCAGACAAGAAAAAGAGTGTTCGAGCAGCAGAATCGCAGTTTAAGACAGGTCTTGCAGTGCTTAATGCTGCCAATGCAGAACATCCAATGTTATCCTATTTTTCAGACAAAGAGCAGGAATGGCAAGCATATGCAGAAAAGCAAAGAAAGCAAAACATAATACTGTATAGCACATTATCTGTAATCTTTGTTATTCTTATAACATGGGCAGTTTGGGCTGTTAACGCAATATCATGATGAGCAGTGAAAACAGCAGAATACCAAGAAATCATAATCAATTGGTCAAATAGACAGTCTGTCAAAGACATAGATGACCTTGCAAAATGTACAGATGACAGGCATAATGTGTTGTATCAATTGTATGGAGACCATCATATTTACGGGAGAGATACATTGTTGTACATTGGCAAGTCAGTCTATGCAGACAACAGAATGCGGGCGCATTTGAATGGAATTTTCAGTTTCGTGAACAATTTAAGCGTGTCAATTGGCAAGATTGACAATTATGACGAGTCATTGGAAATTCCGGAGTCAATTTTGATTGCTTGTCATAAACCAAGTTATAACAAAGAGTTCATACACGATTTGTCGCCAAAAGCCAAGCAGCATAAAATCATTGTGATAAACAATGGCGACAATGAAATGCTGAAAACTTGTTGCACAAATTTTTGGTGGGGGATTGACTTGTTAAAAAGAAGACACAAAGAAAGCGACCTAACTTTAGGTCGCTTTTTGTTTGTACATTCAAGTATATAGATGTCGATACCATCCACACCGGTCCGTGACGGCCTTTCAAAATGAGGAGAAGGTTATGAAAAGCACAGAGAAAAACCTGTGCGGCAGTGATTGTTATCGATATCAGATCACTGCCCGGATTGTACATAAAAACAAAACAGCCGCATCCGGTACTGGATGCGGCCTATGACAATTATAGCTTTACTTTACAAATATTATTCGAAGATTTGAGGGGCAAATTCTTTTATTCGTCCTGAATCAAATCCTTGTTCCGAATTCAGAATTCTTGTTATTGACCATAACCTATAACATATTTCTGGTTCAATGACCACTTTTCTGCTATGAAAGTATACTTTTAATTATAAAACATAGCTACTTGAGCATATTCAAGAAGTTACGACATTTTTTGCCAGGAAAAAATTCCATTGTCCCAATTAATCCTTCAGGCAACCTAAAGGGATTATCTTGACACCATCGTCTCGTGTATATGCCATGTTACCGCCGGTCAATACGATCATCAGATCCGGAAGCCGCAGCGGCATTTGCCGTTCCTGTTTATTCTGCTGTTCGACAAGGTTTTTCAATTCGAGCAGATGTTTGGCGCCTTCGTCTATCTCCCGGCTGCCGAGTTTACACTCAATAAGTGCATATCTGCCGTCGTCCAAGTGCAAAACCGCATCAGCCTCCAGACCATACCGGTCATGGTAGTAGGACAAATTCCCGCCCAATGCCTGTGAATATATTTTCAGATCCCAGATACACATGCATTCGTATATGAACCCAAACGTCTTCAGGTCAACCTCCAGGCTTTGGGGTGACGCGCCCATGGCAGCAACTGCTATCGACGGATCGACAAAGCATCGTTTCTTCCCGCTCCTGATGACCGTTGCTGACCGAATGGCGGGACACCATGCTTCTATGTCTTCAATAACGAAAAGCCGTTCCAGCGCACTCGTATAATCGTCGAAAGTTTTCATGGAGGTACCCTCCATCTCGACCGAAACATCCGCCAACATGCTCGTTTTTTTCGCCAACGTGCAAAGGTTACGGGCGTATGAACGCATGATGAGCCGAGCCAAAGCGGGATTGCGCCGAACCTTATCCACTTTCGAAATATCTTCGTTACAGATAACGTCCAGATAATCCTTCGCAATCAACAACTTTGCCCGATCACTCATCTCGTCCAACGATGCAGGCCATCCGCCGCGGCAAGCTGCGAAAATAAGCTTTTCAATGGAGAGTTCCGAACCGATGCCGTCTATATCCGCGTTTTTATCGTCGAACAACTCTTTCAGCGATATCTTCCCGTTCGACTCTTCGGATTCATAAAGGCTCATCGGATACATGGACATCTGAGAGATCCTGCCGGTCCCCGTATGCATGATCTCCGTATCGTCTATTACGGTCGAGCCGGTCAAGATAAACTGCCCTTTCTGCCCTCTTTCGTCTACGGCATTGCGGACCGCATCCCACAATACGGGGGCAACCTGCCATTCATCGAGCAGTCGTGGCGTCTCTCCCTTGAGCAAAAGCGACGGCTTGGCCCGTGCCGTGGCCAGATAACCTTCCCGGGTATCAGGGGTCCTGTAACTTAATTACACTCCGGGCCTGCATCTCTGCAGTAGTCGTTTTCCCGCACCATTTAGGACCTTTTATCTGGACTGCCCCAAATGCCTCTAAACGCAACCTCAGCTGTTCATCCGCTATTCTATTCAAGTATTTCATAATCAAGCTTTGTTTCGCTGTAAAGGTAATCTTAATTTGTGTAATGGCAAATAAATTTCGTGTTTTTGAGCCAATTTAGCTCGTACTTTTGAGGTATTTCAACTCTTGTTTTTGATAGATTGTATTCCATCCGGTATATAGCGCCAACCGCTACCAATATGACGCCAACCGCTACATATGTCCTTATACTCTGTTCCAAAGGCTTAATTCATGGGTATTTTTGATCTTCGGAAAATTAAAATTCGAAGATTATGGAAATGATAATGATTGAAAAGCGTGTTTACGATTCAATGGTGGCGAGAATCGAAACTTTAGCCAACAAAGTCGCCACCCTGAACGAACAACGGGAAAAACGGATGAAACACTGGCTCGACAGCGAAGAGGTTTGTGAGATATTGGGCATCGAGAAACGCACGCTTCAGGTGTACCGGGACAAACGGATCATCCCTTATTCGCAGATAGGACATAAGATCTATTACAAACCCGCAGACATAGAACTGGTGTTGGAACAGTCAAAAACAGGGAAAAGAATAAGAAGATGAAACAGGACATCGTGCAACCGCAGTCGGACAGCAGCGTGGCCGGCGTGTTGAAACTGATCGAAAACATTGAAAAAGGTCTGGACAAGTTCGGAACCACACACCGCCTGGTTTTGAACGGCGAACTTTATCTGACAGACAAGGAACTCTCGGAGCGTCTGAAAATCAGCCGCCGCACTTTACAGGAGTACCGTTCATCCGGTAAAATTCCCTATTATATGGTTTGCGGCAAGGTGTTGTATCGTCAGTCTGAAATCGAGAAACTTCTGCAAGACGGGTATAACGGAACGACCGGTGAAATTGTATTGTAATCTTCATGAAAAGCAAAAAGCAATCTCCGATATGAGATTGCTTTTTTGTTGATGTCAGGTAATTCATTTCAGCTTACCGCTCCATGTTCGTTATCCGACACTTTCACGACAAACATCCGAGACTGCGGCCGATGCGTCAGCCAGCGACGGAATACGGAGGTCTGCCGTGACCGCAGGCGAAAGGCCAAGGCTACGACCATCTCCATATTGTACGATTCGAGCCAACATCCGTCTCGGGTCTTCTCGACCCGCTGCGTTTCATACTCTTTCAATGATCCGGATTTGTAAATCGCACGGATATTAGCACTTACCGCCGATACGAATACCCCGAACAACTGTGCGATCTCGAATTGTGCCAGCCAGACATCACCCTCCGAATCTGGACTATAATACACAATATTATTCTCTATGGCAATCGTTCCTTGTCTCATAATCTTGTCATTAAGCGGTTAATTCTTATTTTCAACATATTCATTCAACTTAAAGTTCTGGTTGCGCCTGATTCCGACAGGCATCTGCCGGTCTTCGAACAGCGTGTATCTGCCGCAAATACGCCCGGAAAGCAATCGTCCGTCTTCGTTCAGTTTCTCATCCGTGATCTTGGCGTAGAGCTGCGTAGTGGTGATCGAACTATGTCCCATCATGCGGCTGACCGTTTCGATGGGAACTCCCTGCGACAGCGTGATATGCGTTCCGAAATTATGGCGTGCCATGTGGAAAGTGATATGTTCAATATCGCACATCTTTTCCAATTTGCGGAAATGATAGCACATACACGTAAGCGTCGGCAAATGGAAGATCCGTTCATCGGTCCTTTCATCGCGATAACGTTCGATAATCCGCTTCGGAATGTCGAGCAGACGGATGTTGCTTTCCGTACCGGTCTTGCTCCGCTCGATCTTAATCCATGTATTGCCGTTTTCATCCGTTGAAAGATGTTCGTCCGAAAGTTTTTTCAGGTCGATATATGCCAACCCCGTGAATGTCGAAAAGATAAACATATCGCGCGTATGGCGGACACTTTTGTTTTCGATGCGCAACTTCATCAGACGGTCGATCTCCTCGGCTTTCAGATGGCGGCATTTCTTGGTCGGCTGTTCGGGAATGAACGTGATAAACGGATCGCGTTTGAGAGTTCCTTGTCTCACCGCCCTGCGGGCTATTTTTTTCAGGTTGATGAGATGCCCTGCTATGGTATGTTGAGACATCAGCCTTTCTACACGCAAATAGATATCGAAGGATTCGATAAAACTTAGGTTCAGGCTGCGTAGGAAAATGTCTTCCGCACCGTATTTGCCGTTGAGAAACATTTTGAGCAGCACGGACGTCCGCTTATAATGGTCGAGCGTCTCCTTGACGCGGTTTACACCGACCCGTTTGGCGAATTCCTCGTTATGCTCCTCGAAGAGCGTAAGCAAGGTTTCCGGTCTGCGGCCTATTCCTTTCAAAGCGTTTTTCACACCTTCAGCCGTGACGAATCCCCTCAGATCTACCAAATCGTCGTAATATTTTGCAGCCTGCTCCATAAGGCGGTCAATAGTGCGGTTCACCAAAAGAGCCTGCTTACTGCGTCCGATGGCACGCCCGGTCTTGCCGTCCCACATCTCGGGGGCTATTTCGACTTTCGTGCCGATCTGGGCAATGCCCGTATCCACCGTAATGCGCCCCAACACCTGACACATGCCATTCTTCTTGATCTTGGTACGGTTAATATAGAACATTACTGAAAAAGTACTGCGAAGTTTTCTGATATCTTTGATGTTTTTCATGACTACTCGGCTAAATTGAATTGTTTGTCCAGTCTTTGTTCGAGCAGGCTCATACCGCGGTCGATCTTGTCATTGGTAACTTTGGCGTAGATGCGGGTGGAGCGCAGGTCGCGATGTCCCAGCATCCGGCTGACGGTTTCCATCGGAATGCCTTGTGAAAGAGCGATTTCGCTCGCATAGGTATGCCGACCGCAATGGAAGGTCAGACGCCGTTTTATCCCGCAGATTTCTCCGATCTTTTGCAGATTGATATTCATGCGCTTGCAACTGAGCATCAAAAGGAGCTTTCCTTCGGGGGCGAGACTCCGATACTTCCCGATAATTTGCCGAGGCAGTTCCAGCAGCGGGATTTCGCAGGGAGTGCCGGTTTTCTGACGTGTGGTTTTTATCCACGGCATTCCGTCTGCGTCGTACGCGATTTTATCCTCGGTCAGATTGGCCATATCCCGATAGGCCAGTCCCGTGAAGCAACTGAACAGGAACATATCCCGCGCGAGATAACGGTTGGGATGGTCCAAAGGTGTGTGCATGATCTTGTCCAGCTCCCCGCGTGTCAAATACTTCTGTTGTGGCTTGGGACGCAGAGGCGCGTAGTCGGCGAACGGGTCGCCCGCAATGATTCCGTCGCAGATGGCGTATTTTATCATTTTACGCATACGGGTTATAATGCCTAAAACCGTATTCGGCATACGCTTCAATTCGACACGCAAATAAAAATCGAAGGACTCAATGAAGGACATATTCAGCGCAGAAAAAGGAATGTCCGAAACACGATATTTGTGTTTGAGGAAATTCCGCAGATGACGCAAAGAATTCTGATACTCAAAATTTGTGGATTTCTCCCGGTCGATTCCTACGCGCCGGGAAAACCGCTCATTATGAGCCTCGAAATAATGCGCTAAAGTCTCCTGGCTGGCCGCTATGCCCTGTACGGCGCACTTGACATGGCTGGCGGTAACATCCTCCCGCGTCGCAGACAATTCCCGATAGTGGGTATTGACAGCGGTCCGGACCTTGTCGAGCCGGGTGTTGATCACTGTGGCTTCCTTGCTTTTACCTCGCATACGGCCGGAAGGCGTATCCCAGAGCGACAGCGGAGCATGGAATTTGAGACTGAATTTCGCGGAGGTCTTGCCGACCGTGATCCGCCCGATGACCGGACAGCTGCCGTCCGGTTTCTGCTCGTCCTTTTTCAGGTAGAACGAGACCTTTACAGAGGGTTTCATAACACAGTGTTTCATGGTACAAAAATAATTGCTATTAAGCCATTTGATACCATGTAAAATGCAGCATATCAGAACATAAGAATCACAAAACCGATAATTTCATCCCTTTGTGGCATCCTGAATGAAAAAGTTTGCTACCTTTGGGGAAGAAAACCGTGCATGGTATGTTCTGCAAAGGATTTGATCCACCTTCCCGCTACCTGTTCCCGTCTTAAAAAGGGCAACGGGATAGGGACAGAATTTGGACGGAACCATGTCCGACTATGCACTTTCTGAATGTGCGTCTACTAAGTCGCATGGCGAAGAAATCCTTTAATAATCAGTAGCTTTCTCTTCCATCCTATAAATCTCATCTGCGTTCCCAAGTTTCGCTACGACCGTGACGCTGGCCAACGGAGTGCCGATCGAAACCGTATCGAAGATGCTCGGACATACGAATATCCAGACGACGCAGATTTATGCGCGGGTCATCGACACGAAGATCAACAACGACATGGAGGTCCTCGCCGGCAAGCTGAACGCCAAGGCGATGATTCGCCCGACAACGGCTGCTGCCGGTTTATAAACGGATTCTTATGGAATTGCAAATCATACAGAACAAGATTCACGAGGTGCGCGGCGTGCGGGTGATGCTGGACAAAGACCTTGCGGAGTTGTACGGCGTCGAAACCAAGGCTCTCAACCGTGCCGTCAAACGAAATATCGAGCGCTTTCCGGAAAGGTTCATGTTTCAGCTGACCAAAGAGGAGGCTTTAAGGTGCCAATTCGGCACCTTAAACGATATGCCGCTCGAACGAGGCAAACACATGAAATATCTACCCTATGCCTTTACGGAGCAAGGCGTTTCGATGTTGTCTGCCGTATTGCGAAGCCCGACAGCGATTCAGGTCAGCATCTCGATTATGGATGCGTTCGTCGCCATGCGCAACTGCATCCTGACCCGAACCGCCAAATCGGTCGAGATTGCACGACTCCGGGAGCGGGTTCTCGAACTCGAACAAGCGACCGAAGAGATATTGGGCGGAGTCAACGATCTTTCGGAAGACGTGCGCAAGGATATCGAAACGATTTACGAAGCGATCGGAGCATTATCGGTCGAACTGCCGAAACGGAATGCAGCCCGAAGGCCGATCGGATTTCGAGTTGCTCCCGAAAAGGAACAGTAGCGCAACGGAGACAAAGTATCTCTTCCCTACTCGCCGCCCCGTCTACCTTTACGCCAAAGGAAAGACGAGGTGGCGATTTTAACAAATAGTTTTCCTCCTTCGCACCTTGGCAAAGAACGAACAAGTTCGTCTTTGCCCTCGGTTTGGCGTCGGTTCGGTCTGAAATATTTTGCAGACCTTCGCTCGAAATACAAGGGCGTCTTGTGGCGCGTGGAGATTTCGGAGCGGGGGTACGCAGGTCCGTCGGAGGAGATGACCTTCGACGGCGGTACGCCGTTGCAGATCACGTGGGAGAAACGGGGCGACGAGTTCTACGTGCCTGTCAAGGGGCGTCGGAGGCGACCATCAATATCCTCTGCAAGGAGAATTTCCATTATCTGGCTCTGTTCACCTCCGATCCTCGTTATTTTCGCGTCTCGATCTTCCGCAATCGGCAGCTCTATTGGCGGGGCTACGTCACCTCCGATCTCTACTCCGAGAACTTCACCGCTCCGCCCTATACCGTCACGATCAAGGCCGTGGACGGCTTCAACCTCTTGTCGAGCATTCCGTTCCGCGACCTCGTACATATCGGCATCGCGGGCAGACGATCGCTGTGGGAACTGCTCTCCTCCTGCATCGACCTGTTGGAGTTGGACCTCGATACGGCGGACTGGATGGACCTGTATGCCGAAGGGATGGACGAGAACGCCTCTCCGCTCCGTCAAACCTATATCGACCTCGAACGGCTCTACTACGTCTACGAGGAGCCTACCTATCGCGACATCCTCGAACTGTGCCTGCGTCCGTTCGCCGGACAGATCTTACAGTCGAACGGCGCCCTGCATATCCGCCGTGCCGTGTCGCTCTACCGAACTGCCCGTCCCGTGAATTTCTACCGCGTCGGCACGGAGCATCCCGTCGGGCGGATCGTTACAGGCAACGGACTGCGGCTCGTGATCCATACCAGTGCACAGGTCGTCACGTCGGCGGCACGCGAGCGCATCGACGGTATGTGGACGGGCACCCAGCACGTATCGGGCGAATCGACTTTGGACATCGTGCCGGCGCTGCGCAAGGTCTCGGTAGATGTGAAGAACAAAAGCCTCGACAATCTGATATCCCGCATCGGCTTCTATGATCCGACAGTTTGGACGGATCCTTTCGGATTTCTCTCGATTACGAACGAAGATGCACTTACATTCAATGGCGACGATGACCATCAGGGTGTCGAAATCTGCACGAAAGGCTTTCCGGTCGAGCAGTGCAACTTTCCGCTCGTATGGGAGTTCGGGTTGCAGACCTACCATAGGGAATGGGGACTGGGTATTTACCGCCCGAACGAAAGCGTCGATGTCGCGGTGCATTACGGCGTCCGCATCATCGGCGAAAAGGCGACATACAGCCTCACCGAGAGCGGCTCGTGGGTGCAGTCCTCCGACGGGGAGATCGCGAGTACGGTCAAGACCGGCAACGAGCAGAACATGAAGATCGAGATCGACGGCATCCCCTGCGACGGCGAGTGGCGGTTCTTCGTCCGGCAGACGCTCATCGGCAAGATCACGACCTATACCGACCGTTTCGGCAATCCGAGCGGCCGCACCTCGGGCTATCAGGAGAGCGCCGCGTTCCGCAAGATGACGCTCTCGATCGATGCGGGCGACAGCTACGACAAGGGGTTGCGCTACGAGTCGCTCGTCGATCCCGCGAACAACGTCGATATGTCCGTAACATTGCCTGTGAGCGATATTCCCGCCATTCCGAACGACCGGCTGCTCTATGCGCTCTACTACCTCGATGCCGGCGGCAATCCCACGCGCATCTGGCATACGAAAGGTCGGAACGATTACGACACGCTGGTCGGCCATATCGTGCAGGGAGCATTGCGGTACAAGCAGCTGCCGAGCCGGCGCATCACGGGCGAGATCTTCACGGGACAGCATATCGATATGAATACGGTGGTTCGGGACGACAAGTTCCTGAACGCCGCCTATTACTTGAACTCCATCGAGCTGAATGCCCTCGACGACTCCTACAACAGCGAACTTACGGAAATGCCGCATCTGCTAGCGACGGATAAGCCGCCGGAGGGCGACGACTGCATAGCGGTCGCGACGCTGTCCTTCACGGTCGGCAAGGCGATCCGCTGCCTGAACCGGCTGGTGCTCCAGTCCGCCGATAAAAAGACGGTCTATGCCTTCGACACCGCTACGCGGCAGGTGCGGGAGATCTATCGCAGCACGACATCCTTCGAGATGTACGAGGCGGACGAGGGGTTCGTCGCGGTGGACGGGAAAGAGGTCCGCTACCTCGACTATCGCGGCACGGTCGAACGGATATACGTCCCACCGGAGGAGTATCGCAACGTCGCGACCTATATGGACGGGTATATCCATATCCTGAAATCTTACCGGCAGTATATCGGTTCGCGGGGCGGTAATGCCGGCGGACGCAGCGCCCGCAAGGCAGAGGACGAGGACCCGAACTACCGCACCTATCGCTACCTCTCGCGCCCGGAGTGCAAATACGTTTCGCCCGACGCCTCGACCGGCTATCGCGGACGGGGATATGCCTACGAGGGTACGCCGATGTCGGGTGCGATCCTCGCCCTGCGTCGCACGGAAAATACGATCGTCGTGAACACCTTGCATGGCGCCTATCTGCACGACAAACGGTTCCACCAGCCCTGCAAGATGCTGCAATTCGCTGCGGGCGAGCAGGTCGTCACCGTCTCCGACAACTATATCGGCATCAACGCCGACGATATGTTGTGGTTCTACCGGCGGGATTCGATTACCGAGCGGACGCTGCTCCGGCGCTTAGGACGCTGGGCAGATCATGCCGACCATACGATGAGCGAGGTCGTACACTCCTACGACGACGGCATCTTCATCCGGAACTTCCGCGACGACACGACGACCGACGTCCGGAATGCCGCCGGCTGGGGCGAGAATATCATGGGGTTGTTCTTCATCTACGGCGACCTCTATATCGTGCGCGAACGGGCGATTTACAAATTCATTCCTGAATAAGTGCGAAACTATGGAAACACTATCCATCATTCTGAACTTCATTCTCGCCAGCGGTCTGGCGGGAACGATCCTCTTTTTCAACGCGAAGAAACGCAAGGAGAACGTGGCCGCCGACTCCGCCGAATTAGCGAACACGGAGAAGGTCGTGGCGATCCAGTCCGAGCAAATCACGCGGTTGGACGGGCGCGTGGAAAAACTCGAAGAGAAGGTCGGCAAACTCGAAATCATCATCGAGCACAAGGACGTGGAGATCGACCGCAGCCGCATCGTCATCCGACAGGCCTACAAGTGCGAAACGCCGCCCGAACATTGCCCGGTCTTGCTAAAAAGAGCCGAGTTGGAACGCAAGCGCAAAGAGAACGACGAGAATAACCGAAAATCATAAAGCAATGAGCAGAGGATTGAGTAATTGTAACCGACGCCGCGGAGCGAGAGCAGAACTCGCTTGCGGGCTCTGCCGAGCCGCAAGGAGGAAACGATTGCTACAATGACATTCCGGAACGAATAACAGATATTATGAACGAGAAAACTTTGCCGAGAGGGATGCGCAATCGTAATCCCGGCAATATCCGCCGATCGGCGACGAAGTATCTGGGCGAAGTTGCGCCCTCGCGCGATGCCGTATTCAAGCAATTCGAGACGATGGCATGGGGTTACCGCGCGATGTTCGTGCTGCTGGACTTCTACTCCCGCAAGGGCTACCGGACAATCCGGCAGATGATCACGCGCTACGCTCCGCCCATCGAGAACCATACCGAAAACTATATCCGTTGCGTGACCGAATGGTCGGGCATCGGCGCCGACGAACCGTTGGATACGCAGGCGGGCAAGACGATGATCCCTATCGTGGCGGCTATGTCGCGCGTGGAAAACGGCCGGCCGGCGGTATTATCGGACGTCGAGGCAGGCTGGACGCTCTATCTGCAACACAAACCCTAAACTGCCATGTCCCGGAGAATCGCCGATTTGCTTATAAAGATCGGAGCCGACTCGTATGAGTTCCAGCAGAAGGCGCAGCAGGCTGTATTCTTTGTAGGTCAGTTCGACAGGCTGGTTGTTCACCGTCACGCTGTGACGTGCATTGTCCAGCAGGATCTCATGGAAGCTGAGCACATTGGGCCGTTCCTCCGGAGCCGCCCGGCGCAGAGAAGCACGCACCCGGCTGAGGAACTCCATGATGCCGAACGGCTTGGAAATGTAGTCGTCGGCACCGCAGTCCAGCCCGCGCACGGTGTCCAGCTCGCTGGATTTGGCCGTGACCATGATGATGGGCAGCCGGTGCAGGGAAGGGGTG
>ENA-ORRE01001681-ORRE01001681.1-human-gut-metagenome-genome-assembly--contig:-NODE-1681-length-14183-cov-9.254459_pt1 | contig 14183 bp, 4 predicted proteins | sample MGYA00242171_ERZ509126 | MGnify/ENA primary metagenome ERZ509126 (study PRJEB26280, sample SAMEA2338648) | human gut metagenome | biome: human gut; feature: human-associated habitat; material: faeces... | reverse complement strand
CCGACGCGGGGTTCATGATGCCGCCGTAGATCACGATGGCGCTGAACACGCCGAACACGCACAGGCTGCCCCGTGTGCGGCGCAGCAGTCCTTTGCGGAACAGCACGCCTGCCAGAAAGCCGATGATGCCCATGGCGAACATCTGGAAGGGCGTCCAGGGGCCCTGAGAGAACAGGACGTTGCTGGCCAGCATGGTCATGGCGCCCACCAGGAAGCCGGTCTCGCCGCCCAGGGCCACGCCGGAGATGATGGTCAGAGCCAGGACGGGCTTGAACTGAGGCAGCATGAAGAAGGCGGCGCGGCCCGCCACGCCCAGGGCGCAGAGGGAGGCCACCAGCACCAGCTCACGGGCCTGTGGCTTCCGTCCCTCAAACACCAGGAAGAAGGGCACCATGCATTCCAGCAGCACGGCGAAGGCGATGGGGTAGTAGGCAGTGTTGCCCAGGTAGAAAAAGCCCAGATACAGCGTGGCGGGGATACACAACAATATCAGCACCGCCGCCAGACGGGTACGGTGGGAGAGCTTTCGCTTCTGCACCGGGGTCTGGAGCAGCGTCAGGGGCTTGGAGCGCCGACCGATGGCGGCGATGCAGCCGAAGAGCAGGGCGATGAACAGGCCGTAAAGGCCCAGGGCCTGCCAGCCGGCCTGGGAGAGTGTGCCGCCGCCCACCAGGGCGGTGAGGTCGGTGTGCTTGGCCGCCAGCCAGAAGATCGCCAGCGCACCCGCACCGCATACGGCGGCGATGGCTCTGCGCCACCAGGGAAGCTTTTTCGGCTTCCAGGCGGTGGACTCCTCCGCCACCGGAGGCAGAGGCTGCCAGGCGGCAGGCACCTCCGGCTGGGGCGGGACGGTCCCGCCGATGACCGCGATCACATCCTCCGGCGTGACGGCACAGGGGCAGAAGTCCCGGGCCATACGGTTAGCGGAAGTGGTATAGAAGCTGTTGCCGGAGAAGAAGTCACGGGGTGTACCCTCCGCGACGATGCTGCCGTCGAAAAACAGGACGCAGCGGTGGGCATACCGGGCACAGAAGGCCACGTCATGGCTGACCATCACCACTGTCGTGCCGGCGGCGGTCAGCGCGGAAAGAATAGCGGCAAAGGACTGCTTGAAGGCGGCGTCCAGGCCCTTGGTAGGCTCGTCCAGCAGCAGGATATCCGGCTGGTGCAGCAGCACCTTACCCAGGGCGGCCCGCTGCTGCTCGCCGCCGGAGAGGTCATAGGGATGACGGTCCAGCAGCTCGGTCAGGCGGCAAAGGGCCGTCACCTGTTCTACCCGGCGGTCACGTTGGTCTTTGGGGAGGTCCGTACCGTCAAAGGATTCGTACAGGTCCTGACGGACCGTGTTTTTCACGAACAGGGCCTGCGGGTCCTGGGGCAGAACGCCGATGCGGCCCGTATGGGTCACGGTGCCCCGCTGGGGCGTCAGCGCGCCGGACAGCAGGCCCAGGGTGGTGGACTTGCCCGCGCCGTTACCGCCCAGCAGGGCCAGCAGCTCACCCCGGCGGGCCTGAAGGTCCAGACCGCGGACCACGTCCGGCTGGTCCGGCTCATAGCGGAACCAGAGACCCGCGCCGGCAAGGGCGGTATCCCCGGCGGGATACACCGGCTCCGGCGGCAGCGGGCACAGGGGGTGTTCATCGCACCAGCCGGACAGGAAATCGCGGCCCTCGCGGACGGTGATGGGGCAGGGCGCGTCGCTGTCCACCCCGGCCCAGATACGGACGGCGGCGGGCATGGCCAGGAACATATCGTGGCCGCAGCCCCGCAGGGAACGGCACACCGTCTCCGGCGCGCCGGCACAGAGGAGATGGCCGCCGTCCAGCACGGCGGCGTGGGTGGCCAGGGGCAAGGCCTCCTCGAGACGGTGTTCCGTCATCAGAACGGTGATGCCCAGCTCGCGGTTCAGGCGGCCCACAGTCTGCAAAAAGTCGGCGGCGGCAATGGGATCCAGCTGGCTGGTGGGCTCATCCAGTATCAGCAGACGGGGTTGGAGCACCATGACCGAGGCCAGGGCCAGCAGCTGCTTCTGGCCGCCGGAGAGCTTATCCACTTTCCTATGGAACCAGTCCTGGATGCCGAAGAAGGAGGCCATCTCCGCCACGCGGCGGCGGATGGAGGGCGTGTCGCAGCCAAGGCTCTCCAGTCCGAAGGCCAGCTCATGCCAGACCTTGTCGGTGACGGTCTGCTCCTCCGGGGACTGAAGGACGAAGCCGATATCGGCGGGCGGCCCTGCCGATGGGGCGGCAGGTCATCCAGCGGCTGACCGTCGAAGAGGATACAGCCCTCGGCCGCACCGTGGGGGCGCAGGGCGGGCTTCAGCTGGCGGAGAAGCGTGGTCTTGCCGCAGCCGGAGGCGCCGCAGAGGACCCAGAACTCGCCCTGACGGACCGTGAGGGACACATCCGCCAGCGCGGGGCAGGGCTGCTGGGGGTAGGTGAAGCCAAAATGCTCCAAACGCAGCAGTTCAGGCATGGGGCGTCCCTCCTTTCCGGGCAAGATAGCGGCGCCGGGACAGGGCATCCAGCAGCACCGGCGTAAAGCAGAGCAGGCCGTAAACGGCGAAAAAGCTGATCGTCAGCGGTGTGACGGGGCCGCTGAGCAGCATGGGGTAATACTGAAAGCGCAAGCCGCCGGCCAAACCGCCGCCCAGCAGATACAGGCCGCAGAAGGCCAGCCAGAGGGCGACGGCACCGTCACGCCGGTCAAAGCGGTAGAGGGAGAAGGAGGTCCTCCCCGGCAGGCCATAGCCCCTGCAGCGCATACTATCGGCGGTGATGAGGCCACTTTCCAGGCTCCAGGTGACAACGATGGAGAACACCCGCAGGGCGCTTCTGACGCGCCGGACCGGGGCGCCGGTCTGGGTATCACGGCCCAGATGCCGCTGGGCTTGCGCCACGGCACGGAGCCGCCGGACAAAGCGGGGCACAAAGCGGAGGATCATGCTCAGCAGCAGGGACAGCGCCGGGATGACGCGGCCAAAGAGGTACACCACCTTGTCTGAGGTGATGACGTCGGTGACGCAGACGAACCACAGCGCCACGGCGCTGAGCATGGCGCCGGCGGCCAGACCGTAGAGCAGGCTCTCCAGCGTCAAAGGATTGCCGGAGGGCAGGTAGGCCAGAATGGTGACGCCCTGGTGGACAAAGGCCGGGTTCAGGGCCGCCGCCAGGAGGGCCACGGGCAGCAGCCACAGCAGGTGGCGGCGCAGGCCCTTGCCGCCCAGCAGACGGGCAACATACCACCCGCCGCCCAGCGCCGACAGAACCAGGCACACCGGGTGCATCAGCAGCATCGCGCAGGCGATGACCAGGGCGAAATAGGCAAAGCTCACCGCTGGATGGCAAGTGCGCAGCGTATCGTCCATGGGATCACCTCCTGCATACATGATGTCTTAACCTTTTGATTATACCCTGCCGCCAGGGGATACGTCAATCCTGCGTGCGGAAAAAGGGCGGCAAAAGCCGCCCTTTTGTCAGCCCATGTAGGTATTGCCCACGTCTGCACCCATATTACAGGTGTAGAGCCACTGGATGTTCTCGCCGCCGGAGAGCGTATAGCTGTCCGCGCCATAGCTGGGGAAGGTTCCCCCCACGCAGTACATCCAGCCGGAGCTCCTGCCTACGTTCTTTTCGAACAGGCCGTTGATGCCACTGACATAGCTGCCGCTGGAGCTCACCGGGATACCCGCGTCACCGCAGGCCCGCTTCAGTACGGACATGACAGACTCACCCTCGGTGATGGTCACCGTGGTGGACAGGATCACGCCGTCGGCGGGGATAAGGCCCTTCACGCCGTCGGAGCACTTGTCCATATTATTGAGCACCGTGGCACAGGAAATGTACAGCGATACGGATGCCGCCGGCGCAGGGTCAGGTGCAGGCGCGGGGTCCGGGTCCGGCGCAGAAGGCTGCTCCTGTTCCTGCTGTTTCTTCTCTTCTTCCAGCCGCTTCTGCTCCTCCAGGCGCTTGGCTTCCTCCTGCTTTTTTGCGTCCTCCTCGGTCTTTTTGGCTTCACCAGCCGGCTTTTGCTCGTCAGACTTCTTATCGTCCGCGGCCTTATCCTCAGTCTTTGCCGCGTCCTGCTTGCCGTCAGCCTTGGTGGTGCCCGTTTCAGCTGTGACGTCCTTCCTGGTGTCCGTGGTCTGCTCCTGCGTTGCCGTGGGAATGTTGCCGGGGGCGTACGGTACGGTCTTTTTTCCGCAGGCGGCGCAGGTCAGCAGCAGGGACAGCGCCAGCGCCAACAGCCAAAATCGGTGGTTTTTCTTCATATCTCTCATTCCTCATAAAAGCGCCATACGCAGAGGCGCTTTCGCGCCCCTGCGTCGGCTGTTCTGTTGTTACTTGGAAACGCGCTTCCGCTTATGGGTCAGCGCCACAACGGCTGCCGCCGCCAGGACCGCGCTGCCCAGCCACAGCACCATCTGACTGTCATCCGCCGTGTTGGCGGAGTCGGTCTTGCCGCTGTCGGCCGTATCGCTTCCGCCGTAGTAGTACCCGGAGGACACCGTCTCATAGGAGACGATAGCGAACGCGGAGGCCTTGTCCGTCTGGAAGGTCAGGACATAATTGCCCTTGGTGCCGCCCAGCGTAGCGGACAGCTCGGCAGTGGTCACATTGCCGCTGCTATCCGTGTGGCTGCGCACCACGCAGACGTGCTTGCCCTGAAGGGCCGCGTACAGCTCGTCGGTGATGGGGATGGTCACGGTGACGCTGTGGGGCAGCTCGATAAGCTGCGCCACGGTCTTGATCTCGTTCCCTTCCGTCTTGACCAGCGCCACAGTCACGTCTACGACCTTCTCCAACTGCGCGTTCTTGCGGGATTTGTCGCCGCGCAGGGCGTCCAGCTTCTCGGCCAGCTTGTTCAGCTCCTTCTTAACCTCGTCACCGGCCGTCTTGGCCGCCTCGGTCAGGGCGCTCTTGCCGCCGTCGGCGGCCTTCTGCTCGTTGGTGAGCTGGAGCGTATCCGTCACGGTCACGGTGATTGCACCGTCGCTCACTGCTGCCTTGATGTCCGCCAGCACCTCCCCGGTGATGGTATCATCGGCCTTGATGACCAAGCCGTCGCCTGCGGCGGTCTTGTTGTCTTTGCTGTCCACCTTGATGTCATCGCCTTTGACGTTGGCCATCGGGTTCTTGACGCCGCAGACGGTGCAGACGCCGTTGACGTAGGTGTGCTTGCCGGTGGCGGGAATGGTCGCGCCAGCTGTGATGACAATGCCGCAGCGCTTGCAGTAGGTATCCGCCTCATGGCCGGAGGCGTAGCAGGTGGCCGCCACCGCCGCACGGGTGGCCTCATCGTGGCCCAGGGCCGCGATGACCCAGCTGTCCTTGGCGATCTCGGTCTTGCCCGCCGCATCGCTGAAGAACTTGTGGCAGCGAGAGCAGGTCCAATAGGCACTGTTGCCTGCCTCGGTGCAGGTAGCAGCCTTGCCCGCCGTGGCAGTCATACTGTGCCCCAGAGACGGGACGATCATCGTCTCCTCCGTGCCGCAAACGCTGCACTTACGGGTGCTGATACCGCTTTCGGTGCAGGTGGCCGCCTTGGTCACCGTCCACGCGCCGAACTTGTGTCCCGTCGCGGGAACAGGCTTTTCCTCCACGGCGCCGCAAATGGAGCAGATCCGGCGGCTGACGCCGTCCTTGGTGCAGGTGGCGGCCACGGTCACTTGCCACTCGCCGAAGCGATGGGCGCAGGCGGCGTCGGTCATATCGTAGAGGGCGTTGGCCTTCTCAGTAAAGCGCGCATAGGCGGCCATGGCGCAAAGCGCCTGCTCCGTGGCCATCTCGTTGACGGCCTTGTCTGCGAACTGATGCTTAAAGCCGCCGTTCTCCGCCACGCGGTACTGCAGGAGGTTCCCCAGCACGCTCAGGGTCTTCCCCTCCACGGTCTTGGTAAAGCGCGCGTCCGTGTTGGCATCCAAATTCAGGGCGGAAAGGGCGATGACCACCTGCGCGCAGCTCTCGGAGGAGTCGTAGCCGCTTCGATACTTGCCGGAGAGCCAGTTGAGGGCTTTCTCCACGGCCGTGTTCACGGTTTCATTGCCGCCGTCCTTATAGTAGGGCGCCAGCGCCTGCAGCGCCATGGCGGTCATGTCCACGTCGCCGACGGGTTTTGTGTCGGCGCTGGCTCTCCAGCTGCCGTCTTCGTTCTGCTGTGCAAGAACAGCCTGCACCAGCCAGGAGGTGTCGGAGGTGTAATTGCGGCTGTTGAGCGCCAGCAGACCCATGACGAGGCCGTTGATATCCGTGTTACTGGTATCGGTGACCTGCATGATATCCTTGTTCTGCAGCGCCTTCAGCAGGTTTTCGCCGCCCACGTTGGCGGGGTCCTTGCCGATGGCGGTAAGAGCCAGGACAATACGCTCATTGTCGGTGATGACGGGGGTGTTTTTATCATCGGGAGCCCGGAGGATGCCGTCAGAGCCGATGTTCGCCTTTACATAGGCCACGACCTTCTCATAATAGGCCGCGATATATGCCTCGGACAGAGGCACCTTGGCGCGAGCCTGTCCCAGTACCGCCCACTCGCCGAAGAGATAGCTGACGACCGGGGCGCTCACCGCGCTTTGGATATACGCCTTGGCGCCGGCATACGCCTCATCGAAGCCGGGCACTTCCGCACCGGGCACGGCGGGATCCGTCGGATCCAGCGGGATATAGGTGTCGGTAAAGAACAGGCGCAGGGTGTCGCCGTCTTTGAGATAGGTGTTGTCCAGCGTGGTCTTGGGCAGAGTCTCGTTGCCGCCCTTGACGGCGATGCCGAACATCCAGCCGGAGGACTTGCCGTCGCCCTTCTCCTTGAGGGTGTGGCCCGCCGCATCGGTGATGCTCTTGATGTAGGCGCCGCTGCCGGTATAGGTGTACTTGGCACTGTCAAGGCACGCCTTCACAGCGTCCCAAGCGGTGGGATCCTCGTTGGCCTTGCCGGTGAAGGTAAAGTCGGAGATTCCCTGGAAAGTATGGCCGTTCTTGTTGTAGCCGTCCACCTTGACCTTCACGGTGAGGGTCTGATTTTCGTTGGGGTCAGCGGCGTTCTTCTCGCCGATCACCGTCAGGTCGATGTGGATGGGCTGCTTGTAGAATTGGGCAAAGTCCTTGTAGCGTTCCTTGCTCTCCTCGGTGCCGTTGATACCGAACTTTTCCCAATACTGGGCGTACTTGGTGTAGGTCAGGACACTGTCCAGCGTAACTGTCGTATTGTACTCCGGCTGGTGCACACGCAGCAGCTCATTCTCGATGACGGAGGGTCGGGAGGATCGGAAGCAGCGGTACTTCTCTGTATCGAGCCAGCCGGGGATATCGTCGGCCTCGATGCCGTCGAAGGTCATATTCACCGTGCCGCGGACGTATTTCAGCGTGCCGTCCTCGTTTTTGCAGATCTCTGCGAAGGGGTACAGGTCGGAGGTGACCTTGGTCTTAACCGTATTCTTGTTCTTGATACCGTCCCAGTAGACATCCCCGGTCAGCGCCTCGGTCATAAAGGCGGCAGCGCCATCCAACTCCGGCTGGGTAAAAGGCTGAATGGTGAAGCTGAACTCCTGTCGCGCCAGCAGAAGGCCGGAGCTGCGGGTGGTGATGGTCACCACATACTTCGCCTCCACCGGCTTCTCACCGGGCAGTGGGCGGTAGACCATGGCGTGATACCCGTTGAAGTCCAGCACATCCGGGGTGAGGCTCACCATCGTGACCTTCTGGTTATAACTGTCGCTCATGATGCCCTTTTCCTCCAGAAGAGCGGGTCTGGGCATCTGCATATCGTCGCTGACGGCGGTCAAGTCCACGGGCTTTGTCTTGTCCACAAAGTCGCGCAGGAGCCCCTGATACTTCTCCGCCAGAGCGTTTTGCATCTCGCTGGTCACGCTGCTGTCGAAGGGCGCAACGGTGGCGTCAAAGAACACATCGGCATAGACCTCCACGCCGTTGTCGCCGGTGATGTGCGCCAGCGTGTAGTCATCGAAGGCGTCATAGGTCACGCGGGCGATCAGCCGGAACTTGCCGGACTTCTCGGGCAGCGCCGTGCCGTCTGCGGGCTGCAGGGGGCGGTTGACGGTGCCCACGCCGGTGCCGTTGGTGCCGTTGGTGATGTAGAGCCACTCGGTGTTCCGGGTGCCCCACTGCACCTTCACATCATAGCGCCCCGCAATGCTGGAGGGAAGCGTGAGGTTGGAGGTGATGCGGTCGTTCACGGTGTAGAGCGTCCAGCCCGCCACCTCGCTTTGGGTGGCCCCGTTGGTGTTCTCGCCGCGGATGAGTTCCCAATTCAGGGACTCGGCGGCGCTCTCCAGCAGTTTCTGCACCGCGTCGGCGCTGCGCCCCACGGTGGCACGGAGGGTGATCTCCTTGGTGACCCCGGCATAGGTGATGTTGAACTTCAACCCCGTGTACTGCACGGTCTGGCGGGCGGTGCCGTCGCCGGTGAAGTAGGTGATTTTGCCGTTGTCGGCAATGTACTGTACCTTGGTGCCGTCAAAGCCGTTGGCCTTGGCGCTGCCGTTGACATAGGTGATCTCGGAGTTGTCCGCCACATCCGCATAGCCCTGCTCTGCCAGCAGGCGGCGGAAGGCTTGGGTGATGTTGGTTTCATCATAGAGCCCCACGCCTTGCAGGGGCTGCACGGCGGTATTCTTGCGCGCGAACTCGGCGGCAATATCCTCCAGAGTCTGCACCTTTTCCGCATTCTCGGACCAGAGGCACAGCGTGAAGGTCTTGGTCTTCGTGGCAGCGCCGCTTTGGAGAGTGGCGGTGAGGGTCACCGTGACCTTATCCGCCGCAGGCGCGGTGAGCGCGCCGGTGGCGGTGTTCACCAGAGCGTTATCCGCCGTCCATGCGAGGGAAACGGTCTTTTCCTCCCCGTCCACGGAAACGGTGACGCTCGCGGGCAGAGTCAGGCAGGCGGTATGGGTCTGCGCGATCTCCTCTTCCTCCTCCGGGTCGCTGCTCACCGGGGTAAGGCCGCGGAGCTGATAGACGCCGGTGGCATCGGCCTTCAGAAGGTCTGCATTCTCGGCATCGAGCCCCAGTTCCTTATAGAAGTGCTTTTGCAGGGCGTTCAGGAAGTAGTCGTGCAGGTTCGTGACCGCCTCGCCGGGCGCTTCGATGCCGTATTCCTCACAGAGGTCGGCCTTATCGTCATAGTCCGTAAGGTCATAGATTCCCAGCACATTCTCGGCGTTCCAGTCGGCCTTGGCTTTCTTGGCGACGTCGGCGGCGCTCATGCCGCGAAGTTCCAAGGCGTTGGCGGCGGCGGCAGCGGCCTTGAGGTCGGCATTATCCACGGGGGTGCCGCCCTGCCAGGGCAGCACCGGGAAGCCGCCGTTGCTGTTGCCGCTGTCAAGGTGCATCCCCATCTCCGCCGCAAATTCCGGGGTGCGCATTTCCTCGGCGGTCTTTTGCAGGGCACCGGCAGTCGATGCGCCGATGCCGGCGGCATGGAGGTAGTAGCAGTTTTCCACCGTGGCGCCGGATGCCACGAGGTTCACCACCGGGCTGATGCCGGCCTTCGGACCGGTGACGGCGCCGGTGACATAGCAATTGCGCAAAACGGCGGAGGCATACACCTGCCCGGCGATACCGCCGATGCCCTTGTTGGTGTCTCTATCCGTTCTTGCCGACACATTGCCGGTGGAATAGCAGTTCTCCACGGTGCCATAGGTATAGCCCACGATGCCGCCGATATTCAGCGTGGAACTATAGGAGGTGCAGGTGTTTTTGATGTCGCCGGTGTTGACGCAGTTGACAATGCGGTTGCCTTTTGAGGCGCGTCCCACGATGCCGCCGGCAGAGGCGCTGCTGCTACTGGTGGTCACGGTGCCGTCAAAGAGGCAGTTCTCCACGGTGCCGGAACTGGTGGCCGCAATGCCGCCCACATGACTGCTGCCGCTGACTGTGCCGATGACCGTCAGGTTCTTCACCGTACCGGCGGAGGAAAGGCAGCTCACCAGACCTTCCGTGCTCTTCAGGCCGCTGACGATGTGCCGATCGCCGTCCAGCGTCCCGGCAAAGCCGGACTTGCCCTCAAGTTTATAATCATACTTGCCAAAGGCCGTCCAAGTCTTGCCGTTGAGGTTGATGTTGGCGGTGAGTTTGGCGCTGATGGCGGTCTGCCCGGTTTGGACAGCATCGGCAAACCATGCCAGTTCCGCGGCGGTGCCGATCTGATAGACGCCGTTTTTGTCTTGGGTGGGTGCGGTCTTGGCGGTGCCGTCCCAGCCCTCACCCGCGTAAGTTAAGGTGAAGGAGAGCGTCTTGTCCTCGGCGGCGGTGATGCTGCCGTGAACGGGGACATAGTCCGCCTTGGTGACGGTGTAAGCATAGGTCTCGCCGAGGTAGAGTTTGTAGCCGCCGTTGGCCTCGGGCTTGATGGTGCCGCCCACGGGGTGGGTCACGGTCACCTTAGCGTTTTCCGCCGGAGTTACGGCAAAGGTCAGGGTGCAGGAGGCAAGTTCGCTCAGCGTGACGGTCTCGTTCACATCGGCGCTAACGGTGATGTTCCCCGTCTTGGTCTCGTAGCCGAACTTGCTGACGGTATAGGCATAGGTACCGGCGGCAACGGTGTATGCGCCGTTTTTGCCGGTGATCTCCGCGCCGCTACGGTCCTTCAGCACCACCGTTGCACCGTCGGGAGTTTTAAGGGTGAGGGTGTGGGCTGCGGCGGCGGCAAAATCCTTGAGCCGGACATAGTAACTGCTGCCACTTTCACTGAAAGACAAGGTGAGTTTTTCACCCGTGTTCAACACCGTGCTAAAGGTTTTCCAACCGTTCTCCTCATAGGCTGTCAGCAGAGTGCTTGTACCTTTTTTCACGCTAAAGGCAGAATCGTCATCCCATGAGTAATCGGCTTTATTTCCCTTTGCAAGATACTGGAAAGACACCAGACGAGACTCTGTCGCCGTCAGGGTCAAGGAGGTCGTGCCGTAACTTCTTCTATTGCTCTCCAAATAGTTCCCACCAGCAGCCCGCACCGGTTCAAAGCCGTATCGTGTGCCGTTCTCGGCGGTGATACCGTCCAGGCCGGCAAAGAAATCGTCAAAGGTCAGCGACTTGACGAACTCCAGGCCTATGGTCTTGGCAGCCTTGACCACAAAACTCCCAGACAAGGCATCGCAGCCATCCAACTTGGCCGTGTAGGTATAGTCCCCGGCGGGGAGAGTGCAGTTCGCGCCGCTGCCCGTGTAGGCGGTGATACTGCCGGACTCGACGGTGATGGTCGGTTCGGCGTTCACACCCTCCGGCTTGGTGATGTTGAAGGTCACAGAATACTTGGCCGCTTCTGTCAGGGTGACGGTCTTGTTCACATCGCCGGTCTCAACTTTGATCGTGCCGGTGGCCGTCTCATAGCCGAACTTGCTGACGGTGTAGGTGTAGTCGGTATTCTTGGCAGCGATATAGACATTCTTGCCGGTGGAACTGGCCGCAGACTCCTTGTAAACGGTGGTGTTTCCCTGCTTCAGTGTTACCGCCGCATCATCGGGGGTAAACTGCAGGGTAATGACCGGCAGTTTGACCATTGTGACAGTGATGGTGTTGTTCCCCTCTTGGGCGGTAAACTCCTGCGTTACCTTTTCGTAGCCTTTCTTTTCCACCGTATAGGTGTATTTTTCGCCAACTGTCAGGGCATAACTTCCGTCTGTACCCGCTGTCAGGCCGGTGTAGCCCTTTTTCAGCGTCACAGTGGCATCAATTGCCGTTCCTGCCGCATCCTTGACATCAAAGCGCACTGTGGGCAGCACCTCGGCGCGGAAATTGCGCAGCCAAATGCAATCTTGCCCCTTGTCCCCGCCGCTATCTTTTCGGTAGTTTACGGTGACCTTATCCCCGGCATTTACAGCGATGGAAAACTCTTTCCAATCTTGCTTTTCACCACTGTACCCGCCGGTTGAACCAAATTGGCTTCCCGTTTGATCGTTAATATCTACGCGCAGGCCATCATAATTTTTTTCGGAGTCGGTTTTGCAGTCAAAGGTCAACTGGGCAGCCTTGGCAAAGGTCAGGGTCAGACTGGAGGTGGTGTTGCCCTTCTTTTCATTGGTGGATTTCAGGACATAACCGCCATCCAGCAGCACCGGCTCAAATTTGTAGGAGGTGCTGTTTTGCGCTGTGGCAATGCCATTGAGTCCCGTGAAAAAGTCAGCAAAGAGCATTGCGTCCTTCACCTTGATGGTAAAGGTGGCGGTTTTGCCCCTGTACTTGACAGTGACGGTTTGGCTATCTGTAGGATTTTCGGTGCTAAAGCCCTCATAGGTCACACCGGCGGCGGCATAGTCGCCTTCAATGGTGCGGGTTTCATTGGTGCCATCATAGTTCACCGTGAGGACCATGCCGGTCAGGTCAAGTTCGGCATCGCCCTTGTAGTACTCCGTCTTTGTGGGAGCCTTGGTCACCTTGATGCTCTGCACCTTTTTCAGCGCCACGGTTTGGGTGCTGCTCTCGTCGGGAGTCACTTCGCCGGCGGCGGGCTCATAGCCCTCCTCGGCGGTCTCGGCGGTGTAAGTATAGGTGTGATCCTTCAGCAGCTTATAGCTGCCGTCACTCTGCGGCTCGATCTCCGTGTCGCCCCGCTTGACGGTCAGGGTCGCACCCGTGGGCGTGACATTGAAGGTCACGTTCACCCAAGCAGAGGTGTCCTCCGCCAGCGTAACAGTAACATTGGCAGGATCAGCCACGGGGTTGTCCTCACCGGTCACGGTCACGGTGCCGGTCTGCTGCGTGTAGCCGGGGCAGGACACGGTATAGGAATACGGTGCATCGGCGGCAGGCAGCGCCACGGTGGTGGAGCCGGTATAAGTGCCGCCGTTGATTTCGAGCGTGGCATTCGCGGGAGCAATGGTAAAGAGTACCGCCGCGGTGGGGGTCTCCCAGCTGAGGGCAGGATAGTCCCCGCTCTTGACCATAAAGCCATCCCCCAACAGGGCTGCAAACGCGGGGGATTTCATTTCATCAGCGGTTTTTGACGTTGCCGTCTGGCTATTGCCGTTGGCACCGGCAGATGCCGTGGTATCCAGATAGTAGCAATTCGTCACGGTGGAGTTGTAGCACCAACCGGCGATAGCGGCGTAATTCGATGTATCCGCAGTTGCAGAAATTGTCCCTATGCTATAGCAATTTGTAACCGTTGTTCCTCCGCCGGTGTTATTTGTAGCATTTCCTACAATGCCGCCTAAGCACACGCCCTTATCGCTTCGATCGCTGGAAATCGTTCCAGTGTTGTAGCAATTGCTGATACTCGTATTCTTCGACTCAGCGACAATGCCCCCTACATAACGGTCGGTAGCCAGAATATCAGCTTTATTCGCGCAACCAGTTATCGTTGCATCAGTAGCCTGTCCAGCAATGCCTGCTACACATTTCTTACCGGTCACCTTTCCCTCGACCGTAACGTTTTTCACAACTGCACCGGCAGCCAGCTTTGCAAACAGCGCCTGATAGTCGCTATCACCGCTAATCGCCAGCGTCACGGTGTGGCCGTCGCCGTCAAAGGTGCCGGAAAAGTCGCTGGCATAGGGCTCGGTGACAATGATATCCTTCGTCAGCGTATAGCTGCCGCCGGCGACCATCGCGGCAAACTCCTCCGCGGAGCTGACAGTTCCTTCCGCCAGCATCGGCGCCGTGCCGCCGCTGCGGGCAGACCGGGACACAGACGTTTCCGGAGCAGGCTCCTGCTGCTCCTGCGTCTCCTCATCCTCGGCAAGGACGGTGTTCTCCGTGTCCACCGGAGTTATCTGTTCCTGCTGGGTCTGCTGCTCCTGATCCGCGGCCAGCGTGTCGGCCAACACGGAGGTGGGCAGCAGGCTGACGACCATCACGACGGTCAGCAGCCAGCTTATGACTCTCTTCCTCATATCTCTTTCTCCTTTATGTAAATTTTTTGTCGACGTGAGGGGGTGGGCGGGGATGCGGCAACATCCCCGCCCCACTTATGGAAAAGCACGCGGCCAATGGCCGCCTCAGCTTGACAAAGGGGACTCGTCTGCACAGTTTCACGGTCAGATGGAAAGCGCACGGCGCCTCAGCTTGACAGTCGAGTTTTCCGCACCGCTTCGCTGTGTATGGCAGCGTGTCAGTCTGGCAAGGGAAATATTTTTCATGCAGGGCATGAAAAACGGGACAGAGTGCACTCTGTCCCGCGAAAATAAATATCCCCCGGCTTAGCCGGGGGTATTTCTTATGCGGGCGAAGCCCTAT
>ENA-ORRE01001680-ORRE01001680.1-human-gut-metagenome-genome-assembly--contig:-NODE-1680-length-14200-cov-27.613503_pt1 | contig 14200 bp, 12 predicted proteins | sample MGYA00242171_ERZ509126 | MGnify/ENA primary metagenome ERZ509126 (study PRJEB26280, sample SAMEA2338648) | human gut metagenome | biome: human gut; feature: human-associated habitat; material: faeces... | reverse complement strand
AGTACTAAAGTAAATTTTGATTTATCAAAAGCTGTTAGTATAGAATATGGTATTATAAAATAAGATTATAAAAGAAATATTGGTTATGATATTTCTTTTTTATATTTTATTTGATAAAATTGTTGTAAGGGAAGTAGATATTATGAATATAAAAGAAAATATGATAAAAGGTGAAAAATTGTTATCAGAATATGCAATAAAAAGTAGTGAAGCAATAAGACTTTATCAAATAGATGATGATTTTAGACCTGATTTTTATAGAGATATAGATAGGATTATATATTCTTTATCTTATGAGCGTTATATGGATAAAACACAAGTTTTTACAAATGTAAAAAATGATCATATATCAAAGCGTATGATTCATGTTCAATTAGTTAGTAAAATAGCACGTACGATAGGAAGAGCACTAAATTTAAATGAAGATTTAATAGAAGCTATAGCGCTTGGTCATGATATAGGACATGTTCCTTTTGGACATAAAGGTGAAAAAATTCTGAATGATTTAAGTGTTAAATATGGAGAAGGGAATTTTTATCATAATGTTCAAAGTGTAAGAAATTTAATGTTTTTAGAAAACAATGGAAAAGGTTCAAACCTATGTATACAAACTCTTGATGGAATTATGTCACATAATGGTGAAATTGTTATAAACAAGTATGAGCCAGTAAAAAAAAGTGTAGACCAGTTTTTAAATGAATATACTTCATCATATTTTGATCCTGATATAGTTAAAAAGCAAAGACCTATGACTTTAGAAGGATGTGTTGTAAGAATAAGTGATGTTGTTGGATATTTAGGAAGAGATGTAGAAGATGCAATAAGACTTGGAAAAATAAAAAAAGAAGATCTTCCAGATAGTATTATAAGTTTACTTGGTAGCAAAAATGGTGAAATAGTTGATACAATAATTCTTAATATAATAAATAATAGCATTGGTAAAAATTATATAGAAATTTCACCAAGTATTTTTAAAGCAATAAATGATTTAAAAGATTTCAATTATAAAAATATTTATTTAAAAACAGATACACCAGAGGAATTAAATCATACTAAATTTATGTTTGAATACTTATTTGAAACTTACCTTAATGATTTAAATACTAAAAATGAGAATTCAAGTATATATAAAGTATTTTTAAATGACATGGATTATAATTATTTAATAAATACATCAAAAGCAAGAATGGTTATAGACTTTATAGCTGGTATGACTGATGACTTTTTTATACGTGAATTTAATAATAGGTATAGAAAAATTTGACAATTTAGCATTATATGTGTATACTAACCCTTATAAAAAGGAGAAAATATACTTATGAGAAAAAATTTTGATAAATTTATTATTGATAATGTTATTATGGAAAGAAGTAAATTAGATGAATTATTTCATCCAGTTATTTTAAATGAGGAAATATTAAAATATTCAGAAAGTAATTTGCAAGCATTAGCATTACAAAGATTGATCCTAAAAAAGGGAATAAAAATAATTTACTCAAAGGATGAATTAGAAAATAATTATTATTCAAATGATTCATATAAAATGCTTGATTCAAATAGCATTACCAAATTTGAAAATATAAAAGAATTGTTTTATAAATATAAAACAAATAATGATATTGCTTCAAAAAATAAATTAAATCTTTATTATTCGAGAGTGCCTTTATATGCTATATGGCTATTTTCAGATAAAACAAATATAGATATTGATAAATTACAAGAGTATGCATGTAAATCACTTGAATGTTGCATAGATAACTGCAATATTGATAAATTAGATAATTTTAATCTTTTTGCTTTAGAATACATTAATAAAAAAATAAAAAAACTAATTAGTACCATTGAAGTTCAAGTTAATGAAGATGAAATAGATTATGAGATGGAAGATCTTATGGATCAATTATTTGATTATAGAGAAAAGATTGTACTTAAAGAACATTATGGATTAAGCGGAAATATATCTATAAGTAGACAAAGTATAGCAGATAAATATAATGTTAAGTTAAAAGATATTATTCGTATTGAAAGAAATGCATTGAAAAAACTTGAACAGAATTATTCAGAAATATTAAAAGGACAAAAGAGAAGATAATCTTCTTTTTATTTATAAATTAATATGCTATAATTTAATTAGGTGATAAGATGAAAAAATTTATTAGTTTTACAACAATTGCTCTTTTATTAGATCAAATTATTAAAATATTAGTTAGTTATTATATGGAGTTATCATATTCTATATCAATCATTCCATCTTTTTTTAGAATTACATATTTACAAAACACAGGAGCTGCATGGTCAACTTTTTCGAACAAAACAATATATTTAATTGTTTTAACTTTAGCTTTTTTAGCAGCATTTTATTTCTTTTTATTGAGAAAAACAGACTTTTCTAAAGATAAAGGAATCGCTGCGATATATGGTGTTATAGTTGGTGGAATACTTGGAAATTTAATAGATAGAATTAGACTTGGATATGTAATAGATTATTTAGATTTTAGTTTTTTTGGATACAATTTTCCTGTTTTTAATTTAGCTGATTCTTTTATTGTGGTAGGGTGTATCATTCTTATCATAAAGTCATTTATTAAAGGAAAAGATGAGTGATATGATTTCAGATGTTAGTGGTATTAGAATTGATCAATATTTAACTTCTAAATTAAATATTACAAGAAGTAAAATAGAAAAAATGATAAAAGAAGGAAATATTAAAGTAAATGGAAATATTATAAAAAAAAGTTATATTTTAAATTTAAATGATGAAATTTTAATTGAAGAATATAAAGAAAAAGAAATGAGCTCAAAACCAATTAATATGAATTTAGAGATTATATATGAAGATGATGATGTTATAGTTGTAAATAAACCAAATGGTCTTGTTGTCCATCCAGCACCAGGTAATTATTCAAACACACTAGTTAATGGTCTTATGTATCATTCTAAAAAATTATCTAGTATAAATGGTGAGTTTAGACCTGGCATAGTACATAGAATAGATGCATATACTACAGGACTCCTAATGGTAGCTAAAAATGATAAAGCCCATTTGTCTTTAGCCAAACAATTAGAAGAAAAAACTACAACTAGAAAATATATCGCACTTGTTTGGGGTATTATAAAAGAAGATAGTGGTACTATTGATGCACCTATTGGAAGAGATAAAAATGATAGAAAAAAAATGTGTGTTACTGATGTTAATTCTAAAGAAGCAATAACAAATTTTAAAGTTTTAGAAAGATATAAGAATGCAACTTTAATAGAATTATCACTTAAAACAGGTAGAACACATCAAATAAGGGTTCATATGAATTATATAGGACATCCAGTTGTAAATGATCCTGTTTATGGAAGAAGAAAGCTAATAGATGATAGTGGTCAATGTCTTCACGCTAAAACATTAGGATTTATTCATCCAACTCTTAATAAATATATGGAGTTTGATAGTGAACTCCCAGATTGTTTTATTAATATACTAAATAAATTTAAAGAAGAATAAAGCATGAAAAAAATCATGCTTTTTGTGTGTAAAATATATTGTAAATTTATTGAATAAATAAAATGTGATTGTTATAATATTAGTATAAGAAGAATAGGAGGAATATTATGAACAAATATGTTTATTTATTTAGTGAAGGAAATAAAGATATGAGAGATCTTCTTGGTGGTAAAGGTGCAAACTTAGCTGAAATGACTAATATAGGGCTTCCTGTACCAAGAGGTTTTACAATCACTACTGAAGCATGTAATAAATATTATTCAGATGGTAATAAAATAAGTGAAGAAGTAGTAAATCAAATATTTGAAAAGGTAGCAGAGTTAGAAAATATAACTGGAAAGAAATTTGGCAATCAAGAAAATCCACTTTTAGTTAGTGTTAGAAGTGGAGCAAGAGCATCAATGCCAGGTATGATGGATACAATTCTTAATTTAGGGTTAAATGATAGTGTAGCACAGTCATTTTCTAAAATAACTAATAATCCTAGGTTTGTATATGATAGCTACAGAAGATTTATTCAAATGTTTGCTGATGTAGTTATGGGATTTCCTAAAAGTTCTTTTGAAAGATTATTTGATAAAATAAAAGAAGAAAAGAATGTTAAACTTGATACAGAATTGACTGCGGATGATTTAATTGAAGTTGTAAATATTTATAAGAGTGAATACTTTAAGTATGCAGGCGTAGAATTTCCACAAGATTCACGTACTCAATTATTAGAAGCAGTAAAAGCTGTATTTAGAAGTTGGAATAATGAAAGAGCAATAACTTATAGAAGATTAAATGATATTCCAGGATCATGGGGTACAGCTGTAAATGTTCAAGAAATGGTATATGGTAATAAGGGAGAAAATTGTGGTACTGGTGTTGCATTTACTAGAAATCCAGCTACAGGAGAGAAAAAATTATATGGAGAATATTTAATAAATGCTCAAGGTGAAGATGTTGTTGCTGGAATACGTACTCCACAAGATATAAATACATTAAAAGAAGTCATGCCAAATTGCTATGATGAATTTGTAAGAATAAATAAAATCTTAGAAGAACATTATAAAGATATGCAAGATATGGAATTTACCATAGAAGATGGAAAGCTATTTATGCTTCAAACTAGAAACGGTAAAAGAACTGCTCAAGCAGCACTTAAAATTGCTGTTGATTTAGTAAATGAAGGTATGATTACAAAAGAAGAAGCTTTGCTTAAAGTTGAACCAAAACAATTAGACCAATTACTTCATCCAAATTTTGATACTGAAAGTTTAAAAAATGGAAATGTTATAGCAACAGGGCTTGCTGCATCACCAGGAGCAGCTACAGGTAAGTTATATTTTAATGCTGAAGATGTACTTAATGCATATAAAACTGGTGAAAAAGACATAGTTTTAGCAAGACTTGAAACATCTCCAGAAGATATTGAAGGTATGAATATAGCGCATGGTGTTTTAACTATTAGAGGTGGTATGACAAGTCATGCAGCTGTTGTTGCTCGTGGTATGGGAACATGTTGTGTATGTGGTTGTGGTGAACTAATAATAGATGAGATAAACAAAACATTAACGACAAAAGATGGAAAAGTTATGCATGAAGGTGATTGGATTAGTTTGGATGGATCAACTGGTAATGTGTATGGTGAAAGAATTAAAACTGTAGAGCCTTCAATTAGTGGTGATTTTGAAACATTCATGAATTGGGCAGATAATACAAGAAAATTGCAGGTTAGAACTAATGCTGATACTCCAAAAGATGCTATTTTGGCTCGTAAATTTGGTGCAGAGGGTATTGGACTTTGTAGGACAGAGCACATGTTCTTCGAAGAAGAAAGAATATTTAATTTTAGAAGAATGATAACTGCTGATACGGAAGAAAAAAGAAGAGAAGCATTAGAAAAAATATTACCTTATCAAAGAAGTGATTTTGAAGGACTATTTAGAAGTATGGAAGGATATAGTGTTACTATTCGTTTCTTAGACCCTCCACTACATGAATTTTTACCTCATACTGATGAAGAAATTAAACCTCTTGCTGAAAGTCTTGGAATGACTTTTGAAGCTTTGAAAAATAGAGTTATTTCTTTAAAGGAATTTAATCCTATGATGGGACATAGAGGTTGTAGACTTGCTATTACTTATCCAGAAATTGCTGAAATGCAAACAAGAGCTGTAATAGAAGCAGCAATCAATGTAGAAAAAGAAGGTATTAAAACTCATCCTGAAATTATGATTCCTTTAATAGGAGATTTAAACGAACTAAAGTATGTTAAAAACATTGTAACAACAACTGCAGATAAAGTAATGGTAGAAAAAAACTTTAAAGTAAACTATAATATTGGTACTATGATTGAAATTCCAAGAGCTACTGTAATTGCTGATGAAATTGCACAAGAAGCAGAATTCTTCTCATTTGGTACAAATGATTTAACACAATTAACATATGGATTTAGTCGTGATGATGCATCAAAATTCTTAAATGATTATTATAAGAAGGGAATATTTGAGTCAGATCCATTTGCTAAAATAGATAGAACTGGTGTAGGAGAATTAATGAGAATTGCTGTTGAAAAAGGTAGAAAAACTAGACCTAATATAGAACTAGGTATATGTGGTGAACATGGTGGGGAACCAAGTAGTGTTGAGTTTTGTAATGAATTAGGACTTACTTATGTATCTTGCTCTCCATTTAGAGTACCACTAGCTAGACTTGCTGCTGCACAAGCCGCAATCAAAGCAAAAAACAACTAATAAGTTAATTAAAACTAAGATAGATATCTTAGTTTTTTTATATAAACATAAATGTTTCCGTCCTGAAAAAAATAAAAAAATTGTTATTTCGGAATAAATAATAATTTATAAATATATTAAAAATGATTTACTATAACCATGGATAAGAGTATATTATTACTTGAGTGGTACTCAGGAAACTTTAGAAGCCTTGAGTCATTTTTTATTTATGGAGGATTTTTAATGAAAAATATAAAACAAATGAAGGATTTTATAAAAAAGCTGGATTTAAATACAAACCTGATGTTATAACAGGTATGTATTTATGGATAAAAAAATAATCTATAAAATATACCCTTTTTATTCTATTAATTTTATTTTTATGATATTATTAATATAGAATAGGAGTGAGAGTATGGCTGTATCAGATCATAAGTGTTTAGCCTGTGGAGCGCCACTTAATTTTGATCCTAAAAGTCAAAGTTGGATATGTGAGTATTGTGGAACAATATTTAAACTTGAAGATTTAGAAAAAAATGAAAAAAAATATGAAAAACTAGAGGCAGAGGAAGCTCATGAAGATTCATCACTAGATGTTTATAAATGTAAAAATTGTGGTGCTGAAATAATAGCTGATGAAAATACATCTGCAACATTTTGTGTATATTGTAAAAATACAGCAATTTTAAAAAATAAATTAGTTGGTAAATTTGAGCCAAATTATATAATTCCTTTTTATAATACAAGAGAAGATGCAATAGAAGCATTTAAAAAAATATGTAAGAAAAAACCATTTTCGCCTAAAACATTTAGTAATCCAAAAAATATAAATGATATGCGCGGGGTATATATTCCTTTTTGGTTATATGATTGTACAACAGATGGAAATATTGTAGCAAACGCCCAAAGGATTACAACTTGGACAAGTGGAAATAGACGATATACAAAAACTGATACATATCAATGTATTAGAGGTGGAGTGGTTTCTTATCAAAAAATTCCTGTTGATGGTTCAAAACACTTTGATAATGCTATTATGAATTCTATAGAACCTTTTGATTATAGTAAAATGGTTAAATTTAATTATGCTTATCTTTCTGGTTTTTTAGCAGAAAAGTACGATGAGAATAGTGATGAATGTTTTTTTGAAGCAAAAAATAGAGCAGAAGGTTCTGCTACTGAGTTCTTAAAAGATGATATAAAGGGATATAATAGTTGTGTTATTATGAGTAAAAATTTTAATACAATTAACAATAAAAATGAATATGCATTACTTCCTGTTTGGATGTTAAATATTAAATATAAAGATAAAATATATCCTTTTGCAATGAATGGTCAAACAGGTAAATTAATAGGTAATATTCCAGTAGATAAGAAGAAAGCTACAATAGCAAGTATCATTTTATTTGTTTTATTAACTATATTATTTATATTAATACAGTTTATTATGGGAGGTAAATTTTAATGAAAAAAATTTTAAATTTATTATTAATATCTTTCATTTTCATTATATCTCCTGTTTATGCGTCTACCAATACTTATGAAAGAACAGAAGATAATTATAGAGTAGATTCATGGGTAAATGTAACAGATTCAAATAGAAATATTATTTTAACAACACCAAGTGTTGATGAATCAGAAAAAGTATATGATTTTGCAAATCTTCTTGATGAAAATGAAGAAAAGCTTATTTTAAATTCAATAAATGAGTTTATATCTAAATATGATATGGATATGGTTATTGTAACTATTGATTCTAATCCGAGATATTCTGCTCAAAAATTTTCTGATGATTTTTATGATTATAATTCTTTTGGAAAAAATAAAACAAGAGATGGAGTTTTATTCCTAATTGACATGGATACAAGAAATTTTTATATTTCAACAACTGGCGAGGCAATAAGATTATATAATGATTATAGGATAAATGCTATTTTGGATTATGTTGAACCATATATAAAAGATGAGAATTACTATGAGGCTGCAAGTTCTTTTATTCAAAAATCTGCATATTATGCTAATAGTGGTATTCCATCAGGGAATGAAAATTCTTATATTAACGAAAAAGGGGACATTGTTTATTATAAAAAAATAAATTACTTTTTTTCAGTAGTTGGAAGTTTAATTATAACAGCTATTGTAATTGCTATTTTAGTTAATAAGAATAAAATGATAAAAAAGGCAACAAATGCAAATTTATATTTTAATAAAGATTTAGCAAAAATAACAGAAAAAAATGATAAGTTTTTAACTACACATACAACATCAGTTTCTCTTTCATCATCGAGTGGTGGATCTGGATCAGGTAGTTCAACACATTCTAGTAGTAGTGGATCAAGTCACGGTGGTGGAGGAAGAAGCTTTTAAAACCATATAAAAAAATCTCGTTTTTAATAAAACGAGGTTTTTATTTTTTTATTATATTTTTTATTGCTATAGAATTAGAATACATAAAATATAATGATGAGTTTGTAATAATTTCTAGATCGCCCATATATTCAATTATATATGGGTTAAAACTTTGCTTAAAATTATTTAACCCTTTATATTTATTATCATCTATATTTATATTAGCAATTCCACCTAGGTTAAATTTTTTATATCCTTCTTTTTTATATATTTTGCACAATTCCCAAATAAGTAAATGTTTTGCATTTAAATTTTTATATAACTTATTATGTCCATCTATCAATAGTGTTACTTCATCTTTATATTTTGCAATTAAAGCTGAAGAAGTGATTAAACCATCAGGATATTCTTTTAATAATTTTGTTGCTTCTACTAATTGTTTGTTATATTTATATACATCCAAATCCATATTCATTTTTTTACTAATATTTTTATTAGATGAATTATTACTTTGAATTTTATTGTTTATTTTTAGAACTTCATTTTCTTTTTCTTCTAGAGATTTACCAGTTTCTTGTAAATATTTAACTGTATCTAGTTTTGTATAATAAAAATCAATTGAATTATTTTTTTTAAAAAATTTATAAGTATCTTCTAAATATTTAAAATTTCTAGGATATTTGATTTTTATTTGATCATATAAAATATTTAAATCATTGTCATTCCCTTTAATTATTTTTATACCTGTTTTTTTAGCATTCCTTATTTTTGTTTTAAGCTCTCTTTTTAAATTATCAAATATATCTTTTTCGTCACTTTCTAAATTAATAACTGCTTCAAATCTAGGTCTTATTCCTTCAAAATATGAATTGTATCCTAAATGCTTATATCCTAAAGAAATTAAAAAATTTAATATATGATCATAATAATTATTTTTGTATATATTGTTTTCTTTTATATAGTAAATTGTTTTAAATATAGGAGGATTAATTTTTAAAGTTACAATATTATTTTTGTTTAAATATTCTTTAATAAATCTTGTAAATAAAGTAACTAATTCTTCATTTCTATAATCAATTAAATATCCTCTTGGAGAATAAGCAAATTTAAACTTTCTATTATTAGTTATTAGTATTAATGTAGCAGCTTGTATAATATCGTTAGAGTCTACTAATCCTAAAAGGATACTATCATAATCTTGGTTATTCATAGTAAGTGCATATTGTGATGTTTGATATACAGTGCTTATATTATAATTTTTAGAAAATTCATCAAATTCATCATTCGTTAATTCTTTTAATTTATACATAGTATTCCTCCTTCCAGAAATTATTTTATTATATCACATTTAAAAAAAATATGGTATAATTAATTTATAAAAGTAGGGTGATAATTATGTTTTGCCGAGGTTGTGGTAAAAAAATAGAAATTTATGATAATTACTGCAAAAGTTGTGGTAAAAACTTAAATAATAAATCCAAATTAAAAACATTATCATATTTATTTTTTTTGTTTGGTTTATCACTTTGTTTTACAATTTCACCTTTAGCTTTTATTTTTGGTGTTATGGGATTAATTTTCTCTTTAATTTCTAATAAGTATTTAAGAAATATTTATTCTGTATTTTTAAATTTATTATTAATACTATTATCAATATTTATATTTTTAATACAATGCTATGTTATTGATTACTATAGAAATAATTACTTAAATTTAAAAAAAATTGGAAATGATTATTTAGGATATATAAAAATTCCAAGTGATTTAAATCGTAAAAGTAATAGTTTGGAAAATAAAATAGAATATTATGATGGAGAGGGGAACTCTGTTATTTTATATCTTATTGAGGATTCAATAATAACAGTAAATGATTATTCAAATAATATAATTAATAAATATAAAGATATTTATACAGATATAAGTTTAAAAAAGTATTTTTATAATAATTATTATGTAGTATATATTTACTCATATGATGAAATTAATGATATTTATATTAATGATTGGATATTTAAAGAAAAAAATGGAAATTTGCATCACATAACAATAAATAGTTTAAAAGAAAATAATAATTTTAAACTTATTAAAACATATAATTTGAAAGGATGATTTTATGAAAATTAAAAATGTTATAGGAAGAGAAATTTTAGATTCAAGAGGTAATCCAACTGTAGAAGTAGATGTTATTCTAGAAAATGGAATAATGGGAAGGGCTGCAGTTCCAAGTGGTGCATCAACTGGTGAAAGAGAAGCACTAGAATTACGTGATGGTGGTCATGAATTTATGGGTAAAGGTGTTAAAAAAGCTGTTAATAATGTTAATGGGCCACTTCGTGATTTAGTTATTGGGTATGATGTTGAAAATCAGAAAGAAATAGATTATGCGATGATTAATTTAGATGGTACTAAAACAAAGTCTAAATTTGGTGCTAATGCTATTTTAGGTATTTCTCTAGCATGTTTAAAAGCAAGTGCTTTAAATGAGAATAAACCTTTATACAAGTATGTATGTGAAAAATTTGGAAACGGTGAAATGAGTGAGCCTGTTCCAATGATGAATATTATAAATGGTGGCGCTCATGCTGATAATAAACTTGATTTTCAGGAATATATGATTATACCTATTGCTGACACTATTAAAGAACGTGTTAGAATTGGGTCTGAAGTTTTTCATAATTTAAAACAAGTTTTAAAAGATAAAGGTCTTGTTACAAGTGTTGGTGATGAAGGTGGTTTCGCACCAGATTTAAATTCTAATAAAGAAGGTTTTGAGCTTATAATGGAAGCAATAAAAAAAGCTGGATATATTCCAGGACGTGATGTTTGTATGGCTATAGATGTTGCTGCAAGTGAATTTTATGAAAATGGTATTTATAATTTAAAAGGAGAAGGAATTTCTTTAACTACAAATGAATTAATTAATTATTATGAAGATTTAATAAAGAAATATCCAATTATTTCAATTGAAGATCCTGTTGACGAAAATGATTGGGAAGGATTTACTTTAGTTACAGAAAAATTAGGAGATAAAATTCAACTTGTAGGTGATGATTTATTTGTTACAAATAAGGAATGCTTACAAATGGGAATAGATAGAAAAGCTGGTAATGCAATATTGCTTAAAGTAAATCAAATAGGTACTTTTACTGAAACATTAGAAACTATCAATTTAGCCCGTGCAAATAATTATAAAACTATTATTTCACATAGAAGTGGTGAAACAGAGGATACAACAATAGCTGATCTTGCTGTAGGTCTTAATTTAGGTCAAATAAAAACCGGATCTATGTCAAGAACGGATAGAATATGTAAATATAATCAATTAATGAGAATTGAAGAAGAGTTATAATAATATAATTTAATTAAATATCAAAAAAATGATGATTTTTATTTAGTTATTTGGTATAATTTGGTTAGGATAGGAGCTGAAAATATGTATTTGCCTTATGGGAGTATATTTGTATGATAATATTTTTATTAATTTTGCTTATTCTTATTTCATTAATATTAATAGGAATTATAAAGATTAAATTATACTTAAAAAATACATTTAATGTTAATTCTTTAAAAGAACTAATAAGTAAAACTGAGTTAGAAGAAGAAACAAGAGAAAAGACATTATATGGAATGGAAAGTATATATAAACCTATTTTAGAAAAAGATTTTAATAATTTAAATATTAATGAGTTAAAATCTATAGCAGAAAAAAGCATAATAGAATGTTATAAATTTATTAATGAAAGAAGCACTGATAAGTTTAATTGTGAAAGTGAAAAGGTAATTTCATGGGTTAACAATAAAATTAATAGTTTAAATGATAATGATACTTATTCAGATATTAAAATACATAGAACTGTTTTAAACAAATATGAGAAAAATAATTCAGTTGCTACAATTACATTTCAAACATCTTATGAGTATAAATTCAATAATAAAAAGATTCAAAGTAGAATGCAAACAGAATTTATTTATATTATTGATGCAGATCAGTTAGACGGAAATGTTATTGGATTGAATTGTCCTAATTGTGGTGCTCCTATTAAAAACTTAGGTAACAAAAATTGTGATTTTTGTGGAACTGGAGTTGTTGATATTGTTAAAAGGACATGGTTTCTAAACAATATGAAAGAAATTTAGAAAAGAGGATTATTTATGGGATTATTAAGAGCTGCAACTACATCTGTAGCAAGTGGATTTGGTGATCAATTTAAGGAGTTTGTCACTTGTCCAACAATTGAGAAAAATGTACTTATTCAAAGAGGTACTGTACAACATGGTAAAGGTAATTCAAACCCATCTGAAGGTGTAATTTCAAATGGTAGTAAAATTGTTGTACCACAAGGTATGGCAATGATGATTATTGATAATGGTGCAATAAAAGAATTTTCTGCTGAACCTGGTGAATTTATTTATGATACAAGTAGTGAACCAAGTGTTTTCACTGGAGGATTTTTTAAAGGAATTGGTGAAACAATCAAAACTATTGGTAGCCGTATAACTTATGGTGGTCAAACTGCACGTGATCAAAGAGTTTACTATGTCAATTTATTAACTATTACTGGTAATAAATTCGGATCACCTCAACCAAGAAAAATTACTGATGATAAATATGGTATATTAGAAGTTACTTTCTTTGGACAATATGCTTTTAAAGTAGTTGATCCAGTAATTTTAGTTCAAAATGTTATAGGAGCTAATGCAAAAGATACAGTTACTTACGAAGAAATTGTAGGCGATCAATTAAAAAGTAGTTTCATTGGAAAAATTTCTGAAGCAATTACAGTTGTTATGAGAAAAAATCATGTTTCATTTGGTGATATTTTAATGTACAATACAGATATTGCTAACGAAATGAATGTAGTACTTGATGAATCATGGAGACAAAATTATGGTTTAGAAATAACAGATGTTGCAATAGCTGACTTGAATTTAACTGATGAATCATTAGCTCGTGTTAATAAAGTTGATGATGCAACAATTTTCTCAAATTCTTCATTACAATCAGGTCTTATGGCTTCTGCAACTGCTGATGCAATGAAAGCTGCAGCATCAAATTCAAATGGTGCTATGGCAGGATTTATGGGTATGGGATTTGCTCAAAATACAGGAGCAACTGCAATGGGTGCAATTAATCAAAATCCATCAACTTCTCAACAAGGTGCAACATTTGCTTCAACAAATACTCCTGAACCAGGAACAATCTTTGCTGGAGCAACTGTACAATCAGAGAAAATTAAAGCAGAAGAACCTGTTCAAGAACAAGTAAATCCACAAGTTACTGAAGAAACTCCTGCAAAAAGATTTTGCTCAAACTGTGGAAATGAAGTAACAGGAAAATTCTGTACAAATTGTGGAACAAAAGCTGGAGAATAATTAAGTAAAAAGATTTAATTAATATGACTACAAATAGTAGACATAATATAATAAAAATCAAGGGGCAAACTTTAGTAAGTTTGATATGAACCTTGATTTTTTGGTTATCTATATATTCATTATAGATTTTTAAATTTATATAAATAGGAATAGTTGACAAAAAAACTGGTGTGAGGGTACAATATAGAAAGAATAGGAGTATAGTGTATGAGAAAAAAAGGATTTACATTAATAGAACTTTTAGCAGTAATAGTAGTACTAGCAGTTA
>ENA-ORRE01001660-ORRE01001660.1-human-gut-metagenome-genome-assembly--contig:-NODE-1660-length-14342-cov-6.035977_pt1 | contig 14342 bp, 10 predicted proteins | sample MGYA00242171_ERZ509126 | MGnify/ENA primary metagenome ERZ509126 (study PRJEB26280, sample SAMEA2338648) | human gut metagenome | biome: human gut; feature: human-associated habitat; material: faeces... | reverse complement strand
ACGACTCGCAGGCCAGATTGCAGGGTATGAACGCACGGTTCAACTCGATAGACCCCCTTGCAGGGGATACGCCCCACGTAAGCCCGTATGTCTATTGTGCCGGGAATCCTATTTTTCGCATAGATCCCACTGGTTTGGCATCCGAAACGCCCTATCATTATAATTGGGAAACCGGCCAATATGAAGATGCAAACGGGCACGGTGTCGTTTGGGGCACAGTTTGGTATTACTTAAAATCTTCGGCAAATGAGTTTGTTGAAAAACAAGTACAAAAATTTGAATCTCGCTTGGACAATGCGGTCAATAACGGAAGTGTTGCGACTGCATCCGTAGCTATGACTGCCGAATTTATTTTTGGAATTGGCCCCGATAAAAGAAATTTCGACGAAGAGCATATCATGACCCAATCGCTAAAGAACTCATATATGACAAAAATAGCATTACGAAAATTCTGGGCAGCATATTCAACAGGTCATACTCCTACTCATTACAGAGTGGATTGGGGGCCAGTCGGGCTTTTTTATGAAACAGGCGTTATCAGTGAGGCATGGCATGACAGGGGATTCTCAACCCCTCAGTTTACCGGAACAGCTACTTACTTTTTTAATATTAACGGAAATAACTTAAATATTACAGTCAAAGACGATAAAAACGAGCGTTCTCTATTATTTCACTTTCCAGGCACAGACCGTCACATACGGGATGAAAACAAATTCATGGGAAAAACATCTCAAAGTTACACTTTCTCAGTACCCTTATCGGAGATACCCCAATTAATAAACTAAATAATTAATATGAAAAAAATTATTTTTCTTTTTTTAATCTCCTGTTCTGTTGTATCATGTCAATACAATTGGCCTATTACAGCAGGATATATAATCACATCTGATATTCCGATGCCAGATTCTTGTGATACTAAATTCGGAGTTTTAATTTATAAAAATGATTACACGGAATACATTGCCGGCTCAATTAAACATGTCTATTACAACGATAAAATTATTGTGGCGCAACAAGACTCTCCGGCACAGCCTACATGGTATATTATCCAACCCCGGGAATACGATTATTTGAACGGCGCATGGGATGACAGGATCATAGGCCCAGTCAGCACCGAACAACGCGACAGCGTACTGAGAAAGGCGAACATCCGCATGCAAGACCTACGGCATAACGATTACACGACATGGCGCTTCCCCAAGGATTAAAATGGTCACCTCGACAGACGTCCGGGGTAACGGATACTTGTATATCGGAAGCGTCCGTTACAGCTTAGACTCGGCAAAGCCCGCATTCGAGAGCGCTCCCTTTGCCATGGGACGCATTGGCAGACTGGGTGAAGAATACGATACCCGCTATTTCCTGAACGACCATCTGGGGAGCGTGAGGGCGATCGTAAACCAGAACGGGGTCGTTACTGCTGAATACGACTACATGCCATACGGCATGCAGCATAAAAACAGTTCTTTGGCAACGTCGGACGATAACACGTTCCGATACAACGGAAAAGAGTTCCTGTCCAGGTTCTGCGTCGACCTATACGACTCGCAAGCCAGATTGCAGGGTATGAACGCACGGTTCAACTCGATAGACCCGCTCGCAGAAAAATATTTTCCGGTCAGTCCGTATGCTTAACAGCTCCGGATACTTTCACAGCCTCCGGAGCGGTTCTATTATACCCGCCCGGGTCGAACGCGACCTGAATCACGGCCTGAACGGGAACATGCGGAGCTTCGAGCGGTACACGGCGACAGACTGTACAAATATGTCTACCATTTAGACGGCAACCTGCTCGTCCATGTAAAAAGCCACCCGGGCCCGCAAGACGAACCCGGGTGTTTCAGCGATCGGGATATACCCTACCGGGTACTGAACTTGTAGACACAGACATGGCGGTAGCGCTGGCCGGGGCCGAGCACCGTCGAGGGGAAGCCGGGATGGTTGGGGCTGTCGGGGAAGTGCTGGGTCTCGAGCGCCAGCGAAGCGCGGCGGCCGTAGGATTTGCCGCCCTTGCCGACCAGGGAGCCGTCGAAGAAATTACCGCCGTAGAACTGAATGCCCGGTTCGGTCGTCCAAACCTCCATATAACGCCCCGCAGCGGGTTCATAGACCGTAGCCGCCAGCTCCAGGTCATGGGCGCTCCTGCGCGACAGCACCCAATTGTGGTCGTAGCCGTGGCCGTGGCGGAGCTGTTCGAAATCGGCATCGAGGCGCGACCCGATCGGTGCCGGACGGCGGAAATCCATAGGCGTGCCTTCGACGGGCATCAGGCGGCCGGTGGGGATGAGCGTCGAATCGACGGGCGTGAAGAAATCGGCTGCGATCATCAGCTCATGATCGTTGATCGGCGGCCCGCCCGCCCCGTGCAGGTTGAAGAACGAGTGGTGCGTGAGGTTGACGACCGTACGGCGGTCGGTCGTGGCCTCGTGTGTGACGACGAAGCTGTTGTCGTCGGTCAGCTCGTAGGTCATCGTAACCTTCAGGTTCCCGGGGTATCCCTGATCGCCGTCGGGCGAGAGGCAGGCCAATACGATCTTCTGCGGCGTCACCTCGACGACATCCCACACAACCATGTCGAAGCCCTTGGCACCGCCGTGCAGGCTGTTGGGGCCGTCGTTCAGGGGCAGCGTATACTCCTTCCCGTCGAGCGTAAAGCGCCCTGCGGCGATGCCGTAACGGCCGATGGTGGCGCCGAGGAACCGCTCTCCGGTTTGATCGACGTAAGCGCCGAGATTGTCGTGCCCCAGCACGATGTCCGCGAAATTGCCGTCGCGGTCGGGCACCCATAATTCGACGACGCGGCCGCCGAAATTGGTCACCGTCATCTCCAGCCCGCGGGCATTCCTCAACGTGTAAAGGTCGGTCGCCTTGCCGTCCACCGTGGAGCGGAAGGCGGCACGCGAGACCTGCGAATGCCGCGCGGAGCCGCATCCGGAAAGCATTCCTGCCATAAAAAATACGATTAATAAGTTCTGTTTCATTTTATTCGGGTTCGGGAGCCCCCGCCCGGGGCCGACGGCGCCTGCCGCCGGGCAGGGTGCTGTCAGTCGGTTACGACGGGGATGCGGATCAGCGTGAACGAGTGCGCCGGGAAGGCATAGGTGAACCGGTCGCCCCGCGCCTGTGCCTCTTTGGTCACGGTTTTCACGGCCTGACGGGTCATCGAGTTCTCGGCCTTGATGTCGGGGCCGTTGACCTCGTATACCGTCGCCTTGCCGTCGAAACGTCCTGTCTGGCAGAGGATGTCGGTCGTGATGGCCTGCTCCCGGTGGCGGTTGGTGACGTTCACGATCACTTCGCCGGCCTCGTTGTCATAGGCCGCCGATACGTCGAGGTAAGGGATCCGCTCCCCGCCCAGCGCATAGGTGTCGCAGTCGACGAAGGTGTCGAGCGACGTGCCGTGGCAATGCGTGGCGAAGAGCTGCAACGGGTAGAAGATCGTCTGGTACCACGAACCTTCCTTGGTGGAGAAGATCGGGGCGATGACGTTGACCAGCTGCGCCATGTTGGCCATCTTGACCACATGGGCGTTGCGGACGAAGATGTTGAGGAAAGTCGATACCACCAGCGCATCTTCGAGGTTGTAGACCTCCTCGTTGCCCTCCTCGCCCTTGGCGCGGTACCATACGTTGTACTCGTCGAAGGCGATGTAGATCGGATCCTTGCGTTCGGCCTTGGTCATCGCCTCGGCGATCAGTCCCTCGGTGATGCGGATAGCCTTCTCGGCGAAGCGCGTCGTGGCCATGAACTTGTAATAATCGTTGCTCCGGTTCTCGACGTAGTTATGCAGGGCGATGTAGTCGGCGTGATTCTTCAGATACTCCAGCACGGTACGGTTCCAGTCGATCCAGTTGCCGTTGTAGTCGCTCGACCCGGCCACGACAAGTTTGATGTCCCGGTCGATCCACTTCATCAGCTTGGCCGTCTCGAGGGCGAACTTGCCGTAATCCTCGGCGTTCTTGTGCCCCATCTGCCACTGGCCGTCCATCTCGTTGCCCAGGGCCCAGTATTTCACCTTGTGGGGTTTCTCGTAGCCGTTACGGCGGCGCAGGTCGGACCAGTAGGTGCCTTTCTCGACATTGCAGTACTCGACCCAGTTGCGAGCTTCGTCCATCGTCCCCGTGCCGAGGTTCACGCAGAAATAGGGCTCGGTGTCGGCACGGCGGCACCACTCGACGAACTCATCGGTGCCGAACGCATTGCTCTCGCGGAAGCCCCATGCCAGGTCGATGCGCGTCGGGCGCCCGGCCTGCGGGCCGATGCCGTCCTCCCAGTGGTAGCCCGAGACGAAGTTGCCGCCCGGCCAGCGCACCAGCGATGTGCGAAGCGCCCGCGTCGCTTCGAGCACGTCCCGGCGGTAGCCCTTCTCGTCCGAAAGGGGCGATCCGGGCTCGTAAAGCCCGCCGTAGATGCAGCGGCCGAGGTGCTCGACGAAGTTGCCGTAGATATTCCGGTCGATTTCGCCCTTTTGGCGTTCGATGTCGACCTTGATTCGGGCATTGCCCGTTTTCCCGCGCGCCCAAAGCCCGCCGGGGATCAGCACGACGGCCACGAGCGCCGCCAGCATGGTTCTTTTCAGATTCATAGTCTTCGGTTTTTCAGGGTTATTCATCCAGCACCACGATCGTATAGGAGTAGGGCGCTATGTCGACAGTCTGCGCAGCCCGGGCCGGCAGTTCCCGCCCGACGGGGGCGATGCGGCGCGGCTCTTCGGGGGTGTTCACCGCGTCGAGGTCGCCCGAGAGCGAAACCATGCGGGCTTGGGAAACCTTCCTCATCCCGTCCACGCGCAGGCCCACACGCAGCGGCTCGGCACCCGTATTGGCGATGTGGAGCACGACGCTCCCCGCCTCGCGGCTGCGGGTTGCCGTCACGTCGAGCACCCCGTCGGCGCCCTCGACCCCGCAGCCGACCGTCAGGGGACGGTGGTGTGCCGCAGCCATCTGCTGCGCATAATAGGGGGGCATCCCCCACACCTGGGACGGGGTGAAGAAAACCTGCCCCTGATCCCAGCCGTTGTCGTTTTGCCGGTAGGGTTGCAGGGCATTGGCCGCGCAGGAGGTCAGCACGAAGTCGCCCATGCGGCGCACGGCGTTCTGAAGCGTGACGTGTCCCAGCACGCGCTGCATGTCGTGGCGGTTGCCGTTCTCCTCGAAGATGGCGCATTTCATCGTGGTGGAGGGGTTCCACCTGAGGAACAGCTCGCGCATACGGCGCAGTTCGGCCTCGACCTCCCGGCCGCTGGCGAGCTGGTCGGCCCACGGATGGTAGTCCCAATAGTCGGCTTTGCCGTCCAGGGCACGGAACGTGCGTTCCATGCTCGGCGAATCGGCACGCCACCACGCCGTGGAGATCAGTTTCACCGACGGGTCTTTGCTCTTGATGGCGTCGTGCAGCAGGTTGAAGCGCTCGACATAGTGGTCGTATTCGTCGGCACGGTCGCCGTTGAAGAGCACCTCCTCGTTGCCGATGCCGATATATTTCACGCCGTAAGGCTCGGGGTGGCCGTTCTCGGCACGCCGGCGCCCCCACTCCGACGTCACCGGGCCGTTCAGGTACTCGATCATGTCGGCCATATCCTGGGGCGTCTCTTCGATATTGACCGCAAAGGCCGCCGTGAAGCCCGCCTTCTCGCAGAATTGCAGGAAATCCTCGATGCCGAAGCCGTTGGTCGACCAGCGGTACCAGTGCCCGTGGTAGGGCGGCCGCTTGTCGCGGTCGCCGATCATCTTCTTGAAGCGGTAGCCCGAAATGTTGATCATCGTACCGCCGTAACGCAGGAAGGTCAGCCCCTGGTCGACCATCGCCTGCCCGATGTCACCCCGCAGCGGCAGGCCGCGGAAGCGGTCTTCGCCCGTGGACATCAGCGTCACCTGATCGGCCTGCACCCTGCCGGGGCGGTCGAGGTAGAGGGCGAAGCGGGCATCCCCGTCCGCGGCGGCGGCAGTCAGTTCGAACGGAAATTTCTTCCAGGCCGCACCGATGCCCGTGATACGCTGCGAGGCATATTCCTTCGTGCCGTCGGCACTCTGCAACGCCACGACCACATCGCCCGACCCGCGCAGGTAGAGGCGCCCTTCGAACATCTGCCCCTTGCGCACGGCAATGCCCCAGCGGTTCAGTCCGGCATTGGCGATGCCGACGGTTCCCGTCCCGGAGACGAATTCCACGCTCTGCGAGCATGCGCCGTTATAGGCGTCCCCCGCCTCGTGGCGGTAGGCGGCCACGGCACCGCCCGTCGAAAAGGCGTCCCACTGCCGGCTGACCTGCACGGCCGGCGTCGTGCGGAACACGAGTTTGCGCGACGCAGCGTCGGCCGTAACCTTCACGTTACGGAACCGTGCCTCGGAATTCCACGTACGCAGGGCGACCCTGCCCCTGGCCAGCACGGGATCGTCGTCCTCGGCACGGAGCACGCAAGCCCCGTTCAGGAAAACCTGCAACGTGCGGCCGTCGGTCTTGAATCCCAGCCTGTTCCATTGTGCGGGGTCGCACGACACGGCAGCATCGGCGATCGGCGTGAAATTGTTCTTATGCTTGCCCAGCACAACCTTACGGCCGTCGGCCGCAAGGCTTATCTCGTAGCCGTGGAAATTGTCGGCGCCGTTGCCCGGCTCCGAAACCCCGGCCAGCAGGCCGGCATTGTCGCCACCGCCGCCGCGGGTGAATTTCAGTTCGGTCTCGACCTCGCCCGCAGCCATCTCCAGCGGGTCATAGACCAGCTTGGCGCCCGCATGGGCAGCACAGAGCAGCTCGTCGCCGGCAACCTGCCACTCCCCTTCGTAGGCCGAGCAGTCATCGAAAAGGGGGTTGGGCACGGGCTCCTCGAAACTCTCGCCGAAGATCCGCTGGTCGTAAAGGCCTCCGTAAATCTCGTGGTTGACGTCTTCGATGCAGGCCCCGTAAAGCCAGGGGGTGACGCTGCCCTCGACTTTCGACGCATCGACCGTGATCGTGGCGTCCGTTGCGCCGCCCGCACAGGCGGCGGCCATGGCGGCACACAAGGCCGCGAGGGGAATTTTTTTCAGGGAACGGTTCATATGTCCGGGTTTTTATTTTACCAGTTCTTTCTGTATCTGTTCGAGCGATTTGTCCTTGGTCTCGGGGAGCTTTATCGCAAAGATAAGGCTGCCGAGGGCAATAAGCGCGAAAAATCCGAAGATATAGGTGCCGCCGACCGAAAGGAAGACGGGGAAGAACCACGACAGCAGCGCCGACCACACCCAGTGGGTCATGCTGCCCAGCACCTGCCCCTTGGCACGCACCGAATTGGGGAAGACCTCGGAAATGACCACCCAGATCGTAGCGCCCAGCGACACGGCGAAGAAGGCGATGTAGCCCATCAGGCAGACGAGCATGTAGTAACCTTCGAAGCGTTCGAGCCAGAACCCGCGCGCCACGAGCACCAGCGAGACGAACATCCCCACGGCACCTACGCCGATGAGCTTCTTCCGCCCCACCTTGTCGATGAGGAACATGCCCAGCATGGTGAACGTGAGGTTGGTGATGCCGATCATGATCGACTGCATCATCGCCCCCTCGCGGAAGACGCCCGACATCTCGAACAGGCGCGGCGCATAGTAGAGGATGGCGTTGATCCCCGTGAGCTGGTTGAACGTCGAGATGAGGAACGCCAGCAGGATGGGGATGAAATATTTTTTCCGGAAAAGCCGCTCGCCCGTATCGCCCGCCCCGGCGAGCGAGGCGCGGATCTCGGCCATTTCGGCTTCGACATTCTCGCGCGTGGTGCGTTCGAGTACACGGCGCGCCTCGGCGTCACGGCTGCGGATAAGCAGCCAGCGGGGGCTTTCGGGCACGGTCATCAGCAACAGGCCGAAGGCCAGTGCCGGGACGGCCTCGATGCCCAGCATCCACTGCCAGTCGTGGGGAATCCCCACGATCCAGTAATTGGTCAGGTAGGCGATGACGATGCCCAGCACGATGTTGAACTGGAAGAAGGCCACGAAACGCCCGCGCCAGTGCGACGGGGAGATCTCGGCGATATACATCGGCCCCACGACCGACGAGGCGCCGACGGCCAGCCCGCCCAGGAAGCGGAAGAACATGAACGAATACCAGTTGACGATCACGGCACTGCCCACGGCCGAGATCAGGTAGAGCCACGCGATCACCTTCAGCGAGCGCAGGCGCCCGTAGCGTTCGGCTGGGCCGCCGCAGACCAGGGCGCCGACGATGGTGCCGATAAGCGCCGTGGCGATCGTGAAGCCGTGCGCGAAGTCCGAGAGCGCATAGATCCCCTGGATCGCCTTTTCGGCACCGGAGATCACGGCCGTGTCGAAGCCGAACAAAAGGCCGCCGAGCGAAGCGACGAAGGCGACATAAAACATGAAGCCTTTAACGGATGTTTTCATATCAGGTCGGATTAGTTGGTTTTCAGTTTCGGTTCACGCCGGTTCAGAGGCCGAATTCGATCCGGTTGATCACATGGTTCTGGTAACATTCGTCCAGTTCGACGAAATAGCCGCTCCAGCCCCAGACGCGCACGATCAGGTTGCGGTGCCGCTCGGGATGCACCTTGGCGTCGAGCAGCTTTTCGCGGCTGACGGTATTGAGCTGCAACTGGTGGCCGCCCAGGGCGATGTAGGTCTTGACGAGCATGCCCAGTTTGCGGACGCTCTCCTCGTTGTTGAAGACCGACTGGTCGAACTCGAGGGTCAGCGGCCCGCCGTTGACCACATCCTCCAGTCGCGGTTTGGTGAAGGATTTGATGACCGATACGGGCCCGCGCTGGTCGATGAACAGGCTCGGCGAATAGTTGGCGGGGATCATCTCCCCGGCACTGCGGCCATCGGGCGTGGCACCGAGGCCTGCGGCATGGAAAACATAGTACATGGCCGTACCGGTGCCGGCGCGGTAGATGCCGCCCCGCTCGTTGCGGCGCCCTTCGAGCGCACGTGCGAACGATGCGAGCAGGTCGCGCCCGATGGAGTCGGCATAGTCGTCGTCCTGCCCCATCTTGGGAGCCTCCCGCCGCAGCAGGCGTTGTAATTCGGGTGCGCCGCGGAAGTCGTCCTCCAGCGCCGAGAGCAGCGTCGGGGCATCGAAACGGCGCTCCTCGAAGTAGAATTTGCGCAGCGCCGCCAGCGAGTCGGCCGCCGTGGCAATGCCCGTGCCGTGCAGGCCGTAGTTGTTGTAGCGCGAGCCGAGCGAAATGTCCTGCGCCCGTTCTATGGTGCCGTCCATCAACAGCGACATCATCGGTGCGGGGGCGATGTAGAGGTTGCGGTGCTTGCGGCAGATGGCGTCGGCCTTTTCGGCGATCTTCCGCTCTACACGGCCGTAGAAGGCCGCATAATCGGGGCATTGCTCCAGTTCGGGCAACACCTCGCGCACGCAGCCGATGAGCGACACGGCGTCGATGTTGGGGATGTCCATCGCATGGTTGGGGATGATGAACTCCCAGCAGGCGGCCACGACATAATTGCGGGCGTCCTGCTCCGAGTACCCTTTCTTCATGAGCCCCGGGACGATCACGTCGTCGTTGCTGTACTGCGGGAATCCCAGCCCCTTGCGGGTGAGCTGCGACCCCAGGAAGAAGATTTCGTCGGGCGTATCCGCGTCGACGCGGATGTTGATCTTGGGGTCGATCAGCTCCAGTTCGCAGCTGGCCCGCAGGCACATCTCCGAGAGGCGGTTGAAAAGGTAGTCGCCGTTTGCGGCGCGGCCGCCCAGCACCATGCTCTGGCCGTTGTCGCCCTGCTGCATACCGGGATAGAGGTCGCTGTCCTTGTTGCATGCGAGGAAGAACTCTTCCACCAGGTCGAACGCCTCCTCCTCGGTCAGCACGCCGCTGTCGATGTCATGGCGGAAATAGGGGTACATGTACTGGTCGAAACGCCCCAGCGTATTGTGGTAATTGCCGGCCTCCCAGATCGCGAAATGGAGGATGCGCAGCAGTTGCAGCGCCTCGCGCAGCGACCGGGCGCCGCGCGTACGCACGGCCTCGAGCACTTGGGCCGTATCCGCCTGCCCCGCCTCGCGGGCATGGGCGGCGTAACGCCCCGTAAGCTCCTGCACGGCCTCGATGCAGAGCGCCACCGACCCCAGGAAGATACGCTGTTCCTGGTCGAGCGAATCGTCCGCCAGGCGGGAAGCGATTTCGGCCTTCCGGGCATCGAGCCCAAGGCGGATGGTGGTTTCGTAGTCGGGCGATATGTTGCAGACCGTCCCGCGCTCGTGGATGTAGTGCGACGCCTTGATCCCGTCCCACTCCTGCGGGGTGAAGATTTCGGGCACTTCGGTAACGGTGCGGGTGAATACGATCTTCTCGCCCGGCAGGATCACGGGCTGTTCGGCACGCATCAGGGCTGCGAGCATCTCCGCCGAGCGCCTCACGGGCGGCATTCCGGCCGCTGCAAACCCGATATTGAGGTTGTCCAGCCCGAGCCGGGCCGGGGTACGGCGCAGGACATGGTGCTCTTTGCGGAGGATATAGCCGCGCAGGTTTTCGATTCTGGGATTCATTGTATGAGTGTTTTAAGATTGTAGTCGCTGAAAACGTCGTGGACACGGGGCTCCGCCCCGGTATCGAAACCGGGGGCATACGTCCGGCCGATCATGGCGTACTTCGCCCCGGCGGTCTTGTGGTAGCGCAGGATCTCGACCCGCTCCAGCCCCGGGGCATCCTTAATCAGCAGGCAGGTCTGCAACATGTTCTCCCGCGTATCGTTCACCCCGGGGATCAGCGGGATGCGAACGACGAACGGCCGGCCCGAAGTGCACAGCCATGCCAGGTTGCGCAGGATGGGGGCATTGTCCACCCCCGTCCAGCGGCGGTGCTGCACCGGGTCGGCGTGTTTCACGTCGAACAGCACCAGATCGGCGTGCCCCGCCACCCGGCGGAAAACATCCGGCGCGGCATAGCCACTCGTCTCGACGGCCGTATGCACCCCCGCGGCCTGCAACGCGGCAAGCACCTCTGCCGCAAATGCGGCCTGCAGGAGCGGCTCGCCGCCCGTGAGCGTCACACCGCCGCGGTTCATGGCGTATACCGCCTTGTTGCGCAGCAGTTTGCCGGCCAGCTCCCCCGAGCAGATCGCGTACCCGCACATCGTGCGGCCGTCGCGGCGATCCATATACTGCGGCTCGGGGGAAATGCCCTCGGGATTGTGGCACCAGGCACAGCGAAGCGGGCACCCTTTCAGGAAAACGGTGGTGCGGATACCCGGCCCGTCGTGTATGGCGAACTCCTCGATGCTGAAAACGATCCCTTTCTCCATTGCGCTGTGTGATCTTTTGGGCAAATATAAATAAAATTTCGTCATACTGGTACGAACTGGTATGATTTTTTTTTATTTTTCGTACCGGTTCGTACCGATATTACCCGATTTTACGTATATTTGCACGACATTGCGTGTGCAAAGCCATGAAAAACAACGAATCGAAATACAAACAGGTCGTCAACTTCGTCATCGACGGCATCGCCGAAGGGAAGCTCCAGAAGGGGGACTGGATACCCTCGATCAACGAATTCCGCGAGAATTACCACCTCTCGCGCGACACGGTATTCGCCGGGCTGAGCGAACTCAAATCGCGCGGCATCATCGCCTCGACGCCCGGCGTGGGCTACTACATCGCCTCGGCGCGAATCCCCTCGGAACAAAATATTTTCCTGCTCTTCAACGAATTCAACGAATTCAAGGAAGACCTCTACAACTCGTTCATGGAGCACGTCGGCAAAGGCGTAAGCGTAGACCTCTATTTCCACAACTACAACCGCAGGGTCTTCGACGCGCTGGTGACCGACGCCAACGGCAAATACACCACCTATATCATCATGCCGGGCAAGTTCACCGGCATCGGGCCGCTGCTCGAAAGCCTCTCGGGGCGGGTGTTCCTGCTCGACCACTTCCACCCCGAACTGCTGGGCAGGTATTCGTCCGTGGCGCAAAACTTCGAAAAGGACACCTACGAGGCGCTCTGCCACGGGCTGCGGCATATCCGCAAATACGAACGGCTGCTGATGGTGCAGCACGAAAAAAAGGAGCCGCAGGAGCGCTACGACGGACTGGTGCGCTTCTGTGCGGAACACGGGTTCGGGCACGAATACCTCGCCTCGATCCGCGACCGCGAAATCCGCGAAGGCGACCTGTTCATCCTCGTCAGCGACCGCGACCTGGTGACGCTGCTCAAACAGGCCGAGCGTCAGCAGATGATGCCCGGCCGCGAATTCGGCATCATTTCGTACAACGACACGCCGCTCAAGGAGATCCTCGCGGGCGGGATCACCACCCTCTCGACCGACTTCCGCCAAATGGGGCTGACGCTGGCGCAGCTGATCTCCCAGAAAGGCATCCGCAACATCGAGAACCCCTGGATGCTCAACATCCGGCGCTCCCTGTAAAGCGGCAGCGGGCTGTAATTCCGGGCACCCTGCGAGCGAAGCGGCGGACTGACGGGCTGACGGGCAAATGAGTCGGAGGACTGGCAGACCGATGAGCTGACGGGCTGGCAGACAGAAGGACTGATGAGTCGGCGGACTGGCAGACCGATGAACCGATGGGCTGATGGGCAGGCAGACTGCCAGCCGTGGGAAAAGGCCTGGGCACACGTCCGAAAAACAAACATCCCGGACATATGATGTCCGGGATGTTTGTTTTTCTTCGCCCTGCGCAACTCTTTCGCCCTGCGCTGCGCCTCCTGCGCTTCGGCCCGCTGTTCCAGCACCTCCTTGCGGGATCGGAACTTTTCCCGCCCCGACAAGACCCGCTCTTCATAACGCCGCTGTCTGAGCCTTCCCAACCAGTCGGGCGCCAGCACGACCGAGACATACCCGATCGCCTGTCCCGCGCAGTAACACCCGACCTGCGCCCACAAATTCCCCTCGAACGCCCCGACGGGCAGCACCCGGTATTCCAGCCAGGGAAACAGGGCGAACATCACCAGCAGCATGGCTGCATCGAGCCGTTCATTGCGCGACCACCCGAGCCTGCGCCACCCTAAGAGGATAGCCAACAGGTTGATGCACAGCATGGAGGGAATAAGCATCCGGGGCGTAAGCAGCGACACCCCGGGACGGAACAGGATGACATAAAGGCCCGGCACGGCGGGCAAGACGAGCTGTGCGGCAAACAGCCCTATTTTCATTCGTTCGGTTTTCATAGAGATACGGAGATCGGGGCAGCCTCCGATACGGCACATCGAATATAGGAAAAAATCCCGGACGGTGCAAATCGCCGTCCGGCTTTTCGTCCGGCAAAGCGAAACAAAATCCCGGCGAGCGAATCGCCGGGATCTGCCTCTGTCCGGCAGGCTCCAAGTCACCGGATACCGGACATATCTGTCCCTCTGGAAGGGATTTGCGGAACGGATCCTGAATTCCCGACGGAACAGGGAACCTCCTCCGCGGGAAGCCTACCCTAACTTCATGACATCGTCGATGCCCATGTCCTTATAGGTGGTTGCCAGCTCCTCGCTGCGGTCGGAAATGACCAGCAGCTTGTCGCCCAGCTTGAGTTCCGTCTTACCCTGCGGCACGAAATACTCACCGTCGCGGCAGACCATCATCACCAGCGTATTCTCGGGGAGGGTGATGTCCTTGAGCGTATGCCCGCTTTCGAGCATCGTCTCGTTGACCTCGACCTCCGTAAGCGCCGACTTCATGTCCTGGTGCATGTCGACGCTGAAGGCCGACTCGCGCTCCTCATAGGCCAGCCCCAGAAGGTTGGCCATGCCGCTCACCGTAGTGCCCTGCACCAGCAGCGAAATGATCGTCCCCAGGAAAACCACGTTGAACAGCAGCCCGGCATTCTCCACATGCGCCATCAGCGGATAGATGGCGAAAAGGATAGGCACGGCGCCGCGCAACCCGACCCACGACACGTAAAGCCGCGCCTTGGTCGTAAACTTGCGGAACGGGAGCAGGCAGGTGAAGACCGTCAGCGGACGCGCCACAAGGATCATGAACGCCCCGACCAGCCCGCCGAGGATCAGCACCCGGGGTTCGAGCAGTTCGTTGCTGTTCACGAACAGGCCCAGCGTGAGGAACATCACGATCTGCATGAGCCACGTGAACCCGTCGAAGAAGACGGTCAGCGGCCGTTTCTGTTCGAGTTTATGGTTGCCGATAACCAGACCCGAAAGGTAGACGGCCAGGTAGCCGTTGCCCTTGATCAGGTCGGTGAAGGCGAACGAGAAGAAGATGAATGCCAGCAGGAGTACCGAGTAGAGCGAATGGTTGGCCAGCTTGATGCGGTTGATCGTCCATACGGCCAGCCGCCCGATCAGGTACCCGGACAGGGCGCCCACGACCATCTGCACCACGAAAAAGACTACGCTCATACCCAGGCCGACGCCGGACGAGGTATTCGACACGACGCTGA